>Ga0299906_10005099_pt1 | contig 10726 bp, 9 predicted proteins | sample RVTome_14_FD_200259 | JGI IMG/M metagenome (GOLD analysis project Ga0299906, IMG submission 200259) | Soil microbial communities from uranium-contaminated site in the Upper Colorado River Basin, Wyoming, United States - RVT145D125 (version 2) ... | reverse complement strand
GAGCTTCAGAACGATAGGCCGTACCCTAGCAGATGGGTTAACGCCGGGTGGGAAGGTAACTTCGTCATCCGTTCCCGTAGGTTCTAATCCAACCTGAGAAAGGAAGGAAGCTGTGCTCTCTGCCCGTTCGTTCACTCGAGAAGACATTAACCCGCTGATCGAAAACATGCGGTACTGCGATGTGCGTGAGGTTGAGACGCTTGGGGATACTGTTAGAGGTGTCCTAGAGTACGGTCTTCAGAGGTCCAACCCTGGACTAGTCATCAGCTCTTACCTCACAGGGTCTCCCTTAGCGGTCTTCGGTGTGGTTCCAGGCGGCCCCGAGAACTATCCGGCGCGGCGCATCCAAAAGAGCGCGCATGGGGACATTTGGATGCTGGCCACGGACGAACTGGTGGAGAAGCACGGTCGAGAGTTCGCGCGCGCTAGCCGGGGTTGGGTTGATTTCCTCAACACCCAGTACCGCTGCCTCTCCAACATCGTGGACGCTCGTAATACGGTCCACATTCGGTGGCTAGAGTGGTGTGGCTTCACCTTCACCGAAAACTTCCTCATTAACAGCCACACCTTCAGAGCATTTGAGAGAGTTCGATAAACCTATGTGCAACCCCATAGTGGCGATGGCCGCCATTACAGTCGCCCAGGCGGGTGCCCAGTTCATGGAACAGAGCAGCCAGGCGGAAGCTCAAAAAGACTACCAGGCCCGGCTAGCTGATGAGCGTCAAGAGCAAATCGCCGAGAACTACCGCCGAACGATTGAAGCGTACAACACCAAGAGCTCCGGGGAACTGTCGAAGCTTGAGGAAACCCAGCAGACCGCTCGGGGTCAGGAGTTCGACATTCGCCGGGAGGCGATCCGCAGCCAAGCTTCCTCCCTCTCGGCGGCGGCCCAAACGGGAGCCTCCGGTCAATCCCTCTACGTTGGTCTCCTTGATAGCCTAGCGCAGGCCGGCTTTGACATCTCCCGCCTAGGTGTGAACGTGGGACTTGAGGCCCGGCAGTCCCAGCGAAACCTGGAAGCCTACCGGATAGAGGCGCGAGATCGGGCTACCTCCATCCAACCCTACACCCCCTCCCCAATCACTGGTCCTAGTGGCATCGGGGCAGCTCTGACGATCGCTGGTGGTGCTCTCGGAGCATACAACCAGTTCCAAGCTCCTACCGATCGAGCCACAGCTCTAACCCAAACCTCAGTCCCCCGAGTGACCCCCATTAGCTCCGCGGGTCGGTTCACCACCTAACAAGGTACCATCATGGCAATTCAAATTAGAGGGGCAGCGCAGGTTACTGATACCTACGCTATCCCTAATGCCCGGACCTTTGGTGCACCCATCGGTGCCGGGGCTGAGTGGCGGGAGCTGGCTCAAGGGCTCTCCAACCTGAACCCGGCCCTCAATAAGTTCCTCGCCGATCGACAAGAGGCGCAGACGGAGGAAGCTCTCGCTGAGGGGGCTCAGCTCCAGCAGCAACACCGGGTCGCCTTCAAGGATGCCGTCAAGCAGGGCCTTATCCCGGAGGGGGCCAACCCATTCCTCCGCCTCGGATACCTCAAGTCCGAAGTCCGGGTCAAAGGACAGGAATACCAATCCTGGATCATGGACCAGTGGCAGCAGGATGGAGACATCCGTAACGGCGCCGTGGATGCGATCCCTGACTGGGCTGCTCAGAAAACTGCGGAGTTCTCCAAGCAGAACCTATCAATCTATGATCCCCAGCTCGTTGAGGAAGTCTTCCAACCGGCCGCCTCGGCTGGTCAGAACCAGCTCATGCAGCGGCATATCTCCTACACCTTCCAGAGGAATGAGGAGAGAGCTCGCACCAGTCTTGAGCAGGAAGTGGCCACCATCCTCCAGTCCGAGGACCCCGACAGGGGTACGGTCATCCAGAACATCCTCTCCGAGGCAGTCGCCAATGGTCTCGACGGGTCAGATGTGAACAAGATCGCGATCCAACAGATCGGCGCAGCGGCTGACCTGGCGGGGGATACCGACGTTCTCTCCCTCCTGGATACCGTGGACACCGGCAACGGCGTCCTCGGGAAGACGGTGGACGGTCAGCAGATGCGTATCCGGGTTGAGGACAAGATTACCAACCGGCAACTCCGGGAGGAAGAGACCGCCTGGAGGATGCAGCAGAGGCAGGAGCAGGCTAGGCGGAAAACGGACCTCGCTGGGTTCTACTCCGTCGCTTACGAAGCCTATAAGACAGACGGCCTCGCCGCGGTTGATCCCTTCGCCTTCATCGAACAGAACGACATCACGGACCCCGAGACGCGGGCCGAGGTGATCCAGACCAGCCGTGCGATGGTACAGGCGCTCGATCGAGATATCGCTGATGATGATGAATTTATCAACAAGCTGGTCGAGGACATGACCCTCGATCCCAACTTCGACCCCCGCCGTATCTCCGCTGGGCTCAGGAACGGACGTTACGACACCGCCCGGAACCTCCAGCTCTGGCAGGACTACCGGGTTATTAACTCCCACGAGGACAACTCCCTGCTGAAGAGCCAGGAGTTCAAGACCATCCGGGATGGCGTCAAGCAGACCATCGGTGGTGGTCTCGACGTGTTCGGGGAGACGGCATTCAATTCGAGGCGGGCAGAGAGCGACCTAATGCGATACGCCCGGCATTACATTGAAGAGAACCCCAACGTCAGTCAGGACGACTTCGAGGATGCCATGTGGGCACGATCGGAGCGCCTGGTGAAGTTCTACGGGCAGGTTGAAGAGGCTGAGCTAAAGCGCTTTGAGCAGGCCCAGGAGGCCGCGCCAGAGGCCGATAGTCCTTCGGAGGGGGATAGTACCCCGGAACCCGCATCGTCGCCTGACGAAGCCACAGACCAGACTACGGCCCCTCCTGACCCCGCCAGGGCATTCCTCCTCGAAAACCTAACTCCCGACATGATGATGCAATTCGACGACAAGTACGGACCCGGTGCTGCGGCAGCGGTGATCCGCGAGAGCCAGCAATCCCAATAGTGAGTAGCAATGGCTGAGAACATCTTCGACCAGTTCGACCAAGCGGAACCTGCGGGCACCCCAGTCGAACAGCCTGTCCCCACCGAACAGCCTGCCCCTACTGCTGAAGGTCCCTCCCTCGTGGGGGACATCACTAGAGGGGTGGTTCATGGGGCTCGAGACTTCGGGCAGTCCATGCTTGATCTCTCCGCGGACGTGGTTCGCACCGTCGTCCCTCCCAGCTTGATTGATCAGAACAGCGAACAGATCGAGCTTCCCGAGCCCACCAAGCCCTCTGGCACCGTGGGGCAGATCGCCGAGAGCATCACCCAGTTCGGCCTCGCAATGGTCCCTGCTGGTCGCGCCATGCGCGCCACTGGGCTCGCCACCAATACCCTCAAGGGTGCCGCGGCCCAGGGTGCGATCGCTGACTTCATCGCCTTCGATGAGGCTGAGGAGCGGCTCTCCAACACCCTCACCACCTTCGATAACCCCATCCTCAACAACTCCATCACCCAGTACCTCGCCGCCTCCCCTGAGGATGGCTGGGCTGAGGGTCGATTGAAGAACGTAATCGAGGGTGCTGGTTTAGGTGTGGCCACCGAAGCCTTCTTCCGGTCCCTCCGGGTGTTCAAGAAGGCGAAGGTTGTTGATGCCACCGAAGGCCGGCCGGCCGCTGAAAAGGTGCTCCAGGAGGAAGCTCCCAGCGTCCAGGAGGCGCTCGATGGGGCTCAGGGCTGGAAGGTCAAGCCGAAGGCTAAGCTACAAGCGGCTGTTAGGTATCAAGGTAATATCTACACAGGTCCTAACCATTACGACGCAGCTCAAAGTGCTGCTGAGGCAGCGGGGAAGCCTGTTGACGATATTCTAGATAACTTAGGAGCCGATGCGCAGGGGTTTACCACTCTTGAAGGACAGTTCTATAATCGAGTGGAAGCTGCAAAGTTAATTGGAAAAGAGGGGACAGCGCCGGGGAAGGGACTTGACAGTTCTGACCTTCTTAAGCCAGAAGCCAAGGCGCAGGCCATGGGTCGGGCCAAGATCGCCTTGGGAGACACCGAACTTGACCCCTCCGCGGTCGGGATGAAAGCTGAAGATGTCCCCGAGCTGCAACGCCGGGTCTCCGCCGCTAAGGCGGGCTCCATGTCCTGGGACGAAGCCCTCGGGGAACTGCCTCTTGGTAGCACTGGGAAGGCACTGAAGTCTGACGAGGCCATAACCCTCATCAACTACCTCGCCCAGGAAGTCCGGCGGAAGAATGACGGACTGTGGGATACCCCCCAGGCGATCTCTGCGGCCCGGCAGATGGCTGAGGATATGGGAGCTGATCCGGCCCTAGTCCTCAAGAACATCCAGGATCTCGGTGCGCAGCGAGACGACGTGATGGCAACCATGATGGCTGCCCGCGGTGTCGAGCAGTCCCTCATGAAGGGCGCCATCGAGAAGGCCCGCGGTGCCGCCGCTGGTACCGTCTCGGAAGCAGAGGCGGACCAGTGGCTCGACCTGGCGGTCTCCACCATGCAGAGCATCCGTGAGGCAGGCTCCACCTTGGGCCGCGGTCTCCGGGTAATGCAGGAAGGTGTCGATCCGGTCTCCGGGCTGACCATGGGGAAGTTCAAGGCGGCTGCTGAGGACTTCGCGGTCAGCGGAGACAAGACCAAGTTCCGCAAGAAGCTGGCTCAGATCGAAGACCCTAGCACCGCTCGCAGGGTGCTCAGCTCCGTCGCATCCAATAGGACCTGGGATGTGGTGAATGAGTATTGGATCAACGCGCTCCTCTCGGGGCCGAAGACCCACATGATCAACATGACCTCGAACCTCATCAAGGCGACCGTTAGGCCGGTTTCCGATGCTCTTGGGCATACCGCGCTAGGAGACTTCCGAGCCGCGGCCGACGATCTAGCCACCTACAGTGGCCTGGTGCAATACTTCCATGACAGTGTGAAAGCTGCTGGAGTGGCCTTCCGGCGTGAGGATAATGTCCTCGATCCTATGCAGGACATTGTTGAGATGGCTGGGCGGAGAGCTATCCCAGGCCCCCTCGGCCATGCGGTTCGTATCCCTACCCGTGCCCTCCTGGCTGAGGATGAGTTCTTCAAGCAGATCAACTACAGGGCCAAGCTCCGGGCCATGGCTTCCCGCGAGGGCTCCCGGAGGGGGTTCAAGGGGGATAAGCTCACTCAGTACATCTCCGATCGGATGGAGAAGGGCTTCGATGAGGCTGGTAGGGCTACCGATCAGGTAGCCAAGCAGTACGCCGAGGAGAACACCTTCACCAACCAGCTAGAGTATGGGATTGGGAAGTGGCTACAGGAGGGGAACCAACAGTTCCCCGCTCTACGTCAGCTCTTCCCCTTCGTCCGTACCCCCACCAACCTCTTTCGTGATGCGTGGCGCCATATGCCAGGCATCGGGCTCCTGGAGCGCAGGCATCGCCAGGCCATCAAGAACGGGGGCCATGAGGAGCTTGCCCAGCTCTTGGGGAAGCAGATGGTGGGTGGCGCCGTAGTCGGCACCGCGGCATCCCTCGCTCTCAGTGGGAGGATGACAGGGGGTGGCCCAAAAGAGCCCTCCATGCGGGCTGCCTGGCTTCAGGAATACCAGCCCTACAGCGTCAAGGTAGGAGACACCTGGTACTCCTTCGAGCGTCTCGACCCCTTGGGTATGCTAATGGGCATCGTCGCGGACTGGTCAGAGGTGTCCGGCTCGCTCACACCGGAAGATGCTGAGGAACTCAGCGCCGGTATGCTGTGGGGCTTCGTGGGGGATGTCCTCGATGGGGATGAAACCACAATCGGCACCGGAGCGAAGGCAGCGGGGCAGGGTTTCATGGCTGTGGCTAAGAATGTCACCTCCAAGGTATACCTCAAGTCCATCTCCGAGTTCCTAGAAACAGTCACCTCTGATGATGAGTGGAAATGGAAGCGCCTTTGGTTCAACCGGGTTGGTTCCTACGTCCCTAACGCTCTCCGCCAGGTCAACCCTGACGCTCACCTCCGTGAGGTGCGGGAGACACTAGATGCGATCAAGTCTCGCGTCCCTGGTTTCTCTGATACACTAGAGCCTCGGTACGATTTCATGGGGAAGCCGATCATCCGCAACGGTGGTCCGATAGAGCGGGCCCTCAGTCCGGTCCAGTCGTTTGACAAGCCGGGCCACCCGGTGTGGAACGAGATGCTCCGCCTGGAACAGTCCTTCATGCCCGCGAGTGAGAAGCAGGGTAACGTGGATCTGTCCAAGTTCAAGAACCGGAAGGGCCAATCAGCCTACTCCCGGCTCAATGAGCTGGTCCAGAAGACCAACCTTGAGCAACAGCTCACCAAGATGATCCAGAGTGACCGCTACCAGCGGCTCAGTGATAACCAGGACCTCTTATCTGAGGACGTGGACTACAAAGGCTCGAAGATCAGCGTCATCCAGAAGATCCTGACCGGCGCTCGGAAGCAAGCCTTCGCTAATCTCATTCGTGAGGGGTCCTTCAACTCCCGTCATGGCCTATCCCTCCTGCAAGCGTATCAGAATGACCAACGAAACAAACAGAGTGCCCGGGGCGGCGGGGAGCTCCTCGCCGTCCAGTGATCAAATAGCGGTACTGATGGCGATCGGCCGCTTAGAAGGTAAGGTTGATGGCTTCATGACCGCTCAGATTGCCCAAGATAGGCGGCTAGATGACCATGATGCCCGTATTAGGGGGAACGAGAAGAACATTTCGAGGGTCGCTGGGGCTCTAGCCCTGGCTACCCTCCTCTTCGGCTCCATTTTCTCCTTTCTAAGGGTAACTGTCTTGGGTGTAGGGCCTCCTTCATGACACATAAGAAAGCATCACTGGACCTCCTCGCTCAACTGCACGAGCTAACCGCTCAGGTGATGCTCGCAAAGGTGCGATCGGGTGAGGTCACAGCTGCCGATCTTGCGGCGATCACCAAGTTCCTCCGGGACAATGGCATTCAGGTCATGCCTGGGGAAGATGAGAACATCAATGACCTCGTTGCGGAACTACCGTTCGACGAGGATGATGACAACGTGGTTACATTCGGGAGATAAGAGCATGTTCGATACCGTTAAGGCATTCCCTGGGAAAGTCGTGGTCAAGGTCAAGACCCTCTACTTCACCGTCTTCAGTAAGGTCGGCGTTCTCTTCGTCAACGTCGGTACGAGCTTGGACGAGTATGGCTACATGGGTCTCTTCAAGATGGATTACGAAGACGACGAGTAGTCCCTAGATCGGCCTCAGAGGGCGCTGAGGGGCCGCTCCGACTTTAGCGGTAGCATCACACCTCTCAACGTCTCCTCGGCCGCCCTGGGCCGCCCTGGGCAGACTGTGGCCCCTTCTTGAGGAAGATCATCATTAAGACTGATCCCCGACTAGCCAAACGCTTCGACAACTTCCTTTATGCCATCTGGAAGCATCTTAACCTCCCACCCCCGGACCCCGTGCAGATCGACATTGCGAGGTACCTACAGTATGGTCCGGGCCGGATGATCATCTGGTCCTTCCGTGGTGTCGGCAAGAGCTACATCACAGGGGCCTTCGCAGCGTGGCTGCTCTACAACAACGTTGATCTCTCCATCCTCATGATCTCCGCCTCGGCGGACAAGGCTCGGGACCTCTCCCAGTTCGTCCTGAGGCTGCTTGAACAAGTACCCTTTCTACAACACCTAGCCCCCGGCCCTAACCAGAGGGCCTCCATGGAAGCCTTTGACGTTGCTGGGAGTAGGGTAAAGCAAAGCCCCTCAGTGCGCTCCAAGGGCATAACCGCCACTATCACAGGTGGTCGAGCTGATGTCATCATCGCGGACGATGTGGAAGTCCCTGAGAACTCAATGACGCAGGGGATGAGGGAGAAGATCTCAGAGAAGGTCAAGGAACTCGACAACATCATCAAGCCAGAAGACAGTTCCCGGATCATCTACCTCGGGACCCCCCAGCTTGAGGACACCTTGTACCTGAAGCTCCCCGAGCGCGGCTACAGCGTGAACGTCTGGCCTTCCCAATTCCCCACCCCTGAGCAGATGCACAAGTACGGGGACCGCCTGGCGCGGAGCCTACAGAGTGCCCTAGAGGCCAACCCCAAGTTGGCAGGCAAGCCCGTAGAGCCCCGTAGGTTCGGGGAGATGATCCTCCTCGACAAGCACATGAGCCAGGGGAACACCGGCTTCCAGCTCCAGTACATGCTGGACCCGACCCTAGCGGACGAGGACCGGCACCCACTGAAGCTCCGGGACCTCATCGTCATGGACATCAATCCCGATCGGGCCCCTGAGAAGGTGGTGTGGGCTACTGGATCAGAGCTGGTGGTCAACGATGTGCCCAACGTGGGGCTACTGGGGGATAAGTTCCACAAACCCATGAGCTACGATGGGCAGCGGGACGCCAACGGCGTGGTAATCTGGCAGCCCTACCAAGGGTCCCTCCTTGCGATCGACCCCTCGGGGCGAGGTAAGGATGAGACTGGTTGGTCAGTGACCAAGATGCTCAACAGCCAGATCTTCGCGATGGCTGCTGGTGGTATGGGAGGTGGCTACGATGAGGCCACCCTGATGGCCCTAGCCAACATCGCGAAGCGGTACCAGGTGAACAAGATCATCGTTGAGGCCAACTTCGGCGATGGTATGTGGATCAAGCTCTTCGAGCCTATCCTCCGTAGGATCTACCCTTGTTCCATTGAGGAGGTAAAAGCCTCCAACAAGATGCACAAGGAGGGTCGCATCATCGACGTACTAGAGCCCGTGATGAACAACCACCGGCTGGTAGTAGATAAGCAGCTCATCATGAAAGACTACTCGTCCGTCCAACAGCTCCCCCCGGAGCAGAGGCTCAAGTACCAACTCTTCTACCAGATGTCTCGGATCACCAGGGACAAGGGCTCCTTGGCTCATGATGACCGCCTGGAGGCACTGGCCTGGGGCGTGTGGTACTGGGTTAGTCAGATGTCCGCTGATGCGGACGAACAGATCGAGACCGAGCAGCAGCGGCTCTTGGAGGAACAGATGGACTGGTTCCTTGAGCACGCCTTAGGCGTCGGTACTCCTAAACCTCAAACGTGGATACACCTTTAAATGGCTATTGAAGTTGCTGCTCCCATTGTGGAGTTCCTCTCACTGGACCGCACTACGGCTGGCGTGAAGGCTACCGGCTCTATCACCTACCTCACTGGTGGGTCGGATACTGAGACGCTGACTATCTCCGACAGCATCCAGGAGTTGGTCTTCGAGACCCTTACCGACCCCACTGATCCCACCGCAGGCACTACCAACCCCCTCCCCATCTTCGATAGTACCTGGGAACTCCAGGCGGCCATTGATGCCGTGATCGCAGGAGCTCTGGACATCGGAGTGACCAACGCGAACGTCGGCGCCGAGGCTACCGTTACGTTCACTACAGGTGCCCCCACCGATGACGCTCTCGTCACCGTGACGGATGCTCTCGGTAACGCTATCGGCTTCGAGTTCTCGGACGGAGGGGATGGCACTACCGGGGATGTGCAGGTTACCAACGGCGCCGACCAGGAGAGCGCTGCGGCTGCCTTCGAGGTTGCCGTGAATGCAGCCTTCGCTGGCCTCGGCCCGAACGGGGAGGACACCATTACCGCGGTCCACACCGGCACCACGACTAGCGTTGTGACCCTCACTGGAGCGCCTGAGTTCGGCCTGGAGACCCAGGTCAGCGCCGATCCGGTTGAGACGGTGGCTGATGGTAACATCGCCTGTGCGGTGTGGGGTAACTCCTCGCTGGCTGATGGTTTGACGAAGACAGATCTGGAAGCAGCCTTCAAGGGCACGCAGGGTAACGAGACGATCGCCGAGACGGGTTCCGTGTGGACCGTTACGGGGATGTCGAGTGGTACCAATGCTGTGGTCACGGTGGGCCTGAATGATACGGTGGGCACCCCTGAGATGACCATCCAGAGGTACAACGATGGGTCGGTCAAGTGGACCGCCGCCAATGGTATTGCGCGTCATGCCCACTCCAATCAGTTCATGGTTCGGGAGCTTTATGACGCCATCAAGGCCATTGTGACTGCCTAATCTAAGTCTCTGAAATCATTAGGTTCTGGAATTAGAGCCCAACTCTCTACCCTATGCCGGTTGAAGTCTTAAGTAAAGTGGTAAGCATAGGGCTGTATGGGGTAGTACCTATGGTGGTACATAGGGTGGTGTAGGTGGTAGGTAACCACTGATGATACTATGACCTATGGTACCACTGTAGGGGGCTATAGGTAGGCTATGAGGGGGACCTGTAGGTCTACTTAAAGCAGTGTACAGTATCGGAGGGTGGATACTTAGGGTGCAGTGTCATCAGTGTATCCCCCTCCTACCTACCCCCTCTTAGTCCTACCCCTGGTCCTCCCTCGGGGCTCCGCCCCTTCGGTCGCCCCAGGGGAACCCCGGATGTTTTGTGCCTCACGCCCGAGCGGTGATACGTACCCCTCCCGCCGCGAGTTTCCCCCCATAGGGGTCCGGCCACCCCACGTGCAGTAAAAGCGCGCGCACCCGCCCGCGAACCACGCGCCGCAACAACGCGCGCAACATCGGCACCGCAAACCCGCAGAAACCCTCATGTTCCGACAGACCTGCCATCTGTGCGCCTCGCACGCGCACGCGTAAGGGATGCCCCGAGCTACCACACGCGCACGCGTAAGGGATGCACTGCCCCGCTTGATTGACCCGGTGATCTGTCTTTATGCCGCGCCCAGCCGCGCTACACGTGAGCACGCCAGGGATGCCTCGCGGGGCGAGCGCTGCGCCAGCAGGGCGAGCGGCGC
>Ga0299906_10005096_pt1 | contig 10727 bp, 4 predicted proteins | sample RVTome_14_FD_200259 | JGI IMG/M metagenome (GOLD analysis project Ga0299906, IMG submission 200259) | Soil microbial communities from uranium-contaminated site in the Upper Colorado River Basin, Wyoming, United States - RVT145D125 (version 2) ... | reverse complement strand
TGGTGGTACGCGACGCAGTTCGGCCGCGACCGGTCGGGGGACGAGTCCACCGGAGCGACGCCGGCCCAGGTGCAGCCGCTCACGCTCGACGACCAGGGCGCCGCGCGCGCAACCGTCACCCTGCCCCCAATCACGGGCGCGCGCAGCCTCGTCGCGGAGCTCGAATACGAAGATGCAAACGGCGAGCGACTGACCACGTCCGCGCGCGTGCCCTTGTGGCCCGCCGGGCTCAGCCTTGGGATTCGCACCGAGGGCTGGGCCGCGTCACGCGACGAACTGAAGCTCAAGGTCGTCGCAGTGGACCCCGACGGCAAACCGCTCGCAAATCGCCAGGTCGTGGTGGACGTCTTCAAGCGCGACACCTACTCGTATCGCAAGCGGCTGATCGGCGGCTTCTATGCCTACGAGAACAAGGTCGAGACCAAGCGTCTCCCGGTGGACTGCCGCGGCCGCACGAATCGCCAGGGTATGGTGAGCTGCGCGCTCGCGCCCGAGGTGTCCGGCGAGATCGTGCTGCGCGCAAGCGCCGAGGACGACGCCGGCAATACCGCCGTCGCGAGCACGACGGCCTGGGTCGCGGGCGCAGACGACTGGTGGTTCGCCCCGGGCAATGCGGACCGCATGGACCTGCTGCCGGAGCAGAAGGAGTACGAACCCGGCGAGAAGGCGCGCTTCCAGGTGCGCATGCCATTCAGGAGCGCGACGGTATTGGTGACCGTGGAACGCGAGGGCGTGCTGGAAAGTTTCGTCACGCGGCTCTCCGGTCGTAAGCCGGTGATTGAAGTGCCCATGGACGGCAGCTACGCGCCCAACGTGTATGTATCGGTGCTGGCCGTGCGCGGGCGCGTCGCGGGCTGGCGGGCGTTGCTGGCGGACCTGGTGCGAAGGCTCGGCTTACCCTGGCAGCTCGAAGGCGGCGCCGCCACCGCGCTGGTGGACCTGAGCAAGCCAGCCTTCAAGCTCGGCGTCGCGCAGATCCGCGTCGGCTGGTCGGCGCAACGCCTCGACGTCAAGGTATCGCCGTCGAGCACCACCTATCGCGTCCGGGACAAGGCCATCGTCGACGTCACCGTGCGGCGCGAGAACGGCGATCGCCTGCCCGCCGGCGCCGAGATCGCGCTCGCAGCCGTCGACGAAGGCCTGCTCGAGCTGCGACCGAACGAATCCTGGTCGCTGCTCGACGCGATGATGGATGAGCGCCCGATCGAGGTGTGGACCTCCACCGCGCAGATGCAGGTCGTTGGCAAACGGCATTTCGGGCGCAAGGCCGTGCCTACGGGCGGCGGTGGCGGCCGCGCCGGCGCGCGGGAGTTGTTCGACACCCTGCTGCTGTGGCGCGGACGCGTGAAGCTCGATGCGTCCGGGCGGGCCCGCATGGAAGTGCCGCTCAATGATTCGCTCACCAGCTTCCGGATCGTCGCGGTGGCCAACGCAGGCAGCCAGTATTTCGGCACCGGGCAGGCCAGCATCCAGACGACGCAGGAGATGATGCTCCATGCCGGACTGCCGCCCCTGGTACGCGAGGGTGACCGCTACGGCGCGATGTTCACGTTGCGCAACGCATCGAAGCGCAAGATGACCGTCCACGCCACCGCGAAATTCGGCTCTGAGCCAAATTTCGACCGGAAAATCGGCTCCGAGCCGAATTTCCAGCTGCCGGCCCAAACGGTGGAAATCGCAGCCGGCGGCGCGCGCGAGCTGGTCTGGCAGACGACGGTACCGATCGGTGCGGAGTCGCTCAACTGGATCGTCGAGGCCGTCGAAGCCGACGGCAAGGCACGCGATGCGCTGCACACGTCCCAGCAGGTGGTGGCGGCGCTGCCGGTGCGCGCCTACCAGGCGACGCTCACGCAGCTCGACGGCACGTTCGAGCTCATGGCCGAACGGCCCTCGGGCGCAATCCCAGGGCGTGGCGGTGTCAGCGTGGCGCTGCGCCCGACGCTCGCCGGCTCGCTCGAGGGCGTGCGCGAGTACATGGCGCGCTACCCGTACTCGTGCCTCGAGCAGCGGATCTCCAAGGCCGTGGCGTTGCGCGACGCGGTGCGCTGGAACGCGGAGATGGCGCGGTTGCCGCTGCATCTCGACCGCGACGGTTTGCTGCGCTATTTCCCGACCGAATCGCTCCCCGGCAGCGACATCTTGACGGCCTACGTGCTCGCCATCGCCGACGAAGCCGGCTATGTGATCCCGGACGACGCGCGGGCCCGGATGATCGAGGCGCTTAAGGGCTTCGTCGCGGGCCGCCTGCTGCGCGATACGGTGTGGCCGGCGCCGGACCTGTCGATACGCAAGCTGGCGGCGATCGAGGCCTTGTCCCGCTACGGCGCCGCCGAGGCATCGATGCTGACGAGCTTCGAGATCGAGCCGAACCTCTGGCCGACCTCCGCCGTCCTCGACTGGACCGGTCTGCTCAAGCGCGTCTCCAACGTGCCGCGCCAGGTGCAGCGTCGCACCGAGGCGCGCCAGATCCTGCGCTCGAGGCTCAATTTCCAGGGCACGACCATGGGTTTTGCAAGCGAGCGCAACGATGCCCTGTGGTGGCTGATGATCTCGGGGGACGTCAATTCCGCGCGCGCCGTGCTGGCGCTGCTGGGGGAGCCCGGGTGGCGCGAGGACATCCCACGGATGGTGCGCGGCGTCCTGGAACGGCAGCATCGCGGCCGCTGGGACACGACCACCGCCAATGCCTGGGGCGTGCTCGCGACGGAGAAGTTCAGCGCCGTCTACGAATCCACGCCCGTCACGGGACGCACGGCTGTCAGCTTCGGCGGCGGTGAGCGCGAGATCGCCTGGCCGCAGCCGCAGGAACCCGTCGAGCTCGAATTCCCCTGGCCGGACGAACCGCGCACGCTCAGCCTTATGCACCAAGGTACCGGGCGCCCCTGGGCCTTGATCCAGAGCCGCGCGGCCTTGCCGCTCCTGCAACCCGTTTCGAGCGGCTACACGATCCGGCGAACCGTGACGCCGGTCGAGCAACGCAGCAAAGGTGCTTGGACGCGCGGCGACGTGGCGCGGATCGCGCTGACGGTCGACGCACAGTCCGACATGGGCTGGGTCGTCGTGGACGACCCGATCCCGTCGGGCGCAACGATCCTCGGTGGCGGGCTCGGTCGCGATTCCGCACTTCTCACGCAGGGAGAGCGCCGCGAGGGCTGGGTGTACCCGGCATTCGAGGAGCGGCGCTTCGATGGATACCGCGCGTACTACAGCTACGTTCCGAAAGGCGCATTCACGGTCGAATACACGGTGCGCCTCAACAACCCTGGAACGTTCAAGCTGCCCGCGACGCGCGTTGAGGCACTGTATGCGCCGGAGATGTTCGGCGAACGACCCAATGCTCCGGTCGAGGTGCGGTCGGTGCCGTGATGGCCAGATGCATGACAATTCGCACCCGGGTGCAACCCGCGCCTGGTCGCGCCAGCGCGCGCGCGTCGGTGCTGCCGCGAGTCGCGATCGCGAGCGCCCTCGCGCTGGCGTCGCCGGGACACACCGGCGCCGCAGCCACCGCAGCGCCGGACTTCGTGGCTGTGCGCGACGCATGGCAGCCGTCCTATGCCTACCTGCTCGACCGCAACGGTATCGTGCTCGAGGCGGACCGCGTCGAGTTCCACGGCTTGCGCACGCAATGGGTCCCGCTCGCGGAGGTATCGCCGTCGCTCCGCAACGCCGTGATACGCATCGAGGACCAGCGTTTTCTCGAGCATCGTGGCGTGGACTGGCGTGCGCTCGCCGCCGCCGGCTGGCAGGCCTTGACCGGCGGCAATCGAGGCGGGGCCAGCACCATCAGCATGCAGCTCGCGGGGCTGGTCGATGCCGGACCTGCCCGGGGGCGCGGGCGGCGTACGCTTGCGGAAAAATGGGCACAGATCCGCGACGCCCGGCGCCTCGAGCGAAGCTGGAGCAAAGATCAGATCCTCGAGGCGTACCTCAACCGCGTCAGCTTCCGGGGCGAACTGCAGGGCGTCGGCGCGGCGACGCATGCGCTCCTCGGCAAAGCGCCGTCCGGATTGACCGCGTCCGAGTCGCTGCTGCTCGCCAGCCTGATCGTGTCACCGAATGCCGCGCCGGATCGCGTGGCGGCGCGCGCCTGCGCGTTGGCCATGCAACGGACGCTTCCCGGCGACTGCGCGGCGGTAACGCACCTCGCCAATCGGGCCCTCGGCGGCATGCCTGGCGCCATTCTCATGCCGTCGCTCGCGCCGCAAGTCGCGCACGAACTGTTGCGAGCGCCTGGCGACAGGGTCGTAACGACCTTGTCTGCGCCGTTGCAGCGCGCGGTTCGCGACGCGCTGGCGCGTCAGCTCGGCAGTCTCGACGCGCGCAACGTGCGCGACGGCGCGGCGATCGTGGTCGAGAACGCGACCGGCGAAGTGCTGGCCTACGTCGGGTCCGCAGGCCCGCACTCCTCGGCGGCCGCCGTCGATGGCGCGCGGGCGATGCGCCAGGCGGGCTCCACGCTGAAACCGTTCCTGTACGGGCTCGCCTTCGAGCGCCGCTATCTCACGCCCGCGTCGCTGCTCGACGATTCACCGCTCAATCTCGAAACGACCACCGGTCTGTACATTCCCCAGAACTACGACCGGCAATTCAAGGGCGTGGTGAGCGCGCACACCGCGTTGGCAGGCTCGCTCAACATCCCCGCCGTGCGCACGCTGATCCTGGTCGGCGTCGAGAACTTCCGTGATCGGCTGAACCAGCTCGGGTTCGCAGGGGTTCGCGAGGACGGCGAGTACTACGGCTTTTCGCTCGCGCTCGGCTCGGCCGAAGTGAACCTGCTGCAACAGGCCAATGCCTATCGCGTGCTGGCCAACGGCGGTGTGTGGAGTCCTTTGATCGTGTTGCCCGCGCGCAGGCCTGCGGCGGCGCCACGGGCAGTGATGCCCGCGGCCGTGGCGTTTCTTGTCTCCGACATCCTGAGCGACCCCGCCGCGCGTGCCGCGAGTTTCGGGTTGGCAAGCCCACTCACAACACCCTTCTGGGCGGCCGTCAAGACCGGCACCAGCAAGGACATGCGCGACAACTGGTGCATCGGTTACTCGGATCGTTACACGGTCGCTGTATGGGTCGGCAATTTCGAAGGCGATTCGATGCAGGACGTTTCCGGGGTGACGGGCGCAGCGCCGGCGTGGGCCGAGATCATGCAGGGGCTGCACCAAGGGCGACCGTCACACGCGCCACCGGCGCCGGCCGGCGTCGTTGCGCGGACGGTCGAGTTCGCCCCGGCCGTCGAACCGCCGCGTCGCGGCTGGTTTCTCGCCGGCACTGAGATCACGCGCGTCGAAAGGCTGGCGAAAGGTCCCGCCACGGCGCGCATCGCGAGCCCCGCGAACGGTGCGACCATCGCGCTCGATCCGGACATCCCGGCGGCGAATCAACTTGTGCTCTTCGAAGGGCGGGGTACCGACGCCTCGCTGGCCTTCTTCCTGAACGGGCACCGCTTCGGCTCGAGCGAACGACCGCGGCGGTGGCGACCCGTGCCGGGTGACCATCGCGTGGAGCTGCGCACGGCCGACGGACGCGTGCGCGACGTCGTCCGGTTCACGGTGCGCGCGAATTAGGTTCCATTGCCAGTGTGCGCAGGTCCGCAAGCACCAGGTCCGGGTGCAGATAGGCCGGGCTGTAGATGTTGCGGATGCGACGATCCCGGTCGATGAGGAACACGCGCAGCATGTGCGACATTGTGCCGAGGTACCGCCCGCTCGCGTCGTGATCCCGAACCACCGCCTGGTCATAGGCCGTCAGGATGGGCGCGAGGTCTGCCTCCGATGCGCAACCGACGAAGTGCCAGTCGAAGCCTGCGCGTCGGAAACTCGAGGCATAGCTTTCGAGCGCGGCAGGCGTGTCGCGCGCAGGATCGAAGCTCAGGCTCACGAGCCGCACGTTCCCGCTCAGCACGGGGTCCGCGAGCGAGCGCTGCTGCACCTGGCTCAGCACGAAGCTTGCAAGCGGGCAACCGTTGACGTCACTGCAAGACGTAAAGATGAAGCTCAGGACCACGAGCTTGTCGCCGTATAACCCGTGGAGCCGGGTGCGCTGGCCGGAACTCTCGATGATCAGGCCATCCGCTGCAGCACCCAGGGCCGGCAGCACATAGCTCCCGGCCACCGGCGGCGCGAATGACAGCGCCGAGTACCCCGGCGCCGGCGGCTGCTCCGCGGTCGCCGGCATGTGCTGATGCGCAGCTTGCGCCGCCAGCATCACTGCCAGCAGCGCTGGGGCGAGCCCGGTTGTCGGCATTTAGTTCGCAGCCGACACCCGCGTTGGGCTCACAGGCTTCTTGCCGTGCAGCGCGTAGGCACCGAAGCGCATCTGATGCGGCGTGCCGAGCTTCGCGGCGACGAAGTCGATCGTGAACTTATGCGCGAGGCGCTTGCCGTCCCACCCGTAGGCCTTGAAGTACTGAAGATCGGCACCGTCCGGGGCGCTGGCTTTGTCCCAGTTGGCGAGCAGCGACGAGGTGAAATAGACGCGCCGGCCATCCCAGCTCTGCGACACCATGTTGACCTGCGCGCCGATGACTTCCTCGTAGACCTGCTTCGGCGCCTCGGGGTTTGAGATGTCGAAGGCACGGACCTTACCGTCGTTCCAGGTGTCGACCCAGAGCAGCTGGTCGTCGGCCGAAATCGAGATGTCGACCGGCAGTGGAATCTTGCTGGCGTCGCCGATATCCGCGACTGCCTTGGCGTGCCATTCGCCTTCGGCATCCTCATGGATCAGCCAGATTTTCGAGGTGAGCGCCGTTGTCGTGAAGCAGTAGTTGCTGCGCGCGCCCCAGGCGCAACGGATCTCGAGCGGCGCGCCCGGCACGTCGAGAATCTTCTTCGGTTTGCGCGTGTGCAGGTCCCACACGACGACGGTGTTGCCAAAGCGCTTCATCGCCTCGGCGTCCGCCATGACCTCGCCGAGCGGCTTCATGTAATTGTTCCATCCCGCAAACGACGAGGTGACGAGGACGTTGCGCCGCGGCAGCGCACGCACGTCATAGCCATAGCCGTCCGCGAACTTCCCGCTCTTGACCGCGCCCATCAGTTGATCGTCGGTCGGCATCCAGAGCGTAGCGACGTACTCGCCAGCGTTGGTGTACTCGACCATTGCGGTGCGGCCGCCGCGATCGCGGTCGTTGGACAGGCCGGTGAGCAGCATGCGGCCCGGCAAGGCATAGTGCGTGTGCGGACCGACCACTCCGCCGCTCTTCTCGGTGAAATCCTTGATGACCTTGTGCAGGCGCGGCGCGCGCGGGTCGGTGTGCACATCGAAGATGAAAACCTGGCTCGTATCGAGGCCCGATGCCCAGAGGAAGCGCCGGTCATCCGTAAAGCCGGAATGATGGGCTTCGTCGCGCACGCCGACGGACAACGAGTTCACGACCTTGCCGTAGTCTGGGGACGCCGGATTGACGTCGACCGTGACCAGCTTGTCCGGCTCGTCACCAAGGCCCTTCACACCGAGGGTCCAGACGTAGATGAAATCCTCCTGGCCGACGATCTTGGCCATGTAGGGGGACATGCAGGTTTCATCGGCTGGGGACGCCGCGGGCCAGGCGGCCGCGACGACGGCCAACGCACAAAGGCACGCGGTCAGCCGCCTTCGGCCGAACGTCGATGCTGGAGCTTTCATGTTTGTCTCCGTTGCTCAAGCGTCAGTAGATCCGTCCGGAGAATGGGCGCGCCAATACGGCGAGGCAACGTCACGTCGCCGCCCTCGCGGGCGGCAAGTGCCCGGCGAGCGCGCGCGCGAGCGCGGCTGGCTCGACCGGCTTGCGGAGCAGCGTCCGGATGCCCGCCGCGGCGAGATCCGCGTCGTCGAGATCGTCGCTGTAGCCGGTGTAGAGGATCACGGGCAGCTCGGGCCGGGTCCCGGCGAGCGCGCGTGCGAGCTCGAGACCGGTCATCCGCGGCATCGACTGGTCGGTGATCACCAGGTCGTAGCGTCCGGGCTCGCGTGCAACGGCATCGAGCGCCTCCTGCGGACGCGCGACACAGGCAGCCTCGAGCCCCCAGCTCGCGAGCAGCTCACGCATGAATTCGCCGACCGTCGTCTCGTCGTCGACGACGAGCACCGAACCCGCAAACGCAGGCCGCGCAGCCGCCGCAGCGCCCGGGCCGCTGGCGGCGGATTGCGTCGCCGCCGCGTCAGCGGGCAGCGCAGGCAGCAGCAGCTGAAACCGCGTCCCGGCGCCGGGCTGCGTGTCGAGGATCAAGTGGCCGCCATGCTCGTGGACGATGCCGTGGACCATCGCGAGCCCCATTCCTGAGCCCTTGCGCGCTTCCTTAGTCGAGAAGAACGGCTCGAAGATCCGCTCGGCGACCTCGCGCGTCATTCCGGGGCCGTGGTCGGCGACCGTGATCTCGACGAACTCGCCGTCGACGTCCCGGCGGCACGAGGCGCAGACCCCGCCATCGATCCGGCGGCGGCCCGCCGCGAGCTCGATCGTGCCCGCGCTGTCGGTCGCGTCGCGTGCGTTGATGCACAGGTTGAGCAGCACCTGTTCGAGCTGCAACGGGTCGACCCGTGCGGCCGGGCAGTCCGCGTCGAGCCGTGCGTCAATCCGCATCTGCAGCGGCAGCGAGGACTCGAGCAGCGGCAGGGCCGCGCGGATCGCCGGCGCGATCGCCATCGGCCGCGGCGAGCCACGCTGACCGCGACTGAACATCAGCATCTGCTGGATCAGGTCCCGCGCACGCTCGCACGAGCGGTGCGCTTCGGCCAGATAGCCGCCGAGACGCCCGTCGCCGAGCCCCGCCTGTCGCTCGGTCGCGAGCACGATGTAACCCATGATGCTCGTCAGCAGGTTGTTGAAATCGTGGGCGATGCCGCCGGTAAGCTGACCTATCGCCTCCATTTTCTGTGCCTGGCGCAGCTGCGCCTCGAGACGCACGCGCCGCTGTTCGGCGTCCTTGCGCTCCGTGATCTCCTGCGTGACGGAGAGCACGCGCGGCCTGCCGCCGATCTTCGCGCTCTTCAGACAGACCTCGTCCCAGTGCAGGCTGCCGTCCTTGTTGCGGCGGTGCCATTCGAAACGTACGACCCCTTCGCGTTTGGTGCGCTCGAGCATCTCGTACGCGAGCTTGTCGGTGTACGGCGGCACGCCGGAGCCCAGGCTCGACGGCGTCATCTGCAGGAACTCAGCGTGCGTATAGCCGTAGGCACGGCAGGCGGCCGAGTTGACGTCGACGATCGCGCCCGTGTCCCAGTCGTGGACGAAAATCGCGTCCTCGCTCGCCTCAAAGATCTCGCGATAATTGGCCTCCGACGCGCGCAGCGCGGTCTCGGCGTGCAGCCGCTCGAGCTCGGCGGAGGCACGCACCGCGAAAATCTTGAGCACGGACTCGATGAATTCGGCGCGCTCGAGCGGGCGGCGCGACATGACAAAGATGAGGCCCAGCGGCGCGCCGTGCGAATCGGTGAGCGGATAACCAGCGTAGCTCTCCAACCTCTGCTCACGGATGAGCAAATCCATCGGGAACGTGTCCGTGAGCCGCGACGGGTAGATGCGGAACTCGCGGCCGACGACCGTTTCGCACGGCGAGTCCGCGAGCGGATACGAGAAGTTCTCGCGTACCGCATCGTTCATGCAGAGCGCCCGCATCGACAGCTGCCCGGGGTCTGACGGCGACGGCGTCGCGACGAACGCGCCGTCGACGTCGAGGATCTCGGCCAGATAGCGCACCAGCTCGCGGAACAGCGCCTCGCCCTCGTTGGTCGAGACCGCGAGCGCGGCGCTGCGGAGCGCGTCCTCGATCCGCTTGCGTTCGGTGATGTCGGTCGCCATTCCGCAGACGGCATAGGCGAGGCCGTCGGCGTTCAGCAGCGGGAACTTGGCCGAGAGGAAGGTTCGGTCGCGGCCGTCGACCTGCGTCGTCTCCTCAAACTCGATCGCCCGGCGCTCCATCAGCACGCGCAGATCGTTGTGCCGGAATCGTGCCGCGACCGCCGGTGGGAAGAGCTCGTCATCGCGACGGCCGACCACCCGCGCGGCGGGCGCGCCCACGATCCGCTCGAACTCGCGGTTGGCGAACAGGTAGCGTCCGTCGCAATCCTTGGCGAACACGACCGAGGTCGCATTGTCGAGGATCTGCTGCAGCCGCGCCTCACTTTCCAGCAGCGCGCGGCGCGCCGATGCGAGCGTGTCGGCGGTAATGCCGGAGCCGGGGTGCGGTTCGGGAACGCTCATGTGGGGGCGGGTACCGGGGTGTTGCACACGAGTATAGACAGCTACGCAACTGCCCGGCGCGACTGTTACACGGCGGAAACATGCGAGCCGGGCCAGCGGCACTGATCGGACCGGGTACACCACGCTGATTCGGGCCGCGCGTCGGCAGCTGATCCGCGGCTCGCGCCCAGGCTACTCCGGCGCCGGCACGTACATGTAGCCGACGTTGCGTATCGTGCGGATGACCCGCGGCCGGTCCGGGTTGGGCTCGAGTTTGCGTCGCAGCCGCGCGATCCGGATGTCGATCGAGCGGTCGAACGGCTCCCATTCGCGGTCATGGGTCAGCGTCAGGATCCGGTCCCGCGACAATGCCTTACCGGGATGCTCGACGAACAGCTTGAGCAGGTCGAACTCCATGCTCGTGATCGGAACCTCGCGGCCCGACGCGTCGAAGAGCTGGTGCGAGGCGAGGTCGAGCTCACAGGGACCGAAGCGGACACGGCGCGTCTCGCCCGCGGCTGGCGCACCGGCGGGCGGCTTCGCCTGGATCCGCCGCATCACGCTCTTGACGCGT
>Ga0299906_10005095_pt1 | contig 10730 bp, 12 predicted proteins | sample RVTome_14_FD_200259 | JGI IMG/M metagenome (GOLD analysis project Ga0299906, IMG submission 200259) | Soil microbial communities from uranium-contaminated site in the Upper Colorado River Basin, Wyoming, United States - RVT145D125 (version 2) ... | reverse complement strand
AGTAGACGTGGCCGCGATCGCAGGCGCGGCAGACCGCGAAGAGCCTCTGGCAGCGCGGGCAGTGGGCCAAGCGGCCCGCCGCGTGCTCGCCCACCGTCTCCCCCGGACGGCAGGCGCGGCAGCCCCTCGGAAAGCGCCCAAAACGTGCGACCATCCGAGGCGGGCGAGCGTTTGCCGTGCAACGACGACTGGGACTCGTCCACCTGAGGACCCGGAGCCCTTTACTCCGGGTCCTCGCTTCGTTTGGGGGAGCAGCCTACGCGATTCGGAGAGAGCCGGGGGGTAGGAGCCAACAGGCGAAACGGCCCGGGCGTGGCCGCGTGCCCCGGCGCTGCGCGCCGGACTCGGCCTGCGGCCGAGGGCCCTACGGGCCCGTTCTGATCTTCTGAAAGACTCGGAAGAAGCTCGGCGCCCACGCCGCTCGTTCGCCGATCAACCGGCGAGATGTTCAGATTCCTTCACTTTCATGCGATCGTTGACAACAAGGTGTTCTCCAATCTCAAGACCTGGCTGCGCGGCACGTTCCACGGCGTCAGCCCGAAGCACCTACCGCGCTACCTCCAGGAGTTCAGCTACCGCTTCGACCGGCGCTCCCGCGAGGCCGAGCTCTTCCCCTTCGTCCTGCGACGCGCTGTGCGCGGCGAGCCGCTGCCCTACGCCCGACTCACGGCTGAGGTAGTCGGATAGGCACAAATTGAGATGTTGACTACGAGGTGAGATATGGCTGCTTCCTTTAAAGAGATCGAACAACAAGCCCGGGCTTTGGCAGCAGAGGAGCCGCCTACGGTCCTCGTAGACCCAGATCCCCCGGGGATTTGGCATAATCGGAGCTTCTCGGACCTCGAAGGCCCCTTGAATCGCCTATCCGCATCCAAGCAGGCAGGGGACAGAACACAAACCTGCCAACAACGAAGAGGAGGCTCGTTCCATGACACCGACGAATCACTTCCCCACCATCCGACGACTGGCGGCTTGCGCCCTTCTGGTGCTCGGCTCGGTCGCTGGGGCGGCCAGCGCCACCGAGCCCTGCGATGACTTCGGCGAATGCAAAGTCCTCATCGAGATCAACGCGACGGACGGCGACATCGGGTTCCACTTCCTGGTGGACGGCGACGACCTGATCAAGGCACGACTCGAGGGTCCGGACGGCGACAAGGTCTTCGAGGACCAAGCCAAGGGCCCAATGATCGAGCAGAAGCTGACCGAGACCTTCGCCGAGAGCGCCGAGCCGCTCTGCTGGGAGGATCCCGAGGCCGAGGAGGGCGAGGAGATCGTCACTCTGGAGGAGTTTCTGGATCGCTGGACGGCCGGGACCTACCTCTTCTCCGGGCTGGGAGCGGAGGGTGAGCACTCGGAGGGTGAGACGGAGCTCACCTACCAGCTTCCGGCTGCCCCCGCCGACGTCGACTTCGACGTGTCGACCGGCATGATCACCTGGGACGCCGGCGACGACCTCGGCAACTGTGCCAGCTTTGCCGAGCTCACCGCGCTCGTCGCGGCGGGCGTTCTCCCCGAGCATCCCGAGGACGTCGAGGTCGACTCCTGGGAGGTCGTGCTCGAGCCGGACGTCGAGGACGGCGATCCCATCGGCTCGCACGTCTTCAGCATTCGCGTCTCGGGTGACCCGGCCGAGTTCGATCCGACCGTTGGCGTCGAGGTCCCCGCAGCCTATCTGGCTTCGCTGCCCGACAACACCCCCGTGAAGGTCGAGGTCGGCGCCATCGGCGGCGAGGACAACGCCACCTTCACCGAGGAGGACGGCTTCTGCGTCAACGAGGGGGAGGAGGGCTGCGAGGAGTAGCGCCCCCCGCGGCGGTGAGGATCCTCGACCGACACGTTGCGCCCGGTGAGGGAGGCGGAGAGAGGCGGCGGCGCTAAAGGTGCGGCGGCGCGGACGAGGACCTCTACCGCACGCTCCACACCGGCCTCACCGGCTCCCCGATGCCCTCCTACAGGCGTTCGCGTTCGCCTCCGACCGGGTCGGCGATCTCTCGGCGCTCGGGGAGGTTCTGGGCGATGACTCCTTGGCGGCGATCGACGATCGGCCGGCGGACCGACGCCCCGCCCGCGAAGGCTGGCCTGGGCCGAGCTTCTGCGGCGCGTCTTCGCGGTCGATGTCCTCGAGTGCCCGCGCTGCGGCGGGCGCATGCGGCTGCTGGCCGCCTACGGTCCTCGTAGACCCAGATCCCCCGGGGATTTGGCATAATCGGAGCTTCTCGGACCTCGAAGGCCCCTTGAATCGCCTATCCGCCAGCTGGTGCCGATGGTGGAGGCGGTGGAGGCCAACACGGGCCGCCGGCCCGGGATCGCGGTCGCGGACAACGGCTACCTGAGCGAGGCGAACCTGGAACAGCTCGGGCGCAGGAGGCAGCGCTGCCTGGTGGCCGTGGGGCGCGAGGGGAAGAAGCCGACGACCTGGCCCACGGGCCGCCTCACCCGGCGGATGCACCGCATCCTGCGCCTGCCTTGGGCCCGTCGGATCTACAACTACCGCAAGACCCAGGGGGAGCGGCCCTTCGCCGAGATCAAGCAGACCATGCGCTTCCGGCGCTTCTTGCTCCGGGGCCGTGCGAACATCCGGGGCGAATGGAACCTGGTCTGCGCGGCTGCGAACGCCTTGACCCTCTACCGAGCCCAGATGGCATGAGGAAGCACCCGACGGGAGGGTACGCCCACAGCCAGCGTCTCCCCCAGCGCGGTTCCTGCTCGAGTCAGACGCCCAGCAACCCGCCTCGTTCCAACGATCGGTCCCCGGAGCCGCCCGTCAGTGCGGATCCTGGGTCAGGCTCCTAGTCCACAGCCGATCCACAAGTGTCGGAAGCGAAACAGCTCACAAGAAGCCTTGAGGTGCATGGACACGGCGACTGTCGAGGTGGGTAACTGGCTCGCCACAGCCGCGTCGCTACTCGGCGCTCGCAGAAGCCGGATGTTGATCGTTGATTCATCCTGTCGAGTTCGCTGATCAGTTTCCAGTCAGGCGCTCGTCGAACTCGAACGGTTCAACGTTGCCGATCCTGAGCCGGCCGAAGTCCGGATGGCGCGGGTTCACGAGGAAGTTGTGCTCTCCGGGCACCACCGCCGAGGGCACTTGGAGCACCGCCGTCTCGCCGGTATCCACCCAGCCGGTGCCGATGTCCCGCAGCTCTGGCGGCCCCGGCTGGCGGCGCCACTCCGGCGGCAGATCCTCGACTCGCAGCTCGCGGCTTGCGATGTCATCTGGGATCTCCACCGCGAAGCACACGAAGTGCGGCGGAAGCCCGGTGCGATGCAAGTGGACGAGCTGCTCCAGCGCCGCGAGCGCACGACTCTCCGAGCAGTAGACGACGCGGGTTCCCGCGTGGTGCCAGCGACCGGGGTAGGCCATCGCGCCTTCGCCCGTGAAGGCCGTCGCGGCGTGCTCGGCCTTGCAGATGCGCCAGACGCGCATCAACCGACGATGCCGTGCTCGATCCTGCCGAGAATCTGGTCGACCTGCTGAACACCGATATCGGTGTCGAGGAGAGTCAACGGCTGCTGTTTGCCGAGAGCCACATTGGGCGTCTGAATCCACTCGGCCGACTCGTCCGGGTCCTCGAACACGCGATTCGCGTGGGCGAGCACACGAGCCAGCCGGTAGAGCCGATCGGACTCGTCCGCCGACAGGCGCTTCTGCTCCTTCCGCCGGAGGAAGTTCCGCCTCGAGAGTTGGAGGACGTCGCAGACGACGTTGCGAGAGATCCCGTACTCCTCCATCACTGCGGAGAGGGCGGCAAAGGGCAGGCCGTTTCGCACCTTGTCGACGAGCTCCTCGGGCGACCGGACACCGCGGCCCAGGACCTTGGCGCCGCCGAGTACGTCCAGGACTCCTTCGACCTCCCGCGTGGTCGAACTGGCCATTGGGAACCTCCGCCTGATGGCGTGATGATCGCGCCAAATGGCGGAATCGTCAACCCGGTCCATCACCTTGAGCCGGCTGTTGGAGGACTGCTGGAGGAACGCCGTTCTAGACGTATTAGCGAGTTATTTCAATATGTTACGTCGAATCGGACGCGGGTTCGCCCATGGTCCTCGTAGATCCAGATCCCCCGGGGATTTGGCATAATCGGCTTCTCGGACCTCGAAGGCCCCTTGAATCGCCTATCCGCCGACGTACCTCGATAGAGGAGCGTGCGGCCAGACGGCAGCGGGAAGTACGGGGTGTCCACCACGACGCCCGTGAAATCGGCGGGGTTGATGGACGGATTCCAGTCCCGCGGTCTCGCGTCGGACGATGCGTGCGGGGGCACCAACAAGATCGTGGCCAGGAGCCAGGCGGCGGCGCGGGTGAACGGCGAACGTGAAACCATTGGCGTGCTCCTTCGTCTCGGCCTGATGTGAGTCATGCCGCGGCGGTTCATGGACCCAGGTGCGCGGCGTCTCCGCGCTGCCGTTCGTCCACCGCCGCGGCATGACGGCCCCATGCGCTCAGATACACCAGCACCGAGTCCGGGGTTCACGCGTCGCGCGTCGCTTTCTTTGCAGCGCTCGAACAAATCGGGCATGTGCACGCACGGCACCATCGTCGCGTCGCGCGCGCGGTCCGAACGAAATTTCGTCGAGCCGCGTGGGAGGCCAGGACGCCATGCTGTCCGTTGCAACGCGGGGTCTCGACGGAAGACCTTCGCCGGTTCGAGCGATCTGATCTACACTGTCCGCCGGCCACGACACCCCGCGATCCCGCTCCCGTCCACGGAGGGACCTTGCTCGAGCCCGCTGCCATCAGCACCACCCGGCTCACCGACCCGCAGCAGGTGCTCGAGAGCGTGTTCGGCTACCGGGAGTTCCGCCCCGGACAGCGCCACATCATCGATGCGGTACTCGCCGGGCACGACTGCATCGGCGTGATGCCGACCGGCGCCGGAAAGTCGCTCACCTTCCAGATCCCCGCGCGCATCCTGCCGGGCGCGGTGCTGGTCATCTCGCCGCTCATCTCGCTCATGAAGGACCAGGTGGACGCCCTTACGCGAGTGGGCTATCGCGCGGCGGTGATCAACTCCAGCATCGAGTTCGAGGAGCGCCGCGCGCGTCTCGCCCAGCTCCGCCGCGGCGAGCTGGAGCTGGTCTACGTCGCCCCGGAAGGACTCGAAGGGCCGCTCCGCCAGCTCATCGCCGACTGCCGGGTGAGCCTCGTGGTGGTGGACGAGGCGCACTGCATCAGCCACTGGGGGCACGATTTCAGGCCCGCCTACCGCCGACTCGAAGGGTTGAAGGGCGAGCTGGGCGACATCCCGGTGCTGGCGCTGACCGCGACCGCCACGCGGCGCGTGGTGGGCGACATCATCCGCCAGCTCGGCATGCGCAAGCCCGAGAGCTTCAAGGGCTCGTTCTTCCGCCCCAACCTGCACATCACGGCGCAGAAGAAAGGCGCCGGCCGCAACACACGCAACGATATACTCGGCATCGTGCGCCGCCACCGGGGGGATAGCGGCATCGTCTACTGCCTGAGCCGCCGCTCGGTCGAGTCCACCGCCGAGTGGCTGCGCACGCGCGGGGTGCGCGCGGCTCCCTACCACGCCGGGCTCGCCGACGAGGGGCGCGCGCGGACGCAGGACGCCTTCGCCCGCGACGAGGTAGACGTGGTGGTGGCGACGGTCGCCTTCGGGATGGGGATCGACAAGAGCAACGTGCGGTTCGTCATCCACCGTGACATGCCCAAGAGCATCGAGGCCTGGTACCAGGAGATCGGCCGCGCCGGGCGCGACGGGCTCGCCAGCGACTGCGTGCTCATGTACTCGTGGGCGGACGTGATCGGCTACGACGCGTTCCTCGACGGCATCGAAGACGAGGCGCTGCGCGCCGAAACTCGCGGCAAAACGGTCGAGATGTTCCGCTTGGTGGACCGCGGCGGCTGCCGGCACCAGGCGATCGCGCGCCATCTCGACGAAATGATCGCCCCGTGCGGGACGTCGTGCGACGTGTGTCGCGGGGTAGGGGTCGAGACGTTGGTGGCGGGAGTGGGCGCGGCGACCGCCTCACACCGCTCCTCGCTGGATCCCGCCGCGGGTGCGCACGCGGCCGGTTCGTTCGCCGCCGCATTCGACAACGCCCCGGTCGATCTTGAGCGGTTCGACCGCCTGCGAGCCCTGCGCAAGCGCCTCGCCGATGCCGAAGGCGTCCCCGCCTACATCGTCTTCAGCGACGCGGTCCTGCGACAGATGGCGGCGCGAGTCCCGCGCACCAGGCAGGAGATGCTCGCGCTCTCGGGCGTGGGTCCGGTCAAGCTCGAGCGCTATGGCGACGCGTTCCTCGAGGCGCTACGTGAGGGCCGCCTACGGTCCTCGTAGACCCAGATCCCCCGGGGATTTGGCATAATCGGAGCTTCTCGGACCTCGAAGGCCCTTGAATCGGCTATCCGCCCGATTGTCTCGCTCCCCGCACGGAGGTGGTCGGTGACCACAGCTGACCTCGATCCGGATCGCGCCCGAGCCTTCGCCGAGCGCATGCTCGGCACCCTCAACGAATCCTTCCTGGCAATGCTGATCAGCATCGGCCACCAGACCGGTCTCTTCGACGCCATGGCCGCACTCCCCCCGTCGAGCAGTCACGAGATCGCGCGGGCCGCGGGCCTGGACGAGCGCTACGTGCGCGAGTGGCTGGGCGGCATGGTGACGGGCGGGATCGCGAGCTACGACCCGGCGGCAGGGACCTACGCCCTGCCCGCCGAGCACGCGGCCTCGCTCACGAGCGGCGCCGGCGCCGCCAACCTGGCGACGCAGATGCTGTGGGTGGCCTGCATGGGCGAGGTGGAGCAGGCCGTCGTCGACGCGTTCCGGCGCGGCGGCGGCGTTCCCTACGCCGCCTACCAGCGCTTCCACGGCATCATGAGCCGCGTGAACGGGCAGACCTTCGACGAGACGCTCGTGCAGCGGACGCTGCTGCTGGTGCCGGGTCTGATCGAGCGCCTGGAGCGCGGGGTCGACGTCCTGGACGTCGGCTGCGGCTCGGGTCACGCGGTCAACCTGATGGCGCGCGCCTTCCCCGAGAGCCGCTTCACCGGCTACGACTTCTCGCCCGAGGGGATCGAGGCCGGCCGCGCGGAGGCCGCCGCCTGGGGTCTCGCGAACACGCGCTTCGCGGTGCAGGACGCGGCGGAGCTCGACGAGAGCGACGCCTACCACCTGATCACCAGCTTCGATGCCATCCACGACCAGGCCCGCCCCCGCACGGTGCTGCGCCGGATCGCGCAGGCGCTGCGCCCGGACGGCCACTACCTGATGGTCGAGCCCCGGGCCTCGAGCCGGCTCGAGGAGAACCTCGACCACCCGCTCGGACCGTTCTTCTACGCCATCAGCACCATGCACTGCATGACGGTCTCGCTGGCCCTGGCGGGCGAGGGCCTGGGCACGGTGTGGGGCGAGCAGAAGGCTCGCGAGCTGTTGCGGGAGGCCGGCTTCGCCGAGCCGGAGCTGCACGCGATCGAGGGCGACATCGTCAACAGCTACTACGTCGCGCGCCTCGCGTAGCAGGACGCAAGCCGGCGCAGGGCGGACCCCGGAGGTCGATGGCATGAAGGACTTCGCCGGGCGGATCGCCGTGCTCGAGCTCGCTCCCGCCGGGACCCGTCTCAGCTGCCACGCTGCGACGTCTCGGGGCCGTTCCCCCGGGCTCCTGTAGAGAGAACCTGGATCGTGTAGGCTCGGAGCGGAGGGTGGCATGCGGGCATGCGGCTGAGCTTCTCGCTCTTGTTGTGCGCCGCCGCATTGAGTGGATGCGTCCCCATGGCGCTGGTCACGATCGTGCGGCGCAGGCTCACCGTCGAGGGCAACCGCTGATGTCGCGCGTTCGACCCGGCTCCCAGGTCGGCCTGACCGTGGCCTCCCTCTCCATGGTCGCTTGCTTCACGGTTCCGATCGAACCGCCGGGGGGCGCCCACGTGCGGTTGCTCCCGGGCGACGCCCCGGTCGACGTCTTCGAGCAGTACCGGACCGGCAGCCGTCGACCAGTCGAGCCCGTAGCCGGCGCAGAAGGCCGGGCCCTCGGCGCGCAACAGGATCACGCGCACGTCGGGGTCCGCGTCGGCGGCGTCGATGGCCTGGCCGAGCTCGTCGCGCAGCTCCGGCGTGATGGTGACCCGATCCCGTAGTGGAGCGCTTGGCCTGTTGGTTATGCAGCGAGAGCATCTTGGAGTCGCCGAGTCACTGCCCCACGGTCCTCCTAGCCCCAGATCCCCGCGGGACGTGGCGCGATCGGAGGTTCTCGGGCCTCGAGGGCCCCTCGAATCGCCGATCCGCCTCCTCCGCCATCCGCGACGCCAAGCCGGCTTGCCACCCCAGGGACTCGCGTGCCACAGTCGCCTTCCTCGGCGACTGCGATGAACGGCATCCACGACATGGGCGGGCTCCACGGCTTCGGCGCGGTGACGGTCGAGCCGGACGAGCCGCCCTTCCACGAGCCCTGGGAAGCGCGCGTCTTCGGCATGGTCCAGAGTCTTGGCGGCGGAAACATCGACGCCGGCCGCCACTCCATCGAGAGGCTGGACCCGGTCGCGTACCTGAAGGACGGCTACTTCGGCCGCTGGCTGGCGGCCCTGGAGCGGACGCTCCGCGACTTCGGCATCCTCGCCCCGGGGGAGCTGGAGGAGCGCATGCGGCAGTCCGATCGCCCGCTGGCGCCGGTGCGCCCGCGCGGAGCCGCGGCCTGGAAGCCGGCGCCGCGGAGCTACCTGCGGCCGCTTGCCGCGGCGCGGGCCTTCGCGCTCGGGCAGCCGGTCAAGACGACGGACCATCAGCCCTCCGGGCACACGCGGCTCCCTGCCTACGCGCGCCGGCGACGAGGCGCCATCGTCCGCCTGCACCCGGCGATGGTCTTCCCCGACGACCACGCCCACGGTCGCGGCGAGAACCCGCAGTACCTCTATACCGTCGGCTTCGCGGCGGCCGAGCTGTGGGGCGACGGCGCGGAGCCCGCTGCCGCCGTGCACCTCGATCTCTTCGAGAGCTATCTCGAGCCGGCCTGAATCGGGAGGCGCGTCGTGTCCAGCGACCATCGCCACGCACCCGGAGCACCCGACATCGCGCTGCGCGTCGAGGCGCTCGAGAGCCTGCTGACGGAGAAGGGCCTGGTCGATCCGGCGACCGTCGATGCGATCGTGCGCTACTACGAGGAGGAGGTCGGGCCGCTCTGCGGCGCCCGGGTCGTCGCGCGCGCCTGGGTCGATCCCGGGTACAGGGCGCGCCTGCTCGCAGACGCCAGCGCCGCCGTCGCCGAGCTCGGCATCGACGGACCGCAGGGCGAGCACCTGGTCGTCGTCGAGAACACCGCGAAGATCCACAACGTCGTCGTCTGCACGCTCTGCTCCTGCTATCCGTGGCCGCTCCTCGGCCTGCCGCCGACCTGGTACAAGTCGCCGCCGTACCGCTCGCGGGTGGTGCGCGAGCCGCGCGCGGTGCTCTCCGAGATGGGGCTCGCCCTGCCCCACGACGTCGAGATCCGGGTCTGGGACAGCAGCGCCGAGGTGCGCTACCTGGTGCTTCCCGAACGCCCGCCCGGCACCGCGTCGTGGAGCGAGGAGCGCCTCGCCGACCTGGTCAGCCGCGACGCCATGATCGGCACCGCGGTAGCGCGCCCGCCCGATGGCCGATCGCGCACGGCCTGAGGTCGAGGGCGCCGGCGTCCTCGACGCGCAGGGGCCTGCGGCTCCTCCCCGGCGCAACGGCGAGCTCGTCTTCGAGGCGCCGTGGCAGAGCCGGCTCTTCGGGCTGACGATGTCGCTCCACCGCGCCGGGCGTTTCGGGTGGGAGGAGTTCCGGACCCGGCTGATCCAGGAGATCGCCCGCTGGGAGCGCGACTCGCCTCCCGGCGCGCCCTGGTCCTACTACGAACGCTGGCAGGCCTCCTTCGAGCGGTTGCTGGAGGAGAAGGGGCTCTGCGCGCCCGCCGATCTCGGCGACCGCGTCGCCGCCCTGGCGGCGCGCGCTCCCGGCCACGACCACCGCCACGGCGAGAGCGAAGACTGACGATCGACGCGGCTTCCGCAGGGACACGGGAGGCCAGCTGCAATCCAGACCATGAGAGGCCGATTCGGACGCATCGCGCCGAACGCCGGGCTGCTCGCGCTGAGCCTGCTGCTCTGCCCGCTGGCGCTCGAGGTCGGCCTGCGCTCATTCGGCTACGGAGCGGTCGGCGAGCGCGAGGGCAACGTGGTGCACCACGTGGTGCACGAGTTCCGGCACGATGCGGTGCTGAACAGCCTCGATCTGCGGGACCGGGAGATCGGACCCAAGCCGCCGGACGAGCTCCGCGTCCTGGCGCTCGGCGACTCGTTCACCTACGGCCTGGGGGTCGAGGAGCCGCAGACCTTCGTGCGGCGCACCGAATCGCTGCTGCGCGATCGGGCGCGCGAGGCGGTGCTGCCGGCCGCGGTCCGCGTGATCAACGGCGGAGTCGGGGGCGGCCCGTTCCGGCAGGAGAAGTGGCTGCGGGAGGTGGGCCTCGGCCTCGCGCCCGACCTCGTCGTCCATGCGTTCTTCATCGGCAACGACGTGTACGACGCGTTGGCCTGGCAGAAGACTCGCGGCGCGAGCGAGCAGCCGGGCCGGGGCTGGCGCGGGAGCCTGCGGCAGAGCGTGCTGCTCGACTGGACCTGGGCCCGGCTGACCCGGCTCCCGGTGCTCGATCGCTGGCTCTTCGACCGGGGGCTCCGCTACCAGGACTACGGCTTGCACCTCCGCGACATGCCGCAGGTCGAGCGCCAGGGCTGGGAGCTCGTGCGC
>Ga0299906_10005094_pt1 | contig 10730 bp, 7 predicted proteins | sample RVTome_14_FD_200259 | JGI IMG/M metagenome (GOLD analysis project Ga0299906, IMG submission 200259) | Soil microbial communities from uranium-contaminated site in the Upper Colorado River Basin, Wyoming, United States - RVT145D125 (version 2) ... | reverse complement strand
GGCCAACCAGCGACCGAGGGAATGCGTGCGATTCGAACAGCATACGCCGGGCCCGATCCGGCCAAAGCCGGCTGGCCAGCCAGACGACAAAGGCATCGCGCGAGTACAGGATGGCAGCTGGATTCGCAGGCAGCCTGCGCATGACCGTCAGCGAGAAGCGAAGCATGCTCAGCCGCCAGGCTGCCAACAGGGCCAGGCGCGTGAGCGGCGCCGGCAGTCTGCCGGCCGGCAAACTCAGGTCGGGCAGGTCCTGGGGTTCGATGGCGAAGTTGCGCCGGACGTCGTACCAGTCCCACAAATCGCTAGCGCCGCCATCGAGCGGCCGAAGGCCGGCGACCACCAACTTGACGTCACATCCCTGGTCGGCAAAGGCCTCGCACATCTGCATGATCTGATGCGTGTGGGCCCGGCGACTCGGCAGACGAATGTGGGCCGCGTAAAGCAGTTCCTGGGATATTTCTTCTGGCGCGCCCACTCGTTCGTCAGCTGCTGCGGAGCTCATCGACCAATCCAAGAAATCGGATCATCCGTTGCTGGTAGGTGTGGTGTTGATGGACATGGTCTTGGCCGGCGCGAGCAATCCGCCCGCGTTCGGCGGGCTGCGCCAACATCGACTTTACGATCCCCGGCAGCTCGTCGATCGAGCGATAGGTCAGCAAATGACGGTCCGGCTCGAACCATTGGTGGACGGCAGGGCAATCATTGACGATTTGCAGGCAGCCTGCGCCGCAGGCCTCGAACAGGCGCATGTTGCCTCCCCACGGCATGAAGTCGCCGTGCGGATTGACGACAATCGCCGAAGTCTGCAGCGCGCGCAGCATTTCGTGGCCCAGCGCCGGCCCTCGGTTGTGAGCTCGCAAGGAGGCGGGCACCTCGTGTACGCTCCAGATTGCCAGGTCGAACCCGCGCAAGCGCTCGAGGGCTGCGATTCGCTGGCTGTAGAGATTGCTCGGCACAAGGGTCCCGACAAACCCAATCTGCCCCTCGGCTCGGGCAGGTCCGGCAGGTGGGGAGGCCGCCGGACGGTGAAAGGCAGGATCAACGGCCGACATGGGAAGCACCACGGAATGGGGAGCCCCCAGCCTGCGCCACTGGTCGGCATGGCCCTGGTCGTTGGCTACCACCAGGTCATACAGGCCGGCCGCGGCGCGCTCGATGCGATGGGCGAAGGTCTCGGGCGGCGTACCGCAGGTGTAGATCAACGTGGGCCGCGGATCGAGCTGCTTGAGCTGGCGCAACGTCTGCGGCAGGATCAGCTGATTGCCGCCGACCAGGACGAGGATGTCCGCCTGGAATTGTATGGCGACCGATAGCAGCTGCCGGTTGCGCAGCCTGGCAGCCGGATTGAGTTCGGGGAAGCGCGCCGCCAGGCCGGCGACGAGGCGTCGCCGGCTGGGCCGGTGTGTCACGTAGAGCCGCTGGGCCGGCGCCGACCGCCAGAATACCTGGCACGTGTGGCCCATGCGCTCGAGCGCCTTCACCCAGAAGGAATGCGCCTGAGAGATGGGAAAGAATGGCGGCGCGTGCGTCCGGCTGGCTCCAGTTTCCTCGGGATGGTGGAGTGAGGCGATAAAAAGGATCTTCATCGCCCGGCCTCGGGGACGACGGGCACATGCGGTGGCCCATCCATCGTCGCCTGCTGCCAGAGTTCGAAGATCAATAGCCGGAAGACCATCTCGGTGTGGTCGGCTGCGCCACGATAGTGGTCCGTCACCAAGGCACGAACCGCGGCCGGTTCGAACCAGCCGCGGTTAAGACTGCGTCGATCGAGCAGCACCTGCTGAACCGGATCGGCCAGTTCATGATCGATCCAGGCTCCGTGCGGTGTGGAGAAGGCGCGCTTTGGTCGGTGCAGCACCGACGCTGGCAACTCCTGGCGCATGGCTTGGCGCAGGGCATGCTTGGTGCCTGGTCGCCGGCGGTAGGAGGGAGTGCGCAAGCTGGCAGCCACCAGGTCCCGGTCGAAGAACGGGACGCGCGCCTCCAGGCCATGGGCCATCGTAACTTTGTCAAGCGAGAGCAAACCGTTGGCCGGCAGCCAGGTCTTCATGACCAGTCGTTGCACCAGGTCCTCGGGAGAAGCGCCGGTCTCAGGCGCCAGCAGCTGCTCGAAGGCGCGAGTCGTCTGGCCTACGCCCCGGCTGACTGGCAATTGGGGCCCATATAAGGAGAGGCGCTGTTGCCCCGAGCTGGCCAGGCCGTCAAACGAGAGTGTCCTTTGCAGAAGTTCGGGGGCGGGAAAGGCAATCCGCTGGCGGGCAATCAGCCAGCCCAGGGCGCCGCTCAGGCCGCGCCGGCGGCGCACTCGCGGGTAGGCCGCCTGCAAGATCGGCCCAGTTCGGCCAAGCAGTTTGCGTAGACCATGCGGCAGGGTCCGGTCGAGCCGTGCGCTCCAGCGGAGCGCCGCCGGCAGCTGGGCATGGAAGGGATAGCCTGCGCAAAGTTCATCGCCACCGAGCCCGACCAGGACGGCCTTGACCTCGGCGGCGGCCGCCTCGGCCAGCGCCAGCATGCTTACGGCCGACGGATTGGCGTTGGGTTCATCGTGGGCGAACACATAAGCTGGCAATCTGGACCACCAGTCACGGGCCGCCAGTTCGATCCGCCGGTGGGCGACGCCGAAATGGGCGGCGACCCGGGCCGCATGGTCCGATTCGTCGTGGGCCCGGCCGTGTGGACCGGCGTAACCGAGGCTGAACGTCGGGAGTGGACAAGCCGAGACCGCCTTGACGCAGGCCAGAAGACTGGCCGAATCGAGGCCGCCGCTCAAGAACAAGCCCACCGGCACATCGCTGCGCAGGTGGAGCTCGACGGCCCGGTCAAGGCGAGCGCGGAGGCTATCTTCCCCAAGCTCCTCGGCGGGCTCACCGTCCGGGCCAGGCTTGCCAAGCTGCCAGTGCGTGATTTCCGAAATGCTATCCGGCGAGATCACGAGTGCCTGGCCCGGTTCGAGACGACGAATCCCCTTGTACAGCGTCGTTCCGCCAAGCAGGTACCCAAACGTGAGGAACGTGTCGATCGAGTTTTCATCGACCTGGCGCGGCAGGCGCGGATCGGCCAGCAGCGCCTTGGCCTCCGAGGCAAACCACACCAGGCCATCCTGCTCGGCCACGTAGAGCGGTTTGATCGCCAGATGGTCGGTCGCCAGCAGCAAGCGACGACGCGGCTGATCCCAGAGGGCAAAGGCATACATGCCACGCAGCCGCTCGAACAATCCGAGCCCTTCCTCTTCATAGAGATGGACCAGCACTTCGACGTCGGACTTCGTGCGGAAGCGGTGGCCGGTTGCTTTCAGTGCCCGCCGGAGTTGGCGATCATTGTAGATCTCCCCATTGCAGACGACGGTAACGGTCCGGTCTTCATTGTGGATTGGTTGGTCGCCGGTCTCGAGGTCGATGATGCTCAGCCGGCGAATGTCCAAGGACAGGCTGGGGGACTCGTCCGGCCAGCAGAAGGTTCCTTGACCATCTGGCCCACGGTGCGCCAGCGCCTTGCCCATGGTTTGGACGACGGCCTGATCGGCGCGTCCGGCCATGCGGCGATCGTACAGCCCGGCAATACCGCACATCTCAGCCCATTCTTTCCGGGCTGGGCTGGGCGAGATCGGAAGCCGTTCGCCAGGCCGCCGGCAGGCGTCGGATGAGTGCCCAGTCGCGGTTGCTGATGGCCCGGCTCGCAAACAGTGCGGCGGCATAGAGCGCCAGTGCCAGCGCGGCAGAACCGATGAACCCCCACGGGGCAAGCCACCACAGGCCGGCCGACAGGACGCCGGCGGCAATTGCCAGACGGGCCAGCCGGTTGGCCATCGTGCGCCACCAGCGGGCCGGCAGATTGGCGGCCAGGGCCAAACAGGCGGCAACCGCAAGCTCCGAAACCAGCACGGCGCGGGCCGCGCCCAGCGCGCCAAGTTGCGGTAGCCACGTCAGCGCCAGGGCCACGTTGATTGCCAGGCCAAGCAGCCTGACGACCAAAGTACGCCTTTGCCGGTTCTGGACGGTGAGCGTTTGTGAGAACACGGCGCTAACCATGGCCGCCAGCGCGACCCAGATAAGCACGCGCAGCACCCTGGCGGCCCCGGCGAACGGGCCGCCAAACAGCACCCCGACCAGCCCATCGGCCGAAAAGGAAACAATCATCACAAGCGGCAAACCGACAACCAGGGTCACGCGCAACAGCCTGTCCACCATCCTGTGGAAGGCCTCGGCTTCTCCCTGGGCGAAGCTCTGCGCCATGTGTGGAAAGGTGACGACCAGCAGCGGGGTGTTGAACAACTCGATGACACCAAACACCAGCACGAAGCCAGCGGTCAGGAGGCCTGTGCCGGCTGCGCCGACCAACGCCGTGGTCAGCAGTTTGTCGGCGTGGCTGGACCCGAGCAGCAGGACGCCGGCAGCCGCCAGCGGCCAGCCGTCCAGCACCAGGCGCCTGAGCAGCGGCAGCTCAACGGGAAACCGCGGCCGGCGCCCGAATTTCATGAGCCCGACCCAGTACGCGGCAGACCGGATGACTGAAGCACATAAGATCGCCAGGTACAACTCGAGCAGCCCGCCACCCGCCAGCAGGACCGATCCGGTCAGGAGCAGCAGCAGCGCGGCATGCGCGACGGCGATGGCCGACGGCAACAGCATTCGTTCGATCGCCAGCAGTTGGTTGTGAGCCATGTTGCCGAAGACATCGATCAGAAGGCCAACTCCGGCCAGCGCCAGCAGCCCTTGGAGGTGGCCTGCGTAGCCAAGAAGTGAGGCCAACAGCAGACAGCCCAACCAGGCGATGGCAGCCAGCGGCGGCTGCAAGCTCACGGTGGCGGCAAGGTAGGCATCGGCCTGGGAATGATCCTTGGCGACCTGCCGGATGACGATCAGACCCATCCCCAGATCGGGCAGCGCCGCCCCGAGGGCCAGCAGCGCACCGATGGTGCCATAGACGCCGTAGCCTTCGGCACCCAGCTGTCGGGCGAGCATCAGCTGCCACAGGAATAGAACCCCTTTGGAGAGCCAGGTGGAGGCCCCGATGGCCAACCCATTGCGAGCCAGGCGCTCGATCGCACCGGTCGCTGGGCCGGGGTAGCCTCGCAGCTTCGGAGCGGTGGGCAGCCCAGAGGGCTCGGCTCGGTTCACTCAGCGCCGCCCGCAGCAAGCTGCGCCTGGTAGACCGCATCCAACTTGGCTGCGATGGCTGGCCAGCCGAATTCGGCCGCCAGTTCCTTGGCCCCGCGGGACATCCGCTGGCGGCGCTGGCGATCGACCAATAGGTCAGCAATCGCCGCCTGCAGGCTGGCCGGCAGGGGCTCGACGACCAGCCCTGCACCGCGCTCGGCGACCAAAGCAAACTGGCATCCTGGCGAGATAACGACCGGCAGGCCGGCCGCCAGCGCCTCGAGCACGGCCAGCGAAAAGCCCTCACCGGTCGCCGGCAAGATGAACAGGTCGGCCACCTGTAGGGCCAGCTCCACCTCGTCGGGCGGAAGTAGCCCGGTGAGCACGACTTGTTGGGACAAACCGGCTCTCGCCACCCGCCGGCGAATCTCGGGCAGCAAGCCTTCCTCTGGGCCGACCATCAGCAGCCGCAGATCAGGCCGGCCCGGACATAAACCGCCGACGGCCTCCAGCAACGGCAGCAGGCCCTTGCGTTCGGTCAAACGCCCCACAAAGACCAAGACCGGACCGTCGCCCAAATTCCATTTCACCCGGAAACTGTCGATGTCGGCCCTTGACCACTGATGAGCGGGCTCGATTCCGTTGGGGACGACGCTGATTTGACGGCTGGTCAGCCTGATCTGCCATCGAGCGCAATGTACTTGGATTTGCCCGGCTTCCTCGGGGGTCAGGGCCACGAAGTGGGCTATCTGGGCCAACAGCCTGCGGCCAATGGCGCGATCCCAAAATCGCTTGGCCCACGGACGGCCGGTTGCGTAGGGTAGGGTGCCGTGGGGCGACATGATCATGGGCAGTCTGGCTTCGGCGGCGGGTCCAGCGACGAGCGCATTCTCCATCGTGCGCAATTCGTGACAGTGAACCAGGTCGATGTTGTGATCGGTCAGGATCGACCGGGCTGCTCGTCCGAAGCCGCCAGGGGTTGACAGGTTGAGGTTGGCCCGGAGCCATTGGACGAGATTGCTGACCCGAATAACCCGGATGCCCATTTCCTCGGTTGGGCCGGAAGGTAGTCGCCGGTTGCGGTCGAGGGCGTCGGTCGTCAGCACGGTCACCCGGTGGCCTCGAGCCGACTGGGCTTGGGCCAGCCCATGCACAGCGCGCACGACGCCGCCATACGCCCAGGCCGGTGCGTAGTACGGGGTGACATGCAGGACGTTCATCAACCGGACGTCGGCCATCGAGGCTTGCGAGCGGTTAGAGTCAAGGCGCTTGTCGATAGAACGCCAACCCGAATCAGAAAGGTTTCTAGCCGGCACCAGGCCTGTAGGAATGGATGTGAGAGCCTATCTGGCGCCGTCAACTCCCCAGCCAAGAATCCGCCGATGATTGGGTGAGGCTGGACATCCACCACCGAAAAGAGATCGAAGGTATGACCGAGCCAATCGGCCTCCCGGCCAATGCCTTCGAATGGCGACAAGCCTTCGGCCTCTAAGCTGGCCCGCATCCGATCCATCGCCCGACTCTTTAGCCGAGCCAGGGTTCTGAGCTTCTCCACATAGCGGGTCTTGGTGGGAAGCACCATGAACATCGCGCCGGTAAGGGAAGTGGAGGCTGCGCTTACATGCCCCTGCGTATCCGAGATCCACAGCAGTCCTCCAGGAACCAACCAGCGGTAGACATGCCTGATCATCTGCTTCGGATGGAGGAGATGATGGAGTGTCCCCTTGATCAGGACGGCGTCAAAAGTCTCTGGGGGAAATCCGACCTGGGAGGCATCTGCAACCATAAACGCGGCCGTGCCAGGCAGCCGGTCGGCGCAAGTGTTGGCATGGGCACGCCCAAGCATCAACGCCGTCTGGGCGATATCGATTCCCAAGGCAAACGCGCCGCGGCCAGCAGCGGCGATCGTGAGCCAGCCAGTTCCACAGCCAATCTCCAGCACCTTCATTCTTGGCTCAAGCTGGGAGAGTAGGGTATTGACATGTTGCCTGTGAAAGAGCAAGTTATGGCGGAGTGTCTGAAGGGAGTCCCAATCCGGTGGCAAGCCCCCTTGGTGCTCGGCGGCAGATTGGTTCCAGACACTGGCTTCGGCGGAAAGTTGCTCTCGATACGATAACTGGCTCATCTGGTGGGCCCCCGAATCCATCTCAAAGATTGCTCAATTGAGACGGCGGCCAGCAAAAACACAAACGGGTCGGCCGGCGCTCGGTAGCGGGTTGATGGGTGAAACACGACATAGGTGATGGTCACGACGGCAATCACTGCCAGCAGCGGCCAAATCTCGAGCCGCCGTTGCCATGCAAGGGCCAGGCCGGCCATCCCAGCAATTAACAGGGGGCCAAATGTCGCCAAATGAAGCCAGCGAGCCAGGTTGAACAGCGGCGTGTGGTAAAGGGTAACTTGCTCACCGCCGGCAACGACCTCGGGCGGCAGTCCGGAGGGTGTGATGGCCGGGCTCCACAGGGCGGCCAGTTTGGCCCAGCCGAGGGCAACCCATTGGTCCGGGTGATCTTTAAGGTAGGTCAGCGCCTGTTCTCGAAACCACTGGTTCTGGTGCCACTCCGACATCCCCGCGGGCGTCGGTGCCAGGCAATCGACCCACTGGGCGTCCCAGCCGTGCGCCAGGTAGTCAACCAGGCAAGGGTTGTTTCCCTGGTACAGGTTGCTGCCGTCATTGGTGCTGATGAACGCCGGATGACCATGCAGCAGGCTATTGCGCACGATCCAGGGTACCGCCACCAGGCAGGCGGCGAGCGCGGCGGCCAACACGAGGTGACCGCTGCGGCGCAGTCCCAGGCGGCGGATCCACCACGCCATGAACAACGGGACCAACAGCAGGCTCCAGGGTTTTGTGAGCGCGGCCAGGCCCAGGGCCGCCCCACAGGCCGATGCGAATCGCCAATCATCCTTATCGAGGGCCGTGTAGCCCAGCCAGACTCCACAGGTCAACAACAGGATGGCCAGGGCCGTGTCGTTGACCGTCAGATTCTGGTAGAGCATGTATGGGGAAAAGGCGTAGGCGCCCGCTCCGATCAGTCCAACCTGGGGGCCGGCCAGGCGCAGGCCGATGAAGAACAGTAGACCTATGGTCAGGATGTCGAGCAGCGCCTGGGCGACGGCCACGGGAAGTGGGCTGCGGCCAAGAAGGGTGTAGATTACGGCCAAGAAGGCGGGATAGAGCGGCGGTAGGTCGCTATCGGCCGCTCTGTCGTCGAACCGGGTATAAGCGCCGCGCTCCAGAAGATTGGTGGCATAGGCGTCGTAACCGGATGTGTCTAGCGACAGCGCCCAGGGGAACATGGCGACGAAACCCAGGCGGACCGCTAGGGCAACCGCCAGCAGCACGGCAAGCGGTCGCAAGGAGCCGTGGCCCGCGCCGTCGTCCTCAAGCTCAAGTGGTGAGATGGTCGGCCGAGGCCGGTCCGAGGTCAGATTCATCTGGCGACCTTATAATGCGGATGCCCAGGTGAGACGACGGGCGCAGGACCTGCCGGAGGGCGCCAGCCCTGCGCATTCCAAATGGTTGTGACCCATTCCTGACTTGCAGATCAACCAGGCGGGGAAGCGAAAACCCCGCATTGTCGCCTTCATAACATCCTACTTCCCCTCTGTCGGCGGGGCGGAGATCTGTTTGCGCCAGGTCGCCCGGCGTCTGTCGCCCCTGTATGACTTCCTAATCATCACCTCGCGGGCCGACAGGCGCAACCTTCCACATGAAACTCTAGCCGAAGGACAGCTAAGAAGATTGGGCCTGGGGTTCCGTTGGGACAAGTGGCTGCTGCCGCTGACGGCTGCCGGCTTGCGTCGCGAATTGTCGGACAGCGCGGCCACCGGGCGCCCTCAAGCGCTGTGGGCGGTTGACATCACACAGGCTGCGTTGGCAGCTGCCGCCATGCGGCGGCTGGAATCCCGGCTGCCCTTGCTCCTCAGCATCCAGTATGGGGAGGCGGACGATCGGCTGGCAAGGGGCCGCATGGGCTTGATTGGACGCTCTTTCTCCTTCATGCTGACCTATGCCGATCGTGTCTCGGCGATTTCGACCCCCTTGGTGGCCGCCGCCCGGTGCTACGGATGGGATCAACCGGTGGCGCTTATCCCAAATGGCGTCGATCTCGACGTTTTCCATGGGAAGGTGGGGCAGGGCGGATTCGATCCGCCCGTTGCCACAAGCGTTTCTCGGTTGGTGCCCAAGAACGGCCTCGATTGCCTGCTGCGGAGCATCGCCCTGTTGGCCCCGCACCATCCGCGAATCGAGTGCCGGCTTATCGGCTCCGGTCAAGAGGAGACCGCGCTCCGTCGATTGTCGAACTCGTTGGGCATAGCGGACCGCGTGCACTTTCTCGGTGATCTTCCACCCGAGCAGGTTGCCGAGCAGCTCCGCAGATCGACCGTCTTCGTACGTCCTTCACGCTCGGAGGGTTTGGGCAATGCCTTTGCCGAGGCCATGGCCTGTGGCTTGCCCGTGATCGGGACCCCAGTCGGCGGGACGACCGATCTGATCGAAGATGGCGTTACCGGAGTCATGGCGGAGAAGGACAATCCCACCGACCTGGCGGCCAAGCTCGGCCGGCTGTTGGCCGACCAGCGCCAGGCGAATCGTCTGGCCTCGGCCGGACAAGAGAACGTCCGACGAAACTACAGTCTCGACACGAGTGCCAGCCGGTATGCTGAACTCTTCGACGACCTGCTGGGCCTATGAAAGTTCGCCACCTGCTGCTGGCGACGGGCATTTATCCACCGGACATTGGCGGACCGGCGAGGGTGGCCCGGATCCTGGCAGACGGGTGCCCGGCTTTTGGCGTTCGGGTCCGAGTCGCCAACTTTTCACCGTTAACACGCTATCCGTGGGGCATCAGGCACGTACGATACCTGGTTCAACTGCTGGCGGTCCGGCCAACGCCTGATGCAGTCCTTGCGCTCGACCCCATCTCATCCGGACTGCCGGCCTGGTTCGCCGCCAGCTTGCGCGGCGTACCTTTTATCGTGCGCATTGGCGGGGACTACGCGTGGGAGCAAGCGACCGAACGTTTCCATGTCGACAGCAACCAGGAGTTGTTTCATCGAAAGCGGTGGGGCTGGCGCGTCGATTCACTTGCCTGGCTTGAACGCTGGGTCGCTCGTCGCGCCAGGTTGGTCATCACACCGAGCGAAGCCTTGGAACAGCAGGTTGTCCGCTGGGGGGTGCCGTCGGACCGGGTTGTACGCATTCCGAACGCGGTTGTGCTTCCCGGGAATTTGACGGACAGAGCGCAAGCCAGGCAGTCCCTCCACATCAAAGGCCGCTTGATCCTCAGTATCGGCCGCCTGATGCGTTTCAAGAACCACGAGGCAGTGATCGAATCGGTGGCGTCGCTCCGAACAAGTCAACCAGATCTCCAGCTGGTGATTCTGGGCGATGGGCCTCACGGGCCGGCCTTGGCCCGATTGGTCGAACACTTGGGAATGCAGCCGGCCTCCGTCCTGCAGGGCCGAGTGGATCAGGAAGCGGTATTCCACTACCTGCGAGCTGCCGACCTGTTCGTCATGGATTCGAGCGCGGAGGGAATGTCGCATGCCTTGCTCGAGGCGATGGCGGCTGGGACCCCTGTGATTGCCACCGACATTCCCGGCAATCGGGCGTTGATCGATCACCTG
>Ga0299906_10005093_pt1 | contig 10733 bp, 3 predicted proteins | sample RVTome_14_FD_200259 | JGI IMG/M metagenome (GOLD analysis project Ga0299906, IMG submission 200259) | Soil microbial communities from uranium-contaminated site in the Upper Colorado River Basin, Wyoming, United States - RVT145D125 (version 2) ... | reverse complement strand
TCTTCTCGATGCACTTTCATTACTTTTTTCCATAATGTTCCAATATTGATTTCCTCATTACCTCAATAAATCCCATGCTGTTCTTTACCACTATAAACCGAATGAGCTGCAAAATGTTAGCTTATTCACCTGAGACTACTTCATAAGCGCTGGCTTTATCGTTGTTGCGGGAGACGATCACCTTTTTCTTCCCTCCATTTGTCCTGGCCATGACTACATCACGAATATCGCCAGTTAACCATACATTCGAAAGCGTTCCCTGAGTTACTTTCATCTCTCCTGATTCATAGGAAAGCAGCAGGCCCGAAGAAGCGTCACTTTTCCCCAATTGCGGTTTGAAGGGGTAGAAATTTCCCGCCAACAGCAACTCATTTTTGCCGTTTCCATCAAAATCGTCAAATAAAAAGCCGTTTATGCACGATATCTGGGCCAATGGCGGCAGCGATCTGCGCTTAAAATCATTCCCGTCGATATTCTCGAGCCAGTAGGATTCGAGATTATAAGCGCTGAATTTGTATGCTTTATCCAACTGTTCCTTCGATCCGATGTCGTGTATCGTTGCTGCTGAATAATCCTCATATTTAATGAATTTCTTGCGAAGGGAATTCACCTGTTCCAACAGTTCATCGCGGCTTGCCAGCGGGTAACTCTCACCCTTGATGTAGTAGGATACTATGGGGTCAAGTGTTCCATCCTCATTAAAATCTGCAACGTGCAGTTGCACGGGCTTGTCCTCCGTCGCTTTGAATTGAAGATTTGTTCCCGCATTACCCAGAAAGTAATCCATATCACCGTCATCGTCAATGTCGGCCTGGAAAATATCGCTATACCAGCCATGGCTTTTCTGAAGTACCGGAAAGTCTGTTCGTTCCGTGAGCTTTCCATGGTCATTCTGAAATATTCGTACGGGCATCCATTCACCTACGACGATCAAGTCCATCCAGGAGTCATTGTTAAAATCAGTCCAGCATGCTGCCGTCACCATCCCGACACTTCCAAGGTCGATGTTTACGGCTTTTGTGGCATCGACAAATTCGATGGATTCTCCCGTTGAGTTATTCTGCAGCAGGTAACTTCTCGGAATAACCGCATAGTTCGCCGGCGTATGTCTTCCGCCGACAAACAAATCAATATCCCCGTCTTTGTCGTAGTCGGCGGCTGCGACGTAGCTCCCACTGGTAGTCGCCACCGGAATCGCCTGCGAATCTTTCTCAAAGTTTCCATGTCCGTCATTGACGTACAAACGATCCTGGTACAAAGGAGCTCCGGCTGTGAATTCACTTCCGCCACTTACCACATAAAGATCAACATCACCATCGCCATCGGCGTCAAAGAAAATGGAGTGCATATCTTCCGATGCTTCATCCTGTGCCCAGGGTTGGCTGCCCGACCTTACGAGTGTTCCATCATCCTTACCCAGAAAAAGTACGCCAGCCTGACCTGTAGCGCCGCCGAAGAAGAGATCATCATTGCCATCCTTGTTGACGTCACCCGTTGAAACATCCCCACCAAGCCTGCTTAACTGATAGTAGAGAAGCCGTTGCATCTTGAAGTCAATGAATCTGTTTTCACGATGCACAAAATCAAGGCCCGATTCCGACGTGACTTCTGGTAACAGATTTTTATTTGGCGCTGCTTTTTTTGATGATGTTGCCGAAGGCGCGTTTTGCTGACTGATCGTTAGCCGTTGATTGACCGCCTGATCGGTTGAAACAGATTCGGTACCATCCGGCCACACCACCCGGATTTGTTTGATGGAGGTAGCCTTTCCAAGGCCAATAGTCATCACCGGTTCTACGCTGGAGGCATATCCTCTGGTGTAATAAGCTTCCTGAAAAATCTCCGAAGAATCCGTAGTAATAAAAACCTTAGCCCCCAGCCCACCGGTGTTGGGTGAGTTACCATTCAACTTCAACTTAAGGTAGTTGTTGCGCTGAATTTTATCGGCATTGTTTTGGTAGACAGAGATATCGTCATTCAGATTATTAAGAACGAGATCATAGTCACCATCATTGTCAAGATCGGCATAGGCTGCGCCGTTGGAAACCGATGCTTTCGCCAGGCCCCATGACTCGGTACGATTCTCGAATTCGATACCACCCCAGTTCTTGAAAACATAATTCGACACCCTTGTAGACGGAAGTTGTTGAATAAGAGCAAGGTAATCTACAGGTTTATTAGCCGACTTTGCCTCGTCATACACCGTACTCGTGTACTTCATGAAGTCCATATTCGTGAAGTCTCGAAGGTAGCCGTTAGTGATAAACACGTCCTTGTAACCATCGTTGTCGAGGTCTACGAAAAAGGGTGTCCAACTCCAGTCTGTATTTGACAATCCGGCGAACTGTCCAATCTCGCTGAAGCGTGGCAAACTATCGGCACCAAATCCACGATTCAGCTGAAGTGTGTTTCGCATGTATTGATGGTGATAGCCGCTATCGACAGCCAGCGTGTAGCGATCATATTCGTCGGGGCCTTTTAATAATTTTTGTCTTCGATTGTCCTCCGGAAGCATATCGAGTACGATGATGTCTTGTAATCCATCGTTATTCATATCCGCGATGTCAGAACCCATTCCAAACTTAGACAGGTGCTCAAAAATGGTGTGAGATACTTCACGGAAAGTGCCGTCACGATTGTTCATGTAGCAGAAATCCTGTTCTTCGTAGTCATTGGTAACATAAACATCAGGCCAGCCGTCGAAATCAAGATCACTGATGGCGGCGCTAAGGCCAAAATTCAATCCGCTGCCGTGGATACCTGCCGCCGCGCTGACTTCCGTAAAATACATCGCTGTCGATCCTGTTGAATCGGCTGCATCGTTTCTATACAATTTATTTCCAAAATAGGGATGTCTTAAATGGCGAAGCTTATCCGTATTAAAGAACGCGGCGTAAAACATATTCGCATGATTCACCAGCAACATATCGAGGTCGCCGTCGCGGTCATAGTCAAAAAAATATGCCTGTGTTGAAAATGTCCCAATCGCGTCGAGTCCGTATTCTTTCGCCCGGTCCGTAAATGTCGGATTTCCACCTGGCTCACATCCATTGTTAATAAAGAGCTGGTTAGCTCTATTCGGGTAGTTCTTTACCACTGGTAAATTATATCCTTCACCGGGTGCATTCCCGGAATAACAGACATAAATATCAAGCCAGCCATCACCATTTACATCGGCCATGGTTACTCCTGTAGTCCAGTCGTCTCGCCCGGCTGTTTTCGACTCGACGGTGATATCCTCAAATTTCCAGTTACCCCGGTTGAGATACAATTTGTTGGATGTGGTATTCCCGGTGAAATACAAATCCGCCAGCCCATCATTGTTGAGGTCCCCGGCCGCAACGCCTGCACCATTGTACGCATATTCATACGTCATGATGTTGTTGTGCTGCGTCTCGACAATATCGTTTCGAAATGTCAATCCGGTTTCTTGGCCGGGCAGATCAGAAAATTGTTCTTGTGACGGCGTACACTGCATGAGTATACAGCCGATTAAAATAATACAAGTTCTAACGATGGAGTATTCAGGGTAATTCAAGACAATGTCATTTAGTACTCGTTGCCACACCGGCAGACGTTAATTCAGGGGTCTGGTATTCTATTGTTCGTTCGTTGCCATTAAAGTCATAAACCTTTATCCGCCGGACGGTAGATGGAATGGAAATCGCCCGTGTTGATTGCGACAGATATCCGGCACCGTGGTACAATTCCTTCTTCTCACGGGTTCCATCTTCGTATTCCAATACCAACCAGCTATCAAGGGGAGTGGGGTCAAAAAATCGTCGCATCATGGAGTCACCGGTGATTTTGAATATTCGCAGGATATCAAGATTTTGGGACGCGATGATCAGTTCATGACCCTTTGCACTCTTTAATTTACTCAGTGCCTTGGCATCGCCGTCGACTTTGAATCCGCTGTTATAGGATGTGACCGGGGTAAATTCGCCGGCACCATCCCCGAGTAAAATCAACCCCGTCGCCGCATCAAGCCGTCCTGAGAAAACTTCATTGCCGTAATCGTTACCTATCAGCAAGGCGTCGGGATTTCCGTCGTCATTTAGGTCCGTAACGACAATACCATTAACGGGCGATACCTGCGCCAGCTTAGGCAATGGTTTTAAAACAAACTTTCCGTTGCCCAGATTTTCGACATAACCCGACTGTGGGTAATTTGTCGTCAGGACCAGCATTCCACTGGTATCGTAAGGGCTCAACAACTTCTCCATCGACGTTGCTCCGTATTGTTTGTAGCTGCTAAACTGATTTCTGAATTTGGGGCTCTGACTGTTTAACTCATCCCAGAAGTGGGCGGGGTATTCTACCATATCTCCCTCTTCTGATTTGAAGTAACAACTCAGTATCGCATCGATGCTTTCGTTCGCATCAAAGTCCTTGGCATAAACCCGAACGGGTTGGTCCTCGGTGATATTATAGTAATTATTCTTTCCCAGGTTGCCTATGATGTAGTCGGTATCTCCATCCTTATCAAAGTCGGCAGCCGCTATGCCATTCCACCATCCCACCTTTGAATCCAACCCGGACTGTTGAATGCGCTCAAATGATTTTCCAGTGTTCCTAAAAAATGTGATGGGCATAAATTCGCCCACAACAACAAGGTCGATATGGTGATCGTTGTCTATATCGGTGAATAGTGCGTCGGTAATCATTCCGATCTTGCTTAGACCTGGCGCGCTATCCGTTGTAATATCGGTAAACTTGCCGCCATCATTTCGAAGCAGGTAGCTCTGAGGTGGCATCGGATAAGCGCCGGCCAAAACGCGGCCTCCCACAAACAAATCCAAATCGCCATCGCTATCAAAGTCAGCTGCCCGTACACATGAGCCACTCGCTAATGTCGAAGGCAAAGTACCGTGAGATAACGTAAATTTTCCGATACCATTATTCAGGTACAAACGGTCCTGGTAACGCGGATCTTCCGCCTCCGCCTCATAGCTACCGCTCACGACATATAAATCGAGGTCGTTGTCGCCGTCGGCGTCAAAAAGCAGTAGTCCCTCATCTTCCGATTTACGTTCTTCGGTTTTTGTAATTGATTGAGTTCGGAATGAACCGTCATTCTGCTGCAGAAATATTACCGCGTCGTACAGCGAAGAACCTCCTACGATAAAATCCTCCAAACCGTTGCCGTCCACGTCACCGACAGCAATACCTGGCCCGGCCTGCGAAAACTTGTGGGGAAGAGTTCGTTGCCTGTAAAAGTCCACTTTGTCCCACTCGTTGTGTCTATAATTTATTCCCAGTGTGTTCGATACTTCAGTGACCAATGTTTTCTTCTCGCTGGTAACTGATGGCACGTGTACCAACGGTGTGGCAGCACTATGTTCTACCTCCAACACCTGATTTGACGGTACATTATAAAATGACTGAGCAGTATTATCCGGCCACAACACCGTTAGCGTGTCTACGGATGGGGTTGTGCCCAGGCCGAAGTGAACGACATTCTCTACGGTAGAGAGATATCCGCGGTAGATGGATTGATCGTGAAACTGCGACTTACCATCGTACTTGATCGTAATCCTGGCGCCCAGACCCGACTTGTTTTTGGAATCACCGACCAATCTTAAGCGGAGATAATTGTTTTTTGATTGGTCGTTGTTCCCGTTGTACAGGGTGTTCTCATACAGGAAGGCAAAATCATTGATGTTATTAACCACATAGTCCAGATCTCCGTCATTATCGAGATCGGCAAAAGCCGCACCATTGGAAAAAGATGGGCGAAACATCCCCCAGGCTTTTGTATTGTCGGTGAAGGAAAAATCACCGTTGTTTTTGAAGGCGTAGTTAGAAATTTTGAGAACCGGAATTGAGTCGATCAACGACCTTTGGTTATTGAATGCCCCCACTTCGCGCTTAAACATCACATAATCCTTGTCAGTAACATCTTTAGGAAATCCATTTGTGACCAATAAGTCGCGGAATCCGTCATTGTCGACATCCACAAACATGGATGACCAACTCCACTCGGTCTGATGTATGCCCGCCATTTGTCCTATTTCACTGAAGGATCCATCACCATTGTTCACCTGAAGCATATTGCGCATGAACTGAAACTCATACCCATACTCCAGATTATTGATGTAATTATAATACGTCGCTCCAGCACCCGACACCGTCTTTCGACGCAGGTTATTTTCCGGGAGCATGTCGAGCGTTATGATATCGAGTGCCTGATCATTGTTAACGTCAGCAATGTCAATCCCCATGGAAAACAGTGACTGATGTTTCAGTCGTTTTTCAATTTCATTGGTAAAAGTTCCATCGCGATTATTGATATAAAGAATGTCGTTGGATACATAATCATTTCCGATGTAAATATCCGGCCATCCATCCCCGTTGATATCTGCTATCCCGATGCCCAGTCCATACCCTTCCTGTAGAATTCCTGCTGCGAAGGTGACGTCGGCAAAGGTATCATCACCATTGTTTCGATACAGCCGGTCGTTATTCAATGCTGAACCATCTAAAATTCTGGGCCGGTAGTTACTGGGTATTTTATCGCTCTCCAGGTTTGTTAACACATAAAGATCGAGGTCGCCATCTTTGTCGTAGTCAAGGAAGGCGGCATTCTGGCTATAGCCCGTATCCGCGACGCCAAATTGTTTGGCCTTGTCGTCAAATGATGGGATTCCTTCGGCGTCGACACCGCGGCTTATAAATAGCGAATTAGCACGCATAACGGAGTCGTCGTTAATGGTTGCACAGACGTAGATATCAAGCCATCCATCAGCATTAATATCAGCGAGAGCCACGCCGGCATTCCATTTTCCATCACCACCGATACCTGCTTTGTCGCTGACATCTTCAAAGGTTAGTCCACCCCGGTTGAGGTAAAGTCTGTTGGGAACCATATTCCCGCTAAAAAAAATATCGTAAAGTTGGTCGTTGTTAAAATCTCCGATAGCAACAGCCCCACCGTGGTACATGTATTGGACGGTGAGAATATTGACAGAATCTTTTTCTTCGACCGTATTGATAAAATCAAGACCGGAGACCTCGTGTGGAATGAGTTTAAATAGCTCGTTGTGGTTGTCTCGCCCGCAATGCGATAGAGCCAGGACGATACCGAACAGAAATAACAGTCGTGATAACATATTGCTAAAATGAGATAAAAAAAGCCACCTGGTTTCCCAGATGGCTTTTTTATTTACATCATTGATTAATACAATGGATTCTGAACGAGTTCAGCGTTTCGATTGATCTCGTCCAGGATTATCGGCAGGAAGTACATTTTATCATTCCATGCCCGATCCTGAACTTTTTGAACGGTGTACGTCACCGGACCGGCCAGCGGCTGAGAGATGACAATACCGTTGGCATTCCTGTTCAACACCGTGGGAGCAATCATCCAGCGTCTCACGTCGAAGTAGCGGTGCTGTTCAAACGACAGTTCAACGCGTCGTTCATTTTGATAACGATCGATGAGGGCCTGACCTGTATCCGTGATGTCCGGCATACCAGCCCGTTCGCGAAGCACATTTAAATAAATCTTTGCCTCGTCTTCCTGGCCCAACCCAATACACGCTTCCGCGTAGTTAAGTAGAATTTCGCCGTAGCGGAAGAAGTGCCATGGTGCTTCCTGGTTTCCACCAGCTGCAGCATATTCTTGCTCGACGGTGGGATCGATGAATTTTCTCAGGTAGTAGCCGGAATATCCACCGTTCCAGTCTTCAATGGGACCATCACGTGTGTCTAGCCCTGGGGTAAAAACACCCGGGGCAGTTTCAACTTCCCTGATGATAATCTTACCAATAGGGTCAATTTCCGCGGCATCGGCCGGGCGTGGTCTCCATATCACCTGATCGTACAAGATGGACGCCTCAAATCTCGGGTCTCTGTTTTCGTACGGCGCAGCGGCATGTGCCGGGTTGCCCCAGTCAAACTTGGAGCCGTCGGTCATTTCATAATCGTCAACAAGCTCCTGGATAGGAGTATTGCCACCCCAGTTGTGATAGCCATTAGGTCCGTTTGCCAATCCTGGCAGAGCGCCGTCTTCCCAACCGCGACTTTTTACAAAATAGCGACTGAAGATTGCTTCCTCGCTATCCTTAAGCAGGAATAAATCGGCATAATCCTTGCCAGGATTATCCGTATCCTGCAGACTGTAAATACCTAAATCCATCACGGCTTTCGCAGCATCTTTGGCAGCTTGCCATTTTGCCATTCGATCACCCGTTGAAGATATCAGTTCCGGGTTGGAAAAGCCTCCAGCCCAACTTGGATCGTTGTACAGGTCGCTCGCGGCATACAGGAGAATCCTTGACTTCAATGCCAGTGCACCGCCCTTCGTTGCCCTGCCTATGTCGCCTCCTCCGCTATACGAAAGCGGTAATAATGATGCCGCCAAATCAGCTTCATCAACGATGTACTGGATGCTTTCCTGTAATGAACTCCTTGGGAGAAGGAATTCATCGTCCAAGCTGTAGGTTTTTTTAACCAGCGGAACGCCACCATATAACCTGACGAGGTTATGGTAATAATAGGCATTAAGAAAATGTACTTCGCCCTTCAATCGATCCCTCCAGTCCTCATCGACGAATGGAACATCCTCAATGTTATCCAGGAAAAGATTGATTTGACGGATACGGATATAAAGTTGATCCCAGCGGAATTCGTCAAAATCTCCTCTCGAAAACGAACCAACATCTGCCGATGTGAGATTTGATTGAACGATCTGTGTGGAGCCATAATTATGGATAAACTGCGACTCATCCGCCAGCGATCCCATCATGAGCTCACGAATCCCGTGGTTTAATCCCCGATATATTTCATTAACAAAGGCTTCGACCAATGCCGGGTCCTGCCAAACGGCCTCCTCACCAAACCGATCTTCCGGTAGTACATTCAGAAAATCCGTGTTACAAGAGGTCGTATAAAGAAAGAGAACGCCGACTAATATGTATTTTATTTTGTTTTTCATACTCAATCAGATTAGAAAGTTAAGTTCACACCTGCGTTATACACCTTCTTCTGAGGGTAAACCGTACCGTCCTGATTATCAGTTTCAGGATCAAACACCTTGAAGCTATCAATCGTTAACAGATTGAGACCATTCACATAGATACGGGCTGATTTCAGACCGACCTTGCTCACAATGGATGCAGGTAAGGTATACCCCAGCTGAATATTTTTCAGGCGCAGGTAATCCGTACTTCTAAACCAGTAGGTATTTGCCTGCGAGATCCAGTATTCATCTTCCCGGTTAAATGTCCGTGGTTTCGTAGAGCTTGGATTCTCTGTCGTCCAACGTCCATCCGCAAAATCTGATAAGAAGTTACCAAAGTCACCAGATTGTGTCCTGATGTAGGACATGGCACCGGTGGCTCCCTGGAACAACATGTTGAAATCAAAACCTTTCCACTGAACGTCCAGCGAAATTCCACCCTGGAATCTCGGGATCGTATTGTTCTCTAACCTGATGCGGTCATCAGAGTTGATCACACCGTCACCGTTAACATCATCAAAAATGATATCCCCGGGTCGGGCACCTGGCCAGTGCGGCACAGCGTCGACAGCAGCCTGATCTTCGAATACTCCTATGGCACTGTACATTATACGCGTATCGTAAGGCCTGCCGGTAACGGTCTGCCAGGGAAGGGTATTGGGTGGCTCATCGAGGAAGACAACTTCGTTCTTCGAGTACCCACCATTGATACCGAATTGATAGCGCAAGTCACCCGTTTGTCCGGAGTAACTCACCAGGAAATCAAATCCGCGGTTCTTTAATTCTCCTATATTCTCCCGCGGCGGACTAAATCCGGCCGTACGAGGGATGGATGCATTTCGGTTGATCAACATCTGCGTCCGCGTATTGTTGAAGTAGTCCATTTCAAAATTTACCTTTCCGCCGAACAACGTTCCTTCAAGCCCGAGGTTAGTATTATTCGCCACTTCCCAGGTAATATTGGGATTAGCAATCGGGAACGCGGATGGCGTGATGGATGTTGTCAGGACGGTATAGTCAAAAATATATCCTGATCCAAATCCAAAGTTATTGGCATACTGAAACTCATCGTCCCGAAAGTTGGTAGACATTCTATCGTTACCAAGCTGCCCCCACGATCCCCTTAATTTCAAACGGTCTACAAAGGACGCAGACTGCATAAAGTTTTCTTCTGACAACACCCAACCCGCAGAAATGCCGGGGAAAAATCCCCAACGAATATCTTCGGGGAAGATGTATGAGGCATCGTACCGCCATACCATTTCCAGCAGGTACTTCGCGCTAAAGCTATAGTTGATCCGGCCAAAGTAGTTCAAGCGTGTCCGATTGTATAATTTTCCTTCGCCCACGTTGTTATCTGCATTTGTGCTTGCATTCCGTGTTCCGGCAAAGAGTTCGTTTACAGCCGTCGAGATGTATGCATTACGGAAAGCCTGGAACTGATTTCCCTTCAGTACCTGTTTCTCTGTACCTGCCATGATAGCGAATGCATGGTTACCAAAGTCTTTGGTATAGTTAATGTACAAATTTGTCGTCTGTCCGGAGGTGCGCTCAAATTCTTCCTGAAGTTCCGGAGCGCTAAGGCCGCGTTGCGATCTCTTCAGATCGGGTTCACCGTTGACATAGGTCACATAATCCCAGGTATATAAGTACCAGGGTGTTCTGAAGCGCTTGATCGGTCGGAATGATTCATCCAGCGCAATATTAAATATGGCATTCAAACCCTTTACCCACGGCACATCAATTTTTCCACGGATATTGCTATTAAAAA
>Ga0299906_10005092_pt1 | contig 10734 bp, 13 predicted proteins | sample RVTome_14_FD_200259 | JGI IMG/M metagenome (GOLD analysis project Ga0299906, IMG submission 200259) | Soil microbial communities from uranium-contaminated site in the Upper Colorado River Basin, Wyoming, United States - RVT145D125 (version 2) ... | reverse complement strand
TCCGGGAGCGAGGTTCGGGAGGCTATGCGATGGAGCCGCGTCGCGCCGTGAACCAGGTCACACCGTGGCGGACCTGTTGCCTCAGCGTGGGCGAGGCTCCTTCGGCGGGGTGAGCGGCAGGGCGCGAACGCGGAAGTCCTCCAGCGCCTGCCTCCCGACGATCAACGAGGTCGCCTCGCGGATCCGCTCGCCGAGCGCCCCGGGGTCGTCGTCGGTCGTGAACCGCAGCTCGATCGTCACCAGGACCTTCTCGCCCATGTCACTCCACCTCGAACCGAGCGTTCGCGAGCGCCGTGGCGCACTCGCAGTCGCGTTCGGCGGGCAGCGCCGGGATCACGCCGAACAGCAACTCTCGCAGGTGAGCGTTGTTCCGTCCGAACACACGGACGACCTCCTCGTGGGTGACGGGCGGCACGCCGGGCACCCCGACGTCGTAGTCGGTGATCAGCGAGACGTTGGCGTAGCAGATCTCGAGCTCGCGGGCGAGCAGGCCCTCTGGGTAGCCGGTCATGTTGATCGTCTGCCAGCCCTCCGAGTTGAACCAGGCGGACTCGGCACGCGTCGAGAACCGGGGACCCTCGATCACGACCATCGTCCCGCCGTCGTGCACGCCGATGCCGAGCTCGCGCGTCTTGCTCACGATGATCGGCCGCATCGTTGTGCAGTAGGGGTCGGCGAACGAGACGTGCGTGGTGACGGGACCGTCGTAGAAGGTGTGCGGGCGCGAACGCGTACGATCGACGATCTGGTCGCACACGACGAAGTCCCCGATCCTCACGCCCGTCTGCAGCGATCCCGCCGAGCACGGCCCGACGATCCGCTGCACGCCGAGCTCCTTCATGGCCCACAGGTTGGCGCGGTAGTTGATCGCGTGCGGTGGGAACTGATGTTTGACGCCGTGCCGCGGGATGAAGGCGACCCGATAGGGCCCGATCGAACCAACGACCGGGGGCGCCGAGGGTTCGCCGTAGGGGGTGTCGACCTCAACGGTCTCGGCGTCGTCCAGGAGCGAGTAGAGGCCCGAGCCGCCGAACACCCCGATCTGCGCTTCGGTGGCCGCTCCGTTCACGACGACGAGTTTTCCTTCTTGCTCCCGGTCGTCGATGCCTTGCCGCCGTTCGAGCCCTTCGAGGACGAGCCACTGTCCTTGGAGGTGGAGCCGCCCCTTGAGTCCGAGCCGCGGTCCGAGCCAGAATCCGAACCAGAGTCCGAGGACGAGCTCGCCCCGGACGACGACGACCCGCCGTCCGAGTCCTTCGTCGACGCGGCGCCGGACGAGGCCTTCGCGCGGCTGTCGGTCGCATAGAACCCCGAGCCCTTGAACACGATGCCGGCCGGGTGGAAGACCTTCCTCAGCTTGCCTCCGCACACCCCGCAGATCGTCAGCGGATCCTCGGAGAAGCGCTGGAAGACCTCGATGTGCTGACCGCAGACCGTGCACTCGTACTCGTAGGTGGGCATGGGGCAAGTGTATCCGGGGATGCCGGGCACGCCGTCGTAGACGGCGGGTTGACCCGAAGGGGTACACTCCGGCTCCCCGCAACGGAGGCGCGATGACGAAGGTCCGAAAAGCCGTCATCCCGGCGGCCGGGCTCGGAACCCGGTTCCTTCCGGCGACCAAGGCCCAGCCCAAGGAGATGCTGCCGCTCCTGGACAAGCCGGCGATCCAGTACGTCGTGGAGGAGGCCGTTCGCGCCGGCCTGACCGACATCATCATCATCATCGGCCGTGGCAAGCACGCCATCGTGGACCACTTCGACCGGTCCTTCGAGCTCGAGCACTTCCTGGAGGCCAAGGGCAAGTTCGACGAGCTGAAGGAGGTCCGCGAGATCTCGGACATGGCGTCGATCCACTACATCCGCCAGCGGGACCCCCTCGGGCTCGGCCACGCCGTCGCGGCCGCCGAGGACCACGTCGGCGGCGAGTCGTTCACGGTGCTCCTCGGGGACGACCTGATCGTGGAGCAGACGCGCCTGCTGCAGGAGATGCTCGGCGTGCACGAGAAGTACGGGCGGAGCGTGCTCGGCGCGATGGAGGTGAGCCGGGACGAGATCTCGCTCTACGGCTGCATCGAGCCCGAGCTCGTGGAGAACGAACACCTGGCACGCGTGCGCTCGATCGTCGAGAAGCCCACGCCCGAGGACGCGCCGTCGAACCTTGCCGCCATCGGCAGATACGTCCTGACGCCCGAGATCTTCGATTGCCTGCGGCGGACACAGCCGGGCGTCGGCGGCGAGCTGCAGCTCACCGACGCGATCAACCTGCTCGCCCAGGAGCAGGCCGTCTACGCCTACGTGTTCGAGGGTGGGCGCTTCGATGTCGGCAACAAGCTCGACTACCTGAAGGCCACGATCGAGCTCGCGATCGCCCGGGAGGACATCGGCAAGGACTTCCGGGACTGGCTCACCGCCTTCGTCGAGCGCAAGAAGCTGATCTGAACCCGGCGGCTTGATCTGGTCCTCGGGGGCCCGCCGATAGACTGGCCCGGATGGCGACGCCCGGTCACGTCCACGATCACGACAGCGGCGAGGGCCTCGTCCCGGTCGACGAGGCCCGCGAACGCGTCCTGTCGACGATCAAGCCGCTCCAACCACTCGCGCTCCCGCTGACCGAGGCCTACGGCTGCGTGCTGGCCGAGAGCCTCGTCGCCGAACGCGACATCCCCGACTTCGCCTCCTCCGCGATGGACGGGTTCGCGGTGCGCTCCTCGGAGATCGCGTCGGCGACGACGACCGCACCGGTCGAGCTCCGCATCGTCGGTCGCGCCGTGATCGGGGAGCGACCGGAGGGCACGGTGGGCGGCGGCGAGGCGTTCGCGATCGCGACCGGCGCGCCCGTCCCGGCGGGCGCCGACACGATCGCGCCGATCGAGACCTGCGAGGTCGCGGGCGGCAGCGTTCGCGTCCTCGCCCCGTCGATCGGGGGCAAGCACATCCGTCCCAGCGGCGAGGACGTTCGGGCCGGCGAGACGCTCGTGCAGGCGGGGCGCCGCCTCCAGGCGCCCGAGCTCGGGCTGCTCGCGACCGCCGGCTTCGCGCATCCGCTCGTGCATCCACGCCCGCGTGTCGTCGTGCTCTCGACCGGGGACGAGCTGATCCCGCCGTCGCGGACCCCCGACTACGGTCAGGTCCGCGACTCGAACGCCTACACGCTGTTCGCGGCGCTGCGCGAGGCCGGTGCGGTGCCGACGATCGCCGGCATCGTCCGCGACGACGTCGACGCGTTCAAGGAGGCCGTGTTCTCGCACCTCACGCAGGCCGACGCGTTCATCTCCTCGGGCGGGGTGTCGGTCGGGGAGCGGGACGTCGTGAAGGCGGCGTTCTTCCGCCGCGGGGACGTCGACTTCTACCGGGTCGCGATGCAGCCGGGGATGCCCCAGGGGTTCGGCGAGATCGAGGGCAAGCCCTACTTCGGCCTGCCGGGCAATCCGGTGAGCGTGTTCGTCAGCTTCGAGACCTTCATCCGTCCGGCGCTCATGAAGATGATGGGCCGCCGGCAGCTCTTCCGGCCCGAGGTGCCCGCCAGGCTCGAGGAGGACGTCACCGGGCCGATCGGCAAGACGCAGTTCGCGCGCGTGCGCGTTCGCCGGACCAAGGACGGCTGGGTGGCCACGCCGACCGGCGGCCGTGGCTCGAACCTGATCGCCACGGTCGCGAAGGCGAACGGCCTCGCGATCGTCCCGCCGGGGACCCAGACCGCGCGCGCCGGGAGCCAGGTGAAGGTCTTCCTGTTCCGTTCGATGGAGGACTAGATGTCGACGGAGCGAGAGGCCGTGGCGCGCATCGTCGAGGTCGGAGGCAAGCGAGCCACCGACCGCGAGGCCGTCGCCGAGTGCATCGTCTCGATGACGCGCGAGGCCTGCGCGCAACTGGTCGCGGGCACGCCGAAGGGAAACCCGATCGAGGCAGCTCGGATCGCCGGCGTGATGGGGGTCAAGCGGACGCCCGACCTGTTGCCGTTCTGCCATCCGATCGCGGTGACCGGGGCGGAGGTGGTGGTCGAGCCCGACGAGCCGAGCGGGACGATCCGCGTTCGCACCACCGTGCGCGCGCACGATCGCACCGGCGTCGAGATGGAGGCGCTCACCGCGGCCGCGGTGGCGGCGCTCAGCCTCTACGACACGGCGAAGGCGTTCGATCGCGCGGCGCGCATCGACGGCCTGCGTCTGCTCGAGAAGCGGGGCGGCAAGAGCGGTCACTACTCCGCGGAGTGAGTCGCTCGCCGACGATCCCGCGAGCGAGTGTCGATGCGATGACCTTCCGAGCAACTTGCGGGAGGTGTTTGTACCGCCCTAGCCTCGGTGCTAGCTTGCAGACCCAGCCCAACATCTTGTGCCGGACCGGGGATCCGAACACACGGGGGTTAGGTAGGTGGGTTGGCTGTTGCTCGCGGCGCTGGTCCTCCTGTGGGCCGCGTTCCTTGTCCCGTCGTGGGCGAGCCCCCCAAGCAAGGCGGACATGAGCATGAAGGACTTCGAGCGGAACATGGACAGGCTGGCGGAGACCGAATCGCAGGGCCGGTGGATCGTCACGCCCCGCAAGGGGACGACGTTCATCGGACTGCGCGCGCGCGCACAGGCGAGGGCGCGCGAACGCCGACGCCGCGTGCTCATGGTGCTGATCGAGAGCCTGGTGCTCACCGCGCTGATCGGTCTCGTCCCGCCGCTGCGCGCGATGTGGTACGCGACCGCGACCCTGCTCGTGCTGCTCGTCGGCTACGTGTGGGCGCTGCTCACGATAAAGGCACGGGCGGACGCGCACGACCCGGCTCGCCCGCGCGAGACCGCGGCGACCGCGCCCGCGCGTCCGCGCCCGGCTCGGCAGCGGTACGCGGCCGACGCCTCCAACCGCACGGCGCGCCGGTCGTTCAACGGCCTGCCCGCGTTCGGCGACGACCTCGTGAACATCGTCGTCAGGCCCGCGGGCGAGGTCGACGCGGCTCGCGTCTGAACGCCGTCCCGTGGATCTGGACGGCGTCTCCGAGGATCTCCGACGGCGCTTCGACGCGCGCGTGCAGGCGCGCGAGCGCGCCCTCCCGGCGTCTCGTCGAGCGATCCGCTCCTGCGCGAATGCGATCCGCGCGATCCATCGCGGCGAGTTCGAGCTCGCGCACCGGCTGATGGACGAGGCGAGGGCGGCGATCGACGAGGGACTGGCCGCGGTCGCCGAGCATCCGGACATCCGGTTCGCCGGCTACCTGCAGGACGCGCAGAAGGAGTACGCGGAGGCGCGGCTCACCGAGGTGATCGTGGATGGCGGGAGGGGGGTCCCGACGCCCGACGCGATCGGTGTCGAGGACGCTCCGTACCTGAACGGGATGGCCGAGGCGATCGGCGAGGCGCGCCGTCGGGTCCTCGACCTGTTGCGCTCCGGGCGCGTCGACGACGGCGACGCGGTCTTGGCGGCGATGGAGGACCTGTACTCGGTCCTCGTGACGATGGATTACCCGGACGCGATCACGGGGAATCTCCGACGCTCGACCGACGTCGCGCGAAGCCTGATCGAGAAGACACGGGGCGACCTCGCGGTTGCGCGCGTCTCGCAGGACCTGCACGACGCGCTCGACCGGCACGCGCGCGAGGTGCTGGGGAAAGGGGACTGAACGTGGCCGTCCGCAAGGAGACGATCAAGCAGCAGTTCAACGAGGCCCTCCCGGCGGTGCTCGAGCCGGGCGAGCGGGTGCTCGGCGGCGCCTACGGGGTCTCGGGGCCGAACCCGCTGTGGGCCCAGGGGCTGCTCGGACTCGCCGGGTTCCTGCTCTTCGGCATGCGCTACTACTACGTCGCGCTCACCGACCGGCGCCTGATCTTCATGAACGCCTCGTTCTGGACCTCGCGTCCCCAGGGCTTCGCGTGGTCCGACCCGCGGGACTCGATCACGATCAGCGACCTGCAAACCGACAACAAGCTGTGGAACTGGGGCAAGATCTCGAGCCCGACCAAGCAGAACCTCCGCATGAACTTCCACGCGTTCTGGCGTCCCGAGCTCAAGGCGATGGGCGATCTCCTAGCCGACCGGGTCGTCGGCCCGCGCTTGGCCCCGGGAGCCGCGGGCGATCAGGGCCCGTCCGCCGGTCTAGGGGCGGCCGCGCTGCCGGCGCCACCTCCGCCGTCAGCCGCGCCGCCGCCCTCGCCGCCGTCGGAGGGCTGACCGGTCCGCGCGGGACCCTCTGTTACGCTGGCGCGGTTCCGGGGGTGTAGCTCAGTCCGGTAGAGCACTGCCTTCGCACGGCAGGGGTCAGGGGTTCGAGTCCCCTCACCTCCACTTTCAGCGCCTTATTCGAACTCGGGCGAGAGGAGAGACGCGCGAATACCTCCGAGAACTCCGTTCGACCGATCCTGCTAGCTTGTCCCGTTCGTTGTGATCATCATCAGGACGAATGTACCGTTGCCTAATCGATTCCCTCTTCCAAGCCGATGACGAGATCAAGGAGGCCGACGGCCTCCCATGCCCGGTTGCGCGTTGACTCTCCGAGACGCTGAAGGATTCCCGCGCCTTCCAGCTGATCGATCGCATTGGTTACCGCCGGCTTCGTCCGCCGCGTGGCAGCAACTGCAACCGGCACCGTGCTTACAGGATGGGCCGGGAGGACGTTGATGATGGCCCATGCGGCCGCATCAGCCCTCGGGTTCGAATGCGACCTAAGTTTCGCCCGCCACTCTTCCTGCAACGCTGACACCCGCCCCGTATAGCGTTCGGCAAGGCCGGCCGCCTGATTCGCGGCGACGGCGAAGATCTCCAACCACTCCGGGATGTGGTCCTCGCGGAACAACGTCAGTCCCTTGATGTACTGCTCCTTGTCACGGGCCAGGACGACGCTGATCGGGGGGACGAACGCAGGCGCCAGTCCGCGGCGGCGGAGGATCACCTGAACCAGTGCACGCCCGGTGCGGCCGTTCCCGTCATCGAATGGGTGAACAGTCTCGAACTGCGCGTGGGCGATGCCTGCCTGCACAAGGGGGGGCAGGTCTTCATCTGCGCCGAATTGACAGATGTCATCGACGAGTCGATCTACCTCACTCTCCGGAGGAGGCACGAAGTCGGCGCCGCAGGGGTTGTAGTCGTTCCCCCCGATCCAGTTCTGAGCCTTCCGGATCAGACCCGCGATTTGCTTGTTCGACGCGCGTGAGAGGAGGACGGCGTGGATGTCGATGATGTCCTGCGGCTGGATCTCGTCCACTGAGGAGGTTCGCTCGATAGCAAGCTGCATCGCGTCGATGTTCGACAGGATCTCGGCGGCGTCCGGGCCAACCTTTCGGCCCGTTTCCTGGTTCGCCTCCGCCCGTGCCAGCGTGCGCGCATCGACCTGCATCCCTTCAACCTTCGAGGACGCGATGGATTCTGTCCGAAGGAGCAGGCGCGCGAACGGTTGGAACTCCTGTCCGTCCGACCGGTTGAGGGTGGCAATTGCCTTCTCGGCGTCCGACACGATGCCGGCCAGGCTGCCGGGGAGGTCCAATCGGAGGTCGGCCAGCGGGTCGGGGACGAAGGCGTCGTATCGGCAGGACGCGCGATATTTGGCGGGCGCATAGAGCGCGGGGTCCCACTCCCAGACCCGATGCACGAAGTGGCCTCGCATGCCCCTCTCTATCCTTTCCGACGTATCCCGTGTGGTACAGTTTAGCAGTTATCCTTTACCAAGTTGGCCCCGGGTCCCGGATGACGAAGCACCCTTGCCCAGTTACCACGAGTGGTAAAGGTTGAACTCTTTCCCTTTACCAAGCTCTGACTCAGTCGACAGCGCCGGGGAGCCCGTCGGAGTAGCGAGACATCGAACACGGGGAGCGAGTGTGGATCGAGCGAGAGCAGGCGCAGTCGGTAGTGGCCCACGTGGCACGCCACATCCCGCCCGACACGGTATGGGGCTTCAACCACGAAGGCCAGCGAGCGTGGATCAGGTCGGAATCGCACGTAGATCTCCGGGGCCTTCTGATGGTCTTCCATTCCCCGGCGACGCGGCGTTGGATCTTGACCGGAACGCTCGCGACGCATGCGGTGAACCCATCGTCTACGAGGGTGGTAACCCTCCCTCGGGCGACAAGGGACCTGGCCAGGCGCAGGGTCACGGACCTCGCTACGTCCGGGGTGGCGCAGACGAAGCCTTGTCGACCATGGCTGCCTCCGTCCCAGCAGAGGGCTGAGCCTAGCGAGAATGCCGATTCGAGACCAGCGGACGGTTGCCATTGCCGGCAGGGCTACCGGAACCAGCGTCCGACGTGCCTGCCTAAACGAAAGGCCATGCTCTGATGGTTTTGCGGCTGTGTCGGTGGCCTCCTGGCGGGCTCGCCCGCGTGCCGAGGCATTTCAGGCTGTGGGCGACGGCCCTTCGCGAAGGCCTGCTTCATCCCGGTCAACTTGCCGTACTTGAATCTCAGTCGGAAACAGTCCGTGAGGGGAGAGGAATCCACCGTCAGGTACTTCACCCCCAGGTCGATCAGGTAGTTGGTTGCCTCGAAGCCGCTGTCCCTTCGGATATCGATGGCTCCGAAACCGACTGCCGGAGGGGGGAACCCGTCCTGGGCACCCGGACAGTTGGCGAGGAGTCGATCCCAATCGGGTCTCAACGGCATCTCGTGCACCTTCGCACCTTTTGCGGACTCGGCCTCATCGTCGCACGGCGCGCGTAGGCTGATCGTCCGGTTGCACGTCGCCGATGTGAGTGAATAGTCTGCAAGTGCAGATGGCCAGGGTGTCGGTGGGCCGTGGCTCGTGCCGCGTTTCGCAGCGTGCGGCCCGGCAAAGGGGGTCAAGAATGAAGGCGCGACGGTTGCTGCTGGTGTCCATCCTTGCTTGTCTTCCCATCGCTGGAGCGGCCATCCCGGCCGGAGCGATTCCTCCGACAGGCGATTGCCCTCCGGCGTTCGGGGGACCATCGTCGTTCGAACAGATCCTGATCGACTTCCCACCGCCTGCAGAGGTTCCGCCCGAGGACGTCATCGCGACCCTCGATTTTTTCGACAAGAACGACGACGAGATGCTGTGCTTCTTCGACCTTCCGCCCGCTGGAGTTAACCTCAACCTCATCGATAACAACGCCTCCATCCCCTGATCGCGGCTGAGCGCGAGCAGGTCACCGTCGACCCTCTCTTTCGACGAGGGCCCGGACGACCGGCGGCGTTCGCTACGCTTCGGTCATGAACGTGGCTCGCGACGCGGTGCTGTGGGCGGCCGACAACCGGTGGCTCCGCGAGCATCTCCCCAAGTACGGCTTCGTCCGCCGGAGCGTGCGTCGCTTCATGCCGGGGGAGACGCTCGACGAGGCGATCGCCGCCGCGAAGCGTCTCAGGGAGCGGGGGCTCCCGACGATGTTCACCGCGCTCGGCGAGAACGTGACCGAGCTCTCGGGCGCGCGGCGAGTGGTCGAGGACTACCGAGAGGCCTACGACCGTGTCGCGGCGGCCGGTCTGGACACCGAGTTCTCGGTGAAGCCGAGCCACCTGGGGCTCGACCAGGACCAAGGGGCCGCGCTCGCGAACCTCGAGGAGCTCGCGACGACGGCGACCGAACACGACAACTGGCTGTGGCTCGACATGGAGTCGGCGTCGTACGTCGACGGGACGCTCGACCTGTACCGTGACCTCCGGGCCGGGCATCCGAACGTCGGCGTCTGCCTCCAGGCCTACCTCAAGCGCACGGCTGGCGACGTCGACACGCTGATGCCGCTCGACCCGACGATCCGCCTTGTCAAGGGCGCGTATCGCGAGCCGCGCGAGCTCGTGTTCGGTTCGCGCGAGGTGATCGACGAGGCGTACCGCCGGCTCGCGCTCCTGATCCTCGCGCGGAAGGGACCCGTCGGGCGGCTGGCGCTCGGGACACACGACGTCGGCCTGATCCGCCAGGTCGAGACGGACGTCGGAGGGCACGACGGGTTCGAGGTGCACATGCTGTTCGGGATCCGTCAGGCCGACCTGCTGCGCATGGCGGGCGAGGGTTATCGGGCGCGCTCGCTGATCTCGTACGGGACGCACTGGTACCCGTGGTTCATGCGTCGGATCGCGGAGAAGCCCGTCGAGAACTCGCTGCTCGCGCTCCGGAACCTGGTCGCGCGCGGCTGAGACTCGGCCCCTCAGCCGAGGATCCGCGCCTGCCCGAACCCGGCGTCGAGGGCGCCCGCCCGTTCGAACCGCCGCGGGTGGAACTGTTCCAGGCCCGGGTCGACGCCGACGCCCGTCACGAGGTCGGCGATGTGCGCGCCGAGCGCGGGCGCGAGCTTGAAGCCGTGGCCGCTCGTCCCTGCGTCGACGAAGACCCCCGACGCGATCTCGCCGATCACCGGCTGCCAGTCCGGGCTCACGTCGTACAGGCTGGCCCAGCCACCCCGAGCGGTCGCGTGCCGCAGCGCCGGCGCGCGCCGGACGACGCCCGCTCCGAGCCGCTCGGCCTCGTTCGTGCCGACCCGCTCGTCGAAGTCGTCTGGGTCGACGGTGGGCTCGGGGTGGAGCGGTCCCATGAGGAACAGCTCATCGCCCTCGGGGCGGAAGTAGTAGCCGTTCGGCAGATCGCCGTGGGCGGGGAGGCGTGTGTCGTCGCTCCACGCGAAGGTCGCGACGATGTGGCGCTCGACCGTGAGCGGGAGGTCGGCGCCCACCATAGTCGCGAGCGGCGCGCTCCACGGACCCGCGGCGATCAGGACGCGGTCGGCCTGGAACGAGGCATCGGTCGTCGACACTGTCCAGGCCGAGCCGTCGCGCTCGATCGCGGTGACGCCGTGACCCGGGCGGATCCCGGCCCCGAG
>Ga0299906_10005091_pt1 | contig 10734 bp, 11 predicted proteins | sample RVTome_14_FD_200259 | JGI IMG/M metagenome (GOLD analysis project Ga0299906, IMG submission 200259) | Soil microbial communities from uranium-contaminated site in the Upper Colorado River Basin, Wyoming, United States - RVT145D125 (version 2) ... | reverse complement strand
CTGAATCTCGGCCAGATCCACTGCGCGCTCGGCTACTACTACGACCATCCGGAGGAAATCCAGGCCTATATGGATGAAGACGAGGCCTCGCCGGAAGAGTACGAGCGTGAGAAGGAAGCCTACTTAAGCCAGCGCAGCTCAACGACGTCGTAACTGGACGCGTGGCCGGCCTCTTCCCTCTGTATACCGACGCCGACGTTCACGGCGACTTGGTCACCGGTCTCCAACGACGGGGATGGGATGTGCTGCGAGCCGTCGATGTTTTCCCAGAAGGGACGAAGGACGCCCCCCACTTGGAGCGTGCAGCGGAGCTGAACCGTGTGTTCGTGACCAACGACCAACCGCTTCGCGCTATCGCCTACCGCTGGCTCCGTGAACGGCGCGCCTTCCGGGGTGTGATCACGTGGCGACAACTTGACTACCACCGGATGTCGATAGGAGACATCCTCAGGGACTTCGAGAAAATCGCTCAGCGAGAGGATCCCTTCGGAAACTATCCCATCATTCATCTTCCCCTGCCGGACGAGCCCGAGTAGCTTGCCATCTGGCTCCCGTTCCTTCAGGATCCTGGAACCACGTGTCGGACGCTCTGGCCGGAGCTCCGGCACGGTTCTTTGACAACTGGAGAGAAAGCCTCCTTCTCGCTCCTTCCTATCCTCTGGGTTTCCGTGGCTCGGGACCCGGCTTTTGTTGCCGTTGACCCAAACGGAAACGAGATCCGGCTGACGGATCCGAAAGGCCAGGTCATCACCTTCGACTACGACGAGCTGAACCGCCTGAAGTCCAAGGTGTACAACCTGACGGCCGCCGACCTCGCGCTTTTCACGCGGACCCACAGAATCGACTATGAGTACGATCCCAACGACAACCTCATCCGGGTCGACGAAACCAAATCGAGCGGCACCGACCCGCCAGCGGTCGTTTCGAGCTTCAAGAGCTACGACGCCCTCGATCGCCTCGAGACGGAGACCGACGCCTGGGGCCGCAGGCTCACGTATGACTACGATCCACAAGGCAACCGGACTCTCCTAATCGACCCCGACTCGGTCCGGACCGAGTACTCCTACGACGAGCTCAACCGCCTCGAGACTCTAACGTTCGGCGACGGCCAGCAGGTCACGTATGAGTACTTCCCGGATGGGCTGAAGGAGCGCGTCACCAACCCCAACGGCACGGTCTCGACTTACCTCTACGACGCTTCCGATCGGATGACGAGCATCTCCCACACTGGGCCCACGGGCCTCGTTAGCTCGTACACCTACGGCTACGACGCAAATAGCAACAGAGAACGCCAGGTCGAGACAAACGCCGGCCGCACCGAGACCACGGCCTACACCTACGACGAAGTCAACCGCCTGAAGACCGTCAGCTACCCAGACAAGGCGGTGGTCTACGAGTACGACCTAGCGGGAAACCGCATCCAGGAGGTCACCACCGGCCCCGACGCATCGGACAAGACCTTCCACTACGACGCCATCAATCGCCTCGAACGCATCAGTGACACCAGCGCGCTGAGCTGACCCGATACGCCTACCCAAATAGCAACACGCTCACCAAGACGAAGAACAGCGTCACGACCACGTTCCTATATGACATTCGGAACCAGCTTGGAGAAGTCCAGGAGGGAACGAACGTTCTCGGAAGGTACGGCTACGACAGCCAGGGCCTTCGGAATACGCAGCTCGAGGAAACAGAAGTCACGGTGAGTTCTAAACGGGCACGAAGCTGGAAACGGTGGATACAGCCAAGGACGCACCTACCGCCACTGCGCCTCAGGTCTACTCGACGAATTGAAGGGTCAGGTCGCGCGGGTCTTGTGTCCCAATGACGGGTATGAGTTGTCTAATTGAAGTGATGCTCAAAGGAGCGATGGGGTCAGTGGAGAGAGATTCTGGGTGGTTCAGGCGGCCTTGACGAGAATCGGGAACCTTCCTTCGTAGTCGAGAGACTCGATGAGAAACCGAGGGTCAGTCGGGCGTTCGCCGGGTCTCGCCCTGGGCGGAGGGACGGCGCGTAGGTAGGCGGGGTCGAGGCCGAAGTAGATTTCTGCGGGTGTGGCGCCGTGAAGGCCTTGGTGGGGTTTGAAGAAAGCGTAATAGCGGAGGGCGAGCTCGAGACGCCGCTCGAGGTCCTGGCGGAAGAGAGGGGGGAAGGCTCTGAGGGAGACGATGATTTTCAGGGTCTTCCAGAATCTTTCGAGGATGGCAATGGAGCCGACCCTTCCAATGGCGCCGAAACGGTGACGAACGCCGAAGGATCGAGCGGTGTCCCGAAAGTGCTTGGAAGTAAACTGTGATCCTTGATCCGAGACGAGGTGTCTGGGGACTGGGTGTCGGCTCGTCGTTTGACGAAGAAGGCTGGCGAGCTCGGCGGAGGTCGGCTCCTTCTGGAAAAGACGAGCCGCCACGGGGAATCGAGAAAAGACATCCAGAAGGACGGCGAGCTTGAAAGTGAAGAGACCGAAGAAGCTGCGGATATCGGTAAGGTCGATGAGGAAGACGTGGTTCGGGAAGCTTGCCCGAACCGTGCGATTCGTCGGAGGGGACTGAGCTGGAGGACGCGTTGGTGGCGGTTTCTCCCTGAGAATCCGTGCGACGGTTCGCGCCGAGATTCGAAATCCGGCTCTGGCGATCGTTTGGGCGATGCGTTCGTAGCCTCCGAAGCCGAGAAAACGCATCAAGTGGACGAGTTGTCGTACGACATCGGCGTAGCGGCGCACAGGCGGGTTTGGCCGGATCCGGGGACGAGCCACCGATAGCTCGCTGCGAGCGGATTCTCTCTCCCAACGTGCGACAGTTTGGACGGAAACGCGAAAACGTCGTGCGGTTTCGTCCTGGGTCCAGAGGGAGAGCTTCTTGAGGCGAAGGATGCGAAAGCGCTGCTCAGGCGTGTACTGAGGTCTCTGCCTGTCGGGGAGTTTGTCCCATCGGAAGGCGAGGAGCTCGGAGACTTCCTGAAAGCAGTTGGCGAGTAGGAAGCTCGCCTGTCCGTCGGCGAAGGCCGCCTGAAGAGGGTCTTCCGAATCACGAAGTTCGGCGAGCCTAATTCCGAGAGCCAGTCCCAAGAGCTCGCTGGCCTTAATGAGGGCTTTCATCGCGATTGTGTCAAGGCCGCGAGTTCTGGCGATGGAGAGAACAGCGCGATCTAAGAAGGAAGGATCGCCCAAGGTACGCTCCTGTGAAGACGCCTTGGGGTAGCGGATGGAGCGTCGAGATTATCACGATCCTGGTCGCGACCAGGGGTCACGATGTGCTGCCCAGTGGACCTGTACCAGCGGCTACATCCCCACGATCCCGCGAGCACGCTCGGTCCAGCGCCGGGAGAACCGAATCCCGCGGGTGATCCTCACAACGGGAGAAGCCCGGAAGCTCATCGGAGGCGAGACGCACCTTCTCGAGAGACGCGTCAACATCCGCTATATCCAGGAGCTCCTCGGCCACAACCATATCCAGACTACGGCGCAGTACGTCAAGGTCGACGTCCGTGACCTCAAGGAAGTGTTCACACGGGCCCATCCCCGGCAAAAGTGTCGCCAAGCGAAGAAAGGCAAGGTCGCGGTAAAATGAAGGAAGCCATGGCGACTCAGACGGAGCCGAAGGTCGAGCTACCTGCGGGGTACGTGTACTCCCACATCACGAAGGTCCCAGGTGTGTGCGGAGGCCGCCCGTCTATCGATGACACGCGTGTGCGGGTCCTCAATATCGTCTACCTCCACAAACAGGGCTACTCGCCGGAGCAGATGCTGGAGAAGTATCCTGACTTGAATCTGGCTCAGGTCTACGCGGCCCTCGCCTATTACTACGATCACCCAGACGAGATCGACGCCTACATCGCGGAGGACAAAGCCTGGGACGAGAGGTACGAGCGAGACAAGGCCGAGTTTCTGAGCAAACGCCGATCGTCGACCTCCCGTTAGCGTGGCTGGCCGCTTTCCTCTTTACACCGACAACGACGTCCACGGGGATCTCGTAAAAGCTCTCCGACGAGCCGGCTGGGACGTTATTCGAGGCATCGATACCTTCCCCAAGCGCACTCTGGATCCCAAGCACTTCGAGAAAGCTGCAGAACTCGGCCGCGTTCTCGTGACGAACGACCAGCCTCTTGTACACATCGCTCATCAGTGGTTAGAAGGAGGCCGTCGTTTCAAGGGGCTGCTCACCTGGCCCCGGGATCACTATAAACGCATGACCATCGGCGATCTCCTCCGAAAGTTCGAGGAGCTGGCCGCGAAAGACCACCCGTTCGACCCTGACGCGAGGACGGAGCCGCGGCCGTCACCGCGCTTGCATGGTTGTGTTGGTGTTCAGTCCTATACTCCGATTGCTTTCAACAGCACGCCCGGCTCGCCCTTGGGCGTCTGTTCCGTTTCCTTCGAGAGGGGAACATCGAGGATGTCCGCGAGATCTCTGAGGAGCACCTGGTCGCTTTTGCTCGGTCCCTGAAGAGCTCCCGGACTTTGCGAGGTAGTCTTCTCTCCGACTCCACGATATCGGCGTACCTCTCGAGCCTGCGCCGCTTCTTTGCTTTCCTCGAGCGCCGCGGGCTCATCCTCAGGAATCCTTCCCTGACTCTGAGAGTGCGCCGTGCAAAACCTCTTCCGCGGACGAGGCTCAACCCATCGCAGGTCGAGCGACTCCTGAGAGTGCCTTCGTCCACGACGACCCTCGGGCAGCGAGACCGGGCGCTCGTCTAGTTTCTCTACGGAACGGGAATCCGCGCGAGTGAATGCATCCGGCTCGACGTTTGGGATATCGACCTTCAAAGCGGCGAGCTCCTGGTCCGGGACGGAAAGGGAAAGAAAGACCGGCGCCTTCCGATTCCTCGGCAAACGCTCGAGGCGATGAGCCGGTATGCCTGCAAGTCTCGGCCGTATCTGGTCCACGACCCGAAAGAGCCAGCGTTCTTTCTTTCCCGAGAAGGAAAGCGCATTAGCCGAGCCCTTCTCGAGACCCGAATCCGCGACATGGGTCTCGCGGTGGGGATCCCAGACCTCCATCCTCATGCCCTGAGACACGCCTGCGCGACCCACCTTCTCGAGAGGCGAGTCGACATTCGCTACATCCAGGAGCTCCTCGGCCACAATCACATCCAGACCACGGCACAGTACCTCAAGGTCGATGTTCGAGACCTGAAGGAGGTTTTCACTCGGGCCCACCCACGGGCGAAAGCGGCGTCAAGCGAGGAAGAGGAAGGTCGAGGTAAAATGAATGAAGCCATGGCGAAGACGATGGAGAGCTGGGCCAAGGACCGGGGCTACGTGTATCCGCACATCCGGAAGGTCGAGGGTATATGCGCCGGACGGCCGTGCATCGACGGGACAAGGGTTCGCGTCCTCGACATCGTCTTCCTCCAAAGAGAGGGTTATACCCCTGAGCAAATGCTCGCGCAGTACCCGGACCTGAACCTGGCACAAGTCCACGCGGCGCTCACCTACTACAACGACAACCCGGAAGAAATCGACGCCTATATCGCGGAGGACGAAGCCTCGGACGAGAGGTACGAGCGCGACAAGGCCGAGTTTCTGAGCAAACGCCGAGCATCGACCTCGCGCTAACGCTGGCGTGGCTGGGCGTTTCCCTCTTTACACCGACAACGACGTCCGTGGAGAGCTTGTGAAAGCTCTCCGACGGGCCGGCTGGGACCTTGTTCGAGGGGTCGATACTCTTCCGGAGGATACTCTAGATCCCAAGCACTTCGAGAAAGCCGTCGAGCTCGGCCGCGTTTTCGTGACGAACGATCAGCCAGCGGCAGTTGTCGCCCATCGATGGGTAGAAGAAGGCCGCCGTTTCAAAGGAATGATCACCTGGCCTCGGGCGCACTATAAACGCATGACCATCGGCGATCTCGTCCGGAAGTTCGAGGAGCTCGCTGCCAAAGACCAGCCGTTCGACCCCGACTATCCGATCGTCCGCTTCAAGCCGGACTAGCGCCGAGCCCTTCCTTCCTTAATCGTCCTCCGAAAACCCCTTACCTTGGGGTGTTTTTGCGGCTCGTGGCTGGGCTCCAGTTACCTTGGATCCACAAGGTAATCGGACGCCTCTGGACGACTCTGTAGGGTGGCAATGGGAGATGAGGGGTAAGTTGGACGGAGTCCATCGCCTTGTAGAGATATCCGACTCATGGCGTAGGTGACTTGACTGCGAGAGAGCTCGGAAGTAAAAGCCGCAGCTCCGCGCGGAGCCTCTCGAAGAAATGAACTGGAATCTCTTCCGAAGACGCTAGAGCTCGCGGCGCGGTTCGATGCCGAGCGTCTGTTGTAGAATTCGCCTCGGTGCTCGTCCGCCCCCCAAAAGGAGTCACGATGCGAGTTTTTGCCGCGCTTTTCGTCCTGCTCACCCCGGTCGCCGGGGCCGCCAGCGACGTCGATCCCAAGCTCTTCCAGTCGATGGAGTGGCGGGGGATAGGCCCGTTCCGCGGCGGTCGGTCGAACGCCTCCATCGGAGTCATCCAGGACACGCAGACGTTCTACTTCGGCGGGGTGGGCGGAGGCGTCTGGAAGACGACGGACGGAGGCGAAACCTGGGTCAACGTCACCGACGGTCAGCTCAAGACCTCGTCGGTCGGGGCGATCGCCATGGCGCCCTCCGACCCCAACGTTCTCTACGTGGGGATGGGCGAGCACGCGATACGCGGCGTGATGACGTCGCACGGGGACGGGGTCTACAAGTCTACGGATGCGGGGAAGACCTGGAAGCACGTGGGCCTTCCTCGCTCCCGCGCCATCTCGAGGATTCACGTCCATCCCACCGACCCCGACCTCGTCTACGCAGCGGCCCAGGGGGCGCCGTACGGACCCAGCGAGGACCGCGGTGTCTACCGCTCGAAGGACGGCGGTGCGACCTGGACCAAGGTTCTCTACGTCTCCCCGGATGCGGGCCCGTCGGATCTGGCCATGGACCACTCGAACCCGCGCATCCTTTACGCCGCGTTCTGGGATCACCGGAGGACGCCGTGGGAGGTGAGAAGCGGCGGGCCGGGGAGCGGCCTCCACAAGTCGACGGACGGCGGCGAGAGCTGGGTCGAGATCGATGAAGGTCTTCCGGAGCCGAGAGGGAAGCTCAGCGTTTCGGTATCCGCGAATCCCGAGAGGCTCTACGCGCTCGTCGAGGCGGATCCCAAGGGCGGCCTCTATCGGTCGGAAGACGCGGGGAAGACCTGGAAGGTGGTGAACGAGACCTGGGGCATCCGCACGCGGGCCTGGTACTACATCAAGGTCTTCGCCGATCCCAAGAACCCGGACGTCGTCTGGGTCACGAACGCGAGTCTCCTGAAATCGATCGACGGGGGAAAGACGTTCGAGAACGTTCGCGTGCCCCACGGCGACAACCACCACCTCTGGATCCATCCCGACAACCCCGACATCATCATCAACTCCAACGACGGCGGGGCGAACGTCTCCTACAACGGCGGAAAGACCTGGTCGACGCAGCAGAACCAGCCCACGGCGCAGTTCTACCGGGTCAATACCGACAACCGGTTCCCGTACTGGGTATACGGCGGGCAGCAGGACAACACCTCCGTCGCCATCGCGAGCCAGACGTTCGAATCCGGGATTACCTGGAAAGACTGGCATCCGGTCGGCGGGTGCGAGAGCGCGTACGTCGCCTTCGACCCCGACAATCCCGTCCGGATCTACGCCGGCTGTTTCATGGGGCTCATCAGCGAGTGGGACGCCCGCACCGAGCAAGAGCGGAACGTCATGGCCTACCCCATGCTTCCCGCCGCCATGGCGGCGCGCGACATGAAGTACCGCTTCAACTGGAACGCGCCCATCCTCGCCTCGCGCCACGATCCGAAAGTCGTCTACCACGCGGCGAACGTTCTCCTCCGCTCGACCGACCGGGGCATGAGCTGGAAAGAGGCGAGTCCCGATCTCACCAAGGACGACGACGAGAAGCAGGGACCAGGCGGAAGTCCCATCACCAACGAGGGCGCGGGTGGGGAAATCTACGGCACGATCTATTACGTGGCCGAATCACGCCACGATCCCGGGACTCTCTGGGTGGGAAGCGACGATGGCCTCCTCCACCTGACCAGGGATTCGGGCGCGCGCTGGGAGAAGGTGACGCCCCCCTCCGTCGGCGAAGCGATGATCAACGCCATCGACGTCTCCCCGCACGACCCGGCGACCGCCTACGTCGCGGTGACCCGATACAAGTTCAACGACTTCACTCCGCTCGCGTTCAAGACGAACGACTACGGGAAGAGCTGGAAGCCCATCACCAAGGGCATTCCCGAGGAGGCCTGGGTCCGCGTGGTGCGGGAGGATCCCAGGCGGCGCGGCCTTCTCTACATGGGAACAGAGCTCGGGATCTTCGTCTCCTTCGACGACGGCGAGAGCTGGGACTCGCTGCAGCTCAAGCTTCCGGTGACGCCGGTGACCGACCTGATGGTACAGGAGCAGGCGAACGACCTGGTCGCGGCGACCGCGGGCCGCTCGTTCTGGATCCTCGACGATCTCTCGCCGCTCCAGCAGGTCGACGACTCCGTGAAGAGCGCGAAGCTCCACCTCTTCGCTCCCCGCCCCGCACACCGGGTGGAGCGCGGGTTCAGCTTCGGCGGCGCCGCGGCGGTGGGGAAGAACCCTCCGGCCGGCGCCATCGTCGACTTCATCGTCGACGAAGTCTCGGAGGACAAGAAGATCTCGCTCGAGGTCCTCGATTCCTCCGGAGCCGTCGTCCGCCGCTACCCGCCGGAGCAGCCTCTCGAGGGACCCGCCGCGGAGCGAAACCCCTGGAAGCCCAAGGCAGGAATGAACCGCGTGAGCTGGGATCTCCGCCATGAAAGTCCGAAGCGAGTGCCCGGACTATTCTCCTTCGGCGGCCTTCAGGGACGGAAGGTGGTGCCCGGGACCTACCAGGTTCGTCTCACGGCAAGAGGCGAAACGCGCACCCAGACCCTCGAAGTGAAGAAAGACCCGAGGCTCGACACCCCGATGAGCGCGTATCTCGAGCAGGACGCCTTCCTGGAGGACGTGGCGAACGAGATCGCGGCGATCCACCAGGGCGTGATCGGGCTCCGGGGTGCGCGGGAGCAGGTGCAGGCCTTGCTCGATCGGACGAAGGAGAGGGAGAACGCCGCTGCCGTCCAGGATGCGGGAAAGAAGCTCGTCGAGAAGCTCGACGCGATGGAGGACGAGCTCATTCAGAAGCGAACGGTCGACGGGCAGACGGTAATCAACTTCGAAGTCCAGCTCAACCACCACTTCATCATTCTTCACGGGGCGGTCGACGGCTCGGAGGAGGGGGTGATCGAAGGGGCAAGGGATCGGCAGGCCGACCTCATGGCCCTGTGGAGCGAGAAGAAGGCCGCGCTCGACTCGCTCCTCGGGACCGAGCTCGACGCGTTCAACGCGTTGGTGCGCGAGAAGGGGATTCCACCGGTGATTCTCCCGGGCGGGCCGTGAGCCTGCGATCGGACGACGCGCTTCCGCCGGAGGGCGCCATCCGTCTCTTCGTCACCGGGGGTACGTTCGACAAGGAGTACGACGAGATCCGGGGCGAGCTCTTCTTCAAGGACACGCACCTTCCGGAGATGCTCACGCTCGGCCGCTCTAGGCTCCGGGTCGAGGTGAGAACCCTGATGATGATCGACTCGCTCGAGATGACCGAGGACGATCGGAAGCTCATCGTGGAGCAGTGCCGCAAGGCGAAGGAGAGCCGCATCGTCGTCACCCACGGGACCGACACCATGGAGGTCACTGCGAGGGCCCTCGGTGAGGCGGCGATCCCGGAGAAGACCATCGTGCTCACCGGGGCGATGATCCCCTTCAAGTTCGGAAGCTCCGACGGCCTCTTCAATCTCGGGAGCGCTCTCGCCTTCGCTCAGGCTCTTGCCTTCGGAGTCTACGTGGCGATGAACGGCCGGTTCTTCACCTGGGACCGCGTGCACAAGAACAAGGCGACCGGTGAGTTCGAAGAACGGGCCGGCCCTCAGTTATGAAGTCGCCAGTGCCGACCGGTCGAACTTCGACTCGTGGAACACCTTGGCGACCTCGATGTGGTAGTGCTCGTACCAGCGCTCGCGGCCGCGCATCTTGGCGGCCCGGTGCTTGGCGTCGTTTCGCCACTGCTCGAGGGTTACCTCGTCCTGCCACCGCACGACGGTGAGCCTTTCACCGTCCTCGCTGGTGTACTCCTTGTAGTCGACGAATCCGGGCTGACCCTGCGCGTGCCGGAACATCTCGTCGCCCATGGATTGGTAGTCGGCTCCGGCCTCGGGGGTGAGCTTCGAACGGAAAAGGACAACGAGCATCGGACCCTCCTCCATCGAGATCTACGCGGCCTTCGGCCCCTCCCGCCATTGAGTCGGTACAATTCCCGCCCGACTTGCGCCCATCCCGTAAGAATGTATAAACTAATGGTTTGTCAAAAGGCAGGAGTAACGAATGGCCCGCAAGTGCAAGCTCACCGGTAAAGGCCCTCTCTCGGGCAACCTCATTTCCCACGCTCACAACAAGACCAGGAGGTTCCAGCTTCCGAACCTCCAGTGGAAGCGGGTTTTCGTCCCCGAGCTCGGCCACACGGTTCGAATCCGCATGACCACCCGAGCCATTCGGACCATCGACAAGAAGGGCCTCATGGCTTTTCTGAGGGACGAGGGGCTCTCGCTCAAGGACGTCCTGTAGCCTCGAGCCCCTCCGTTGCCATAGACTAGCGCCGGTTTCTTTCGAAACAGGAGCGCTGGATGCCCACCTTAATTCTTCTACTTTCGGGTCTCGTTCTTACGCTCGCC
>Ga0299906_10005089_pt1 | contig 10736 bp, 5 predicted proteins | sample RVTome_14_FD_200259 | JGI IMG/M metagenome (GOLD analysis project Ga0299906, IMG submission 200259) | Soil microbial communities from uranium-contaminated site in the Upper Colorado River Basin, Wyoming, United States - RVT145D125 (version 2) ... | reverse complement strand
CGATCACCATCGACTCCTACGACTTCAGCTTCATCGCCACCAAGAAGAAACTGTAAGCCTGGCGGCCGGTCACGATCATCGAGAAGGAAGTCTGGGAGGCGGTCACGGCCCGGCTCGGCGCCTCGATCGATCCCTCGGCACGCCGCGCCAACCTGATGGTCAGCGGCATCCGGCTCGCGCACAGCCGCGACCAGGTCCTCTCAATCGGCGGCGCGCGAATCAAGATCGTCGGCGAGACCGCCCCCTGCAACCTGATGGACGAGACCCACCACGGCTTGCAGGCGGCGCTGCGGCCCGACTGGAACGGCGGCGCCTTCGGCTACGTGATCGACGACGGCGAGATCACCGTCGGCGACGAGGTCGCCTGGGTCGCGGAGGACGCCTGAAGGCCCGGACCGAAAGCATCATCCAGGAGTGGGGATCGCTGTATCCCGAGGGCAGCGAGTCGCGGAGGATCCTCGAGGATCGGGCAGCTCGCAGCGTGTCACTCCCACAGATGCTCGCTGATGATCGCGCCGGTGTTCACGTCGATGATCGCGATCCATGCGGGCCCCACCCAGGGAAGCACCTGGTCTGCCGAGCGATAGCCGTAAAACAGGAACAGCCGGTCGCCGTCGAGCCAGGCGACCTCGTTGGGGACCCGGAGCGCGCCGCCGACCCGCCGGAGAACGGACAGATCGCGGTGGGTACCGTCGCGTCCGATAACCCGCGAGCGGGATACGCCGGCCCCTTCCCAGACGCTCACATGAGCTCGATCCCCCTCCGGTGAGACGCGGAGATTGCCGAGGCCTCTTCCGGCGGCGAGTGGCCCGCTCTCCTCTCCCGTTTCGAGGTCGCGCAGGTACAGCTCGACGTCTTGGATCCTCTCGCGGCCCTCCGCATCCACCTGGCAGCGGAACCGCGTGAAGGCGAGCACGCGGCCGGAGGCGGACATCGCCACGTCCGGCACGCCACACGAATACGACGCGATCTCCTCGTGGGCGCCGGTCTCGAGGTCGATCAAGCGCAGCACCGCGCTATCGGGCGGGTAGCCGCGCTCGTCGTCGAAGGCACCAGAATATCGAAAGACGATCGGGAACTTGCGCGGGGCCGGGTTGGAATCCAGGGAATTGTAGGGAAAGGGACCCCATACCCACTCGTCCGGCCGGTCGTAGATCACCTTGGCCTGCCGCGTGGTGAGGTCGTAGCGCACCAGCGCTACGTGGTTCGTCGCTGCATTCGAGCGAGCAACCAGCAGCAGGATCGCGGATTCGTCGATCCACGCGAGCGACCTCACCGCGCGCACTTGATCGGAAGCATGCCCGATGAGCACGCCGGAATCGATCCGCTCGATCCGTCGCCGCACGAGATCTACCACCAGGAGATCCTCGCTCGAGTATCTTGGGAGAACCTTCGAGCCGCTCGGCGAGAAGAGCACCGGGCCGAAGCCGCGGGTTGCGGAGTAGGCCGAAGAGACACCGAGGTCCCTGGCGATCAGCCGGTCGTCGCTGCCATCGGCACGCACCGCCCTCAAGTCGGCGCGCCGGCCGGCAAGACCGAAGAGCCGCCGCTGCGAGAAGTAGTAGATCCACCTGCCGTCGGGCGACACGAAGGGATCGAACGTCAGGCGCCCGGTGAGGCGGCGTTCCTCGCCGCCGGCGCCGAGCCGCCACAACGATCCGTGGATCGAGGACCAAGAACCCGCGGCCACGATGATCGACGCGCCGGCGGGATCGATGGTCAGCTCCGCCACCGGCGCTGTCTTCCAGTCGGCGAAGACGTCGTCGTGGATGGCCGGCGCGAAACCCAGCAGCGCGGTCAGCAGCCCGATGCTCGCCAACGACACCAGCGCCTTGACGTTGCTGGTCGCGCTGAGTGCCTCTTCGCCTGCAAAGCGGCGGCCGGAGGCGATCAGCAGGAGCGTCGCCGCAACGCTGATCTCGATGGCGAACCAGGTGTCTCGAACATCCTCGTCGAAGCCGACGAGCGGCCATGCGGCGGCGATCAACGAGACCAGCAGCAGGGACGCCAGGAGGCCGGAGATCGTTGCGGTGAGGGGCCGCGCGCGATGGGTCGAAAAGTAGATCGCGGCGGCGAAGCCGAGAAACAACGGGGCCGGTCCGAAGACCGCGCGCGCCGGCGCCTGGAGCGTTCGATCGAAGCTCGCCAGGGTCGCTGCCATCGTCGCCGCTCCACGTGCAAGCGAGTGAACGCCGAGGGCGACGATCATCGATCCCGCGACGATGAGCGCCGTGGCGAACGCCGCCAGCAACACCTTCGCCATCCATATGAGCGGGCGCCGCACCGGCCGGGAAAGCAGAAAGCCGGACGTGGCGCCGCTGCGCTCCTCCGCGAACACGCTCGCTCCGCTGGCGAGGGCGGCCAGGGGCCAGAGAAAGACGGCGAAGGTCACCGGCAGAACCTCGGCGACGCGTCGCAGCGTCGGCGCGCCGGAAGTTGCCGTCGCTCCGGCGAGCACGACGAGGGGCAGCAGCGCCGCCAGCGCCAGGCCGGCGAGCACGAGCGAGAGTTGCTCCCGCCATTCCTTCCACAGCAGGGCCCTCAGCATGGTGAACCCTCCTTGCCTCAGCATCTTGAGTCACGCGTGATCATCATTGGCCTCTAGGTGGTCCTGGCCCTGTCCTACTCCGCGCGCCGATAGAGGTCGCGTAGCAGCCCGGTGCGGGAGTCGCCGATGGCGAAGGCGCCGTCGCCGTCGCCGCCGCCCTGCAAGACGAACAGGTTGCGGTCGAGCCAGCCGAGCGGGATCCAGCCGGGGGGGAAGCGATGGCTGGCGCCGTCGCGGCCGATGGTCAGGGCGTACGAGGCGGCGTCGTTGACACCGCGGATGTCGAGCAGGACCTCGTCTTGGGCCCGCGAAAGGAAGATGTCGTTGATGCGCATGGGATCGGCGGCGGCCGCACCGGCGCCCGGCTGCGACCAGTCGGCGGGGAGCGGCCAGCGCCGCTCCTGGCCGCTCTCGATGCCCCTGAGCCGAATGAGGCCTGCGGGAGGCTCCATGGGATCCGCGGCGCCGCCCCTCGCCTCCGGGGTGCAGTCGGCGAAGAGGACCTGCGGCTCGTTGTCGACGCGGCCGTCTTCGCGCTCGCTCCACCGCCGGTTCGCGGGCATGCCGAAGGCGGCGCAGCGCTCGAACTCGCGGCGCGCCTGCGGCTGATTCCAGGCGACTTCGAATCGGTGGATCGGCATGGCGATCGCGGGGCGGTCGTTCGGGTCGCCGCCGACCGCCATCGCCACGTCGATCAGCTCGATCACCACGGTCGTTCCCGCCTGGGCCGTCCCCGCCGTGGCTCCGGGCGCCTCGACGGGCGCAATCACCGGCAAGTACCTCCAATCGCCGTCGGGGACGCCGGCCGCCGGATTCCGCCGGCCCCAATCGAGAGCCGGCATCCGCCAGCCTGCGGGCAGGTCGTACAGCGAGCGGACCTCGCCGCTCGCGACGTGGTAGGCGCTCAGCGTCGTGGCGGCGCGGCCGGAGGTGGGAAGCTCCCCGGCGCCGGCGGGAACGAACAGCAACCAATCGCGGGGAGGGGAGCCGGAACCGGCGACATGGCCCAGGACGATCGCGTTCTCAAGCGGCGTGCCGGAGACGTCGCGGGTCTCGCCGCCCTGGCCGTCGAGCCGGGCCAGGGTCAGCCGGTTGCCGTCGAGGAAGACGACGCGGGAGCCGCCATAGATGTGACTCCCGGCCCGCGAGTTGAAGAACAACGGCCGCACCGCCGGGATGTCGCGCAGCACCAGCCGGTCTACGGTCCCGGACCGGTCGACCAGGCGCAGGTCGAGGCCGCCGCCGCCGCCGCCGGCGATGCCGCGCCGCGACAGGTAGGCGACCCAGTTGTCCCCCGGCACCGGCGCCGGCGCGAAGGTGTGCCGGCCGGTGAGCGGGAAGATGCCGCCCGCGTCGGTGGGCAGCGACCAGATCTGGGTCGCGCCGCCATCCGGGGCGCTGACGGTCATGATGATCTGACGGCCGGAAAGCAGCACCGATTCCGCCTCGATCCTGGCCTCGGCCGGCGACAGGCTGGCGCGGGCGAAGACAACCGGCAGCAATCCGGCGGACAGCGTCGCCAGCAGGAGCGCTGCGGCCAGCAGCCGGCCCCCGGGCATCGCGCCGCCAATCAAGCCTCGGGAGGCCGCGAACAAGTCGCCCCAGGCGAACACGATCAGCGAGGCGACCAGCACGCCGGCCGCCACCACCGTGAGCTCGAGCGCCAGCCACTGGGGCTCCAGGCGCGGGACGAGCGCCAGCCGCGACCAGACCAGGAAGATCCCCGCCATCAACGCCATCGCCAGGGCCAGCCCGGCGGCCGCCGCGGTCAGCGCCCGGGTCAGCAGCGCCGAGCAGAGCACCGAACAGGAGAACAGCAGGATCGTCGCGCTCGCCAGCGCCAGCGGGTCGTAGATCGCCGCGCCGGCGCCGCCGATGATCGCCGGCACGCCCGTCGCCGCCCATTCGGCCGGCAGCAGCCGGTTGACGACCCCGATCACAAGCAGCGAGAAGAGGGCCACCACGGCCAGGGCGGCGAGCGCCGCGCCCACCTTCACCAGCCAGAGCCGGCGCCGCGACACCGGCCGCGACAGCAGGAATCGCAGCGTCCGCTCCTCCGACTCGTTGGCGATCGTCATCGAGCCCGTCGCGGCCGCCATCAGCGGCCACAGGCCGCCGAGAAAGACGATCGGCAGCGCGGTGAGCAGGTCGCCCGGGGTGCCGTCCTGCAACACCGAGCCGGCGGCGATGAAAGCCGGCAGGACCGCGGCGAGCGCCATGCCGGCGAGCACCGCCGGCCGCTGCTCGCGCCACTCCTTCCAGGCCAGGACCTTCAACATGATCGCGCTTCGTGCACAGGTGGCGCGGCCCGTTTCGGGCGGTTCGCGGCTCGCGGCTTCTCCGGCCGGCTCATGGGTAGATCGTCCGCATCGTGCCGGTGAGAACGTCGACGATGCCCAGCCGCAGCTCTGGAGCTCTTCGCCCCAGCAAGACGTCGTTTTCGCCGATCCAACGGACAGGGAGCATGCCGTCGACGAGGGCACGGACCTGACCTTCGCGGGTGACCAGCTGGGTGCCCCAAGGGTCGCCGTAGCCATGGCGGGCGTAGAGGAGCAGCCGCTCCCCGTCGGGCGAGAGCGATACCTCGCGGGGCGATCCCACGTCGTAGCCCTCGAGGACGGCGAAGCTTTCATCGGCGCCGGTCGCCAGGTCCCGCACTCTGATCTCGGTGCGAGAGTCGCCGGTGCGCAGCTGCCCCGAGCAGTTGCCGTACACGAAGCGGGCGCCGTCCTCGGAGAAGCCCCAGAGCTCGCAGGGCGATCGGCTCAGCTCCTGGCTCTCGCCGCTGGCCGTGTCGATCAGAACCAACTTTTCGCCGTCGGCGTCCTCGATCCAGGCCGGCAGCCAGCCCCAGGCCCGCTGCGGCAGCGTCCCGTACGAAAAAACGCTCGAATAGACCCGAAATCGTTGCGCACCGGCGAGCTGCGCCACGGCCCGCGTCTCCCCGCTCTCGGGGTCGAACGCCAGCAGCTCCGTCTCGCGCGGGGCCGATCCCCATTCCGCGGGCGAGCCGCCTTCCCTCGGGCGTTGGAGGTTGAAACGGTTGGAAATGCGCGAGAAGAGCAGCTCCGCCGGCTCGCTCGCGGCCCAGCCGATCACGTCGCCGTTGTGGGCGACGATGCCGATGTTCTCGGTGATCCCGAGGTCGACCTCGCGAGCCTCACCGCGCGAGATCGAGCCGATCATCACCCGGATCGGCGTCACCCAGGCGACCTGGTCGTTGTCGGGGGCCACCAGTAGGGAAAAGGAAGAGTAGCCCCAGTCCAAGTTCAGGACGTCGGAGATCGCGTGATCTTCCGAGCCATCGGGTCTTACGGCGCGGATCTGCCCCTCCTCGGCGAGCATGCCGAGGTAGCCGCCGTGCGAGACGTACACGATCCAGCGGCCGTCGGACGAGGCGACCGGATGGGTGGCATGGGCGACGAGGACGTCGCGCGAGGCATCGGCGGCCAGGGGCAGCGCGGTGACGCGCGTGGACAGACCGCTCGCGGTCAGCTCCGCGAGCATCGCCGTATCACCCGCCAACGCCAGATCGCCCTGTATCGATGCGGCGGACGATGCCATCATCCGCAGGCCTCCATAGGCCGACGGCACCGCGCCGAGGACCATCACGGCGAGCGCCACCACGAGCAGCGGCCGCAGGAAGCTCTGGGGGCGCCGCTCGGCGAGCACGTCGGCGCGGCGAAAGACGACGAATGCGGCGAGCAGGACGCCGATCGTCGCCACTGGCACGCCGGCCATCGCTCGTAGTCCGTAGAAGGCATTGGAGAAGCTACCGGCGAGGCGCGCCGAGGTCGGCAGCACCAGCCACCAGACCGCCCAGGCCGCGCCGAGCATGCCGGCGGCGACCAGAACGCCCGCCGCGGCCGCGGCGATCGGCCGGCGGGCGAACGTCGAGCAGTACAACGAGCAGCCGAACAGCAAGGCGAGCGGCGCCCCGTCGGTGAGCACGTCGTAGATCCTGCCGTCGAGCTGGCGAGCGATCATTTCGCTGAACCCGAGGCCCGCCCCCCCGCTCAGCCACGTGTAGATGGCGCCGATAAGCATGGTGCCGGCGACGACCGCCAGGAACGCCGCCAGCGCCGAGCCGGCCTTGATCAGCCAGACGCGGCCCCGCGACACCGGTCGCGACAGCAGGAAGCGCAGGCTGTCGTCGGAGCGATCGGCGGCGAATGCGTTCGCCCCCGTGGCCGCGGCGAGCAGTGGCCAGACGAACAGCGTGAGCAGCGGCGGCAGCGCCGCCACAAGATCGCCGAAGCGATAGCGCGACGAGGTCGCCAGCGCCCCCGCCATCAGAAAGAGCGGCAGCACCGCGGCGATCGCCAGGCCCGCCAGCACCAGCGACCGCTGGGTCCGCCACTCCTTCCAGAGGAGAGCTCTTGTCATTGCCGTTCCTCCGCCGTGGTCGTGAACGCCGCCCGCCGTCCCGAGTTCGTGACCATGACCGTTCGAGCCCCGCGCTTCATTGCCCGACTCCGGCAATGACCTCGATCTCGCCGGTATCGACGTCGAGCAGCGCGATCGAACGTTCGCGCGACGACCCGCGCCAGACGACCAGACGGTCCTCGTCGAGCCATCCATGGACCTGCCACGACAGCGGTTGCTCGAGCCGCCGGGCGCCGCCGTTCTCGACATCGACGACGAGGTAGCGATGCGCCAGTCGAGCCGAGTCGACGAATTCTCCGCCGAGCCCGAGGACTTGCCGGCGACCCTGCTCGCGGCCACGCACTCGGACCAGCAGCCTGCTGCCGGCAGGGGAGGGCAAAAGCCGATCGAGGCGACCGTCGAGCTCGGCCAGGACGACGTCCTCGCCGCTGCCGAAGTCGTGAACGCGAAGCCGGCCACCCGGGTCCCCGTCGTTCGGGCAATCCGGGTAGTAGACGCGATCGCCGTCGGGTGACAGGCTCAGGTCGGACAGCCTGGGGCACCGTGGAAATGCGGTGACCCGGCCGGTGGCGAGCTCGATCACCGACAGGCCGTCTTGGCTCGCGGGCTCGGGATCGATCCGAGCGATCATCGCGTCGCCCCCGGCGCCCGCTGCCTCACTGCTCGCGCCGCCGATCGTCGCGCGGTTGCGGCTCTCGCTTACGGCTCCGCCACGCCCGGCGGAACGGCTCGCGGCGCCCGCGTTGCGGCCACCGGCGTCGTTGCGGTCACCGCCGGCTTGCCGGTAGTTGTCGAAGACCACCGCCCGCGCCCCGGAGAGCGATCGTACCGTGAGGCGCTGCAGGCCGTCGGGAGCATAGAGGTCGGCGACCTCACCGGTCGTGGCGTCGACCGAGACGAGGGCGATCCGCTCTAGCACGAGGATGCGGGTGTCATCGATCCACAGCGGCCAATATGGCGGCGACGCGGATGTGCGTCGCAGGGAAACCTGGCGGAGCCAGCCGCCGGTCTCGAGCGAGGCGATCGACAGCGTGGGGCCGGCGATGGTGGCGATCTTGCTGCCGTCCGGGGAGACCGCCGGCCATCCAGAGCAGGGAACACCGGGCAAGATCCGGCGGTCATCGCTGCCGTCGAGGAAGGCCACGCGCAGCTCGCAGCCGGCCCGACGGAAGCCGAAGGGCCCGCCGCGGGTCGCGTAGAAGAGCCGATCCCCGGCGGGCGACGGCAGCGCCCATACGGCGAACCGATCGGTCAGCAGGCGGACCGGCTGCCCGGCGGCGGCGAGTCCGTAGCGCCGGCCGCTGAAGGTGCTGCCGCCGACCCGCACGATCACGCCGGCGCCCCCCGGAACGGTCGCGACGATGCGTACCTCGGGGAGGTCGGTCCAGGTCAGCAGATTGGCGCTCGCCACCATGCCCACCAGGAAGACCACCGCGATCCCCGCTGCCGCCAGACGGACAGCTCGGCGGCGCTCGGCGCCCGCCAGCGTGCCGCCGGCGCGAAACACGTACAAGGCGCCGCCGAGAATCGCCAAGCTGGCGAACAGAAACACCGCCGCGAGCAACGTTCCCGAGCTGCCCCTCCCCCGCGGGTCGGCCGAGAAGAGACTGACGGTCCACAAGGTGCCGGCGGTCATCGCGATCCCACCCCCGATGCCGTAGATCGCGGTGATCATTTGCCGGCGACCGAACGCCGAGAAGAAGATCGCCGCCGCGAACGAGGCGGCCACGAAGCCGAGCGCCGTCACCTGCGCGGCGCTGCTCGTCAGATTGCTCACCGGATCGGAGGTGAACGGGAACGAGGGCCCCCCGTTGCCGGCGCCAAGGCCGATCTGCCACGTCAGCCAGAACGAGAAGACGACGATCGAGATGAGCGCCAGCCCGGCGACGAACACCTTGATGATCCACACACGCGTCCTCGACACCGGCCGCGACATCAAGAAGTCGAGCGAGCCGGCTGCGGTTGCCTCGGCGTTGGTGGTCGCCCCGGCCAGCGCCGCGAATAGCGGCCACACGATCACCGCCATCAGGAAGGGGATCAGGTCGGCGACGTCGCCGAGGTTGTCGTCGGGCGCGGCCGACGCCGCCACCGCGAAGACGATCGCCGGCAGCAGCACCGCCATGCCGATCCCCGCGGCCGCGACCTGTCGCTGCTCCCGCCATTCCTTCCAGATCAGGGCTCTCAGCATGGCGTCACCTGTTCCGCCCGCGGACGACGACATCGACGGCGAGGTCGTCGCTCCCTGGATCGACGTAGCCGAAGAGCCGCTCGGCGTCCGCGTCTCTGGTGACGACCAGTCGCCCATCGCTGGACCAGTCGACGATGTTCCAGCCTGGCTCCAGGACCATCTCGCGCACGGCGCCGTCCGCATCGACCACGAATTGCCGCCGGATCCACGTCTCACCCAGGCGCGTCGAGGTCGCCCACAGTCGCTCGCCGTCCGGGGCGACCTGCAGTCTGCTGGCAGGTTGTTCGAGCTCGGCGAGAAGCGCGCTCTCACCACTGCGCAGGTCGTACGTCTTCAGCTGCCGGCGTTCGGTTTCCGAGGCACAGGTGTAGACCAGCTCGCGTCCTTGCCGCCAGAACGTCGTGATGCGGAGATAACGCTGCGGCTCCGCGCATCCCAACGTCAGCTCGACAACCTGGCCGCTCTCGACGTCGAGGAGCATGCTGCGGGTCGTCGCTGCGGGCCCCTGGTCTCCATCGGCGGCGCCGTCCCGATGGACCTGAAAGAGCACCTGCGTCGCCGAGCGGTCCTCGACGTGGAAGTCCTCCGATGGCTCCGATCGGTAGAGGCTTCGGACCGCGCCACTCTCGACGTCGATGCCGATGAAGCCATCATCTACCTGGGCCAGCACCTCCGTCTCGGTGCCGACCCACTGCCTCTGCCTATCGCTCCACGGCAGCAGGAGGGACGCCTCCTCACCCAGCTCGATGCGGCGCGGCGGCGCGCCGCCGTTCACCGGTGCGACGATCAGCGCGTCATCCGCGAGCGGGTCCTGAGCGACCAGGATGGAGCCCGCCGGAGATACCCGCGCGACGATCGAGCAGTAGCCATATGGCGCGCTGATGGTCGCTACGAGATGATCGCCGCTCCCGTCGGGACGAACCGCGCGCAGCTCACAGTACGCGAGGCGGAGCCCGAAAGGCCCCCGCATCGATCCGTAGACCAGCCAATTGCCGTCGGGGGTGGCGAACGAGCGCCCCGTCGGCCGGCGCGCCAACCGTTGCAAGTCGCCGGCCGGCCCGGTGATCCACAGGCTGCTGCCGGCGAATCTGTTGCGGAACGCGCTGACGACCATGGCGCCGGATTCGGGGACCGACAGCTCGAGCGACAGGCGGCCGTTTGCGGGGCTGACGCGGGTCGTGGCCGCCATCGCTCCGCCCATGACGGCGAGATTGCAGGCGAGCACGCCGGCGCCGGCGCGCATCGCGGCGCCGCGCGCCTCCGGCCCGCCGGCGTGCCCGTTCGAGCGGAACAGGTGAAGAGAACCGGCGAGCAGCGCGACGGTGGTGGCCACGAAGGTCATCCACAGAAAGGGCTCGACGCCGTTGCCGGGTCCGGCCGTCGCCGAGAAGAGCCGTTGAAACCAGGCTGCGGTGAACGCCGCGAGCAGCGCCAGCGAGATCCCCGCCAGGGCTGCGCTCAGCGCCCGCCCGACGAACGTCGAGAAGAACACCGCGCCGGCGAAGGACATGATCACGAGGCCGACGGCAAGCGCCTGGACGCCGGCATCCGTCAGGTTCGTCTGCACGGGATCCGAGCTGAACGGGAAGCTGAACCCGGGTCCGCCCGCCCAGC
>Ga0299906_10005088_pt1 | contig 10736 bp, 9 predicted proteins | sample RVTome_14_FD_200259 | JGI IMG/M metagenome (GOLD analysis project Ga0299906, IMG submission 200259) | Soil microbial communities from uranium-contaminated site in the Upper Colorado River Basin, Wyoming, United States - RVT145D125 (version 2) ... | reverse complement strand
CGCGAACGTGCCGCCCGGACTCACGCGGATCCCGTTCTCGCCCGGGGACAGCCTCGCCCGCTATCGCGAGCTGCGCGCGCTCGGCCGGAAGCTCGGCGACCGGGGCTGGCTCTACCCGCGCGCGCCGTCGCAGTACGGCGGCGGCGGGCTCGACGTCGATCACTGCATCATCCTGGAGGAAGAGGTCGACCGCCTCGGCCTGTCGCTGCCGCCCTACTACGACAGCGGCGGCCGGCTGGGCTCGGCCACGATCCTCGTGTGGGGCACCGAGGCGCAGAAGCGGGCGATGCTGCCGCCGATCTACCGCGGCGAGGTCCGCACCTGGCAGCTCCTGACCGAGCCGGGGGCGGGCTCCGACCTGGCCGGCGTGACGACGACCGCGATCCGCGACGGCGACGCGTACGTGATCAACGGGCAGAAGATCTTCGTCGGCAGCGACCACGGCGCCGACCGGATCTGGATGATCGCCGTCACCAGCCCGGGCGGCCAGCGCCACGAGAACCTGTCCTGGTTCATGATCGACGCCGCCCTGCCCGGCATCACCGTGCAGCCGATGGAGCTGCTCGGCACCGGCGGCGAGGGCGGCACCGACCCCGTCACCAAGAACACCGTGTTCTTCGACCAGGTGCGGGTCCCGGCCTTCACCCTGGTCGGCGGCGAGAACCACGGCTGGAAGGCGGCCACCACCCACCTCGAGCTGGAGCACGGCGCCGGCGGGCGCATCGGCCGCCACCGCGTGTGGGACCGCCTGCTCGCCTACTGCCAGCAGACCAAGCGCGACGGCGTGCCGCTCGCCCAGCATCCCGACACCCGTGACCTGCTGGCCGACGCCTACGTCAAGACCGAGGTCATGCGGCTGTTCGGCCTGCGCAACTTCTGGCTGACCTACGCCCGGCAGCCCCGCTCCTACGAGGGCCCGCAGCTCTCCTATTACCGCAAGCTGACCGGCCTCTGGATGACCGGCGCGATCCTCGAGATGGTGGGGCCCGCCGCGCTGACGACCGATCCCACCTGGGGCTCGCCCGACGGGTTCCTGGAGCTGCAGCAGCGCAACGGCATCGTGGCCGTGCACCCGGGCGGCACCGCCGACATCCAGCGCGTGACCATGGCCCGGCGCATCGGCATCGGCCGGACCTCGCGCGAGGCCGCCGGCACGGTGCACTGACCCGCGCGCTCGCTGACCGCCGTGGACCTCTCGCTCACCGAGCCGCAGGAGCTGCTGCGCGGGGCCGCCCGCACCTTCGTCGAGCGCGAGGCGCCGACGCACGCCATCGTCGCCGCGCACCGCGGCGACGCCACCCTGGCGGCCGACCTGTGGCGGAAGGCCATCGCGCTGGGCTGGCCGGGCATCCTCGTTCCCGCCGGGTACGGCGGCAGCGAGAGCAGCCTCACCGACGCCGCCGTCCTGTTCGAGGAGCTGGGCCGCGGGCCGGTGCCCGGCCCGTTCTTCAGCTCGGGCGTGCTGGGCGCTCTGACCGTGCTGGAGGCGGCCACGGAGGCGCAGCGCCGGGCGATCCTGCCGCGGGTGGCGCGCGGCGAGGTGGTGCTGACGGTCGCCATCACCGAGCCCAACGCCTCGTGGGGCTCGCCGGGGGTGACGCTGACGCCGCCGCGGGTGGGCGACCGCTTCCGGCTCGACGGCACCAAGCTCTTCGTCGCCGACGCGACGGCTGCGACGCACTTCGTGGTCGTCGTGCGCACCGGCGAGGTGGCCGGCGACCTGAGCGTGCTGCTCGTGGAGGCCACGGCGCCGGGCGTGCGGTCGCGCCTCCTGCCGGGGTTCCTGTCGTGGCAGGGGGAGGTGACGTTCGAGGGCGTCGACGTGCCGGCGGCGGCGCTGCTCGGCCGCGAGAACCAGGGCGGGGCGGCGCTGGAGCGCGCGCTGCTCCGGGCGTGGCCGGTCCTGTGCGCGTTCATGGTCGGCGGCTGCCAGGCCGTGTTCGAGATGTCGGTGGCCCACAGCCGGCAGCGCGTGCAGTTCGGGGTGCCGATCGGGAAGTTCCAGCGCGTGCAGGACCACGTCATCCGGCTGGTCAATCACCTCGACGCCGCGCGGTGGACGACGGCCGAGGCGCTGTGGAAGCTCGACACCGGCCGGCCGGCCATCGACGCCGTGCACCTGGCCAAGGCGGTGAGCAGCGAGGCCTATCTCGAGGCCTGCAACGCCGCTCACGAGGTGCACGCGGGGCAGGGCAGCCTGACGGAGTACGGGCTCGTGGCCCACACGCAGATGTCGCGCACGCTGTTCCCGTACCTCGGCGACCCGCGCTGGCACAAGCGGCGGATGGCCGACGCGCTGAGCTGGTGAGCGCCTCGCAGCCGTTCGAGGGCGTCGCCGTCCTCGAGCTGGGCCAGTTCGTGGCGGTGCCGTGGGCGGGCCAGGTCCTCGCCGACGGCGGCGCCCGCGTCATCAAGGTCGAGCCGCCCGAGGGCGAGCCGAGCCGGCACATCGCCCCGCTGGTGCCCGGCGAGAGCCGGCACTTCGTCATCCGCAACCGCGGCAAGCACGCGCTGCCGCTCGATTTCCGGCACCCCGACGCCCGGGAGATCCTCGACGCGCTGCTCGCCCGCGCCGACGTGGTCCTCGTCAACATGCGGCCGGGGCTGGCCGCCGAGCTGGGCGTCGAGCACGAGCAGCTGGCCGCGCGCCACCCCCGCCTGATCGTCGGCACCGTGACGGCCTTCGGGCCGCGCGGGCCCGACGCCGCGCTGGCCGGCATGGACATGGTGGTGCAAGCGCGCAGTGGCCTCATGGTGACCGGCGGCAAGATGACGGAGGGCCTGCCGACGACGGGCGAGTCGCCGATCGCCGACTACATGGCCGCGGCGCTGCTGGCGTTCGGCGTGGCCTCCGCGCTGTACCGGCGCGAGCGGACGGGGCGCGGCGGGCGGGTGGACACCTCGCTCCTGCAGTCGGCGCTCGCGCTCCAGAACAACCTCATGATCCGCGTCGAGAACGTGGACGGCCCGCGCCACGCCGAGTTCCGTGACTGGCTCGCCGGGGCCCGCCGGAGCGGCGTCTCGTTCGTCGAGCAGGTCGAGCGGATGCCCCGCAACCGCCCGGTGGCGATGGCGGCGGTCTATTACCGCACGTACGCCACCAAGGACTCGGCGCTCGCGGTCGCCTGCGGCAGCCCGTCACTCCGGCGTAAGTTCATCGCAGCCATCGGCCACGAGGACGCGGCGCTCGGGAGCAAGGTTGCCGACATCGACGCGCACTATGCGGCGCTCAAGCGCGTGGTGGAGGCGACGATCGCCTCCCGCACGACCGAGGAGTGGACAGCGATCCTGACGGCGGCCGGCGTGCCGGCCAGCCGGGTGGCGCTCCCGCTGGAGATCCTCGACGACGTCCAGCCGGCGGTCAACGCGATGTTCGCCCGCCAGGACCACCCGGCGCTGGGACCGCTCATGGTGCTGGGATCGCCCGTGAACCTCGATGGCGGCGGGTTCGCGCCGGGGCCTCCCACGTCCCCGTTCGGGAGCGAGACGCGAGCGCTGCTGGAATGGGCGGGTTTCGCGGGCGCCAGCCTCGAGCGGTTACTCGCCGGCGGCGCGGTGGGGGCCTCCCCCACGAGCTGAGCGAGCGGAACGCCCAGCCTCACCGGCGATCCCGGCCATCGCGCTGCCGGCGTCGAGGTGTTCGATCGGCGGCGTGTTGCGCTCCGCCTCGAGCGTGGCCTGTCGCACCAGGTACTGGTCGATCCCATGCTCGATCTCGCGCGGGAACTGAGGCACCGGCCCCACGAGCTGTCGCTCGTAGGCGCGGAGCATGATCTCGCGGAAGATCGGGAGGGCCGTGCGCCCGCCGGTTTCTTTCTCCCCGAGCGCGCGGTTGTCGTCGAAGCCGACCCGGACCGCGACCGTGATCCCCTGGGGGCCGTAGGTGGATCCCACGAACAGCGCGTCGCGGAAATCGCTCGTCGTTCCGGTCTTGCCCATCACGGGGACCGGGAAGTCGCGGCTGTCGAGGGCGTGGGCGGTCCCCTTCGGGAGGCGGATCACCCCGCGCAGCCCTTCCTGGATCAGGCTCAGGTACGTGGAGTCGATCGCCACCGCGGCTCCGGACGCCTCGTAGCGCGCCGAGCCGGAGGCGTCGGTCACACGAGCGATGATGTATGGCTCCGCCAGGAGGCCCGAGGCCATGGCGCGATAGGCGCCCGCCAGCTCCAGCAGGCGCACTTCCGACGCCCCGAGCGCCGTCGTGAGGTAGGCCTGCAGCGGCGTGCGGATCCCCATCTCACGGGAGGTGCTGATCACCTGGTCCAGGCCGATCTCGCGGGTGATCCACACGGCCACCGCGTTGCGCGACTCGGCCAGTGCCTGGCGGATCGGCATCGGACCCTTGAACTGATTGTCGTAGTTGGCGATCCACTTCACAGGACGATCGGCCCCCATCGGCACGCTGATGGGCTCGTCGGGTGCCATCGTGTCGAGGGTCAGATTCCGGCGGAACGCGGCCAGATACACCAGCGGCTTCCACGCCGAGCCCGGCTGTCGCAGGGAGCCGGTGGCGCGGTTCAGGTCGACGTAGCGCGCGCGGCGGCTCTGGTAGACCTGGCGACCGCCCGCCTCGGCCAGGATCGCCGCGTCGGCGTTGCGCAACACCACGACCGAGCCCTGGATCACGCCTTTTGCCGCCGGGTACCGCTGCTCGTAGAGGGCGAGTCCGTTCTCCAGCGCTTCGTTGACGATCGTCTGCACCCGCTCGTCCACCGTGGAGTGCACGCAGATGCGCCCCTGGAAGAGATCCTCCGTCGCGAAGCCGCGCCGCTTCAGCTCCGCGAAGACGGTGTTGATCGCGGCGGGGGCCTGCGTCTCGATCGTCTCGTGGGTCGCGACGAGGACCGGCTCGGCCTGGGAGCGCTTCGCGACGCGCGGCGGGATGGAGCCGTTGCGCGCCATCAGGGCCAGGATCTCGTTGCGGCGGCGCAGAGGCCGTGGGTCGCCCGGCACCGGGGCATAGTCACGCGGCGATTTGGTGATCCCCGCCAGCAACGCCGCCTGCCCCGCGTCCTCCGGCGTATAGCTCGACAGGTGCCTGCCGAAGTAGTACTCGGCGGCGGCGGCGAAGCCGTAGCGGCCGTTGCCCAGGTAGTTGAAGTTGGCGGCGCGAGCGAAGATCTCGCGCTTGGCCTGCTCCTGCGATCCGAAGCGCTGGCGCATCTCCTGCTCGAGCCAGATCGACAGGCGCATCTCCTCCAGCTTCCGGAGGAGCTTGTTCGTGGCCGGGACGCCCAGGATCGCGGAGAGGAGTCGCGAGCTCACGTCGTCGAGGAACAGAGCGGCGCCACCCTCGCGCCGCGAACGGTCCCGGAGGAAGTAACCGCGGACGAGCTGCTGCGTGAGCGTCGAGCCGCCATGGTGGAAGTGCAGCCGAAACCCGCGACCGTTCCGCCACGCGGCCAGGGAGTGCACCATCGTCTTGTAGGCCACTCGTGGCAGCGCGCGGTACTCGACACCGGAGTGGGTGAAGAAGTTCCTGTCCTCGGCGGCCAGGACCGCGTCGCGGACGACCGGAGGCACTTCGTCGTAGGAGACGACGCGTCGGTACTCCCGCGCCAGCTCGACGAGCACGGTGCCGTGAGCGTCGTAGACCTTGCCGATCGTCGGAATCTCGAAACGGATGAAGCGCTCGAGATCGGGCAGGTCGCTCCGATCGAGGTAGATGTAGTGAACGAGGCGGACCATCGGAGCCAGGAACAGCAGCGCCAGCAGGGCGGCCGCCAGGACCGCGCCGCGACCCGAGGGCACGAACCGGCTCCCCACGCCTTCGACGCTATTCGCCGCCGTCGTCCGGCCCGATGGCACGACGGATCGCGTGAAGCAACGCCTGCTCGTCCACGGGCTTCCCCAGGTGCGCGGCGGCGCCGGACTGCTCGACGCGACGCCGGGTCGCGTCATCGTCGTGGCCCGTGATGAAGATGATCGGGATCGTCAGCCCGTCGGCGGCGAGGCGTTTCTGGAGCTCGAATCCGCTTCCGTTGAGGTGGACGTCCAGCACGAGGCAGACCGGTCGACAGGGGGGTGACGCGTCGAGGAAGTCGCGGGCGGAGGCAAAGCTCTCGACGGTGTAGCCGTTCGACTGGACCAGGCGATGGAGCGCTCGCAGGAGCGAGGGGTCGTCGTCGACGATGGCAATGACGTGGGCGTCATCCACGGCGTTGTCCCTGGCTCGCAACGGAAGCGATGGCCACGGGCTCCTCGGCGGCAGCCGGGAGTCGCCCGCGCGCATGGGCGAGGCGCACGAGCGTGGGCAGCACCACCAGCGACACGGTCAGCGTCGTCGCGGTGCCGATCACGAGCAGCAGGCCCAGGCTCCACACGCCCCGGTGATGCGCCACGAGCAGGCTGCCGAAGCCGGCCAGGGTCGTGAGGCCGTTGAACACCACGCCCATGATGGTGCTGCGCGCCAGCCGCGGTCCGCCACCGTGCCCCCGGGACTCGAGGGACCGCAGCACGATGTTCACGCCGTACTCGGCGGCGGCGCCGATGATGAGCGGCAGCGCCCAGACGTTCACGAGATTGAACTCGAGCCCGGCCAGCTGCATGATCCCGACCGTCCACAGCGTGCCCAGGATCAGGGGCACCATCGCAAGGACGGTCTCCCGGAGCCGGCGGATCATGAGCGCCGCGATGCCGGCGACGAGCACGAACGCGTAGGCCAGGCCGAGGCGGAACGCCCGCTCGACGAGTCGCGTCGCCTCGTAGGCGACGACCGGCTGCCCGGTGACGTCGGGATCGACGGTCCGCAGCTCTTCCACGAAGCGCGCCTGGCTCGGGCGGTCCCAGGGATCGACGCGCGAGTACACCTGGAGCAGCAGGTGCCCGCTCTTGCCGATGAATTTCCGCCGTAGCTCGTCCGGCAGGTCGGCGAGCGTCAGCGGGGCCGGCCGGGCGGCGGTCTGGAGACGGCGCCACTGGTGCGTGAAATCGGTCGCCAGCTGCGTCTGGTACTCCGCGAGCGCGACGTGGACCGCGCCGCGCTCGGGCGCCGTGAGCCGCGCGAGCAGGGCGGACGTCGCGTCGGCGATGAAGCGGATCTCCTCCGGCGGTCCGTGGGCGCCGGCGTGCGCGGTCACGAGGTGCAGTCGGCGCGTCAAGGTCTCGAGCGCCGCGGTGAGCGCGGGCAGATCGAGGGGGCGCAGCGCGCCCGGACGGATGCCGTCGGCCGCGTCCGCCAGCCGCCCGAGGACGGTGAGCTTCTCGGCCTGTCGATCGGGCAACACCGACAGCACGCTCTGGACGTCCGACACGGAGGGCAGGCGCTGGAACGCGGCCTGCCGGGCCTCGAGATCCGCGAGCGACGTCGCCGTCGAGAGCGCGGCGAACACGGAGCGGCCGGCGGCGGCGGCGGCTTTTCGTTCCCAGACGACCGACTCGGTGCCGTCGGCCTGGAGATTCAGCATGTTGTAGTCGAAGCCCACGCGGGGCGCGGCCCACAGCGACGCTCCGGTCACCGCGATCGAGGCGATGACGATGGTCTTCGGGTGGCGCACGAGCCACTCCAGGGCCGGGACGTGACGGCGATGGCGCTCGCTCGTCTCCACCTCCGGCGTCCGCCCTCCGCCCGCGCCACCGGCGATCGGCACGAGCCGGAGGGCCGGCCGCCGGCGATCGATCAGCAGCAAGACCGCCGGAAAGACGGTGAGCATCGACAGGAAGGCGAGGAGGATCGCGGTGCCCGAGATGAATCCGAAATCGCGGATGCCGCGGAACTCGGCGATGGTCAGGATGTAGAAGGTCACGGCGGCGGTGAGCGCCCCGAGCAGCATGCCGGGCCCGCTCCGGGCCGCCGTGCTCTCGAGGGCGCCGGCGAGCGTCCGGCCGAGCACCCGTTCTTCCCGGAAGCGGAAGAGGAAGTAGATGCCGTAGTCGGTGCCGAGGCCGATGACGACCGAGACGAACATCATGGAGAAGATCGTGAGGTGCCCGACGAGCAGCGTCACGAGGCCGAGGGACCAGCCCAGGCTCAGCGCGAGGACGACGAGCATCGCGCACGACGTCACGAGGCGCCGGAAGGCGATCAGCAACAGGCCGAGCGTGAGGACCAGGGCCAGGACGCTCGCGCTGCGGCCGTCTTGCGTGGCCGCGCTCAGCTCGTCGCTGAAGAGGGCGGGCGCCCCGGTGACACCGGCCTCGACCGATGGGAACCGGGGGCGCAGCGTCGCGATCGTGCGGCGGATGGCGACGATCGCCTCGTGCTCCGCCGCGAACGTGCGCGGCGCGTCGACGAGGTCGATCACGACGTAGAGGAGGCGCCGATCGTGCGACAGGAAGTACCCGCCGTCCGGGGCGACGGTGGGGGCGCCGAGGAGATCTTCCCAGGGCGAGCGGTACGGCCGGCCGTCGATCCGGTCCGACATCTGGGTCAGGAGATCTCGCAGGAGCCGGGTGGGCGCCGTGGTCGCGTCGTCCTCGCCGCCGGGGCCGAAGACGCCGGGCAGGAACGTGGCACCGATGTACTGGTTGATGCCGTCGACGAGCCGGTCGAGGGTGGGAGCGGCGGCGAAGTCCGCGAGCAGGTCTTCGTGGCTGGCGACCGTCTGAAGGGTGCGGTGCAGCGTGTCGAGGGGCAGGTAGAGGAGCGCGTGCGCGCCGAAGCGGCCGGCATCGATGCGATAGCTGATGCGCGCCGTCCCGGCGATGCTCTCGCGAAGGGCGCCGGCCAGGTGGACCGCGTAGGCCGTCGAGGTCTCGACCTCCGGGCTCTGCACGACGACGACGATGTCCTCGAGCTGGCCGAAATCCTCCGCGTAGCTCTGGTAGAGCGTGGCGTAGGGCTGGTGGAGCGGGAGGAGGTGGAACTTGGATGTCTCGAGCGTGAGGGAATGCGCCGCGTAGCCGACGCCGCCGGCGGCCGCCACCAGGGCCACCAGGACCGTCAGGGCGGGGCGGGCGCAACAGAACCGCACGACGGCTTGCAGGACCCTGCCGGTGAGCGAGAGCGGCACCACCGGCGATCACCTGGCCGGACTGCTGCTCACCGCGCGGCCTTTCCGGACGGAGCGGCCGCGGGCGACGAGAATTCGAGCTGGTGCGACCTGAGCTTCGCCACCAGAGTCTCGTAGGAGTCGATCCGTATGACCTTGTTGAACTGCGCGCGGTAATTCGAGACGAGGCTGATGCCGTCGAGGCTGAGGTCGTACACCTGCCAGCGGTCGTCCAGCCGGTGCAGCCGGTAGGCGAGCGGCATCTCGCTCCCGTTGCTGAGCGGGATCTTCGTCTGCACGACGGCCTGGTCGCCGGTGACCGTCTCGCCCCCGAAGATCATCCGGGCGCCGCCGTGCTGGTCCACCTTGGCGATGTACGAGTGCCGGATCAAGTCGGTGAAGAGCGCAACGAACTGGCTGCGCTCGGCCGGCGTTCGCGCGGCCCAGTGCTGTCCCAGCGATCGCTTCGCCATCTCGCCGAAGTCGAAGATGGTGCCGGCCGCGGCGAGGATCGCGGTCCTTCGCTGAGGGGCATTCCCGGCCCCCGCCATGTCCGGGTCCCGGAGGATCTTGAACACCCGGTCGACCCCGTCGCGCAGCTGATCGGTGGGCGCCCCTGCCCACGCGGCGGGGACCGAGCACGTCGAGGCGAGGATCAGGATCCCGATGAGGCGCGCGTGATGGTTCGGCATGAGTCGAACACCCCCCTGAGTGAACTGTAGAGGACCACCCGTGCGCGCGACCATTGGACCTTGGCCACACGGCAGGCTCGGGAGGCACGAGAGGGGGACACCGATCCGAATGACCCCAAGGTCCAATTGGGCGGCCGGCCAGGGTCGAGTAGATTCAGGACGGGAGGACCGACGATGAAGCGACTGAGCCTGGTCATCGGGTTCGTGGTCCCGCTCTCGCTGCTCGCGGGTGGATTCGCGCCCGCCGCCGACGACTCGAAGGTGAAGGCCGGGGCGAGTCAGGTCGAGAGCGGCGCCAAGGAGACGGCCGAGGGCATCGGCACGACGGTGTCCGAAGGCGCAAAGTACAGCGGTGAAAAGCTGAAGGAGGCGGGTCGGGCCGCCGAGGGGCCGGCGAAGAGCGCGTGGGGTAGCGCGCGCGATGGCGCCGTCGAGTTCGGGCATGGCGTCAAGAACTTCTTCACGAATCTCTTCTCGAAGTGAGGGACGTCATGACGAAGCGGCTGGTCACATCGGTCATTGCATTGTCGATGCTCACGCTCACGGCGTGCGGGACGCTGACCGGCGCCGCGGTGGGCGCGGGGGGAGGCGCGGCGGTCGGCTACGGCACCGGGTATGGCGCCGGCAAGGGCGCGCTCATCGGCACGGGGGTGGGCGCGGCGGCGGGGGCGATCTACGACATCTACAACATGAAGTAGCGGAGGCGTCAATGCACACGTGGCTCCGGCTGTCGGCGGGACTGGCGATGGGGGGTCTGCTGTGGACGGGAACGGCGCTGGGGCAAGCGCGACCCGGGTGCGATCAACACGGAAGGGTGAAGGCCGTCGAGCGGGTCGGAGGCGAAGTCACCAAGGTCGACATGGCCCGAGGGCGAGTGACGATGCGGGAGGCCGACGGCACGGTTCATGAGTTTCAGGCGTCGAAGGAGACGCTCCAGGACCTCGAGGTGGGCGGCCGCGTCGAGGCGAAGCTCAGAGAGGCGCCCAACTGCTGAACACGTGACCCGCCGACGGTTCCTGGGGCTGGCCACGGCCGCGGCGGCGATCCCACTGTGGGGGCCGCTCCTCTCGGTCCACGCCGACGCCTCCGCCCACCGTGACTTGCGCTTTCGCGC
>Ga0299906_10005087_pt1 | contig 10737 bp, 9 predicted proteins | sample RVTome_14_FD_200259 | JGI IMG/M metagenome (GOLD analysis project Ga0299906, IMG submission 200259) | Soil microbial communities from uranium-contaminated site in the Upper Colorado River Basin, Wyoming, United States - RVT145D125 (version 2) ... | reverse complement strand
GCTGCTTGCAGATGCTATGGACCGTTCCCTCTTTGATTTCGCGGTGGCGCGGCACGCTGGCGATCTTCCGGTTGGAGGGGTTGAGTCGCGCAGGTGCCGCTCCAGGTCGCGGAGCTTCAACTTTCGATGAGCTCGATCGGCTCGCGCAGGGCGTTTGGCGACAGGTCCTTTTCCGCCAGCTCGCGCTGGCACTCCAGCACCAACTTGAGGGCATCCAGCAGGTTCGCCTTCGCCTCGCCCAGTGTTTCACCTTGCGAGATGGCGGCTGGAACCTCCTCCACGAAGCAGGTGTATCCGCCCTCCTTGGCCGGCTCGAAGACCGCCGTCAGTCTCATGCCTCGAGGATGCCATGCGGCGCCTCCCCGGGCAAGCCACACGCACACGACACACACGACACGACGCAGTCTTCGAGCTGTTCGGCAACCGGGCCATCGACCACGACGGCTGGTGGGCCGCCACGCGTCACGGCCTGGACGAGCGCGCCGTGGGAAGGGAGCGTGTCCCGCGGTCGACCGATAGCCATTCCCTTCCGCAGCCCTGACGGGCACGCCGCCGCTCCTGCTCTCAACATCCCCCTCAGCCGTGTGGCTAAGCGGCAAGGCGCGCCGCGAAGCGTCTTCCCAGCTCTGGTCACGGTTGCGGAGGCAGACTACCCCCGCTCCGGGTGAGGTGGTCAAGGGAGATCTGGCGGCCTGGCGGTCCTCAGGGCGCCTCCATCTCCCGGCCCTCGTCATCGACCAGCACGCGCACGACCTCGTGCACGGCCGGCGAGGCTTGGGCTCCTCCGAGGGCCGGCGCGCCGCGCTTCAGCGCCGCCAGGCGAGCAGCGTCGCGAACAGCCGCTTCACCCGCGGGGTGAGCCGCCCGCGGTTCCAGGCGTCGCCCGCGCGCTTCAGGACCTCGGCCTGGGTGGGATACGGATGGATCGTCTCCGCGAGCGTCTTGAGGCCCGCACCCGCCACGATCGCGAGCGTCAGCTCCGAGATCATGTCGCCGGCGTTGCGTGCGACGAGCGTCGCTCCCAGGATCCGGTCCGACCCCTTCTTCACGACGACCTTCAGCAGGCCAAGGTCGCCGTCCAGGCGCGCGCGATCCACGTCGCCGAGGTCCAGGCGCAGGACGTCGACCGCGATCCCACGCTGGCGCGCCTCGTCCTCGCCGAGCCCCACCTGGGCCAGCTCCGGCGTCGTGAAGGTGCACCACGGGACCGTGAGCGCGCTCGCGCGCGCGCGGCCGAAGAAGAGCGCGTTGCGGATGACGATGCGCGCGAGGGCATCCGCCGTGTGCGTGAACTTGTAGCGGAAGCACACGTCCCCGGCGGCGAAGACGCGCCGGTTGCTGGTCCGGAGCTGGTCGTCGACCGTCACTCCGCTGCGGTCGTAGGCGACGCCGGCGGCCTCGAGGTCCAGGCCCTCGACGTTCGGCGCCCGACCGACTGCGACGAGGATCGCGTCGGCCTTGACCTCTCCCACGTTGCCGCCGCAATCGAGGACCAGGCTCTTGTCTCCCCCGGTGGCGCCCCGGACCTCGCGGATCTCGGTAGCGCAGCGAATCTCGACCCCGTCGCGGCGGAGCGCCTCCGCCACGATCTTCGCGGCGTCCTTATCCTCCCTCGGCAGGACGCCGCGCGCGTTCTCGACCAGGACGACCCGCGAGCCGAGGCGGGCGAAGGCCTGCGCCATCTCGCACCCGATCGGTCCCGCCCCCACCACCACGAGGCGCGCGGGCAGCTCCGTGAGCGTGAAGAGCGTCTCGTTGGTCAGGTAGCCGGCCTCCGCGAGTCCCGGAATCGGTGGGGCCGCCGCGCGCGCGCCCGTGGCGATCACGGCACGCGCGAAGCTCAGGGTCCGTCCGCCGACCTCCACGCGATCCGGGCCGGAGAAGCGGCCTTCGCCGAGGAAGACGTCCACGCCCATCTCCTGAAAGCGGCGGACCGAGTCGTTGGGGCTGATCTCGGCGCGGAGCCGCCGCACGCGCTCCATCACCCGGGCGAAGTCCACGCGCACGCCCTGCGGCACGTCGACGCCGTAGGCGCTCGCCTCGCGGACCTCCGCCGCCGCCCGCGCGCAGCGGATGAGCGCCTTCGACGGCACGCAGCCGACGTTCAGGCAGTCGCCTCCCATCAGGTGCCGTTCGACCAGGGCGACCTTGGCCCCGAGGCCGGCTGCGCCGGCGGCGCTGACGAGGCCGGCCGTGCCTGCCCCGAGCACGACGAGGTTGTAGCGGCCCGCCGGCTCCGGGTTCACCCAGCCGGGCGGATGGGCATTGCCCAGCAGCCGCTGGTTGTGCGTGTCGAGGGGTGCAAGGGCGGGGATCTGGCGCAGCAGCGACTCGCGCAGGGCGACGTCGGACAAGGTCTTACCTCTTCTCGTTCAGTGACCAGTCGTAGGGGATCCAGAGGACCTCGACGCGCCGGCCGGCATCGAGGGCGGCACGCACCGGGGGAGCGTGCAGGGCGACGTACCCGGGGACGGAACTTGCGACCTGCCGGAAGTCGGATCCGTACCAGTTGTAGAGCTCGGTGAGGCGCAGCTCTCGGGTGGACGGATCGAAGCGCAGCCAGCGATCGTCCGAGTGGACGCGGCGGGCCTGGTCCGCGAGCTGCAACTCCAGCCGCGGGCCGGTGTAGGCCTCGGCTCGCAAGGGCGGACAGCCGCGCGCGGCGCAGACGAGGGCGAAGTGGATGCGCGGCTCCCGGAACTTCGGCCGGATACGCTCGTTCTCGATCTGGTTGAGGCTCAGCGCCTCGCCGCCCAGGCGCCAGCGGCGAGCGTCCCAACGCTGCTCGGCGGGGATGTCCCGGATCGAGGCCAGCGGCCAGTGGTCCAACACCAGCCGCAGTGTGAACGCGTTGTAGGCGTTGATCAGCAGGGCGAGCTTCTCGTCGCGCCCCAGCTCCTCGAACCGGGCCGCCGCCAGCGAGGCGACGTAGGCGTCGAGCTCGGCCAGCGCGTCCTTCAGCCTCGCGTAGTCGACGAGCCCGTCGGCGTCCACGTGGGCCCGCAGCAGGGCGTCGAAGCGCGAGTGGTCGAAGGAGGCGTCGCCAGGAGTGGATGCATAGGCCTCCTCCGCGGAGACCGGAGCGGGGCCGAGGGCGTAGCGAAGGCGATCCGCGTTCGCGTGCGCCCACAGGCCGAGCGCGAGAGTGGCCGCCGCGACCGCGGGCAGCCGCCACCCGAGCCGTGACGGCTGCGCCTGGCCGGCACTCCCTGTCGCCGGCACGCTCGCTTCGACCGTCTCCGGCTCGCCGCCGAGGACGGCCTGCCGCGACATGGCCCGGCGAGCCAGCCGAGTCACGTACGCCGTCACGCCAACGGTGGCGACGAGGCCCGTGCCCAGGAAAGCCCACTCGGCCGGGGTGCGCGCGGTGCCGGCCGCGGTGACGCGGCCGGCGTGACCCAGATAGACGTAGAGGAAGGTGCCCGGCAGCATCGCGACCCAGCTGGCCAACACGTACGGCCAGAACCCCACGCCGGTGAGGCCGAACAGGTAGTTGCCGGCGCTGAAGGGCATGGCCGGCGAGAGCCGCAGCAGCGCGACGACCTTGAAGCCTCCCTCGGCGATCGCGCCGTCGATCGCCCGGAAGCGAGGGTAAGATCGCGCCAGCGACTCCACCCGGTGGCGCGCGAGGTGACGCGCGATCAGGAACGCGAGCGCTGCCGACGCGGTCGAGGCCAGCGAGACGACCGCCAGGCCGCGCCACGGGCCGAAGATGGCCCCCGCGCCGAGCGTCAGCGCGGAGCCCGGGACGAAGGCGAGCGCGGCGAGCACGTAGGCCGCGCCGTAGGCCACGAGACCGAGCCAGCCCAGGGTCCTGGCCACGCCCTCGAGACGCAGGAAGGCCGCCTCCACGGGAAGGGCCCGGAGCAGAAGCGCCCCCCCGGCCAGGATCACGAGCAGTGATGCGGCACGGAGCAGCCCGTTCACGTTGGGCTTGTTCGTCATCGTCGCATCACCGGCGGCCCGCTTCACGCTCCAGCGGGTTCAGGCTGCGGCCCCGCGCCCGTCGAGCCAGCCGTGCAGCTCCTGACGGTTGGCAAAGCCCACGCGACGGCCGACTTCGCGGCCTCCTTCGAAGAGGAGGAGCGTCGGGATCGACCTGACGCCGTAGCGCGACGCGGCCAGGGGGTTCGCGTCCACGTCCAGCTTGCCGACGGCCACCCGGCCGGCGAGGCTCCCGGCCAGCGCGGCGACTTCGGGCGCCAACAGGCGGCACGGCGGGCACCAGCTCGCCCAGAAGTCGACCAGCACCGGCCCGGACGCTCGCGTCACTTCCGTCTCCCAGTTCTCGTCCGTCAGTACGCGCACGCTCTCACTCATGTCTCTTCTCCCGCACCTGAGGCACCGTTCCTGGCGCCACGTGAACCTTCTTAGCATGCCGCATTCGGGCCGGCGGCCCTGTGAGGCTTCCAACAGGACTCGACGACCGCTGAGCTACTTGTCTCTCGGGTCCCGTTCGAGCCCGAGCCGGATCGGGCCGGGGCTCGAGCGCCTCCGCAGCGCGGCCACGACGAGAACGGCCAGCAGCGTCCCCAGGGCGAGCAAGTGCTCTACAGGCATGACGACCTCTTCTTTCCGGGGCTAACGGGCTTGGAGGCGATTTGCCTCCCGCCCGCTCTCCCTGACGTGGATGACGATCGACCGTGGGGCGCTGGTCGTGAGGAAGTCCACAAGAACGCCGTTTCGCCCCCGGGCAGCAGAGCGCGGCGTCTACTCCCGCGTCTCGGATGTGTGCGGGAGCTGCACGATGTCGCTGCGGGCGAAACCCGAGTCGGCCGAGCGCCGTTCCTGTGAAGCCTCCGACAGAGAGCCGCGGTCGTCGCGGATAGCTTGGGGCCATGAAGGACTCGAGATCCGTACTTGCGGCGCTCGTGGCCCTGGGGACGTTGACGGCGCTCGCCGGCGCCGGCGAGCGGTCGCCGGCGCCGGGGGAGACCGCGGAGTGGACGCGCTCCACGGCGGTGGTGTCGATCGGCGCCTTCGACGCCGAGCACGCCGGCCAGCGGGCGACCGAGGCCGGCGTGCAGTACCGGCTGCGCTGGAAAAGCCGGGTGCTGCGGCCCGTCGTCGGGGCGATGGGGACGTCGGCGGGGGCCGTCAACGTCTTCGCAGGGCTGTCCGTCGAAGTGTCGGCGGGCCGCCGCCTGGGCTTCCGCGGCAGCTTCGCGCCCGGGTACTACACTCCCGGACGCGCCGGGAAGGACCTCGGTTACGCTCTGGAGTTCCGCTCCGGCTTCGAGGTGGCCGTGGCGCTCGACGGGGGCTGGCACATCAACCCCGGCCAGGAGAGTCTGGTCCTGACCCTCGCGGTTCCGGTCGGCCGGCGCAGGACCGCCGCGGATGGATCCGCCGCCGGTCGTCCGGGTCCGGGCTGAGGAGCGCGTGAAGGATCTCGTTCTGGTCGGGGGCGGCCACGCGCACGTGCAGGTGCTCCGGCGCATGGTCATGGCCCGGCCCGCGGGCGCGCGGGTGACGCTCGTCGTGGACACGCCGCTGGCCGTCTACTCCGGCATGGTGCCCGGCTTCGTGGCCGGTCAGTACCGCGCGGAGGAGCTGGAGATCGACGTGCTCCCGCTGGCGCGGCGCGCGGGCGCGCGCGTCGTGCTCGCGCCGATGGTCGGGCTCGACTCGAAGCGCCGGAGCGTTCTCGTGGCGGGCCGGCCCCCGATCCCGTTCGACGTGGCTTCGCTCGACATCGGCTCTTCCGTGGCCGGCCTGGACGTCCCCGGCGTGCGCCAGCACGCGCTCGCGACGCGGCCGATCGGACGCTTCGTGAGCCGCGTCGCCGAGGTTCTGGATCGGAAGCAGTCCGCCGGCGCAGACCGGCCTTTCCGAGTCGTCGTCGTGGGCGCAGGCTCGGGCGGTGTCGAGATCGCCTTCACCCTCCTCGCGCGGCTGAACCGCGCCGGCCTCGAGGCGCGCGTCACGCTCCTCGACGGCGGAGCGCGGATCCTCCCCGGCTATCCGGAAGGCCTCGTCGCGCGTGTCCTGCGACAGGCACGCTCGCGCAGGATCGAGATCCGCACGGGCGCTCGAGCGGTGGCCGTCGAAGCGGGGCAGCTCGCGCTCGCGGACGGCGGCCGCGAGCCGTTCGACCTGCTGGCCTGGGTGACGGGCGCGGTCGCCAACCCCGCCCTCGCGCAGGTGGCACTCCCGAAGGACCCGCGGGGCTTCGTTCGCGTCCGATCGACGCTCGAGGTCGAGGGCTGCGAAGGCCTCTTCGCCGCGGGTGACTGTGCGCACCTCGTCGAGTTCCCGGCGACCGCGAAGGCCGGGGTCTACGCCGTGCGGCAGGGGCCGGTGCTCGCCCGCAACCTCGAGTCGGCCCTCGCGGGCCGCCCGCTCGAGCGCTACCGGCCGCAGAGCGACTTCCTGACGCTGCTGAACATGGGCGACGGAACGGCGATCGGCAGCAAGTGGGGCGTTTCGTTCGAGGGCGCGTGGGTGATGCGCCTCAAGGACGCGATCGACCGGCGCTTCGTGCGCCGCTTCCAGGTTCTCGACCCGACCGGCGCACCCACGACGGCTTTCCGTGACAAGCCGTCGATGGCCGGGGACGTGCCTTGCGGCGGCTGCGCCGCCAAGCTCGGGCAGTCCGCCCTCGACCGCGCGCTCACGCGGATCGGGCGGCCGCTCGAAGACGCCTCCGTGGTGCTCGGCCTCGAGTCGCCCGACGACGCGGTCGCGATCTCGACACCCCGGGGCGACGTCGTCGTCTCGAGCCTCGACGCCTTCCCCGCATTCACCGACGACGCCTTCGTCGTGGGCCGCGTCGCCGCCGTGAGCGCGATGTCCGACCTGCTCGCGAAGGGCGTCGAGCCGCTCCACGCGCAGGCGCTGGTGGCCGTCCCGGAACGTGAAGCATCCGCGGCGGCCGAGGAGACGCTCGTCCAGGTCCTCTCGGGGGCGCGCACGGCCTTCGATCCACTGGGGGTGGCGCTCCTCGGCGGGCACACGACCAAGGCGGCCGGCCTCGTCGTGGGCTTCGTCGTGGACGGGATCGCTCCCTCACCCGGCGCGTTGCTGCGCCTGACGGGCCTCCGGCCGGGCGACCGGCTGATCCTCACGAAGCCACTCGGGACGGGTGTTGTCTTCCGGGCGGACATGCTGGGCCTCGCACGCGGTCGGTGGATCCAGGCCGCGCTCGACTCCATGTCACGCGTGAACCTCGCGGCCGCCCGTGCCGCCCGCGAGGCGGGGGCGCGAGCGGCCACCGACGTGACCGGCTTCGGCCTCGCCGGCCACCTCGCCGGAATGCTCCGCGCGAGCGGGGTGAGCGCCATCGTCGACGTGACGGCCCTGCCGGCGCTGCCCGGCGCGCTGGAGTTGCTTGCGAGAGGCCACAGGAGCACGGCCCACGCCGCGAACGAGCAGGCGCGCCGCGGGATGGTCCTCACGCCGGACGCCGCGGCCCACCCGCGGCTTCCTCTCTTCTTCGACCCGCAGACCTCGGGAGGGCTGCTCATTGGCGTCCCGCCCGAGCGCGAGTCGGACGCGCTCGGGCGGCTCCGCGCCGGAGGCGACGAGGCCGCGGCCGTGATCGGCTGGGTGCGGCCCGCCCGCTTCGATGGCGCGGCGATCGAGGTGCGGGCAAGGTGAGAGCTGGAAGGAGCGACGCGCGCCATGGACCGTGACACGACGGGAGATCTGCTGCAGAGCCTCTTCGTCCTTTCGGCGACGGTCGAGGCCCGGGATCCCTATACCGGCGGACACCTCTGGCGGGTGTCGCAGTACAGCCGGCTGCTCGGCGAGCGGATCGGCCTGCCCGCGGCCGCGCTCGGGGTGGTGGCGGTCGGAGGGTTCTTGCACGACCTCGGCAAGATCGCGGTGCCCGACGCCGTCCTCGGCAAGCGCGGGCCGCTCACCGCCGACGAGCGCGAGGTCGTGCGGGCCCATCCCGAGATCGGGGCCGGCCTCGTCGCGCGCCACCCGCTCGGCCCGCTGGTGATCGATGCCGTGCGCCACCACCACGAGCGGATCGATGGCGACGGCTATCCGGACCGTCTGCGCGGCGGCGAGATCCCGAGCGAGGCGCGCATCGTGTCGATCGCAGACGCCTTCGACGCGATCACGAGCACCCGGCCGTACCGGAGCGCGATGCCCGTCGAGCATGCGCTCGGAATCATCCACGACGAGCGCGGGCGCCAGTTCGACGGCGAGCTGGCGGAGGCCTTCGTCGATATTGCCCGCAACGGGGCCGTCGACGACGTCGTGGCGCACAGCGAGCCCGGCATCCCCCTCGTTGCGTGCCCCGTGTGCGGCCCGGTCGTCGTCGTCACGCGTCGCGACAAGGCCGGCGGCACGGTCCTCTGCCCGTCCTGCGGAGCGGAGATGCGCCTCGTCGCGGACCCGCGACAGCGCCGAGCCGAGCCGACGGGCCGGACCGGAACGGCCGCCGAGCGCGTGCCGCGAGTGGATCACGACCTGCTGGCGGGACTCGCTGCGGACATCGGGCCACTGCTTCACGCGAGCGACACGGCTGCTCACCCCTGACGCCGAACGGCGACGGGATCAGCGCGTAGCCGATGGCGGCTGCCAGCGTGAGGAAACGCAGCTGCTCGCTCATCGCACCTCCTCATGGGTGTCCGCCCCCGGGACGACACTCTGCCTGATGACCTGTGGTAATCGCATCCCCGGCCCGGCGGTCGGACCCCCCGATACCCGACAGGTCTGATCGGCGGGCAAGGTCCTCCCGATCCCGCTTCCTGTGAAGTCCTGCACAGCTCCCGCGACGCGGGAGGCGTATCCCTCTTGAGAGAGCACGAGTGTCGAGCGGCCACGGGCCTAAAGGCCGGCCGCGGAAGGAGCGGACATGAATCCACATCCAAGTCCCGTGGGCGCACTGGCCGCCGTCGTGCTGCTGGCCGCCGCCGGGGCGCTTCCGGCGCAGGAGGCCGGGGAGCTACGCTTCACGGACATCACGGAGACCGCCGGCGTGGCCCTGCCCGGCGTGCTCACGGAGTCCGTGGCCTGGGGGGACTACGACGGAGACGGCGACGAAGACCTCTACCTGACGAACGACGGGCCGAACCGGCTGTTTCGCAACGACGGCGGCGACCGCTTCACCGACGTCGGCACGGGGGCTGGTACGCGTGTCGAGCGCAGCAGCCGCGGGGTGGCTCTCGTCGACTTCGATCGCGACGGACGGCTCGACATCTACGTGATGGCCGTCGGCGCCAACATCCTGTACTGGAACGCGGGCGGCCTGCGCTTCGTGGACGTGGCGCCCGCCACCGGCGCCGCAGCGCCTGCCACCGGGGTGGGTGTCGTCGCCAGCGACCTGAACGGCGACGGCTGGCCCGAGATCTTCACGGGCAACCGCAGCGGCGACCGCAGCAGCCTGCTCGTGTTCGGCTCGCGCGGTTTCGTCGACGTCGCCGCCGAAGCGGGGCTCGACGCGGCCGGGCTGGGGATGGGCGTGATCGCGCTCGACTACGACAACGACCTCGATTTCGACCTCTACTGGACGACCTGGCCGGGCGACGGGCGGCCGGTTCCCAACGCGCTCTACCGCAACCTGGGCAACCTGAGCTTCGAGGACGTGGCGGCCGAGGCCGGGACCCAGGACCCCGCGGGGTGGGGGATCAGCGCCAACGCGGGCGACGTCGACAACGACGGGTGGACGGACTTCCTGGTCACGAACGGGTTCTCGCCCGCCTCCGGCCCGAACGTGCTCTTCCGCAATCGCGGGGACGGGCGCCTCGAGGTCGGCCGCTCCCCCGAGGAGGATTGAGTGACGCCAACCGGCCTTCTGGGCTGAGCCTGGGCGGGGTTTCGGTCCACCGATCCGGGTGGGCCTGGATGACGCCGGAAGTCGGCAGGAGCGAGCCCGATGTCCGACCGTCGGACACGACACCCCGGACGGTCATGACCCGCAAACCATTCCAAAACAGGTGGTTGGGGCTGGGCCCCCCCAATCGACCGACCTCGGCCCATTGGCTCAGGCCTTGCTCTTCCATTTCCTGCCCGCACCACGTGCGTGTGGGCCGGCCGGGGGAGGGTCGATGAGGGGCGAGGCGCTGGTAGCGAGTCGAGCTCAGGTGGGGGCGGAACGGATCCGCCGGATACGGGTCGCTCCTGCGCGGCTGCGCGTGGCGCTGCTGGCGCTCGCCACGCTGCTGCTGGCCGTCGACGCCTCGGCGTGGTGGGACACCCGCTGGTCGCACCGGCGCAAGCTCAGCTTCGACAACTCGGGTCAGCCCGAGAACCTCGGCGATTTCCCGGTGCTCGTCGTCCTGAACAGCAGCCGCATCGACTACGGCAAGACGCGAGCGGGCGGCATCGACCTGCGCTTCGTCGATGCCAACGACCAGACGCTGCTCTCCCACGAGATCGAGAGCTGGAACCCCTCAGGCGACTCGTACGTGTGGGTGCGCGTCCCGCAGGTCGACGCCTCGTCGAGCACCGACTTCATGTGGATGTACTACGGCAACCCCACCGCTCCCAACGCCGAGAACATCCCCCTCGTCTGGAGCCCGGGCTTCGTGATGGTCCACCACCTCAACGAGACCGTGACCGACGGCACCCACGTCGACTCGGCGACCAACGACGGCTTCGCCAACGACGCCAGCACGATCCTGGTGCAGGCGCAGGGCACCGCCACGGGAATCATCGACGGCGCCGACAGCTTCGTGCGCCCGAGCAACCACCGGATCGACGTGCCGGACTCGCCCGCGCTCGACATGGCGGCCGGGGACTCCTTCACGGTCGAGGCCTGGGTGCGGACGAACTTCTCGG
>Ga0299906_10005084_pt1 | contig 10741 bp, 17 predicted proteins | sample RVTome_14_FD_200259 | JGI IMG/M metagenome (GOLD analysis project Ga0299906, IMG submission 200259) | Soil microbial communities from uranium-contaminated site in the Upper Colorado River Basin, Wyoming, United States - RVT145D125 (version 2) ... | reverse complement strand
GCTGTATCGCGAGAGGCACATCTGAAAGCAAAAAGTCCCACTAGTGGGCGTGGGTCCGCTATTAGGGGTAAAGCGGACATGGCCGGTTCGCGCTCTGATGTCCTCTTATGACCCATACCGGACGTCGGCATTGGGGAGCGTTCCTAGGTCGTACTGCTTGCAGCGACCCCTAGATTGTCCCTTACCCAAAGAGTGGAAACTTATGATTCGCAGCAGAGAGCGCGAGAGATCGCTAAATGGCCCCGTCACGAGGATCGCGAGTTGCGGTAACCAAAGCACCAGTCCCAACGCCTGAACTCCGATGATACAGATCGAGTGCGATCACTAAGCCATTGGGAGCTTGCAAGCGCGTGTAGTTGTGAATCCATGTGGAGCCCGGATAGTAAATTTTAAAGAGCTTCATTAGCCCCGCATCGGCCAGGATCATCAGGTAAGCTGTTCCATTGTAGACCTGATCCACGCAGTCTTGCAGAAACGGATCGTGATAGGCGTTGGTGACCATATAGGCATGGATCTCAGACTTGGTCATTCTGTCCAGTTTCTCTCGAAACTGAGCCTCCATGATTGTCATGGCCCGTTCCACTCCCTCAAGTTCGCACTCGGCTGATTGAGGGTCGCAACTGGCCATAACCCTGCCCATTTCCGCCGCTACTCGATCCAGCATTGGCTGCGTCCAAATCACGGGAATACGATATTGGCAGCCGGTCCCAGTGCACACCGTCATAAGGTATCCGGTTGCTCGATCCTTCATCAGCAGCCAACGAGGGAGGCTTCCGCTCGCCTCTACGAAGCGAGGTAGTTCCAATTGAGTTACGGGGAGTAGCGGCCTTCCATCAGCGCCTTTGAGGGAGCGGTCACCGTATGTAGGAAAGCGATCGCGAGTAATGTCAAGGTTACGGTAGCCCCTATCATCGGCAAATCGGCTCAACGTAAAACGATCGTAATGGGGGCTGTCTTTTCCGCCGAAGTTGTAAGGCAGTGGTGCTGCTGATGTTGCATGTGCTGATGTAAGTCCAAAGGCTAAGGATCCGCCCAGCAGCAATGCCAATGTTCTCATCTGGCATTGATGAGTACGTGGCGAGCTTCTCAACGCGGATGCAATCTTGGACATGGCACTCTCTCGTAGAGTGCCAACAAAACGTTAGCCGCCCGTTACCGCATTGGAGCGCAGTCAGAGGCCAGCATGTCCGCGACTGGCACTTCGGCGACATTCAAGCAGCGCAGTTCAATGTCCGCTTCCGAGCCCTTTTCGGACATCAGCGCGTAGCCCGCTCATGTCGCCGAATGACCCATAGCGGACGTTCAGCGGAAGAACACGTATTTCACCAAGGCCGCGATTATCAGGGCTACTACCACCAGAGCAATCAGGCCGCCGAGGCCCATGCCCCACATCATGCCGCCGTCCATCATCTGCTGCATTTGCTGCATCACAGGCCTTCGACAACTCTTTTGAGCTTCTCTTGTACCTCCTTCGCTACGTCGGCGAGGCCAGGATTATCGATTGCCTGCATGGAGGCAACGGGGTCTACGGCTGAAACTTCAATGCCGCCGCTTTGATGCTCCTGTACGATGACATTGCAGGGCAGCATCGTCCCTATCTTGTCCTCAAGCTGCAACGCGCGAAAAGCGAGCGGGGGGTTGCAAGCACCAAGGATCCGATAGGCGCGAAACTCCTCGCCGAGCTTCGATTTGAGCGTCGCTCTGACGTCGATGTCCGTGAGGACGCCGAAACCTTCGCGCTTTAGCGCTTCAGTGACGCGCGCCACCGCCTGGTCAAAAGGCAAGTCGAGCCGCTTGGAGAAATGGTAGCTCATCGCCGGTAGCACGCTCGGGCCATGTTAGGCTGGAACATACAGGTCGCACCAACCCATCGGGCTGATCCGGCCTTTGACTACTTGGCAGGCTCCGGCTCCCATCATCCCCATCATGGAGCCCATGCACCCCATCCCGGAGCGGCTGCCGCCAGCCGAAATGAAGAACTTGCACATATGGCACATGCGCATCCCACTGGGGAAGTCTTGGTAATGCACAGCCGACTTGCTGGCTTTGGCTTCTGCCGCCGTAGACGCCAGCATCAGTGACACGCCCGCAGCAGCCATTGCTTTGAGCCAAGTTCGCCGTGAAATCCTTCTATGTATTGACATGAGCATGCTCCCATCGGAGGCGCCCGATGGTCAGTCGCCGCCGATATCCTTGCGTCGTTGCAAGTACTCCTCGCGTTCGATTTCGCCGCGAGCATAACGGTCGTTGAGGATGTCGAGCGGTGTGCGGCCCGGCGGCACATGTTGCGCCGCCGGCGCCCCCGGCCATGGTCCGCTCGCCCACCGCACAAGAAGCACCACGGCGACGATCAACAAGGCAAGAACCAGGATCATTATCAGCGGTCCGAAGATCATGCCGTACCACCCTCCGCCCCACCACATCATGTGCGGACCATAAGCATACTTGTCAGCCTCGGATGGCGCCTGCGCCCAAGCCCAGATTGGCACCAGCGCAACCGCCGTACCCAGCGCGGCGCCAATCGGCATCGAAACCCTCGTCATTGTGCTTGCTCCATCGTGTCACTCGGCGGGGATCAGTTCTCGTATTCTATGGTGCCGGTGTGCCGGTCTACCTTGAGCCGCTGCACCAGCGAGTTGTCGATCGTGACGATATCCGCGGTGACAGTCCCGTCGTCGGACGTGATGTCTCCGATCTTGAGCCGCTTGTTGTTGAGACGGTCGAGTTGCACGGTGAGGTAGCTGCGCACGTCTTCAACCGACAGGTTCATCATCGGCGTCACGTGCGACCCGAACATGCCACCCATGCCGGGACCCATGCCACCCTGCATCATGCCAGGTCCCATCATGCCCTGTTGACCGGAGCCCATCATGCCGCGCATCATCGGGCAGCCACCACCCATCATGCCCTGCCCCATGCCCTGTTGACCGGAGCCCATCATGCCGCTCATCATCGGGCAGCCACCACCCATCATGCCGCCACCTTGCATCCCTTGGCCCATCATGCCGCCTTGTCCGCCCTGACCCATCATGCCGCCCATCATCCCGCCGCCGGGCATTTGCTGGCCTGTTTGCTGATCCGTACCGCCATGGTGGCCGCTATGATCCTGGGCCGGGGCCGGCGGCTGGCCCTGCTGCGCCAGCGCTGGAAACGCGGCCGTGAACATCGCCACGCCGCTCACAAGCATCAATCTGCGGAGCATCGTCATCGCATCCTCCTATCCATCGCGAGCTAGCACGGCGTCTTCGCTGGATCTGTGGGTCGCGAACCGCCACTCGCCAAGCGCCTGACGCAAAATCTTGCTGGCCGAGTTCAGGAAGAGCGAGGCGAGGATCGCCGCTACAATGACGTCCGGCCAGCCGGTCGCCGTGATCCACACACCAAGCGCTGCCAACATCACAGCGAAATTGCCAATCGCGTCATTGCGTGAGCACAACCAAACAGAGCGTACATTCGCGTCGCCATCCTTGTACTTGAGCAGGATCAATACGCTCACGACATTGGTCGCAAGAGCCAGGAAGCCGATCAGGCCCATCACCTCAGCACGCGGGGTGCCGAGAACGAATGCGTGCCAGATCGTTGCGCCAAACACCCAAAGGCCCATGAGCGCGAGCGTCGCTGCCTTAATCAGCGCCGCCGTGGACCGGACGCGCAGCGAAAGTCCAATGACCGCGAGGCTCATGCCGTAGGTCAGCGTGTCACCGAGAAAATCGAGGGCGTCGGCCTGTAAGGCTTGTGACCCGGCCATGACGCCGCCGACCATCTCGACCGCGAACATGCTCGCATTCAGGGCGATGACCGCCCACAGGCGCGCCTTATAGTCGCGCGACAGACCATCGAACTTCATGCCGCCCATGCAGCAAGAGGCCGCGCCCGTGCATCCGCTCATTTCACTTCTCATCATCGGGCTCGGAGCATAAAGTCTCTACCAACTAGAGGTTCAAGGAGAACTTTATGGTTGATATCGGCATCGGCAGGCTTGCCGAACTCACCGGGGTCAAAATCCCAACCATCCGGTTTTATGAGCAGAACGATCTTGTTCCCCCACCGGGCCGCACCAAAGGTGGGCAGCGCCGTTACGACGATAGCGCGGTGCGTCGGCTGCACTTCATTCGCCACGCCCGCGACCTTGGCTTTAGCGTGGAGGATATTCGCCAACTTCTGTCACTGTCCGAACATCCCACCATGTCATGCGAAGCCGCCGAAGAGATCGCGCACCATCACTTGCGACAGGTCGAGGGGAAGATCGCTCGGCTGCGGCTGATACGGTCCGAGCTAAAGCGCATGATCGAGGCTTGCGCGGGCGGGTCGGTCGCTGAGTGCCGCATTCTCGATGCACTCTCAAAGTCAGCGGATAAGTGACTCAGCCACGCTCAAGAGCATCAACGGCGGGTCCTTCTCGCCTCCCGGCCCGCTTGCGGGGGCGCTGCCTCCCGAAATATCGCTCTTTGCAGTTTCGTCGGGAGGGGCGGACATTGTAAGCGTGGGAAATGGCAGGCCGCCTCAAAGAGTGGGCGCGCGTAATCAAGCGCGACGTTCATGCGCTGTATCTAGCGAGCCGCGATCCGCGTGTGCCTTGGTATGCGAAAGCCTTGGCGGTCGCAGTCGCCGCTTATGCCCTCTCTCCCATTGACCTGATCCCCGATTTCATTCCCGTCTTAGGCTATCTAGATGACCTAATCCTCCTGCCGCTTGGCATTTTGCTCGTCGTCTGGTTGATCCCACCAGAGATTATGGCCGAACACCGCGAATTGGCGGCCGCGTCGCAAGAGCATCCAGTAAGCCGCACTGCCGCGGCCATCATTGTCTGCATCTGGATAGCATCAGTCGGATTGGCAGGATGGCTCGCCTATCGCTACTTCGCCCGATGAACATCGAAGCGGGATTGCTGCACCTTTTTCCGCTTTATTCGGGTGCGCCAAGACAGAAGTGGTCGATTTCGATGAGCTGACGATTGCACTTTGAGCAGACGCCAGCCTGCTCAGCTTCCTGAGGTCCACCTAGCACAAAAGAGGCTGCAGCCTCTCCCATTTGGGTAAGCGCATCCCGCGCTACGAGATGGGCCGGAGGATGGTTAGATTGGCTCGCAGCATCCTCACGCCAATTAACGCTGAAGAGCCGGACCGCTAGGCCAGGCCGGGAAGGTTCAGTAAAATGAACAAATGAGTGAGACAGAGCTGAAAAACGTTAGCGCGCAAATAAAGAAGCTGACGGCCAGAGTGGAAGCCTTGGAGCGCCTCTTACAGAGGATCATTCAGCAGAAGCCGGTCTCCGAGAGACAGTTAGAGAGAGCGCTGAGGAGTTGGAGGCGTTCCGAGAAAATTCAGTGAGGTCGAGTCATGCGTTCCCCCTTGTTTATCACCGCGATGCTTGCGGGCGTTGTGTGCATGGGCGTGGTGCCCGCCAAGGCAACGCCGCAACCGATGCCAGGGATCGCCGCTACTAAGGCTCAGCTTGCGCCAGTCGAGGACGTTGGCTGGCGGCGGCGCTATCGTTACGGGTATCCGGTGCCTTATGCTTATTATCCCCCTGCATATGGCTACTATTACCCTCCGCCTGCGTATCGGTACTACGCACCTGTATATCCGGCATACCCGTACTATGCGCCCTACGCATATCGGTACTACCGGCCTTACTATGCTCCCTATTGAGAGGCGTTGGGCCGGCGCAGGCCAGGGGTAGGGCACGTCTCAGCCTCCGGTCACATCTACCTGAATGCTTCTGCTACGCTACGCCTCGGACCTTAGGGGAGCCCATACGTCGAATAGATCGCCAGTGCGATCTAACAGTGAGGGATCATCGTTGTCCGGCTTGTTCACCCGCGTGGAGATGGGCCACATCGTCATCGGTTCTGATGGATAAGTGATAAGGAGATCGTGCGGATCAGGCTCAAGACCGAGCCAACGCTCGTAGCTTCTGGGTTCCAGGATCGTAGGCATGCGGTGGTGGATTTGCGCCAGCATGGCGTGATCCTTCAATATCAATGGCAGCTTTATGGCGGCGTCTCGCCAGGGATGACGGCGCGTGTGCGCGTAGCAGGATCGACGCCTGTGATGCTGCCGAGATAGTTTAAAATCGCCCCGACCTGACCAGGCGAGAACTGAATTTGCGGCATGTCACGGTGCTTCGAGCCCATGCCTTCGGCAAAACCTTCTTCCAATTGGTCGATTGGGTATTTGAGGTAGACCTCCCGTAAAGGCGGTGCTTGCGGCAGGGGACTTTCGCTGCTCGCCTCAAGCGAATGGCAGCGGCCGCAATTCTTTTCGAGAATGGCCTTGCCCTCGCTCTCCGCAGCAGACGCGGGAGGCGTGGTGCTCTGCGCTTGCTCCGGAGGCGCAGCAATCTCTGACTCGGCGGGCGGGCTGGGCGGCTCAGGAGCCTCCCCTTGCTCCGCGGGCGCAGTGGTCTTCTCCTGAGGCTTTAAGGATGAGAGCTTAATCCCAGTGCTTGCCCACGCGAAGAAGGTTGTCCATTGGTTAGCCGCGCGCTTCAAAAAGCAGACGCCACGAGCGTGGTTATAGGTAAACGCATTGCATCCGTCATCAGCCTCACAACTGCTCCGGCAATCCTCGAAAGAGAAATGGTCTATCCGTGAATAGTCGTTTCCAGGAGAGTCCGCTTGGGAGAGGATCACAAAGGAAGGTCCGCTTCCGGTTGCGCTAGCTGTTGGTCGCACGGACGGGGAGAGTTTTATGCCGGTAATGGCGAAGGCATAGAACTCTGTCACCCGGTTGGCGGAAAGCTTCAGGAAACAAACGCTGTGAAGCTGGTTATACGTAAATGCATTACATTCGCGTTGAGCGTCACATCTGCGTTCACACTCTTCAAGAGAGGAATTGTCCACTCTTAAGTAGTCGTTGCCCGGAGAGTCTGCTTGGGGGACGAATACAAACTTGTTTTCACCTGCCAATGCCGGCGCGGCTAGCATGAGGGTGGCCGAAATTATCGCCACGCATAGAACCGCCCCTGGCTGGAACATCTGCTGCATAGCTCACCCCGCCAAAATGTATTTGCAACCTGCTCCTGGCCGCATCCAGGGGCCTTACGCTAAGTCAAATTGAATCCGTAGCCGATTCCCGCCGACATTGCGCGGATATTGCCCGAGGCTTTTGTCGTCATCGTCCTTGCTATGGATAAATGTGAGCGGTGCGATTTGCCCCTCGTTGAGCTCGATGCCTACCGCGAGCGCCTGCGGGGATGCGTCGGCTGTAATACCTGGCGATCGAGCAACTCGGGCGAGTGGCGCCATCTCCCCGATGAGGACATTGCCGCCTTGAGGGGTTTGAAATCCGGCTGGCGATGGCCGCGCTCTGAAAACCTTGGGGATTAAACCGGCACGCCCTTGATTATCGGCGCCCGTTGTCCCGTGATGCTCGGCCCCAATTCAAGCGAGGGCGTTTCGATGCTCTTGACGGCCGACCAACACCGACGACTTGCCGAGGTCTATGAGGAGGCGGCGGCTGAAAAAGCCACAAACCGGAAGATCGGGCATTTCTGGCGCGGTTTCGGATGCTGGCGCGCATTGCCGAGGAGAAGGCGCGGCGATTGAATTAGGAGGCTGATAACTTACGGGCGCGCTCTAGTGCAGCCCGACATTGTGCTATCTGTCTTGTGGTGATCGTGCCCTGCGATCACCCCTTTGGTTGAGGAGCCCCGGTCGTCCACCTTGGCCGGGGCTTCTTCTTTGCGAGGCCCCTTGCTTTCTACCAAAAAAAGAAGCCCCGACACGGGGGCTTCGGGGCTTCTCCAGTCACCCGGCGGAGATAGCGAATGAGACCGTCGGCCACCGCGCGTAAAGCGCCTTCCAACTCGCTATGCGCTTCATGCGCTGTCGCGGCGATACGGTATCCCTCTCCCAAACGCTCAGAGTAGCGGTATGGACCGCTGCTCTAATTGAGACCAAGCCATCGTCGAAATCGACCATTATGGCGGGAGGCTCAAATGGCTGCATTGAGTGCAATATTTGGCGGTCCAATAAGCGTGCGCTTATTGTCGAGCTGTCGGTGGAAGATATTCAGGCGCTTCGAGAGCTAAAAATCAATGGTGGGCAAGCGCGTTCAGTTCGATGACGAGACCTGGGAGGCTATCGAGGCCGTTATGCACGACAGAGGCTCGAGCTTTCAAGAGCTCGCCGACGAGGCTTTCTCGGATCTTCTCAAGAAACACAAACAGCCAGTCGGGCTGATGGCTTCGCTCAAGGAGAGCGTGGGCAAGAGGAACCCGCGCCGCCGTAGGCGTTAACCAAACTTTAATCGCATACAGCCGGCGCTCCGCGACTGATGATAGAGTCTGCGGGCTGTAGGTCTGGACTCTATCCCCCCCGTACCCCCATCGCCTACAGCAGCGGCTCCCTCAGTGCCCCCGCACAGCAGCCGCATGATTTTAGGGCCGGAGCCAACCCAGCTCCGGCCTCTTTTTTTGGTGACCTTTGCGAGTTTACCGCTCGGCAAGAATTTCCGGCCTAGCCTGTGAGCACCGTCTGACCATTAGACGGGGGAACTGCCGAAGCGGTCTCAGGAGGGTCTCCCTGGGGCCGCTTCTCTGACGGCAATACTCGCCAGCAACAGAAATGACTCTCCTCGATCAAGACTGGACGGAAGAGCAGGCTCAAGGACTTCTTGATAGCCTGAATCTAGACGGCGGAACTCCCAAGTGGAAACTAGAGCATCTTAGGAGGCTCCACGACTGGTGCTCCGCTCATGGTAAGGACTCGGCGACAATCGATGGCCAACTGGAATTTACCGCCTATGAGCTTTGCAATGGCTTCCAAGCTATGGGCATGGCTCTCAAGCGAGCAAAGACCGTCGAAGAAGCTAGAGAAGTAGTCGAACCTTACGTGCGGCGATTGAGTGCCCCCCAAATGCAGGGTGAGCAGGGAAGGCCGTCGAGTTCATCAACGGCAGGCGGCGTGGGGTGAGGCTGCGATAAGCGAGCCCAAGGGAGCCCATACAGCCGCGCTCACTCTCGTGCTAAATTGAAGCGCTGTCTGGGGCGATTCCAAGATCCGTGACTGGCGTTCTCGGTAACTGGGGTGTGAGCCCCGAAAAACACTAGGCCTTGGTTTCAGGTGAGCGAACGCCTTTCGTGCGTAGGCGCTGATCCTTTCTTGTTTGCCTTAGCGATCTCGCAGCTTGGTCGGTTTGGTGCCGAAACAAATTTCGACTGGCGACGGGATCGCAGCGTCCGTCCTAACTTAAAAAAATATAGCATCGTGCAGCAGGCTAAGTGGAGATCAAGGATTGGCAAGTGCGTGCGACGGCCTGACAGCCCGCAAATGAGGAACATCATCAGCAGGCAGTGACAACAACACAACCATGGCGAAACGCATTGTCCCTGACCATTGCTGCGGTCTGATAATCGACGTCCAACGGTTTTTTTTGGCGCAGGTGGACAAGCGACTTCGTTCTAACCTCATGACGAATACAAAGAATTTTGTCCGCCTGCTCGGCCACTTCAGAATTCCGATCATTGTAACCCTTGAGAGGCCCGTTGGTCTAAAGGGCGCCCTGCCTCAGGAGATTGGCAAGCACTTGAGTGGTCTCTCAGAAACTTTCGAAAAAGATTTCTTCGACTTGTGCAAGGAGAAGAAGATAAGGGGTTACCTTGGCCGCTTGAAGAAGCAACAGGTTATCGTGGCCGGTTGCGAAACCGATGTCTGTGTTCTTCAGTCGTGTCTTGGCCTGCTGAGCCTTGGATATGAGGTCTACGTGGTGGAGGAGCTCCTATTTTCTTCATCGCGCAATGTCGACTCGGCGATTGCGAGAATGAAAGCCGAAGGCGCCATTTTCCTAACGTACAAGAGCCTCTACCACGAGCTGGTTGAGTCTGTGGAGGACGGTCGACATACAGAAAAAAGTCTTGAGACATTCAACCTTCCCGACGACCTTCCTGATTCGGCAGTTCAATTGCCCCTGACGCCGAAGCGACAGAGAGATTAGAGCATCTGTGTTGCGGCTCGAGAGCGTTGATCGCCTGAATGGTCATCAGGTGGCCGGTCTTGGCACCAAGCGGACCAAATTGGACGCACCGAATAAGGTCAGCTTCTGACCCTAAGCGGACGGCAGTTAGTAAACGACCGGGATGCGGAACAAAGCCCGGGCTCCGCTTATCCCGCGGAGGCGTCCCGAAGGTTACTAGTGCCTCGCCGCCAAGCGCCGCCGCACACCCCCAACTCACGGTCTTGGGGGCCACCTGCCGCCCGTGGAGCACAGCGCGAAGGACGGCCGAAACCTGAGACAGACCCGAGGCTGAACCCGGGTCTTGTCGCCGGATCGAGGGCTGTGAAGCCTCTTAGGCAACCTTCCTGGCAGTGGTTTGCTCGACCGGCCTCGAGGCATTACGGGCGATGGCGACATACATCTCTCCGAGCTTCGACATCTCAGACATGTAGTTGTCATACGCCTTCTTGGCGAACTGGGACTGGATTTCGATCATCTGCCCAACCGACTTCGCGCCGACCAACTGCTCCCACGTACGGCAACCGTCATCGAACGTCTTCTTCGAGTAGTCGGTCACCTCGGCGGTAAGGGCCTGGAAGCCCTTGTTCACCTCGGCAAATGAGCGGACAGCCGCATCAAAGCCATCCTTACTCAGCTTTTGATAGTCCTCACCGATGCTCTTGAGTTCTTCCGGCATAAAAAGTTCTCCTCTTAGCGAACATTGTTGCACACGCGACGTTCCTTGCCCTCTCCTAGCGCGGTAACGCGAGCCCCTCTGGCGGCATGCAGAGCGAACCGTTTGA
>Ga0299906_10005082_pt1 | contig 10743 bp, 13 predicted proteins | sample RVTome_14_FD_200259 | JGI IMG/M metagenome (GOLD analysis project Ga0299906, IMG submission 200259) | Soil microbial communities from uranium-contaminated site in the Upper Colorado River Basin, Wyoming, United States - RVT145D125 (version 2) ... | reverse complement strand
GACGGCATCGTCGCGCCCGGCGAGGAGACCGATCGCCTCGTCACCGAGCTGCTCGAGCGCTTTCTGGCGGTGCGCGATCCGCGCGACGACACCCCAGTCTTCGAGCAGGTGCTGCGGGGCCCTGACGTCTATCCAGACGACCCCCACGGCGTGCGTCCTGATCTGGTCCTGGTGCCACGCGGTGGGCTCTCCGTCTATCGCGATCTGAACCCGAAGCGCTGGATCGAGCACTACGACATTTCGGGTGGCACCCACCGCTCGACAGGCGTGTTGATCGCCGCGGGTCCCGGCATCCGCCCCGGTCGTGTTGCCGCGAACCTCGTCGATCTGGCGCCCACGATGCTGGCGTGTGTCGAGGCGCCGGTGCCCGACGATCTCGACGGGCGGGTGGTCACCGAGCTCTTCGAGACCCCGCCGAACGTACGATTCGTGCCGCCTACGGGTCCACGCGTCGGGCAGAGCGCCGGGGGGCTCGACGCCGAGGAGGAGGCCCAGGTTCGTGAGCGACTGCGGGCACTCGGGTACATGACGTGACCTCGCGAGCACGCATCGCGGTGGTCATTCCTGCCTACAATCTCGCGGGCTACCTCGGCGAGGCGATCGAGAGCGTTCTGGAGCAGACTCTCGCGGCAGACCTGATCGAGATCTGCGTCGTCGACGACGGATCGACGGATGAGACGCGTGCCGTGGCCTCTCGTTACGCCGCCCGCGTGCGATGTGTCCACCAGGAGAACCGCGGTCTGCCGGCCACCCGCAACGTCGGACTGCGCGCCACTACCGCGCCCTACGTCAACTTCCTCGACGCGGACGATCGCTTGCTGCCCGAGAAGTTCGCTCATGAGTTGCCCCTTCTCGAGGGCGATCAACGCCTCGGGGTCGTGTACGGCGGCTGGCGCTACATCGACGGAGAGGGGCGTCGACTTCCCCAGCGGGGGTGGTCACGAGAGGTCGACGACGTCCTGCCCCGCCTGCTCCTGGGCAACATGATCCATCCGCACGCCTCCCTGGTGCGGCGCCGCTGCATCGAGCAGGTGGGGGGATTCGACGAGCAGCTCACGTCCGTCGAGGATTGGGATCTGTGGCTACGGATCGCCCTGACAGGGGTTCGCTGGGGCTGCGTCGATCTGCCCCTGCTCGAGTACCGTGTCCGCGACGATGGGATGCATGCCAATCCCGAGCGGATGCTGCACAACCGGCTCCGGGTTCTGGCGAAGACCTTCGAAGGGTTGCGCAGGGATCGTGCCGATCTGTTGCCCCTTCGCCCCATGGCCTTTCAGCAGGCCTATCTCGAGGCCGCGTGCGACCACTACCGCGCCGGCTCCCGAGCCGCCGGCGCCGCGGCCCTCCAGGCCGCCGTACGGGAGCGTCCTGCCTTCCTGACCGAGCCGCGGGCTCTCCGGCAGGTCTGCCGGCTGCTCCTGCCGCTCGGCCATCGCAACGAGGACGTCGTGATCGGCCGTTGGCCGTCCATCGCGCCACTCTTCCGGCAGATGATGGCGGATGCCGTTCCCCCGGATGAGAACGTGCGACCGACGACTCGCATGGCGCGGCGACTCGCCCGCTGGCAGGTAGCTGCTCGCTATCGGCGCAAGCATGTGGGGGCGCTCCAGGGCCGCGACGCGTTCGCGGCGCCGGTGGGAGCCTGAGCGACGGATGTACCGCCTCGTTGGGTTGGCATTCGTGCTCCTCACCGCCCTGCCCTGCGCCGGGCAAGCGCCCCATCCGCCTCCATCCGTCGTCTTTCTGTTGCTCGACACGACCCGAGCCGACCGCATGAGCGCCTGGGGAAATCCCCGGGCCACGACGCCTCACCTGGACCGGTTGGCGAGCCGCGGCATTCGCTTCGCTCGCCACTTCGCCAACTCGCATGCCACGCGACCGTCGATGCCGCAGCTGATGACCGGGCGATACTACCAGCAGAGCATCTTGCGGGACTTCCGCAGCGACGATCATCCACGGGAGTATCCGTTTGCAGTCCCTGATCCGACCGAGGTGCTTCTGCCACGCGCGATGCGGGCATCCGGGTATCAAGCGGTGGGAGTGAGCGCGCATCCATGGGTATCCCCAGACAGCCGTTTCGGCGCTCCTTTCGAACACTTCGAGCTGCTGGACTCGCCCGTGGAGCGCGGCCACGCCGACGCCGGGGTGGTCGTCGATCGCGCGTTGTATTACTGGGAAGCACGCGACCCGGCTCGTCCCCTGTTCCTCTATCTCCACTTCATGGACCCTCACATTCCGCGCTCGCTTCCCGATGGACGCCTCCGCTTCACCGAGGGAGTGGACCAGGGCGTGGCCTCACGGTTCGATGCGGCGGGAGAGCCCGTCTTCGGCGCGCGGCGACGAGGCTGGGACCGTAGTGACGCGCGCGACTTCAGTGGGGCCGAGCGCGACTACTTCGTCGCCGTGTACGACACGCTCCTGGCATATCTCGACGAACAGGTTGGTCGGCTGCTGGTCCGTATCGAGGCCGACGACCCGGGCCTCGCCCGCACCCTCGTGGTGGTAGTGGCCGATCATGGCGAAGAGCTGGCGGAGCACGGCCGGATCAGTCACGAGGACTGGCTCGCCGACGGGGTCCAGCACATCCCCTGGATCGTCGCCGGGGCCGGCGTGGAGGCGGGTATCGTGGTCGACGGCATAACCGAGAACGTCGACATCGTGCCGACCCTCGCCGCGCTTCTGGGCCTCTCGCTCCCGCCAGCGGCCACCTTCGACGGACGTACGCAGCTGGATACCGCCGGACGCGTATGTGCCGACTGTCAGCGACACACCGCCACGTTCGCCTGGGAGGACTACCGGGCTCTGCGGGCCGGCCATCGCCTCCTCCGAGAGCCGTCGAAGGACTCGCTCGCGGCACGATGCCGTGGCCCGCAGCAACTCCTGACGGCCGACCGCGCCGGGCTCCTGACGAGCGACGGGAAGCGGCGGCGCATGGCGTGGCACTTGGAGAGGCGTTTGGGCGACGCAGAGCGATCGTACCGTGCGCGGCGCTATGCTGCGCCGGCGCAGCGCCCCTTCGATGTCCCCGCGGCGTTCTGGCGCCTCGCTTCGGATCCTGGCGTTGCCTGCGTGGACGTGGGGATCGAAACGCCGAAGGCCGCGTTTGCTGCTGACGGATGGCTGTGGACGGGCCGCGGAGTGACGGTCCTGCAGGAGGGAAACGCCGCCCCGATGCGGCTCGATGTCGATGCGCCGGACGGCGTGTTCGAAGTCGCGGCCGGCGTGCTTCCGATCGAGCCGCAGCCATGGCTGTTCGGCTTCGAGCGCTGGCGACGAAAAAGCTTTCGCGACGTATCGGCCACCTCCTATGTGCCCCTGGGAAAGGCTACCGGGCGTTCGGGGCGTGTGCAGGTGGACATTCCGGTCGCGGTCGGCAGGAATCGACACGTCGTCGCCCTTCGGCTCACTCCACCAGGGGGCTCCGACGTCTCCGGGACGCCACGTGACCCCGCGTTCGAGGAACGCCTCCGACGACTCGGATACGTCGAGTGATCGATCAGACCCGTTCGTACGGATCGAAGAGCTTCTTGTACTCCTCCAAGGCGAATCGATCCGTCATGCCCGCGATGTAGTCGGCGATCACTCGGGCCATGCCTTCCGGCTCTTCGGATACGCGATCGGTGATGTGGGGCGGGAGCTGACGTGGCTCGGCCATGTACACCTCGAAGAGGGCGCTCATGATGCGGTCCGCCTTCTGCGTCATCCGTGTGACCCGATGGTGGTGATACAGGCGATCGGTCAGGAAGGCCTTGAGGGCGGCATGCCGGGCGGCCATCTCCGGGGAGAACTCGACCAATCTTGGCTTGACGGCGCGTACCTTGTCGATGCTATCGATGTCTTCGCGCTCGAGGCGTTCGCCGAGGGTGTCCGCCAAGTCGCTCACCATCCAGTCGATCAGGAGCCGCACCGCTTTGTATCGCCGGACGACCGCCGGCCCAGCCGGACCTCGTTCCGCCTCCCCAATCGCATCCCCCCAGAGGGGCACGGTGGCCAGGTCATCCGGGTCGAGCATCCCGGACTGCAGCCCGTCGTCGACGTCGTGGGCCGTGTAGGCGACCTCGTCGGCGAAGTCGACCACCTGCGCCTCCAGACACGGAGCGAGATGAGCCCCGAACTCGACCACCTGTGGACGATCGTAGCGTGTCGAGTGCTTGACTATGCCCTCGCGAACCTCCCACGAGAGGTTGAGCCCACGGAAAGCCGGATAGCGCTCTTCGAGCACGTCCACGATGCGGAGACTCTGGGCGTTGTGCTCGAATCCGCCGTGCTCCTGCATCAGCCGATGGAGAGTCCGCTCTCCAGCATGGCCGAATGGCGTATGACCCAGGTCGTGAGCGAGGGCTACCGCCTCGGCCAAATCCTCGTTCAGTCCGACCATCCGGGCCAGGGTACGTGTCACCTGCGCCGCCTCGACCGTGTGCGTGAGACGAGTCCGATAGTAGTCGCCCTCGTGGTTGACGAAGACCTGCGTCTTGTACTCGAGGCGGCGAAAGGCCGTCGAGTGGATGACGCGGTCCCGGTCACGCTGGAACACCATGCGGACGACATGTTCCGGTTCCGGGTGACGCCGCCCGCGCGAGTCGCGGCTTCGCATGGCGTACGGCGCGAGCATCGCCGCCTCCCGGGTCTCCAGATCGGCGCGTCGGCTCGACATCTTCTGCGGCGGGGGGCCCGGCAGTTCCCCGTGCGAGCTGCTCAGTCGCTCTCGGGCTCGACGGTGACCTGAATCGTCGCGCGCACCCCGTGGCCGATCTCGACCTCTACCGGATACTCGCCCAGCTCCTTGATCGGCGTCTCCAGGAAGATGTGCCGACGATCGATCACGTGCCCAATGTCGGAGAGCCGCCGTTCGATGTCCATGTTGGTCACGGAGCCGAACAGACGGCCACCTTCACCGGCCTTTGCTCGCACGATGAGAGGGAGGCCGTTCAGCTTCGCCGCCATGCTCTCGGACGACTTGCGCTCCCGATCGGCCCTCGCCGCGATCACGCGCTTCTGATGCTCGAGTTGCCGCAGGGTCTGGCGGTCGGCGGCCACCGCCAAGCCACGCGGGAAGAGATAGTTGCGTGCGTATCCAGGTCGGACACGCACGACGTCACCGATCCGCCCCAAGGTGGCGATGTCGTCGCGCAGGATGACTTGTCGTACCGCCATGTTCCCGTCCTCCGGACTCTATGGATAAACGACCTGGTACGGTAGCAATGCCACCGTCCGAGCCTGCTTGATGGCCATGGTGAGGCGCCGCTGATGGCGGGCGCAGTTTCCCGTGATGCGAGACGGGATGATCTTGCCACGCTCGGTGAGGAAACCCGTCAGGAGCCGATCGTCCTTGTAGTCGATGAGAATGGCCTTATCGGCACAGAACCGGCACACCTTGCGGCGGGCGATACGTCGTCGCGGAGGACGACTGGCTTGTCGATCGGGACGTGGCATCTATGCGTCTCCTTCGGACAGAACGGTATCGTCAGCATCGAGATCGCGCGCCCCTCGCCCCGACTCATCATCGTCGTACCGGCGCCCCTCGTCTGCGGGGGCATCGTCGATGCGAAGCCTGGCAGGCGGGGCATTCTCATCCTGCCGAACGGAGAGAAAGCGCAGGACCGGCTCCATGAGTTTGAGATTGCGTTCCACCTCTGCCAGGGCGACTGGCGTGGAGCGAAACTCGAGCAGTGCGTAGTACGCACGCTTCTCCTTGTTGATCTCGTAGCTGAGGTCACGCAGGCCCCAGATGTGTTCCTGAGAGACCGTACCACCCTGATCGGTCACCAGGGACGTCACGCGTGCCAATACGTCCTTGAGACCATTTTCGCCTTGGTCTGGGCGGACCAACAGCAGTGTTTCGTAGCGGCGTTCCGCCATTCAATCCTCCGATGCTCGTGGCAAAGTTCTCAGTCCTTCTCTTCCGTGGCCGCCGCCGCATCCCCGCTCGGGGCCGTAGGCTCACCCTCGGTAGCGACCGCCGCGCCTTCCTCGGCCTCTGGCGTCACCTCGACCGTCGGCGACACGACCGTCACGACGGTCTGTGAGGGCTCGGTCACGAATGTGCCGTCCGCCGGTGGTGTGAGGTCCCGGACATGCAGCGAATCATGGATCGCCAACTTCGTGACGTCCACCTCAATGAACTCGGGAATGTTGGTCGGAAGGCATTCCACCTCGACCTCACGCAGAACGGGCTGCAGGATTCCGCCGGCGACGACGCCCTCGCAACGACCGACGAAGTGCAGCGGGACCGATGCCGTCAGGCGCACCGTGAGATCGACCTCGTGGAAGTCGGCGTGGAGCAGCTGTGCCGTCACGGGATGCTCCTGCATCTCTCGAACCAGGACCATGTGCTCGTGCAGGTCCGCATTGCCGACGCAGAGCAGCCTGATGAGGTGGGTCCCCTCGAGGCGCGCAAGCTTCCGGGCGCACTCGGCCATGGACAGTGCCACCAGCGCTGGTTCTCGCTTGGGTCCGTAGACGACGCCCGGGAAACGGCCACTCGCCCGAAGGCGACGGGCTGGTCCCTTGCCGCCGGCGTCGCGGGGTTCGACAGTGATCTCGACAGTCTGCATTCACACTCCTCAAACGAACAGCGAGCTGATGGAATCCTCGTTATGTGTCCGGCGGATCGCCTCTGCCAGGAGTCCAGCGACGGACCCCACGCGAATCTTCCCACAGGCGCGGGCAGACTCGTGAAGTGGGATAGTGTCGGTGACCACGAGCTCCTCGAGGCTCGAGGCCTCGATGCGCTCGACTGCCTTACCCGACAGAACGGCATGTGTCGCGCAGGCGAGAACGATGGGCGCTCCCGCGTTTCGAACGGCCTCGGCCGCAGCGCAAAGCGTCCCGGCCGTATCGACCATGTCGTCGACGATCACCGCTGGCCGCTCGTCGACATCGCCGATGATCTGCATGTCGGCAACGACGCCGGGACGGATCCGCCGCTTGTCGATGATGGCCAGCTGCGCGTCCAACCGCTTTGCGAACGCGCGCGCACGTTCGACGCCTCCGGCATCCGGGGCGATCACTGTGACTTCCTTCCCGCCCAGACGCTCCCGGATGTGCTGGAGCAGAACCGGCGTGGCATAGACGTTGTCGACCGGGACATCGAAGAAGCCCTGTATCTGCCCCGCGTGCAGATCGACCGTGAGCACTCGCGAGGCGCCGGCGGTCGTGATGAGGTCTGCCAAGAGCTTCGCACTGATCGGCACTCGTGGGGCGACCTTTCGATCCTGCCTCGCATATCCGTAGTAGGGAATGACGGCGGTGATGCGCTTCGCCGACGCACGCTTGAAGGCATCCAGCATCAGGAGCAGTTCCATGATGTTGTCGTTCGTCGGCATGCAGGCGGACTGGATCACGAAGACGTCACGGCCGCGGACGTTTTCGGTGATCTCGACCTGCACCTCACCGTCGGAGAACCTGCCGATGTCCGCATCGCCCATGGGAACACCGAGCGAGCGAGCGATCGCATCGGCAAGTGGGCGGTTCGAGTTACCCGCGAATATGCTGAGGTCAGCGTCCAAGTGAGTCAGTGCCTCGGGGCGGCTAGCTGGGCGGGAAGGACTCGAACCTTCGATGCCGGATCCAAAGTCCGGTGCCTTACCAACTTGGCTACCGCCCAAGAGCGAGCGCTGGGGCCTTGATCGGAAACGCCGCATGCTAGTTTCCCGGCAGCGGGCTGTCAAGAATCGCTTGGTTTTTCGCGGTTCTGCATCGTGACGGTGGACCTCGTCCGATTGGCGGGTGGACGCGGCAGCGAAGCAGCCCACCGCCTCGTCAGACGCGTACGATGTTCAGCGCGAGCCTCCGCGTGCTCGGCATTCCAGGCATGCCGGAGCCTTGCCGCCGCTGCTCATCGCCCGTGTGCGGTTCCGGGAGTGGAAGCAGCCTCCTCCCGGACCTCGGGACCGGCTCCTCTGCTGGCGGAAGTTGGTGGCCACCGACCCGACTGGATACCCCGCCCCACCCGATCGGCGAGCCAGAAATCGAGGTGTCCAGCGCCATCCTCGGGGGGTGCCGGTCCCCCTGCTCCACGCGCCCATCGGCTAGACCCCTCCGCACGCATATGCTAGCGGAGCGGCCACCAGCGCCCCCGTGGTGAAATGGATATCACACAGGCCTCCGGAGCCTGGGGTAGAGGTTCGATTCCTCTCGGGGGCACTATCAGGGAACTGGATGGGGCGGCGAACCGATGCGCTTGATTTTCCTGGGCCCCTAAAATAACTTGCCTAACGTTACCTCGACTTGGCCGGGGCCGGCGTGAGGTGTGGATGATGGAACTTCCCAAGTGCCAGAAGTGCAACGAAGGGGTGCTTATTCCTCTCTCCGACTATGGCCAAGAGGGGGCGGCAGTGATCTTCAAGGCCTGGGTGTGCAGCGATCCCGAATGTGGGTTTTCGCTGCGAGTCGACAAGGGCGAAGTCACCTACGGCAAGAAGATCGAGCAGCGCCGCTGACGACCTCAGGGTCGCTCAGCCTTCAGGAGGCTCTGGAGTGTTTTGAACTCCGGCCTTCCGGCACTCTCGACTAGCTCCAAGAGAGCTTGCTCTGCACTCGTCGGGCGCATGCCGCTTTGCACCATGCCGTCCCAAGCCGGCTGGACCAAGCCGGAGTGCCGGGACGACGTGGCGTCCCTCGCTACGGCGACCTGGTACCCAGTCGCGATCAGGTCGAGGACCGTCTGATTGACGCAGGCGTGGGCCTCGATTCCAGCCACGAGCACCTGTGGCCGTTCGAGCTGCGCCAGGGCCTCGACGAACGGAGCGGCCCCGCAACAACTCAGTGTGGACTTCTCTAGGATCGGCACGCGGCTCCCCAGCGCTGAGCGAACCGGCTCGCTCGTGTGCCCCAGCCCGCGCGGATACTGCTCGGTCACGACGATCGGCAGACCCAGAAGTGTCGCACCCCGGACCATCAGAAGCGTCGCGGCTTCGACCCCGTCCCAACCGCTCAGCACGCCTCGATACGACTCCTGAAGGTCGATGATGACTAAGACCGTTCGGTCACGGTCCAGCAGGCGAGGATGCCGTATCATTCGGGTGAGACTGCCCCGCGCGCCCCCTCGGAGCAACCGGCTTGCGCTTGCCCTGCGCGGCCCCGACGCGCTATGCGATTCCTGAACAGGGAGGTGTTCGACATGCGAGTCTTGCGCCAGACTATGGTCGTCGTCGCGATGGTGGGATTGGCGTTGGCTGCGACCCCGTCAGCCTCCGTGGCGGGTGACGGTGAATCCGGCGAGTCCCTCACTATCTGGGATTCGACGGCCGCCGTCGTGGTGAACGTGGTCCCCATCTCGTCCGCGTTCGTTCAGCCACGCTGCATCACGGGCTACGTGCTGTGCAAGCTCTCGTTCGCGGGCCTCAGCGTCCTCGCCGCCGGCGAGCAGATTCTGCTCGGCGGTGACGTCGACGGTGCGCGTGCCACCCTTGGCCGGGGTTTTCACGGTGACTGGGTCGTTCGGCCAAGTCACATCGCGCGCGGCCGTAAACCGGTCGTGTATCCGGAGGCCGCGGTGGACGAGGACAGCGACCCCTACCTGCCGCCCATCTGACGGTAAGGGGCCTACGCAGCCAGAGGCCGCGGCCCGTCAGTCCTTGTCGGCCGGTGTCGTACTGGTGGCTGGTTCCTTCTCGCCACCACCGTCTGGAGCGCTCGAATCTCCCGCGATACGTACGGACTCGATCACGACAGCTTCGAGCGGCACGTCTTGATGCATGCCTTTGGTCGTCGTCTGTACGGCCTCGATCTTCTTGACGACGTCCATCCCGTCGACAACCTTCCCGAAGACCGCGTAACCGGCACCATCTGCGGCCTGGTCCCGATTCAAGAACCCGTTGTCCTTCACATTGATGAAGAACTGTGAAGTGGCGCTGTCAGGGATGCGCGTACGCGCCATCGCAACCGTCCCCGTCTCGTTGCGCAGACCATTGTCCGACTCGTTCTTGATGGGCGGCCGCTGTCCTGGACGTTCGGCCATCGTCGTGTCCATTCCGCCGCCCTGGAGCATGAACCCCGGAATCACGCGGTGGAAGATGGTTCCATCATAGTAGCCGGCCTTGCTGTACTCGAGGAAGTTGGCGACCGTGACTGGAGCCTTGTCGGGCCACAGTTCGATCGTGATGTCCCCCGCCGAAGTCGACAACACTACTCTCGTGGATTCCTTCACCGCCTCCGACCTTCCTTCTCCGATCAAGCCCAGACTCATCACAAACGCCAACACAATCGTGCCGTGCCTCATCGCTACCCCCGTTCGATGCAACGTTCCATAGACGTCCCCTGGTGCGCAAGCAGTTCACGCCGGCCTGACCTCTCAATGCTGATGGCCAGCACTGGGAAGTTGAATGACACGAATGGTTCGAACGACATCCGCCGTCGCCTTGACGCACGTCCGGCTGACGATCCCGAGGTTCTGCGCGCTCCAGGACACGCGTAGATTCTTCAGGGCATTCGCCTCTGATGCGTTCGCCTGCAGCTCCGCAAAGGCCGTTGCCAGGACTCCCTGAGCGTTCGGTGAGCCGACCCCCCACGTCGTCCCACAAACGGCGGCCGTCCGCCCGGGCTTCAGCATCTGAACCTCTGCCCCCGTCGTGACGATGACGACTTCTCCGAAGGGCAACGAGCTGTTGGTGAAGCAGCCACCGCATAGGCTCATGGCACAGGCGGCTAACGCCGTGGCATGTCGCGCCATGTCGACTCCTCTCCTCTCGCATCGGATGGACGCGGTAGGTTCATATGCTAAAAACACGGACAGTGACTCGT
>Ga0299906_10005080_pt1 | contig 10743 bp, 13 predicted proteins | sample RVTome_14_FD_200259 | JGI IMG/M metagenome (GOLD analysis project Ga0299906, IMG submission 200259) | Soil microbial communities from uranium-contaminated site in the Upper Colorado River Basin, Wyoming, United States - RVT145D125 (version 2) ... | reverse complement strand
GGCGGAGGGAAGCGGCGCCGGGGGACCGGAGGTCCCGTCGTGAGCACGTATCTCACGCAGGTTCGCGCGATCCTCTGGAAGGACCTCCTGATCGAGCTGCGCACCCGGGAGCGCGTGCTCGCGATGGGCGCGTTCGCCGTGCTCTCGGCGGTGCTCTTCGACTACTCGATCGACAGGGCGCTCGTCGCCCCACAGGACGTCGCCGCTGGGCTCATCTGGATGACCATCGTGTTCGGCGGCCTGCTCGGCGTGGGCCGGACGTTCCACCTCGAGGGCGAGGACGGCGCGTTCCGGGGCCTGCTCATGTCGCCGACGCCGAAGGACGCCGTCTTCCTGGCCAAGACGCTCGCGAACTTCACGCTGCTGTACGTGGTGTCGCTCCTCGTGCTCGGCGTCTTCATGCTGTTCTTCGACCTCGAGTTGGGGACGAGCCCCGCGACGCTCGTGCTCGCGCTCGCGCTCGGCTCACTGGGGTTCGTGGCGCTGGGCACGTTGTTCGCCGCCGTCTCGTCGGGGACGCGACTGGGTGAGACGCTGTTGCCCATCCTCGTCTTTCCGCTTCTCGTACCGATGATCGTGTACGGCGCGGGCGCGACGGCCCGCCTGCTCGCGGACCGCCCCGTCGCCGAGGTGGCGGGCCATCTGCGCATGCTGGGGGCGTTCGCCCTCGTGGCCGTGGCCGCGGGGTCGGTGCTCTTTCGATTCGTCGTGGAGGATTGATGCAGGTCAAGGGGATGCGGCGCGCCGGGGCGGCCCTGGCCGTGCTCGGGCTGCTCGGCCTGATGCTGGTCTACTGGATGTCGTTCTTCTGGGTCTCGACCGAGGCGACCCAGGGCATCGTCCAACGCATCTTCTACGTGCACGTGCCCGCGGCCTGGACGAGCTTCCTGGCGTTCGGCCTGTGCGCGCTCACGAGCGGCATGTACCTGTGGCTGCGCGACGAGCGGCTCGACCGGGCGGCGCTCTCCGCGGCCGAGGGGGGCATGGTCTTCGCGACCATCATGCTCACCACGGGCCCGCTGTGGGGGAAGATCGCGTGGGGCACGTACTGGACGTGGGAGCCGAGGCTCACGCTCACGCTCCTGCTCTGGTTCATCTTCCTGGGCTACTTCATGGTGCGGGGGTCGACCGAGGATCCGGGCAAGGGAAAGCGGTTCGCGGCGGTCGTGGCGATCGTCGGCGCGCTCGAGATCCCGTTCATCCACCTGAGCGTGATCTGGTTCCGCTCCCTGCACCCGCAGCCGGTCGTCGTGCGGCCCGAGGGCCCCACGTTGCCCGGCGACATGTTCACCACGCTGATGACCAGCCTCGGCTCGTTCACGGTTCTGTTCGTGGGGCTCTTTCTCCTGCGCTACGCGCTCGAGGGCCTGCGCTCGGAGCTCGACGCGCGCGCCCGCAGGGCAGCCGCCTGACCCGACAAGGACTCATGACCACCAACCGCCTGTTGCTGTGCGCCTCGTCCGCCGTTCTGCTCGCCGTCACCGCCGTCGTCGGGGGCGCCCAGGAGATGCCCGGGCTCCAGAGCCCGACCCCGCTGGCCGGTCAGGGGATGCGGCCGTACTGGCACGTGTTCGCCGCGTACGCGATCGCGATCGTGCTCGTGATCGTGTGGATCGCGTCGATCGCGCGCAGGCTGCGCGACGTCGAGGAGCGGCTGGGCGGCTGAGTGGGGAGCGGGGGGGTGGCGTGATGCCGGGCGACTGCGCTTCCTTCGCGGGGCGCTGCCGTCCGCCGGCGGCGGGCGGTGGCTGGGACGGGTGTCGGCCGCGCACGCGGGCGGGCGCGGCCCTCCTCGCCCGATGCGCGCTCACGCCGCTCGCGCTCAGCGCCCTCGGGCTCGCGGCCCTCGCGCTCGCGCCTCCGCTGCGGGCCCAGGCGCCCTCCATGCCGAGCACGCTCCGCTACGGCTCGGGCCTCCTGGACGTTCCGGTGGCGAGCGTGCTCCCGCACATGAGGGTCAGCGGCACGTACTCGGGCTTCTTCATGAACCTGGGCAGCAGAGTGGAGCTCGACGCGGACGGCAGCGAGGTGGGGCTCGGTCCCGGCGTCGACCGGTTCTTCTCGGACGGCTCACTCACCGTGGGGCTCTTCGACCGGCTCGAGGTCGGAACGTCGCTGCAGTCGCTCGCCGAGGAGTCGTCCGGGGGCAACGTGTGGGGCATCTTCGGCCGCCTGCGGCTGTGGCGGCCCATCGACCAGGGGCTCGGCCTCGCCGTCGGGGCGCGATACCTGACGAGCCCCGGGTTCGGTGACGGCGCCGATTACGCGCCGGGCAGGCTCGGCTTCGCCGACCCGCGCCTGCGGGCCCGCTATGCCAGCATGGGTGACATCGACACGAACCTGAGCGTGTACGGCGTCGCGACCGCGTTCCTGCGCGGCTTCGACGGTGGGCGGCTGCCCGCGAACGACATGACGTTCACGCTGGGGTACGGCACCGGCATGTTCCAGGAGGGGAGCGCGCTCGGCTACTACGGCGAGGGGTCCAACGGCTGGTTCGCGGGGGCGGGCGTGCACGTGGGCCTGACGGACGCGTCGCTGCTCAGCCTGATGGCCGAGTACAACGGCTTCGACGTGAACGTGGGCGCGCAGGTCGACGTATGGGGCCTGCGCCTGGGCGCGCACTATCTCGCGCTCAACCACGCCCGCCCGCCGGGCGGCTACGCGTCCGAGTACAGGAAGCCCAAGCTCGGCGTCCTGGGCTCGATCTCCATCTGTCCGAACGAGTCGGGCTTCCGGTGCCGGCCGCGCATGATGGTCCGCACGGAGCCCGACACGATCTGGATCCCGCCGCCCCCGCCGGACACGGTGCTGATCGCCACGAACGGCGCCGCTCCGCCGGTCACGGAGGGCGAGCCTGCGACGATGTGCCTGTCGACGGGCCAGAACGTCGAGCTGCGCATCACCGAGCGCGGCGACACGCTCATAGGGCCCGATCGGGTTCCGATCTCGACGCTCCGGCCGGTGGTCGCCTTCGCGGGCTCGTACGCCGCCGGAGCGTTCTGGTTCGAGAGCGGCCGCGTCGTCGTGTTCGAGGGCGCGGACTACGGGAAGTCGGACGATCCCTTCCCGATCGACTGCGGCCAGATCCTGCGGGTGGGCCTCTACGAGGGTGTGCCAGTCTTCGCGGTGGTGACCGCCGAGCGCCCGCTCGTGATGATCTTCATTCCGGTACGGCCGGGGTGGTGGCAGAGGTATGAGCGGGGGGTGCGGTAGGGGGTCACAAACAGGAGTCAGATTGCTTCCCTCTCGCGCACATCAGGTCGGTCTCCCTAGCCTTGCGTTGTAGGAGCGGTGACGAGATCCCGACCGCTGCCTGAGGGAGTTCCGCGCCGTTGCCCGGCTCCCGGGGCGGCGTGGAGTCCAAGTCGCGCCCGTCGCCGTCCACGGTGTAGGGAATGGAGAATGCGGGCTGGGGGTCGTTCTTCACGTATGCCATCACCTCGTCCATCTCCTCCCTCGTGGTTTGGAGGCTGGCCTCCCCCCCAATCCGTCGTTCGACAACACGGGTGTCGGGCGAGACGCACCAACTCGGACTAGATTTTCCGGTTCGCACGGCAGGTACGGCGGACGATCCACGGCAGGTACGGCGGACGATCCAGGGCTTCGGAGGTTCGATGATCGAAGAGGACGCAGCGGCGAGGAAGTCCACGCGGCGCGAGGTACGTGTGTATCGTCTGGGGGAGGAGCCGCGCGACGATCTCCGGGAGCGCACGACCGCCGAGGAGCGGCTCATCATCCTCCGGGAGCTGACCGAACGCGCGTGGGCGTTGGGCGAAAAAGCCATGCCTTCCTACCCTCGATCGCGTATACCCGTCCACGTCACGCGGGCGCGATGACCGAAGACTGGTCCGACGCGCTCATCGCACTCCTCTCGGTGTGGCGCGCTTGGTTGCCTTCGGTGCGCCCCTCGGGGAGCTGGGGGTCACTGCCGAGGACTTCATACGCCCGGAGACGGTCGTGCAGATCGGGCTCCCGCCGAACCGCATCGACGTGCTCACGCAGATCAGCGGCGTGCAGGATTTCGCTGGCGCCTGGGACGACCGCGTCCAACATGAGGTGGGCGACGTCCTGGTCCCTTTCGGGGCCGCGACACGCTCATTCGAAATAAGCGTGCTTCGGGAAGGCTCAAGGACCTCGCCGACGTGGAGGCCCTTGGCGAGCCGCCGTCATCCTGATCGGCGCTAGGGGCCCCCTACCTCGCCACCCGGTGCTCCATCACCCGGTTGCTCGCGTTCAGCACGGCCTTGACCGCCGCGCCGGGAAGGTCGTCCTCGCCCTCGCAGGGCGCGGCGCCGAGCAGCCTGTAGGTGTCGCCGCCCGCGCGGCCGTTCACCCGCGTGACGACCACCCAGCCGTCGAACGCCCGCACGGCCTTCACACCCACCACCTCGAGGTGGATGCTGTTGGAGGCCGCGTTCCGCGTGGACGCCAGCGTGGCCGCGAGCGCGGCTTGGCACGCGGCCTTCAGGACGCCCTGCTGGGTTTCCAGGCAGGAGACGGTCCCCTCGAACATTTCGCCGCTCCACTCGAGCCGTACCGATACGCGACCCGAGCCGTCCGGGGTGGTGACGTGCTCGAGGCTGTCGAATCGAAGGCGGGAGCGAACGTTGTCGGTTCTTTGCATTCGTCCCGGAGGTTGGCCTAGGGGGTATGAATGCAACCTGAAAGACGGAGGCGGTTTATCGCAAGGGGCTCAAGCGCGCGCTGCACAGGGGATGGGGCGCCCGGCCTGCCGGCCGCCGGTGCCGGACGGGCGCGACGGGGGCGGTGGAGGTGGTCCGCGCAGGCATTCCGCCGTCCCGCGCGGGCCGATAGGTTGTGGCACCCGGAGGGGAGCGCGCGGGGACTTTCGCTTTATCTTCGGGTCCTTTACCTTGCGATGTCGTGCTCCGACGACCGGAGCCCATTCACGGAGGCGAGATGGCGACCGCGCAGCTGACGGACGAGAACACGACGGATCCGAAGGTGGCAGAGCAGAAGCGCAAGGCGCTCGATACCGCGATCACCCAGATCGAGCGGTCATACGGCAAGGGCGCGATCATGCGCATGGGCGAGGACGGAGCCCAGGTCGCGATCGAGGCCATTCCCACGGGCGCGATCAACCTGGACGCGGCCATCGGCATCGGCGGCATCCCTCGTGGCCGCATCAGCGAGATCTACGGCCCCGAGTCGTCCGGAAAGACGACCATCTGCCTGCACGTGATCGCGAGCGCGCAGCGCCGGGGCGGCATCGCCGCCTTCATCGACGCCGAGCACGCGCTCGACGTGGGCTACGCGCGCAAGCTCGGCGTGGACGTCGACAATCTGCTGGTGTCGCAGCCCGACACGGGCGAGCAGGCGCTCGAGATCGCCGAGGTGCTCATTCGCAGCAACGCGGTGGACGTCGTCGTGATCGACTCGGTGGCCGCGCTCGTGCCCCGAGCCGAGATCGAGGGGGAAATGGGCGACCCGCACGTCGGCCTGCAGGCGCGCCTCATGAGCCAGGCGCTACGCAAGCTCACAGGCGCGGTGAGCCGGTCGCACACCTCGGTGGTCTTCACCAACCAGATCCGGGAGAAGGTGGGCGTGATGTTCGGCTCCCCCGAGACGACCTCGGGCGGGCGGGCGCTCAAGTTCTACGCTTCGATTCGCCTCGACATCCGGCGCATAGGCGCCATCAAAGACGGCCAGGAGGTCATCGGCAACCGGACGCGCGTGAAGGTCGTGAAGAACAAGTGCGCGCCTCCGTTCCGGCAGGCGGAGTTCGACATCCACTACAACGAGGGCATCAGCCACACCGGATTGCTGATCGACCTCGGCGCCGAGCACCGCATCATCGAGAAGTCGGGCTCGTGGTTCTCGTACGGAGACCTGCGCCTGGGTCAGGGGAAGGAGAACTCGAAGATCTTCCTCCTCGAGAACCCTGACATCGCCTCCGAGATCGAGACGCGACTCAGGACGACGTTGGGACTACCGGGCGGGTTGGCCTCCGATGCCGGGGACGGCGAAGCGCAGACCGCGGAGGCCGCGGCCGACTGAGGCGCCCTCGGCGCGGGGCGGGGTCGGCCTCGCGCCCGCACGGTGGGGCCGCGCCAAGGGCCGTCCGGCAGCCGTCCCGCCACTCCATCCCCGTGGTCGCTCCGGTTATTGTTATCGCTGGCCGAAAACCCGACGGCGACACGAGCGATCGACCCATGAAGACCGCCGAGATCCGAAGCCGCTTCCTCGAGTTCTTCAGGGAGCGGGGACACCGCGTGCTGCCCAGCTCGTCGCTGGTGCCCGCGGACGATCCCACGCTTCTGTTCACCAACGCGGGTATGGTGCAGTTCAAGCGGGTCTTCCTGGGCGAGGAGAACGTCGACTACAAGCGCGCCGCCACCTCGCAGAAGTGCGTGCGCGCGGGCGGCAAGCACAACGACCTCGAGGAGGTCGGTCGCACCACGCGGCACCACACGTTCTTCGAGATGCTGGGCAACTTCTCGTTCGGCGACTACTTCAAGAAGGACGCCGTCCGGTACGCGTGGGAGCTCATGACCGAGGTCTACGGCCTCGAGCCGGAGCGCTTCTACGCCACGGTCCACCACACGGACGACGAGGCCGCCGCCCTGTGGGCGGAGGAGGTCGGGCTTGCGCCGGACCGCATCCACAGGCTCGGCGACGATGACAACTTCTGGCAGATGGCGGACACGGGACCGTGCGGCCCGTGCTCGGAGTTGCACTACGACCTGCGCGACGACCCGAGACCCGTCGCGAGCACCGAGGAGTTCGTCGAGCTGAACGGGTCCGGCCGGATCATCGAGCTGTGGAACCTCGTGTTCATGCAGTTCGACCGGGACGCGCACGGCACGCTCCATCCGCTTCCGGCTCCGTGCGTCGACACGGGCGCGGGGCTCGAGCGGATCGCGGCGGTCCTGCAGGACGCGGACTCCAACTACCACACCGACCTGTTCCGCCCGCTGCTCGACCGCGTCGCCGAGCTCGTGGGACGGGCCTACGGCCCGGACACGCCCGAGAGCGTGAGCTACCGGGTGCTCGCGGACCACGCCCGCGCGGTGGCGTTCCTGCTCGCGGACGGCGTGTTTCCGTCCAACGAGGGGCGCGGCTACGTGCTGCGGCGCATCCTGCGGCGCGCGGTCCGGCACGCGTGGCTCCTGGGGCGCCGGGAGGCGACGCTCATGGGCGTGGTGGACGCGGTCGTCGACCAGATGGGCGACGCGTACCCGGAGCTCGTCGCCCGGCGCGAGCATCTCCTGGAGACGACCCGCGCCGAGGAGGAGCGGTTCCTGGCGACGATCGAGGAGGGCATGTCCCGCTTCGGCGAGCTGGCCGCCGGTAAGGGCGGCACGATTCCGGGCGAGGAAGCGTTCAAGCTGTACGACACGTTCGGCTTCCCCCTGGACCTCACGCAGCTCATGGCCGAGGAGCGCGGATACGACGTCGACCTCGAGGGCTTCGAGCGGGCGCTCGAGCGGCAGCGCACGCGCTCCCGGGCGGACCGCGCGGCTTCAGGGGTCGCCCTGGACGCGCGCGAGCGAGACGCGGGATGGATCGCGCTCTCGGAGGAGCCTCAGCGCTTCGTCGGGTACGACGTGCTGCGGGTGAGCACGGAGGTACTGGCCTACAAGCGCAACGGGTCCATGGTCGGCCTGATGCTCCGCGAGAACCCGTTCTATCTGGAGAGCGGCGGCCAGGTATCGGATTGTGGGGAGGTGCGTGGCGACGGCTGGACGCTCGAGGTGCGCACGCTCGCGGGCGTCGGCGGCAGGACGGCGCTCCTGGGCGAGGTCTCGGGCGAGTTTCCCGAGGCGCCCGAGGCGCCCGTGCGCGTCGAGGCCGAGGTTCCGGCCGCCGTCCGGCGGGACACGGTGCGCAACCACACGGCGACGCACCTCCTGCACGCGGCGCTCCGGACGGTGCTCGGCGCGCACGTGGTACAGCGCGGCTCGCTGGTCGCGCCCGACCGCCTCCGCTTCGACTTCGCGCACTCGGCGCCCATGACGGCCGAGGAGCGTGCCCGCGTCGAGGCCCTGGTGAACGAGGCGATCTGGGCCGATCATCCTGTCACGGTCGAGCACCGCCCGCTCCAGGAGGCGGTGGCCGCCGGCGCGATGGCGCTGTTCGGCGAGAAGTACGCGGACGAGGTGCGCGTGGTGAGCATTCCCGAGGTGAGCATGGAGCTCTGCGGGGGCACGCACGCCCGTCACACGGGCGAGATCGGGCTGTTTCGAATCATCTCCGAGTCGGGGATCGCGTCCGGCGTGCGGCGCATCGAGGCGCTCACGGGTCCGGGCGCGTTCGATCACATGGCCGCGCGGGAGGCGGCGCTCGCCGAAGCCGCGCGGGCCCTCAAGACCGCGCCGGACAACCTGGTGCACCGGGCCGAGCAGCTCCTGGCGGAGAAGGCCGAGCTCGAGCGGCTGCTCGACGAGCTGCGCACACGAGGCGGCTCGGGGGAGACGGAGGTGGCGTCCGAGACGCTCACGCTCGACGGAGGCGCCACCGCGACCTACCGCGGTCTCAGGCTGCGCGCTCGGGGCCCTGACGACGCGCGCAAGTGGGGTGACGCGTTTCTGTCCGGAGGCGCCACGGGGGTCGCGGTGCTGGCGGCCGAGCTGCCGGGGGACAAGCAGGCGCTCTTCGCGTTCGTCACCGACGACATGATCTCCCGCGGCGTACGCGCGGACACCGTGGTCCGCGAGGTGGCCGCGATCGTGGGCGGCCGCGGCGGAGGCAAGCCGCACATGGCGCAGGCCGGCGTCGAGGACGCGAGCCGCCTCGACGAGGCGCTCACCTCGGGCGTCACCGCGGTGCGCGAGCTGCTCGCGGGAGGGGGTGCGTGAGCTCGCTGCGTGACTGGCTCGGGTCCCGACGGCCCCGACCTCCGCTCGACCTGGATCCCTGGCTCGAGGACGTGAGCGTGGAAGGACCCCACGACCTCGTGCTCACGAACGCCGGGCGAGCCGCGTTGCGCCGGGCGATGGCCCACCCGGGGCGGGTGCGGGAGAACGCGTTCCACCTGCTCGCCGCGGACGCCTTGCTGACGTACGCGTGTGAGGCGGCGCTCGAGTCCGACGACCCCGAGGCGGCGCTTCTCCGTAGCCTCGAGGCCGGTTTGGAGCGGTGAGCCACAGGGATCCGACGTCCCTGGTGGACCTGCACAACCACCTGGTCCCCGGAGTCGATGACGGAGCGAGGGACGTCGCAGCTACGCTGCACTCGGTGGAGCGCATGACGCGCCTGAGCATCCGCCGCATCGTCACCACGCCGCACATCCAGGGAAGCCTGAGCCTGGATCGGGACCGACTGGACGAGAGGCTGACCCGCGTCACCGAGGCGTGGGCCGAGGCGGCGGGCGCCGTGGGACAGACGTTTCCCGAGGTCGAGTTCCGGCGGGGGCACGAGGTCATGCTCGACGTGCCGGACGTCGACCTCTCGGACCCCCGCATGCGGCTGGCGGGCACGTCGTTCGTCCTGATCGAGTGGCCACGGCTGCAGCTGCCGCCGGGCACGCCGCGGGTGCTCGCGCGCATCCGCAACGGAGGTTACCGGCCGATCGTGGCCCATCCCGAGCGCTACGCGGGCATGGAGCAGTCGCTCGAGCTGGCGGCGCGCTGGCGCGAAGCGGGCGCCTACCTCCAGGTCAACTACGGCTCTCTGCTCGGCAGGTACGGGCAAGGGCCGCAGACCACCGCGTTCCAGCTGCTGCGGCGCGGATGGGTCGACTATCTCGCGTCCGACTTCCACGGTCACCCGACGCTCAAGATCTACAAGAACGAGGCGTGGGCGGCGCTCGACGAGCTGGGGGCCCTGGACGTTTTGGTCGCGCTCTGCCGGACGAACCCCGCGCGCGTCCTGAGCGACCAGGAGCCGCTCCCCGTGCCGGCGATCCGGGAGGAGCGGGGCTTCTGGGCACGCCTGCGCGGCTTCCTGACCCGCGAGATCGCGTGAGCGTCGAGCGCGCCGGCGTCGGTCACGGCAGCGTCGACCACCGCGAAGCCGGACGTGACGCCGTCGCCGGCGCGAGCGTCGAGCGCGTTCGGTCGCAGCTCGAGGAGAGCGCCCGGCTCACGGCGCGGGTGTCGGAGGAGATGGCCGGCGACATCGAAGCCGTGGCGCGCCGCGTGCTCGAGTGCGTGCGCTCGGGCGGCAAGCTCCTCTTCTGCGGAAACGGCGGCTCGGCGGCCGATGCGCAGCACCTGGCCGCGGAGTACGTGGTCCGATTCGCGCGTGAGCGGGGTGCCATGGCGGCCCTCGCGCTGACGAGCGACGCGTCGGTGCTGACCGCGGCCGGCAACGATCTCGGGTTCGAGCGGGTATTCGAGCGGCAGGTCCGTGCGCTCGCCAGAAGGGGCGACCTGCTGGTGCTTCTCTCGACGAGCGGCGAATCGGAGAACCTGCTGCGTGCCGCTCGCGCCGCTTCCGAGCTGGGGACCGGCACGGTGGCGCTGCTCGCGCGGGGGGGCGGCAGACTTCGGGAGCAGGTCGAGCTCGCGCTGGTCGTACCGACCGACTCGACCGCGCGGGCGCAGGAGCTGCACCTGACCATCGGCCACGTCGTGTGCGACCTGGTCGAGCGCGCGGAACCGTAGTGCGGCCGGGTGGTGACGAGCTTAGTGGCGGGTGCTCGCGCCGGCCACGCCGGGACCCGCGGCACCGGCAGCGGCACGAGCCGCCCCGAGCCTACCGACCGGACGGAGAGGATGCGCCATGAGCGGCCTGATCGACCTGAGGGGCAAGAACGCGATCGTCACGGGTGGCTCGCGC
>Ga0299906_10005078_pt1 | contig 10744 bp, 10 predicted proteins | sample RVTome_14_FD_200259 | JGI IMG/M metagenome (GOLD analysis project Ga0299906, IMG submission 200259) | Soil microbial communities from uranium-contaminated site in the Upper Colorado River Basin, Wyoming, United States - RVT145D125 (version 2) ... | reverse complement strand
CAGCGAGCTGCGCCAGCCGAAGGCCTCGACCGCCAGGCCGAGCGGCCCCTGCGCCAGCAGGCCGCCCACCATGCCGGCCATCATGGTGAGCCCGACGAACTGCGCGAAGCGCTGCGGCGGGAACCAGCGCGCCGCCAGCGTGATCGCGCAGACAAAGGAGAAGCCGGCGCCGAAGCCGACCAGGAAGCGGCAGAGCGTGGCAAGCCAGGCGCTTTCCGCCAGCGCGAAGCCGGCGGTGGCGGCGGCGCAGACCAGCGCGCCGAAGGTCAGCAGTCGCCGCGGCCCGAAGCGCTCGACGATCAGTCCGATCGGCACCTGCATCCCGGCATAGGCATAGAAGTAGAAGGCCGAAAGGTTGCCGACCGCCGCGCCGTCGAGCGCAAACTCGCGCTGCAACGGATCGATCATCACGCTGGGCGCGAAGCGCTGGAAGAAGCCGTAGAAGAAGAACAGCGCCCCCAAGCCCCACATGCACCAGGGCAGCCAGCGCGGGATCGGCGAGGAGGGCGCGACGGCCATCTTCGCTCAACCCTCCCCTTTCAGGGGGGAGGGCAGGGAGGGGGTGAGGGAGCGAAGCGACCGGCCGCCGTGCGGCCGAGGCGCTGCCGGTCGCTGCCTTCGCCAGCGCTCGCTTTGCTCCTCACTCCCACCCTCGCTTCGCTCGACCTCGCCCCTCGAGGGGGAGGTAAGTTGCAGCGCCATATCGAGGCTGTCGGCCATGGGGGCATTCCTCCGGTCCGGCGGGCGGGGGTCAAGCTGGCGCGGTTCCTGGCTGCCATGCCGAAACGGTCAACGAGGCAGGCCGGACGACCGCGCTAGTGTCCTGCCTATGAGCCAGGACGCCCTCCCCCTGAGCCTGGAGCGCGCGCGCCTGTTCGGCGCGCTCGCGGTGCTGGCGGCGGGCATCGTCTGGTCGAGCGGCGGCCTGCTGGTGCGCGCCACGCAGAACGACACCTGGTCGATCCTGATCTGGCGCAGCCTCGCCGCTGCCGCGGCGATCGCGCTGGTGCTGGCGGTGCAGCGGCGCGGGCGGCTCTGGCCGGCGTTCCGCGAGCTCGGCTGGCTGGCGCCGCTGGGCGGCCTCTTCGTCGCCGTGTCGATGAGCTCCTTCGTCTTCGCCCTGCAGCGCACGACGGTGTTCAACACGCTGATGATGCTGTCGATGGCGCCGCTGATGGCCGCGGCACTCGGCTGGCTGGTGCTGCGCGAGCCGGTGCGCCGCACCACCTGGATCGCCATCGCCTTCGCCATCCTGGGCGTCGCCGTGATGGTCTGGGACGGCCTGCGCACCGATGGTCTCACCGGCAACCTGATGGCGCTGCTCGCCGCCCTGTGCTTTGCCGGCTTCACCGTGCTGTCGCGCGCCTCGCCGCGGCAGGTGACCACGCCCTGCGTGGTGGTGGGCGGCCTGCTCGGTTCGGCCGCCGCGGCGATCCTGGCGCTGAGCGAGGGCGCGGCGCTCTGGATCGGCTGGACCGACCTCTGGCTCTGCCTCGCCATGGGCTTCGCGCAGATCGGCTTCGGCTTCGTGCTCTACACCTGGGGCGCGCAGCGCCTGCCGGCCGCCGAAGCGGCGCTGCTGGCGATGACCGAGGTGGTCTTCGGGCCGATCTGGGTCTGGCTGGTCTACGCCGAGCTGCCGAGCGAGCACGCCATGGTCGGCGGGCTCATCCTGCTGGGCGCCGTCGCCTACCAGGCCGTGTCCGGGTTGAGGAGGCAGCGCCCGCCGGTGGGGCTCGTCTAGCCCGAGGGGCTTGCTCGCCCCGCACTGGCCAGGCGGGGGTTCTTGGGTGAATACTTTACTGCGGTGTACATGTTGATCAAATCATTGAGGTACTTTCACGTCGTTGAAAGTATTTTCGTCCGCGATCTGCAGGTTTTTTGGCGACTGTGGCGAATTTTACTCGTAAACAGCAAGGCGAGAGACCATATCTGACTATGACGCGCTTGCCCTGATCGCAGCATCCTCTTGAAGCTGCAGCTAGAGCCCGGGCCCCCAGCCCCTCGCGCCGTCACCCGTGCGGCTCCTCTGCCACGCGCCCGCCATCTGGATTTCATCGAAGGGAATCGATCATGAGCGTCGAGTCCAAGGGATACCAACCGAAGAAGGGCACGCTCGTGTGGGCCTTTCTCGGCGGCATCGTCGTAACGCTGGCTGTGGGCTTTTTCGTCCTCGACTGGCGCACGGCCGGATCAGCCGAGCAGCTCGCTGCCAATTCGGCGCAACAGGCGCAGGCCGAGCTGGCAGCTGCGGTCTGCGTGGCGAACTTCATGGACGCTCCGAACAAGGACGCCCGCCTCGTCGAGCTGAAGGCGACGACCAGCTACTCGCAGGACGACCTGCTGGTGGCCGGCGGCTGGCTCGCGCTCGCGGGCATGGACAAGCCGGTCAAGGGCGCGGCTGACCTCTGCGCCAAGGCGCTCTCCAAGATGGACGCGGCCTGAGCACTAACCCGCGCAGGGCTCGGCGGACAGCGCCGAACGATCCCTGCGCCTAACCAGGATCTCTTTCCGGTCCGGTACGGCGCCGTCCCTCAGGTCCTGAGGGACGGCAAGCCTCGGAGCCGGCGGCCAGGCGCGGACCAGCCGGTTCGCGCGAACGAGCCTCCGTGCCTCATCGACTTCAACGACAACATCCCGAAGGGGAGAACATCATGTTCAGGAAGACGCTTCTAGCGGGCGCCATACTCACCACGATCGGCGGCTTCGCCCTCGCCAATTACCAGCAAGGCACCGTCGCCTACCAGGAAGGCCGCTACAATACGGCCTACATCGAGTTCAAGGAGTCGGCTGCGTCCGGCCATGCGGCGGCGCAGTACATGCTGGCCCGCATGTACCAGGACGGCCGCGGTACCGACCGCGACCTGGTGCAGGCCTATGCCTGGTACGACCTCTCCGCGCTGGCCGGGTACAGCCCCGCTGCCACGGCCCGCGACGCCCTGGCGCCCCAGCTGACCAGCAATCAGCTGCAGGCAGCGACGAACCTCGCCTCAACGTGGCGCCACGACACGAGGACGGCGGACGGCGGCTCTTCTGCGCCGGCACCGGCGGCCTACGCCGCTCCCTATACGCTGCGTAACGTGCAGTCTGCCCTCAATCAGCTGGGCTATGCCGCCGGTGCGGTCGACGGGCTCATCGGTGCGAAGACCCGTGGCGCCATCCGTGCCTACCAGATCGACGCCGGTCTGCCGGTCTCGGGTGAGCCCAGCGTCGCTCTGCACCAGCATCTGCAGGCGGCCTTGTCCGGCCAGGCGGGACCTGCGCAGCCGGCCACGCCGGCGGGACCAAGCCCGGTCCTGATCTCCGAAGTGCAGGGCGAGTTGCGTCTGCGCGGCTATGACATTCCGGCGATCAACGGCAGGCTCGATGCCGTCACCGTGACCGCGATCAAGCGCTACCAGGCCGACGCCAGTCTCGCCGTCGACGGCAAGGTCAGCGATACGCTGCTGACGCAGCTGCGCTCCGGGCGGACCGATGCGGCGGTGGACTACCGGGCGCAGGTCAAGTCGGTGCAGCTGGCCTTGAACGCCCGCGGCTACGATGCCGGACCGGCCGACGGCGCGCTCGGCCCGCGGACTCGCGGCGCGATCCGCTCCTATCAGGTCGCCAGCGGCTTGACGGCCAGCGGCGCGATCGATGCCAACCTGCTGCAGAGCCTGGGTATGGCGGCAAACGCGACGCCGACCGGCGTCCCCGCCGGCAGCACCCTCATCGCCGCGATCGAGGATGCCCTGATGCAGCGCGGCTATGCGGCTGGCGCCATGGATGGCGTGCTCGACAAGCAGGCACGCAACGCCATCGCGCAGTACCAGAAGGACGCCGGACTGACGGTGACCGGCCAGGCGAGCGGGACGCTGCTCGATAGCCTGCGTGCCTCCAGCCTGAGGAACGACAGCGACACGCTCTCGCAGCAGGTCTGGCAGGTGGAGACTCTGCTCGACCAGAATGGCTACAGGGTTGGCCCGATCGACGGCACGCTGGACACGGTGACCCGCGAAGGCATCGAAGACTTCCAGAAGGACGCCGGCCTGAAGGTCAACGGCAAGGCCAGCGACAAGCTGCTTTCCAACCTGCAGGCGGCCAGCAATACCAGTGGTGGCTTGAATGCCTCGATCGAAGGCGAACTGGTTGAGCACGGCTATGCGGCGGGCGTCGTCGACGGTGTCCTGGATGCGCAGGCGCGTGACGCCATCATGCGGTTCCAGGACGACGCCGGCCTCTCGGTGACCGGCCAGACGAGCCAGGCGCTGCTGACGACGCTGCGGGCTTCCAGTGTGATGAACGACAGCGATACGCTCTCGCAGCTTGTCTGGCAGGTGGAGTCGCTGCTGGATGACAAGGGCTACCGCGTCGGCAAGCTCGACGGCACGCTCGATGCCGAGACCCGCGAAGGCATCGAGGACTTCCAGAAGGACGCCGGCCTGAAGGTCAACGGCAAGGTCTCCAACAAGCTGTTGGCCAGCCTGCAGGACGCCGGGGTCTCCGGCGGCAGTGACGGCGGCAGCATCAACCAGCTGACGGCCCGGCAGGTCTGGGAGCTCGAGGTGCGCCTGGACGCCCGCGGCTACGATGTCGGCGCCGTCGACCAGGTGGCCGACAGCAAGACCCACGCCGGCGTGCTCAACTATCAGCGCGACGAGGGCCTGCCCCTGACCGGCCGGATCGACCAGGCGCTGCTGCTGCGCCTGCAGCAGGCCGATGCCAGCCAGCAGCGGAGCTGGAACGATCTCTCCGGAGAGGAGAAGGGCCTCGTCATCATGGAGAGCCTGATCAAGTCCGTCGCTCCGCAAATTCAGTAGCAAGCAGAGGACCCTGCAAGGTCTGACGCTGATCGGCGCGCCTGCAAAGGCGCGCCGTTTGCTTTCCGCCGCAGGCTGCCCGGGCGGCCCGGCAGGATCCTTGGAACAGCCGGGCGGTCGAACGGAGCGCCCACCTGTAGCGGCGGTGACTTGACCTCGATGCCCGGCTGGCCAGTAACCGCAGCCCGGGTCAAGGCGTTGCCGCACCCCCTCTCATGCTGGCGCGACACCCGAGACCCCCGGCGGCGTGCATGGCTGTGCGTCGGTCGGCGTGTTACCGGACTGGTCAGGGAGACCGCCGTCCGATTAGCGCCACCGCTGCCAGCCCCGGGCTCGATCCGGCACGCCTGAAGGGCGTGCTGCTGGTGCTGCTTGCCGCCACCGTCTGGTCGAGCGGCGGGCCGCTGATGCGCGCCATCGAGAACGCCACCCCCTGGCAGATCCTGTTCTGGCGCTCGAGCGCCATGCTGGTCGCAATTGCCTTTTACGGGCGGGTCGTCCTGCGCAGCGATCCGCGCACCGCGATCAAGGGGTTCGGCTCGCTGGGCTGGCTTTCCGCCGGCTTTGCCGCCTGTGCCTTCTCGCTCTCCATCGTGGCGCTCGAGCACACGACCGTGGCCAACGTGCTTTTCATGGTGGCGGTGAGCCCGCTGGTGGCCGCGGTCCTCGGTGGCCTGCTGCTTGGCGAGTCGGTGCGCCGCGCCACCTGGTTGGCGCTGTCGGTGGCCGCGGTCGGCCTGGCCGTGATGCTCTGGGAAGGCTTCGACGGCGGGTCGCCGCTTGGCAACATCGCCGCCTTCTGCTCGGCCGCGGCCTTCGCGCTCTTCAACGTTGCCTATCGCCGCGCCGAGCTGGTCGGGCGCAAGCCGGACATGAGCGCCGTGCTCTGCCTCGCCGCCCTGCTGGCGATGACCGTCAGCGGCACAGCGGCGGTTGCGGAGGGGACCGGGCTCAAGCTTTCCACGCCGGACCTGCTCTACTCGCTCGCCTTCGGGTTTTTCCAGGTGGGCCTTGGCTTCATCCTCTTCACCGCCGGCGCGCGCTACCTGACCGCGGCCGAGGCCACGCTGCTGGCGCTGCTCGAGGTGGTTCTCGGGCCGACCTGGACCTGGCTGATCTTCGGTGAGGAGCCAAGCGGGCTGGGCGTGATCGGCGGCCTGATCCTGCTCGCCGCGATGATCCTGCAGGCCGCCAGCGGCATGCGGCGACGCCGACAGCCGGCGGGGATCCTGGCATGACCGACGCTGCGATGGTCGGCAGGGGTCGCAGCGACGCCGAGCGCAGGCGCATGACCGGCGTGCTGCTGCTGCTGGCCAGCGGGCTCGTGGCCTCCAGCGGCGGGCCGCTGTTCCGCGCCATCGAGGCGGCGACCCCCTGGCAGATCCTGTTCTACCGTGCGCTCGGCATGCTGCTGGTGGTCGGCCTCTTCACCTGGGCGAGAGCCGGCCGGCACTTCAGCGCCGCCTTCGGCGGGCTCGGCTGGCGCGGCGCGACGGCGGCCGCTTTCCTCGCCGGCGCCTCGGTTTGCTACATCGTGGCGCTGACGCTGACCACGGTCGCCAACACGCTCTTCCTGGTGGCGACCGCGCCGCTCGTGGGCGCGCTGCTGGGCCGCGCCTTCCTCGGCGACCGCGTGGCTCCGGTCACCCGGCTGGCGATGGCCTGCGCGGTCGGCGGCATCGGCCTCATGGTGGGCGACGGCCTCGCCAGCGGTCAGCTCTGGGGCAACCTCGCGGGTTTCGGCGCCGGCGCGGGCTTCGCCTGCTTCGTCGTCATCCTGCGCGGTGCCGCGCTGAACGGTCATACCATCGACGCCAACGCGGCGCTCTGCTGCGGCGCGCTCTTCGGCATGGCGATCGGTGCCACGGTCGCGCTCGGCCAGGGCAGCGGCCTCGCGCTGGCGCCGGCCGACACCACCTATGCGATTGCGCTGGGCGCGTTGCAGCTCGGCCTGGCCCTCATCCTCTTCACCCTCGGCGCGCGCTACCTGACCGCGGCCGAGGCCATGCTGCTGGCGCTGGTCGAGGTGGTCTGCAGCCCGCTCTGGACCTGGCTGATCTTCGGCGAGCGGCCGAGCGACCTGGGCCTCCTGGGCGGCCTCGTCCTGCTGTCGGGCCTGGTGGTGCAGGGCGCCTGGGGACTGCGCCGCAGCCGGCCGGCGGCGGTGCCGGAGATCCTGCCGTGAGCGCTGTGGCCCAGGCATCCGCGCGCGCCGGCGGCCATCTCGGCGGCGCGCTCGCCATCGCGCTGACCGGCCTCATCTGGTCCGCCGGCGGGCTCTTCTTTCGCCTGCTGGAGGGCGGCCAGCTTTGGCCGATCCTGATCTGGCGCTACCTGGCAGTGACGCTGTTCTTCGCCGGCATCATCCTGGGGCGCCGCCGCGGCCGGCTCTTCGCCTTCTGGGGCGAGCTCGGGTGGAAGGCCATTCCGGGAGCCCTGTGCTTCACCGGCGCCTCGGTCTTCTTCCTCTTTGCGCTCGACAGCACGACGGTGTTCAACGCGCTGATGATGCTGTCGGTCCAGCCGCTGCTGGCCGCTGCGCTGGCCTGGGTCCTGCTGCGCGAGCCGGTGAAGCCGGCCACCTGGGTCGCCATGGCGCTGGCCGCCGCCGGCATCTTCCTGATGGTGCAGGACAGCCTGGAGGGCGGCGGCTTCATCGGCAACGTCTTCGCGCTGGCCTCCTCGCTCTGCTTCGCCGCCTACACGGTATTCAACCGTGCCGTCGGCGCCGTCGACACCGCGCCGCTGGTCATGGTCGGCGGCTTCTTCGGCATCCTGATCGCGCTGGCGGTCAGCAGCTCGGCCGGCTACGCGCTCTATGTCGGGTCGCACGACATCCTGCTCTGCATCGCCATGAGCCTGTTGCTCGGTCTCGGCTTCCTCCTGTTCAACTGGGGCATCCGCCGGGTTCCGGCCGCCGAGGCCCTGGTGCTGGCGCAGACCGAGGTGATCTTCGGACCGCTCTGGGTCTGGCTGGTCTTCACCGAGCGTCCGAGCGACGCCGCGCTGCTCGGCGGCCTGGTGCTCTTCGCCGCCGTCCTGGTGCAGGGAGGAAGCGGGCTGCGGCGCAAGGCGCGGGTGGTGCCGCCGGCCGCCGCGCAGCCTTAAGGTAGAGAAACCTTTACCGGATCGGGCCTGGGATCGGCCGGATATTTGGAATCCTGCGGAGAAATTGGGTCGTATTTTTGAGTTTTGCCCGAAGTTATTTTTGCCGAGGGCGCTTTTTATTTCAAGAAATCGTGGTTTTTACTCGTAAACGGCAAGGAATCGCGCTACTAATGATTTGGCGCTCGCCGCGATCGCAGCATCCCTGGGTGCTGCAGCACGAGCCTCGGGCCATGGCCCTCGCGCCGTCATCCGCGCGACCTCGCATGCCCCGCACACTCCTCGATTTCCAATCGGAGATACCACCATGAACATCGAATCCAAGGGATACCAACCGAAGAAGGGCACTCTGGTGTGGGCCTTTGTTGCCGGCATCGTCGTCACGCTGGGCGTGGGCTTCATCGCCCTCGACTGGCGCACGGCCGGATCAGCCGAGCAGCTCGCTGCCAATTCGGCGCAACAGGCGCAGGCCGAGCTGGCCAGCGCGATCTGCGTGGCGAACTTCCTGGATGGACCGGACAAGGAAGCGCGCCTGATCGAGTTGAAGGCGACCACCAGCTACTCGCAGGACGACCTGCTCGTGGCCGGGGGCTGGCTTACGCTTGCCGGCATGGACAAGCCGGTGAAGGGCGCGGCGGAGCTCTGCGCCAAGGCACTCGCGAAAATGGAGTCCGCCGCCTAGGACTTTCCGCGCAATCTCGACCAACGCGCTCCTCTCCCGCGAAGCGGGGGAGGGTAGGGAGGGGGGTTGGGTCGGTTGGCGGCGTCCTACAGCACCTGGAACCCCTCCACGTAAGGGTCGCGCGGATCGAGGAAGATGGTGTTGAGCCCGGTCATGCGCGCCCAGCCCTCGATCGAGGGCACGATGCCGGCGTGGTTGCCGACGCGCGTCTCCGCCTCGACGCGCCCGCGGAACAGCGAGCCGATGATCGACTCGTGCACGAAGTCGTCGCCGACCTTCAGCTTGCCGCGTGCGTGCAGCTGCGCCATGCGCGCCGAGGTGCCGGTGCCGCAGGGGCTGCGGTCGATCGCCTTGTCGCCGTAGAAGACCGCGTTGCGCGCCTGCGCCTCGGGATGCCGCGGCGCGCCGGTCCAGAGGATGTGGCTGACGCCGCGGATCGTTTCGTTCTCCGGGTGCACGACCGTGGCCGCCTCGTTCAGCAGGCGCCGCAGCACCGGCGAGTGGCGCAGGAGGTCGCCGGCGGTCAGCTCGGCGAGGTCGCGGTAGTTCGCTTGCGGCTCCAGGATGGCGTAGAAGTTGCCGCCGTAGGCGATGTCGAAGCGGAGCTCGCCCATGCCCGGGCAGTCGACCTTGACGCCCTCCAGCGCCAGGTAGCTGCCGACGTTGGTCAGCCGCACCGCCTCGATGAAGCTGCCCTCCTGGCGGTAGTGCGCCACCACCCGGCCGGCCGGCGTGTCGAGGTTCAAGACGCCCGGCTCCTTCGGCTGCACCAGGCCGCGCTCCAGCGCGAAGGTGACCGTGCCGATGGTGCCGTGGCCGCACATCGGCAGGCAGCCCGAGGTCTCGATATAGAGCACGCCTACGTCGCAGTCGGCGCGCGTCGGCGGATAGAGGATGGCGCCCGACATCATGTCGTGGCCGCGCGGCTCGAACATGAGCCCGGTGCGGATCCAGTCGTAGCGGGCGAGGAAGTCCTGCCGCCGCTCGCTCATCGTGCGGCCGTCGAGCGGCGGCCCGCCGCCCGCCACCAGCCGCACGGGATTGCCGCAGGTGTGGCCGTCGATGCAGAAGAAGGTGTTGGGCCGGATCGCGTCCATGGCGCGGGATATTGCGCGGCGGCACGGAGGAGCGCAAATCCCTCCCGTCATGTGTGGACGCGCTGCAGCACGCAGTGCTGCGGCGCAGATCCGGGAGCCTTTGTCGACGGTGGCGGCCCCGGATCAGCACCGCACCGCTGCGCGCTGCGGTGCATCCGGGGTGACGATGATAGGGAGAGCGAAGGTGCCTTTTGCCAGCGCGAATGGCCGCTCTATAGTCGCGCCCGATGGCGGAGGAGCTCGAGCTGCAGGCGCTGGACGAGCCGGCGCCGGTGGAGATTCTGCGCGAGGGCGCGCCCTCGCCCTTCCTGCTGCTCTGCGACCACGCCAGCAACCGCGTGCCGCGCGCCCTCTGCGACCTTGGGCTGGATCACGCCCAGCTGGCGCGGCACATCGCCTGGGACATCGGCGCCGCCGACGTGACGCGCGCGCTGTCGCGGCGGCTGGACGCGACGGCAATCCTCTCCACCTTCTCGCGGCTCGTCGCCGACGCCAACCGGCGGCCGGACGACCCTGCTTGCATGCCTGCCGTCAGCGACGAGACCGCCGTGCCGGGGAATGCGGCTCTGGCCGAGGACGACCGGCGCGCACGCCTTGCGACGTTCCACGAGCCCTATCATCGCGCGATTGCCGAAGCTGCCGCCCAGCGCGAAGGGGCCGGACAGCTCCCCATTCTGATCGCCGTGCATTCCTGCACCCCGGTGATGCAGGGCATCGTGCGGCCCTGGGAGATCGGCGTGCTCTGGAACGCGGATCAGCGCCTGGCGCGGCCGCTGATCGAGGCCTTCGCCGCGCGCGGGCTCAACGTGGGGGACAACCAACCCTACTCGGGGCGCGATCCCCATGGCTATACGCTGCACATTCACGCCGAGCCGAAGGGGCTGGCCCATGTGCTCTTCGAGCTCCGCCAGGACCTGATCGACACGCACCACGGTGCAGAGCACTGGGCCGACCTGATGGCGCCGGCGCTGGCGGCGCGGCTGGGCGATCCGGCGCTCCGCCGCCGCTTCGAAGGCTGACCTATGGCGGCGGCACGCTGGGCCAGCGCCTCTGGCCCATCC
>Ga0299906_10005077_pt1 | contig 10746 bp, 9 predicted proteins | sample RVTome_14_FD_200259 | JGI IMG/M metagenome (GOLD analysis project Ga0299906, IMG submission 200259) | Soil microbial communities from uranium-contaminated site in the Upper Colorado River Basin, Wyoming, United States - RVT145D125 (version 2) ... | reverse complement strand
TCAATATAAATATAATGAAAGTAATCGAAAGTAATAGCAAATAAAAACAAGCATAGAATGACCAGAGATCTCTATTTAGAAGAACGGCGACAAGCGATTCTCAAGCAGGTCGATCAAGAGGGACGGGTGACGGTCACCGACTTGAGCCAGCAGCTTGGCGTGTCTGAAGTAACGATTCGGGCGGATCTGCAGGCGCTCGCCAAACGACAGTTGGTCATCCGCACCCACGGGGGGGCGATCCCGGCCAATGGGATATATGACCTGGCCCTGGCTCTGCGCCGCCAGAAACAAGTCCAGGAAAAGAGCCGCATTGGGGCAGCCGGGGCGGCCCTGGTTGCCGATGGGGATGCGGTCTTTCTTGACAGCAGCAGTACGGCCTTAGCCATCGTGCAGCACCTCAAGGCTCACCGCCATCTGACCATCATGACCAATAGTCTGGCCATCGCCCAGGAGCTGCACGACACACCCGGCATCCGGGTCGTCATGCCGGGCGGCACCTTGCAGCGAGAAACCGCTTCGTTGATTGGGGTCGATGGGCTCGACGTGCTGCGCCAATTCAACATCCAAAAAGGCTTTTTTGGGGCGCACGGGATCAACCTGCCGGAAGGCTTAACCGATGTCAGCGCCGACCAGGCCGAGGTCAAACGTCCCGTGGTCGCAATGTGCCGCCAGACCATCGCCGTCCTGGATGCCACCAAGTGGGGCCGGGTGGGCCTGGCCTCATTCGCCCAACCCAACCAGATTGACACCATTATTACCGATGGCCTCGCGCCCCCCGCCTTGATCGAGGCAGTCCGGGCGGCGGGAATCGAAGTCATTGTTGTGTAACATTCTTAGCGAAAGGTAAAAGCGATGGCCACGGCCGTATTAATGCCCAAACAAGGACAATCGGTAGAAAGCTGTCTGATTGCCAGTTGGAAAAAACAGCCGGGTGATCAGGTCGCCGCCGGAGAGACCGTGTGCGAGGTCGAAACCGACAAGGCGCTCCTGGAAGTGGAGAGCCCTGCCTCGGGCGTTGTGCTGGCACTGTTCTTTCAGGAAGGGGATGAAGTGCCGGTTTTGACCACCATTGCGGCCATCGGTGAGCCCGGCGAAGACGTGTCTGACTTGCGACCTGCCGGCACGGTTATACAAGAATTGTCTGATACTCAAGAGGAAAGACAGGCGGTTACCGCCCAGGCCGAGGCTCAAGAAACGACTGAGGCTGTCGTGAGCCAATTCAATAGTGAACCCACCGGCAGCGTTAACATTTCGCCTCGGGCCAGAAATCTGGCAGCTAAAAGGAATCTGGATATTGCAGGGCTTCAAGGCAGCGGTCCCGAAGGGCGCATTATCGAACGGGACATTCAGGCCGCCCTGGTCAAAGCGCCCGCGATGACCCCGCTGGCCAGAACAATGGTGACCCAGGGCGGCTATGAAGCGCCGGCGCGAGGTTCCGGGGCCGGTGGCCGGATCTTGGCCAGAGACCTGAGCGCGATGCCGGCTGCACCGGTTCATACCAAAGCCGTGGGCGGCGAGGAAGCGGATGAGGTCAAGGCAACCCCGGTCAAGGGCGTGCGCAAAGTTATTGCCGAGCGCATGTTGAACTCCTTGCAAACGACAGCGCAATTGACCCTGAATACCACGGCCGATGCCCGCGCCTTGAAAGCCTACCGGCAGCGACTCAAACAAAGTCAGGCAGAGCTTGGCTTGCAAACCGTAACCATCAACGACCTGATCCTGCTGGCCGTATCCAGAACCCTGCTCCAATACCCCGAACTGAACGCACGCTTTACGGACGAAACGATCTATCAATACCAAGATGTGCATTTAGGTGTGGCCGTTGACACGCCACGCGGCTTGATGGTGCCAGTGATCCGCCGCGCCAACATCCTGAGCTTACGGCAACTGGCGCAAGAAGCGAAACGTCTGGCCACGGCCTGTTTAGACAAAACCATCGCGCCTGATGAGCTGACGGGCGGCACCTTTACCGTCACCAACCTGGGCAGTTTCGGGATCGAAACGTTTACGCCGGTCCTGAATACGCCGGAGGTGGGTATTTTGGGGGTCGGCAATATCAACCTGAAGCCGGTCGAGGGCGAGGGCGAGGTCACGTTCATACCGCATCTCGGCCTGTCGTTGACCATCAACCACCAGGTGATCGACGGCGCGCCGGCCGCCCGCTTCTTGCAAACGCTGGCGCAAGGGTTGGCCGAACTGGAGCTGCTGTTGGCGTTGTAAAGAGTCTGTAGAATATCAGGATGGAGCGTGCTCGGTAATTCACCATGTCATTCTGAGGAGCGAAGCGACGAAGAATCTCCATGAAGCGATGGCTGGCAAAGGCTCTATGGAGATTCTTCGCTCCCGCTGGTCGCTCAGAATGACATTAATTCAATGACCGAATGCTCTCAGATAGAAAAAACCAACAAGGACACAAACCATGACAAAGTTAATTTCAATCGATCCGGCTGAAGCGCGCCAGAAATCGATTATCAAGGGCAAAGCGATTCCGGTCAACGCTTACGTTTCGAATCCGAAGCAAGAGGCCAAACAATACGGGCCGGACAACTTGCTGCGGATCTATCGGGATATGCTCACTATTCGCGAGTTCGAGATAATGCTGGATCAGATCAAGAAGCAGGGCGCTTATGAAGGCATCGAATATAATCACAAAGGGCCGGCCCATCTATCGATTGGTCAGGAGGCGGCAGCGGTGGGCCAATGCTATCATCTGGCTCCCGACGACTTCATCTTTGGGTCGCATCGCAGTCACGGTGAAATTTTGGCCAAGAGCTTTTCGGCCATCGAGAAGCTGGGCGAACAAGCGCTGATCGACATGATGGAGTCGTATCTGAATGGAGCGCCGCTGCGCGTGGTCGAGACGTTCAGCCAGGGTGATGCCAAAGATTTAGCCATCAATTATGCCCTGTACGGCACCCTGGCCGAAATATTCGGGCGAGAGAACGGTTTCAATAAGGGTATGGGCGGGTCCATGCACGCCTTTTTCCCGCCGTTTGGCATTATGCCCAATAACGCCATTGTCGGCGGCTCAGCCGATATTGCCACGGGCGCGGCGCTGTTCAAGCGAGTCAATCGCCGGCCCGGTATCTGTATTGCCAACATCGGCGACGCCTCGTTGGGCTGCGGGCCGGTTTGGGAAGCCATGATGTTCGCCGCAATGGATCAGTACCGGACGTTGTGGGCTAAGGAGATGGGCGGCGCGCCGCCCATCCTGTTCAACTTTATGAATAATTTTTACGGCATGGGCGGCCAGCCTCAGGGTGAAACCATGGGCTTTGGGACGCTGGCCCGGGTTGGTCTGGGCGTCAACCCCGCGGCCATGCATGCCGAACGGATCGATGGCTACAATCCGCTGGCCGTGGCCGACGCCATCGAGCGCAAAAAGAAAATCCTGGAAGCGGGCCAGGGGCCGGTGCTGCTGGATACGGTCACCTATCGCTTCAGCGGTCACTCGCCCTCGGATGCGTCGGCCTACCGGGACAAGGAGGAGGTCGAGCGCTGGCAGCAACATGACTCGCTGATCACCTACCGCCAGTATCTCGTCGATAACTGCCAAGCCGATGATGAGCAGCTCGATCAATTTCAGCAAGATATTAAAGAGCGTCTGGTCAAGGTGTTGGAGGCGGCCGCCTCATTGGCAACCTCACCGCGCGTCAATACCCAGGTCGATGCCATTGGGGAGATGATGTTCTCCAACGGGGTTAAGGATCGGCTGGCCGAGGGAACGGCGGAGGTGCTGTTACCCATAGAAGAAACGCGGCTCAAGGTCACGCACGACAAGCATCGTTTCGGTTTGCAGGATGGCCAGCCGCTGCCCAAGCTCAAAACCCTGACCTATGCCGAGGCCTTGTTTGAAGCCATGCTGCACCGCTTCTACGAAGATCCAACCATGGTGGCGTATGGTGAAGAAAATCGCGACTGGGGCGGCGCGTTCAGTGTCTATCGGGGCCTGACCGAGTGTTTGCCCTATCACCGCCTGTTCAATTCGCCCATCTCCGAAGCGGCTATCGTCGGTACGGCGGTCGGGTATGCGCTCAGCGGCGGCCGGGTGGTGGCTGAGTTGATGTATTGTGATTTCATGGGCCGGGCCGGCGACGAGATTTTTAATCAGATGGCCAAGTGGCAGTCGATGTCGGCCGGAGTGCTGCAAATGCCACTGGTCTTGCGAGTGTCGGTCGGGTCCAAATATGGGGCCCAGCATTCGCAGGATTGGACCTCGATTGTAGCCCATATTCCGGGCTTGAGGGTCATGTTCCCGGCCACGCCCTACGATGCCAAAGGGATGTTAAACCTGGCTTTACGCGGCACCGATCCGGTCGTCTTTTTCGAAAGCCAGCGACTCTATTCGGAGCCGGAAATTCTGGTGGAGGGCGGCGTGCCGACCGAGTATTATGAAGTCGAACTGGGCGAACCGGCCATTCGGCGGACCGGCAGCGATTTCACCATCATCACGATTGGGGCCACACTGTATCGCGCCCTGGAGGCGGCCGATGAGCTGGCCGGCAAGTATGACATCTCGGCTGAAGTCATCGACGCCCGCTTCATCAATCCGCTAAACTATGAACGCATCGTCGAGTCGGTCAAGAAGACGGGCCGGGTCTTGCTGGCGTCAGACGCCTGCGAACGGGGCTCGTTTCTGCACACCATAGCCTCGAATATTAGCCAGCTTGCCTTTGACTACCTGGACGGGCCGGTGGCCGTGGTCGGGGCGCGCAATTGGATCACGCCGGCGGCTGAGTTGGAGGAGGCCTTCTTTCCCCAAAAAGAGTGGCTGATCGATACGATCCACGAGCGCATTCTGCCACTGCCCGGTCATCAGATCAGCACCGTCCAAACCACCGGCGATATCCTCAGACGAAATCGCTTGGGAATTTAGAGAGGGCTAGCATGCACGTAATTTTTGTGGTAGAATGTTAAGGTACTGCTAATGCTCCCATTTCACCCGTAACATCTGACCGGATCAGGAGGTAGAACCATGGCAACGAAGCTAACCAGAACCCAAGTGAACCAGATTGTCACGGAAACGCGCCGGCAAGGTGAAAGACCCAATCTCAGCGGGGCAGATCTCAGCGACACTGATTTAAAGGGCATCGATCTTATTGGAGCCAATCTGGACGAGGCCAATCTCAGTCGAGCCAATCTCAGCCAGGCTAATCTCATCTGGGCCGATCTGAACTGGGCCCAACTGGTCGAGGCTAATCTGAGGCAGGCCGACCTGATGTGGGCCAATCTAACGGGGGCGGATCTACTCGAGGCGAAGCTGCACGGAGCCGATCTGAGCGGAGCCGATCTGGCGGAAGCGAACTTGAGCCGGGCCGATCTACGAGGTGCGGACCTGAGCGGAACGGATCTCAGCCAGGCCAATCTCAGCCAGGCCAATCTCAGCCAGGCCAATCTCAGCCAGGCTTACATCAGCGGCGCTTACCTTGGCCGGGCCAATCTCAGGATGGCAGATCTGCATGAAGTGGAACTGATCGGGGCCTACCTGAGCGGAGCCAATCTGCGGGGCACCAATCTCAAAGACGCCAAATTTACCAAAGCGGCCCTGCGGGGGGCGGATCTGAAGCGAGCCGATCTCAGCCGGGCTTACCTGATCAAGACCTCTTTGAGCCAGGCCTATCTCAGCGGAGCCAATCTCAGCGACACCGACCTGAGCGGCGCGGATCTCAGGGGGGCAGATCTCAGGGGGGCGAACCTCAGCCGGGCCAATCTGATTGGGGCCAATTTGGGTGACGCCGACTTGACGCGGGCAGACCTGACCGGCGCTTACCTCAAATGGACCGATCTACTGGGGGCATCATCAAAATTAGCCAAGCTATTTCGCGCCAAAATACGCGAAGCGTTTCTAACAGAAGCAAATTTACGCGGCGCGAAGTATAACCACGCCACTACCTGGTCGGTGAACTTTGACCCCAAACAATCAGGCGCGATCCGCAAGCATTGAATCTTATTGAGGCTGATGCCCTCTTAGCGCCGCTGGCAGCCTGTCCCCACCCCATTTATCATTGACGAAGGTCAGCATCTTTATTATAGGGCCTAGCATAGATAGCATCTGTGATTGGATTGAATTATGAAAATACCGCGCTATGGATGGTATATAATCGCTTGTGCCGCTGTGGTCGTGGTGGTTAAGGCCATCCAAATCAGACGGCAAGAGGCCGAACAGGTTTATCGGCCTGTACCCAAGACCGGCCCCAGACCAACCGTTCGACAGAGGGCCGGAGAAACCAACCGTCCGGCCGTTAAAAAGGCAGCACCGCCGCCCGCCAAACCGGCAACGGCCAAAGATGATTTGACCCTGATCAAGGGGATTGGCCCGGCCCGAGCAACCAAATTGCAGCAGGCGGGCATCACGTCTTATGCAGCCCTGGCCGGGACAGCGACCGAACGTTTGAAGGAGCTTTTTCCCAGGGCCAGCCCGGAAGGGCTTGAGGATTGGAAAGCGCAGGCCCACACTTTGAGCTAGTGTCTTTTTAACCATGAACTATGGCAAAACCTGACAGGTTTCCAAAAACCTGTCAGGTTTGGTAATCCCAATTAACTTGTTAAACGAGCATCAGGCAAATTGGCAATTAAAAGCGGCGAGCACATCCTCGGAGTTGGTTAAGCTGTGGGCCTGAAGATATTCGATGGCGGTCAAGGCGGCGTCATGCGCAGCCTGGCTGGTGCCGGCCACACAGTCAACGGGCACACGCACCCGATAATCATACTGGTGCGCATCGGCACAGGTATAGTGAATGCACACATCGGTCACCACGCCGGTGACGATCAATGTGTCACCGGGACGGACCCCGACCCCGTTCAAAACGAAGGGTAGATCCGTACCCAAAAAAGCGCTGTAACGCGGCTTGCGCACCAAATGATCACCCGGCAAGGGTGCTAATTCGGGCACGATCTCCACGCCCGGTGTGCCAACCACGCAATGAAGCCCCTCCGCTCCATCGAGTTCGCGCCCAAAATCAATATGGCTCGAGCGATGCACTTCCTGCGTAAAGATTATGGGCACACCGGCCTGTCTGGCAGCGCCGGCCAGATGCTGGATAGCCGGGATAATGCGACGGCCATCGACGCAATAAACCGGCGCGCCGTCGTCAAGAAAGTCATGTTGCATATCAACAATAAGTAAGGCAGCGTTCCCAACAATCAGGTTATGCGTCATTTCTCTTGTTATTGATTTAGGTGCAGGGCGCTATAGACATCTTCTTTGATTAGTTCGAAGATCTCAATCTTATTCCTTATAAATTCCGGGTCAGTTTGAATAATTCGATTCCGTGGATACGGAAATGGATTCTCTACGATTTTCTTGATGCGGGCCGGTCTGGCCGAAAACACACAGACGATATCGGAAAGCAGGAGGGCTTCCTCGATATCGTGGGTCACGAAGCAGATGGTCGTATCCAACGACTGCCAGATGTCCAACAACTGATCTTGCAGGACGATGCGGGTTTGCGCATCGAGCGCGCCAAACGGTTCATCGAGCAGCAGCAGCCCCGGCCGCAAAGCCAGGGTTCGAGCCAGGGCGACCCTTTGTTTCATGCCGCCGGATAGGGTGGCCGGGTAGACATTCTCAAAATCCTTCAGGCCAATCATGTCGAGCATGGCGTCGATGATTTCATTCTGTTGATCCTGGCTAAAGTTTGAACCGTTGACGGTCAAACCAAACCCGACGTTCTGCCGCACCGTCAACCACGGGAACAGCGAGTATGACTGGAACACCATACCCACGTTTCTTTGAGGGCCGTCAACCGCCCGGCCATCGATCAGAATTTGACCCGCTGTCGGTTCCTCCAGGCCGGCGATCATACGTAACAACGTACTCTTGCCACAGCCAGACGGCCCCAGAAAGCCAATAAATTTCCCTGTATGAATGTCTAACGAAATCTTATCAACCGCGATGAGGTGGCCTCGGGCGCGGGTATTAAAGGTTTTGCCGACGCTCTGGACCGACACTTTGACCCCGTTCAATTCACTCATAACGGGTCTAGTGCTCCTGCATCCAGGGGAAAAACGTCTGCGATGCTAATTTGAACAGATAGTCGGTGATGATGCCCAGAATGCCGACCAGGATAATGCTGCTGATCACATACGGCGTTTTTAGGAAGCGTTGAGCCTGCAAAATCTTAAACCCAATGCCGACATCCGCCGCCACCAGTTCGGCCACGACCAAATAGGACCAGGCCCACCCGGCGGCGATGCGCAGGGCATCAAAAATGTTAGGCCAGGCAGCCGGCAGGATCACTTTGCGCAAGACCCCGGCCCGGCTGCCGGCCAGCATAAAGTACGTTTCACTTGTGATACGGCTGCCGCCACCATCAGCACCAATTGAAAGTAGGTGCCGATAAAGATAACCAGGACTTTTTGGTTATCGCCGGTGCCAACCCACAGGATACAGAGGGGGACAAAGGCCACGACCGGCATATAGCGAATAAAATCATTGAAGGGTTCAATCAGGGCTTCGATGGGTTTATAGGTGCCCATCAACAAGCCAACGGGAATGGCCAGCGCCGCCGATAGGAAAAACCCGACCAGGATGCGATAGGTGCTCACAAAAACATCCCAGAGATAGCCCAGGTTGATAAAGGAGTCGATCATGGCCCAGGCCACAGCCATGGGTGACGGCAAAAACAATGGCGTAATTATCCCACTGGCAGCGATCAAGCTCCACACACCAAAGAATACGATGAAGGTAGCCAGCGCAGACACGAGATAAACACTTCGAGAAAGTTTATCTTCGAGCTGTGCCGGCTTAAAAAAATTCTGCCAGCGCGATAACTTCACCAAAACCGCTCGAGTCATCTACTCCGAGCCTTTCAAAAAGCTGATATCGATGAGGGTCGAGGCATCGACGGCTTTATCGATAAACCCTTCTGCTTCCCAAATTCGGCTGGCGGTCTCTGATACCCCAAAGACATTCACCTCTGAATTCGAATCATGATAGGCGAGATTGGCTTCTTCGTCCAGGAATTTGACGCCCGTCAGAATATCGGCCACTTCAGGCGCATCTAAATCCATGGTGTTGCCAATAATTTCGTGGGCTTCATCCGGATTTGTTTCGATGAAATCTAACGCTTCATACCAGGCATCGACGAAGGCGGTAACCGCTTCGGGATGATCGTCGATGAAGTCCTCTCGGAAGACCAGGATATCCACGATTAAGCCGGGATAGTCACTCGACGTCAAGAATGTTTTGCCATCAGGCCGGTTCTCCTGGACGTGGGACAGATGGGGTTCCCAGGTCACGGCCACATCGACATCACCGGCGACGAAGGCGGCGCTGGCCTTATCGGGGTCCATCGGCTTTAAATCGATGTCTTTGGATGACAGACCATAATCATCAAGAATATAAAGCAGGAAGAAATGGTTGACAAAACCAGGCTGGACGGCCACCGATCTGCCTTTGAAATCTTCGACACTGTCGATATCAGCCGTGGCCAGAATACCATCAGCCCCAGCCGACTCATCGAGTCCGAGCACCATTTTGCCCGGAACACCCTGGGCCGCCCCAATAACCAGGTCGTCGATGGTCGAGCCCATGGCGTCTAAGCGGCCGGCAATCAAAGCCGAGCGCCGGTCGCCGGTGCCTTCGATCCGTTGGATATCGACATTAAGGCCCCGTTTGGTGTAAAAGCCCTTTTCCTGGGCGATATAAAAGGGGCCATAACCGACCCAGGTATTGAAACCAAGGTTAATATCCTGAGTTTCTGCCGGCGCTGCTTGTTGTTGGCAGGCCATAACCGTTGCCATGAGCAACACGACCCCCACCAAGAGACAGGTTCTGGTCAATCGAGAATTCTGCATGATGCACCCCCTTGTGATGAAGCCTAATATGGAATTTTGAAAATGTTGATGGAAAACTCGTGGAGAGATACCCCCGTGGACTGTTAGTGGAAGGAATCACCCTTGTTAGTCCTAAAGTACTAACCCAGGATAATTATACTATAAATTACAGCAGCACCAAATTAATATATTAAGCACGGTGCGTCCTGAGTGCATCCTGAGTTTGACGCAGGGCGAAGGCTCCCCTGAGCAAAGTCGAAGGGTCGAAGGGCTGGTGCTCCTAAAATTTCAGGCAGAGCCTGCCTCAATGAGTCCTCAACCGGTTGATCTAGCCGCTACGCTTGCGCCTGCAATTCAGGAAAATATCTGGCCGCTTGCATCCAGGGCAACAGTGGTCGTTTTGAAGGTATTTAGCAGGGTCATATAACGTTCTGCCTGGCGCTTTTCGATTTGCTCACGCGTAAAGATTATGTTGGCGAGGAAGGTCTTACTGCCCAGGTAGAGATATGCCCCTCCTAGACCAAAAACTGTTTTAACTTTGTATTCATCGACAAAGTTTTGGGCGGCGATGATCTGCCTACCTTTATGATCAATGGTGGTCTTCGCATCCGGGACGTAAAACACGCCTGCCATCTTACCGATGATTCTGGCGATAATATCCGAGTCATGGCTGTCAATCCAGTCCAGACCGAGGCCAAGCTCATTTAGAAGACGGGATACCATTGGAATGGCCTCAACGAAATCTGCTGAAGCCAAAGGAATACCCACATGCCCCTCCGAGTCGTATCGGCTATTCCAGGTTCTTTTTTCCCCACGCGTTCCTAACAACGAGATAACGAGCATCTCGTCTCTAAGCAAAGACGTAATCCCTGTCGATTCTGCCAGGGCATCGACAAATTTTTTATTGGCAGGTGGCAATTTACCGTAGGGCACTGTTGCAAAAAGCCTGGTCAGAACAATGGATTCCTC
>Ga0299906_10005076_pt1 | contig 10748 bp, 14 predicted proteins | sample RVTome_14_FD_200259 | JGI IMG/M metagenome (GOLD analysis project Ga0299906, IMG submission 200259) | Soil microbial communities from uranium-contaminated site in the Upper Colorado River Basin, Wyoming, United States - RVT145D125 (version 2) ... | reverse complement strand
GAGGGCGCTGCGCCTGGGTGCCGATCATGACGACCAAGCTTAGTGGACCGGTCAGGCGCGAGCTGCATGTCGAGGGGCAGGCCTATACCCTCACGCTCACGCCTGACGCCCTGAAGCTCGTGCCGAAAGGCAAACGCAAAGGCATCGAGCTGACGTGGAAGTCATTGGTCAGCGGCGACGCAGCGTTGGCCGCCGCGCTCACGGCCTCGCTCGGCAAAGCCTCCGCCGCCGATCCGGGACCCCGGCGGCGTCAGGAGCGTGTCAAATGACCTAGCTAGGCTCCCGTGGCCGGGATCCTCGCCCCGTTCAATGCCGAACGACCCCTGCTTCATCTGCCAGCACGACGCCGCCGACCGACACGTCAGGCGCTATCAGATGAGTGTCTGTCGGGCTTGCCCTCGCCTCGTCGGCCATACAGATAGAGGAGCGACTCGAGCTGCTTGTAGCTGTGAACGCGCTCGAGCAGCAGCACTCGGACCGCTTCTGGAATCTCGAACTCGGTCATCAGGCTCCGTCGCGGAGGCCGAAACGGTGCGGAAGGGATGCGTAGTCAGGCCGGCGGTCACCCTGTGTGCAGCGCGGGCGCGCCCGTTCGGCAGCGCGGCGGGATTGCAGAACACGGGGCGTTGCGGTTGTCGTCCGTGCGGTCGCCGTGCGCACCTGGGCCGGGTACGAGACTTGCCGGATACGGCTCGAGCGCTCATGGCGCTACCACACCGTCCCGCGACCCATCAGGCATTCGCATGAACGCTTCGATCATTTGCTGGGCGATCATCAGCGCGCTGGCATTGCCGCAGCTTGCCCACGCGCAAATCTACAAGTGGGTCGACGAGAACGGCGTTACCACCTACGGCAACAAGCCGCCGCCGAGCGCGGCGGGGCTGACACGGCTCACGGACGGAGGGTCCAGGCTGAGCGTCATCCCTTCGGCACGAGCCGAGCCCGCCTACGCTGCGCGCGAGCGCGCGCTGGAGAGCCGGATCGCCCGCGTCGAGCGCGATCGCGGACCTCTGCCGAGTGGGGTGGATCGGGCGACCGTTGCCACGCTCGGCACATTCGAAACTGTCGAAGACGTGCATGACTCCGCCCGCCCGCACTTCGAACGTGCGGGCGTAGTCGTTGCCGCAGACCTCGCACTTTGCCATGGCCGTCCTTTCAGCCCGATGGATGCGGCGCTGGGGTGCAACGCGCGTGCCCGGGCCGGCCCAGCCCTTTGGTACGCAACTTGCCGGGGACGTCGGTTACGTCGCCGGAACGGCCCGGCGCGCGGGGAAACGCTGTAAGAATTGCCTCCCTGCGGTAGTTTTTTCCTCGGACCGGGTCGGTGGCGCGCGCCGAGCCTGAGCGCTGCGACGCTCATCGCGCTCACGGGCTACGGCTCCGAAGACGACCGGCGCCAGTCGCGGGCGGCCGGATTCGACGGGCATCTCGTGAAGCCGATCGACTTCGCGGACCTGGAGCGGGTCCTCGGTTCGCTGCAGGGCGCCGAGTCGATCCCACCCGAGCGCTCTCGGGCCGCGTGAATCCGACGCGCCGGCGTCCGGGTGGTGCTCAATAGCGGCGCGGGAAAATCACCCGGAAGGTCGTGCCTTTGCCGCGCTCGGTGTGGAGCTCGAGGCTTGCATCGAGCAGCTCGCACAACCGCTTCACGATCGCAAGCCCAATCCCCTCGCCGGCCGGCTCGTGCGACGGCGGCGATTGGGAGCGCAGCAGGGGCGCCGGCTCCGCCTCGGCGGAAGGCTCGCCCGCCGCTTCCGCTTTCTCGCCGACCGCTTGCGTCTCTTCGGTCGCAGCTTTCAGCGCTTGGGCGAGCGGCGCGGCGGACTCTGCCGGCAAGCCCGGACCGGTGTCCTGCACGCAGAGCACCCATCGCGCGGATTCGTCGGTCGGGTCGGGCGCCCAGCTCACCGCGACGCCGCCGCGCTCGGTGTACCGCACCGCGTTGAGAAGGAGGTTCTGGGCGATGCGATAGGTCTTGACCCGGTCGCCCTCGACCGGCAGCGTCGCGGGCCCCGACGCGGCGAGTGCGAGCCCGCGCCCGGCGGCGAGTGGACGGGTGCCGAGGCACAGCTCCCCGAGGAGCGCGGCCGCGTCGAAAGGTGCGGTCTCGCGCCGCTCCTGCCCGGCCTCGAGCCGGGCGAGGTCGATCAAGTCGTTCAGGAGCGCCTGCATCGAGGCGACGCCGCGTTGGAGGGTCCCCAGCGTCTGCGCGCGCGCACCGTCCGGTGCGTCCGGGTGATCGAGGGCCGCGGTCGCGTTCTTGACGATGCCGAGGCTGCCGCGCAGGTCGTGCGCCGCCTCACGCCACGTCGCCGCGCGCCGGGTTTCGAGGTCGCCGAACTCGGCGAGCGCACGCTCGAGGTCGCGGACGCGCCCGGCCGCCTCCGCCTGCTGCAGCTGCGCGTACTGGTCGGCGCTCTCGCACACGCCCTTGCTGCACAGCTCCGCCAGAGCGCGGCGCACGGCCGACATCGCCCCCGTACCGAGCTCCGGGTGGGCGAGGCCGAAGGCCTCCAGCTCGTCGACGAGGCAGAGCTGCAGGTGCCGCCATTCCCGCATCGCCTCGCGCTGCTGGTAGCCCTGCTGCCAACGATGCATCCCGTGGCCCGCCGCGCCTTCGCGCTGATCATCCGCGGCGGCGGCTTTCTCGTCGCGCCGCTGGGCGCGCAACCGGCGCTCGAACGCGTCGAGCACCGCCGGAATGTGGTCGTAGAACTGCGCTCGCGACAGCGCCGACGCCGTGGTCAGCTCCGGGTCCCGGTCGGCCGCCTCGCGCCAGCGCTGGAGCAGCGCGTCGCGACAGGCAGCGAAATGGGTGGCCACCGCCGCCAGCGCACCCTCCGCGCGTGGGTCTTCCGCCATAGCGCGACGAGTCTAGCCGACTTTGCGCGGCCGTTTCGCCCATCCGGCGAAGCCCGTGTAAACCTTGCGCCGAGGTGTAAGGGTTACGCGCTTCGCGCGCGAGGTACTGCGCGGCTCGGTGGGCACGCCGAATGCTCGTCCCCTGCGAAAGGGGCAGGGGACTATGGATGAAACCAGCGCGCCGCACGCACACTGCCCGGAATGACCGCTGGCCGCCGCCGCGGCTGCGGGGCGTTCGCGTGCTGGTTGTCGACGACGATCCGGACGAGCGCGACTTCCTGGTGGCGTTGCTTGGCGCCGCGGCCGCAGAGGTGAGGTCTGCCTCCGGCACCGCGGAGGCGCTCGCGACGCTGGGACGGTGGTGGCCCTCGGTGCTCCTCTCCGACATCGGCATGCAAGGTGGAGACGGGTACACGCTCATCCACGCCGTGAGGACGATGCCCCGCGGCCAGCCCCCCCAGCTCCCCGCCGCCGCAGTGACCGGGCACGTGGCGCCCGAGGACAAGCTCCGCGCGCTCCGCGCAGGCTATCAGGCACATCTCGCGAAACCGGTCGATCCCGATCGCCTGATCGCGGTGGTGGCCGATCTCGCCCGGCCGTCCCCGGGGCAAACCGCCCCCTCCGGCTAGCCGGCGAGCGGGTCGGCCACGCCGCCCGGCCGGGTAGCATCCGCTACTTCTGGGCCTTCTCCGCCTGGTTCTCGAGCTTCTCGCCGCCGCGCTGGATGTCTTGACCGAGCCCGGACATCGTGTTGCAGGCCGACAGAACCACCGTTACGAGCAGCACACACGCGAATCGCATCATGTCGTCGATCTCCTGATCAGGATGTGCCGCCGCGGGCACAAGCGCAGGGGGCGGAGCAATGGATGTGCCCCTCGGCTCGATCCGGGCCGTTCGCGAGGCGCGTCACGACCGCGTCCGCGCGTCGTCCGACCGGACGGTGAGCCCGGCGAAAGGACGGGTCGCGGATCAGGACTTGTTCTTGCGCGCGGCCGTCTTCTGGGGAGCCTTGCCGCCCGCGCGACGCGCCTGTGCCAGCCCGATCGCGATCGCCTGCTTCCCGCTCGTGACCTTCCTGCCCGAGCGGCCGCTGCGGAGCATGCCGCGCTTGCGCTCGCGCATCGCCTGCTTGACCTTCTGCGATGCCTTCCTGCCGTACCTCGCCATCGGAGTCTCCCGCGCTATTGCCGCGTCTGGTAGAGCGGCATGACCTTTTCCGAGGGCCGGCCCACGAGCCAGGGTAGGTCCGCAGGGCGAGCAAGGCCCGTACCCGTCGGGACCTGTGGACCTCCCGCGCGAGCGTGCCGTGTAATTCCTGCACCGGCTGGCAACCGTTACCGGAGTTTCGCGCTCCCGGCCTCCGGCGCGGTCGAGCAGGCGCCGGGCATGTCGATTGCGTTTTGCCTGCTGCTTCCACCCGCACATGGTCGCGACGCCAGCGTCGTTGTCGAGTCGACGCAGCGACCCGCGTCACGCGCCGTGTGGGTGGGCTTACCGATCCCACATAGGAGCCTCGAATGGCGAACCAGCAGAGACCCAACGAGCAGGAACCGCAAGAGCCCGACCACGGCCGGGACGCCGGCAATCCCCAGCAGCGGCCGGGGCGTCCGAACGATCCCGGTGCACCGCGCGACCCCGCGTCGCCGGGCGGCACGCCCGGTACGAGGCGTGACCCCTATCAGCATCCGGGGAATGAGCCGGACGTGCAGCCCGATGTGATCGGGGGCGAGGGTCACCCGTCGCAGAAGAACGAGTCCGGCAAACGGCCACGCGGCCCCGGCACCACCGACAAGCCACGCACCGGTAACACCGGCGGCAACCGCTCCGGTGGCCAGGAAGAAGGCAAGTAGGCACCCGCTGGCCGACCCCTGAGACGCGCCGGCCGGCGGATCTCACTGAAAGGAGCAACCATGAAGCTTCGCACTCTTGCCGCCGTCGCGGCGGTCGCGACGCTGGCCGGCGTTGCCGGCTGCGACCGCACCGACGAGCGCGACCGCGTTTCCTCCGCGCCCTCGCCTTCGACTTCGCCGAAGTCGGCACCATCGATGCCCCCGCAATCGCCGTCCGCGGCGCCGGCACCGGCCACGCCGAGCGGCGAGCGGACGATGGGCCAGGTCGTCGACGACGCCGGCATCACCGCCAAGGTGAAGGCTGCGCTCGTCGCCGAGAAGGGCGTGGACGGGATCAGCATCAACGTCGACACGCGCGAAGGCACCGTGACGCTCACCGGCAAGGTCCCTGACAGGGCCCAGGTCGAGCGCGCCACGCAGGTCGCGCGCAACGTCGAAGGGGTCAAAGCGGTCGACAACAAGCTGACCACCGGCGCGAGCTGACGCAAGAACGCGCCCGGTCATCCATAGGAGATCACATCATGCAGAGCTGGAACTGGCTCCTCACCGCCGCGCTCACCGCCGTGGTCCTCGCCGGCGGCGTCGCCTGCGCTCCCACCGAGACGCGCCAGTCGACGGGTGAAGTCATCGACGACACGGCGCTTACGGCACGGGTCAAGACCGCGCTCATCAACGAACCCGGCGTCAAGTCCACGGCGATCAACGTCGAGGCCTTCCGCGGGACGGTGTCGCTGAGCGGATTCGTCGACTCGGAGGAGATGGCGCAGAGGGCCATCTCGGCCGCGCAGAAAGTGAGCGGCGTCCGGTCGGTCAAGAACGACATGCGGGTCAAGCCCGCGTCCTGACCCGGCCGCGGCCGCGAAGCCGGGGGGACGTGAGCGTACGGCATGCGCGTCCGCCACGCTCTCGTCGCCCTGGGCCTTGCGGCCGCCGCCTGCGCGGGGCTGCCGGTCCTCGAGCCGCCGCCCCGCCCGGCTGCGACCGCCCCCGACATCCGCGTCGTCGGGGCTCGCGGCGCACTCCCGCCGCACCAGGCCGCGGCGGCCGTCCGCGAGCTCGAGCGCGAAGGAAACACCGACCTCCTCGCGCGCCACCTGTCGCAGGTGGAGGGCGTGCTCTCCGCGCCCCTCGTCCGGGGCAACCAGGGCAAGCTCCTGATCGACGGCCCGGCGACGCACCGCGCGATGTTCGACGCGATCGGACGCGCGCGCGACCACGTCAATCTGCAGACCTACATCCTGGAGGCCGACGGGATCGGGGAGCGCCTCGCGGAGCTTCTCATCCGCAAGCGCGCACAGGGCGTGCGCGTGAACGTCCTCTACGACAGCGTCGGTTCGCTGCAGACGCCGAAGGAGTATTTCGATCGCCTGCGCTCGGCCGGCATCGCGGTCTGCGAGTTCAATCCGGTCAACCCGCTGAAGGCGCCGCAAGGCTGGGAGATCAACAACCGCGATCATCGGAAGATCCTGGTCGTCGACGGCCGCGCCGCGTTCACGGGCGGCATCAACATCAGCGGCGTCTACTCGGCCGGGTCCTTCGGCAGCCGGCGCGGGGCGCCGTCGAAGGAGCAGGGTTGGCGCGACACCCACATCGTGACCCGCGGGCCCATCGTCGCCGAGTTCCAGCGCCTGTTCCTGGACGCGTGGGCGCGGCAGCGCTGCGAGCACCTGGCGGCCGCGGAATTCTTTCCGCGGACGGCCGAACGGGGCGAGTGGACCATGCGCGTCGTCGCCAACGACCCGGAGGCCGGCGCGAGTGAAATGTACGTCGCGCTCCTCTCGGAGATCGCGCAGGCCGAACGGCGTGTGTGGCTCACGTACGGCTACTTCGTCCCCGATCCCGCCACCGCCGAGACGCGCCAGGCCGCCGCCGCGCGTGGCGTGGATGTGCGCCTGGTGCTCCCGGGTTTCAGCGACTTCTGGGCGCCGCTGTATGCCGGGCGGTCGCACTACGAGAGCCTGCTCGCCGCCGGCGTCCGGATTTACGAGCACCGCGACGCACTGCTCCACGCCAAGACCGCGGTGATCGACGGCGTGTGGTCGAGCGTCGGATCGACCAACCTCGACTGGCGAAGCTTCGTGCCCAACTACGAGGCCGACGTGATCGTGCTCGCGGAAGCCTTCGCTCTCGACATGGAACGCTTGTTCAAGCTCGACGTCGCGGCCGCGCACGAGATCACACTCGAGGAGTGGCGGCGGCGCGGCCTCGTCGCGCGAACGCGGGAGTGGTTCGCGCGCCGCTGGGAATACTTTCTGTGACCGTCACACCCGAGGAAAGGATCCGACTCATGAAGCCGATGCGCTCTCGCGAAACCGAACCTGCCGGACCGTTCACGCTGCCCGCGCTGCCCTGGGCGAAAGGCGCGCTCGAACCGGTGATCTCCGCGCGCACGATCGACCTGCATCACGGCAAGCACCACCGGACCTACGTCGAGAAGCTCAACGAGCTGGCGGCCGGGACCGAGCTCGAGCAGCTGACGCTCCACGAAGTGGTAAGGCGCACCCACGCCGACCCGGAACGCATCGAGGTGTTCAACAATGCCGGCCAGGCGCTCAACCACGCGTTCTACTGGGAGAGCCTCGCGCCGAAGGCCACGAAGCCGGCGGAGGAGATGCGGCGGTTGCTCGATCGCGATCTCGGCGGTTACGAGGCGTTCCTGGCGGAGTTCGCGCGCGAGGCTGCCGGCCGCTTCGGCAGCGGGTGGGCCTGGCTGGTGGTCAGCGGCGGCGGTGTGCTCGAGATTCTCACCACCTCGAACGCCGATACGCCGGTCACACGGGGCCTCACACCCCTACTCACGGTCGACGTGTGGGAGCACGCCTATTACCTCGATTACCAGAACCGGCGCGATGAGCACCTCAAGGCGGTCGTCGAGAAACTGCTCAATTGGGAGTTCGCAGCCGAGAATCTCGCGCGCGCCTAGCTCCGACATGCTCGAGTGGATCAACGACCCGGGCGCCTGGGTCGCCCTCGCCACCCTGACCGCCATCGAGATCGTCCTCGGCGTCGACAATATCGTCTTCATCTCGATCCTCGTGGGGCGGCTTCCGGCCGCCGCGCGGCAGCACGCGCGGATCGCCGGCCTCGCCCTCGCGATGGCCACCCGAATCCTCCTGCTCCTCGCGCTCGCCTGGGTGATGGGGCTGTCGGCCGAGCTGTTCGAGGTGGCCGGACGCGGGGTCTCCGGCCGCGACATGATCCTGTTCGCAGGCGGGTTGTTTCTCCTCTGGAAGAGCGTGCACGAGATCCACCGCTCGCTCGAAGGAGACAATGCGCTGGCGCCAAGCCGTCCGAGCGCAGCCTTCTGGGTCGTGCTCGCACAGATCGCCGTGCTCGACATCGTCTTCTCGCTGGACTCGGTGATCACCGCGGTCGGCCTGGTCGACGAGCTGCCGGTCATGGTCCTGGCGATCGTCATCGCGGTGCTGGTCATGATGTTCGCCGCCCGACCGCTCGGCGCCTTCGTCGACCGCCATCCCACAGTCAAGATGCTGGCGCTGAGCTTCCTGGTGCTGATCGGGTTCACGCTGATCGCCGAGAGCTTCGGCGTGCGCGTCCCCAAGGGCTACGTCTACTTCGCGATGGCGTTCTCGGTCGCGGTCGAGCTGCTGAACCTCAGGGCGCGCCGCGCGTTGCCCACGGCAGTGCAGCTGCGCCGGCGGCGGGTGCCGGACGAGCCAGAGAAGCCGACCGTTCCTGACAAGCCGCACGAGCGTGCGTGGCTGCTCGACCCGGAACGGATAGACCAGAGCGGCGAACGGCCGCGCTGAGACGAGAGTCCGCTGGTTCACACAACAGCAGCAAGCAGCGTGCCCCGGTGGCGATCCGTGTGGCGGCTCACGAGGTCTTCGGAGGGTCGGTCTCGTCGACCCGCTCCGGCGGCACGCGCGGATCGTAGTCCGGCCAGAAGCGCGCGTGCCACTCGCCCTCGGCGTGACTGATGTCCTTGGCCCCGAATCGCTCCAGCACCTCGATGGCGACGGCTTCCGTTCCCGACCGGTCGACTCGCACCGCCACGCGCGGGCCGCCCGGGCGCTCGACCGGATGCTCGGGCGTCGCTTCGCTCTCGTCGGCCCGACGGGTCTTCGAGAGCGCGTCCATGAGCGAGCCGGTGTACGCGCCGATCCCCGCCGCGGCGAGCACCCCCGCGATGGGTACGAACGGCAGCGCAGCGGCAGCGAGCGCACCCACGGCGAGCCCGGTCGCTCCGCCCAGAGCCGCCCCAGCCGCCGCTCCCGACCCCGCCCCCCGGGCGCCCTGGTCGCTATACGCATCGCCCCCGATCGGATAGAGCTGGTGCTGTCCCGGCGGCGCGACGTAGAAGGTGCCGAACTCGTCCCGCGCGAAGCCTTCGCTCGGCAGTGTCCTGAGGACGCGTTGCACGTTGTCGATGTTCTCGAACCGTCCCACGATCAGCTTTGCCATGGTCGTCTCCTGTGGGTCAGGCGGCTGCCCCGGTGCGCGCCATCGCGCGCCGCAGCTCGACGCTCGGCAGGCGCATGAGCGTCCGGTACTTCGTGACCGTGCGCCGCGCGACCCGCAGCCCCTGCGCGGCAAGGAGCCGGGCGAGCTGCGCATCCGACAGCGGGTCCTGCGGGTTCTCGCTGGCGATCAGCTCCCTCAGCAGCGCCCGGATCGCGGTCGCCGAGCACGCGCCGCCGTTCTCGGTCGCGAGCTGGCGGGAGAAGAACCGCTTGAACTCGAGCAGGCCGCGGGGCGTCAGCATGTACTTGCCGTTCGTCACCCGGCAGACGGTCGACTCGTGCAGGCCGAGCTCGGCGGCGATGTGCTTGAGGCCGAGCGGCTTCATCGCCACCTCGCCGTATTCGAAGAAGTTGCGCTGCTTGACGACGATCGCGTCGGCGACGCGCTGGATCGTCACGAACCGCTGCTCCATGTTGCGGATGAGCCACCGTGCCTCCTGCAGCTGCCGCGACATCTCCGTGCCGCCGCTCGCGCGGGATCCCGCGATGTCGGCGTAGGCGCGGTTGATCCGGATCCGCGGCAGGACCGCCGGGTTGATGCTCGCGACCCAGCGGCCGCGCACCTTGCTGACGATGACGTCGGCGACGACGTAGCGGGTGTCGTCGGGGCCGAAGCGATGCCCGGGCTTGGGGTTCAGGGACCGGATGAGGGTTCGCGCGACGTGCAGGTCGGACTCGTCGCAGCCGAGAATATGGTGCAGGCGGACGAACTCGCGTGCCGCCAGCAGCGCCAGATGCTCGCCGACGAGCGCCAGCGCGATCGGACGTCCGGTCGTGCCCTCGGGCAGCGCCTGCAGCTGGAGCAACAGACATTCCTGCAGCGATCGCGCCCCGATGCCCGGCGGATCCAGGGTCTGCACGAGGCGCAGGGCGGCTGCCAGATCGTCCGGCTCGACCCCGTGCTCGGGCGGGACGATCGCGGCCAGCTCGGAGAAGCTCAGTTTCAGATAGCCGTCGTCGTCCAGTGCGTCAATCACCAGATGCGCGAGCGCGCGATCGCGCTCCCCCATCGGCGACACGAGGAGCTGACGGCGGAGGTGATCGCGAAGCGTGAGGTGCGCCTCGGACCATTCGGTCCAGTCGGTGCCGGTGCTGTCAGGCGCACCCGCGCTTCGCGGCAGATCGTCCAGTCCGACCCGGTGGTCCGACCCGTCGTCACCATCCGACTCGACAGGTCCCTCCGGGCTGGCCTCCGGACCTTCCGCGCCGTCGCCCGTTCCGGGCGTCGCGAGGGCGGCCTCGTCGTCTTCCTCGAGGAAGGGGTTGGTGTCGAGAGCTTCGCGCATCTCCTGCTCGAACTCGAGCGCGGAAAGCTGCAACAGCCGGAGCGCTTGCTGGAGCTGCGGCGTGAGCGTGAGGTGCTGCCGCAGTCGCAGCTCCATCGTCTGACCCATGTCATAGCCTCCTGTTGCTCGGGTCGTGAGGGGATCGCCGCGCCTTCGGGCCGCGCGAAGACCGCGTCGCGTTGAGGTCGAGGCTCAAACTGCAAGGCGCGTGCCCGCCGCGTCTGCGGGCGGGGCAGCCGCGCGGGAGCCGGAAAGAATTACCGGTG
>Ga0299906_10005074_pt1 | contig 10753 bp, 8 predicted proteins | sample RVTome_14_FD_200259 | JGI IMG/M metagenome (GOLD analysis project Ga0299906, IMG submission 200259) | Soil microbial communities from uranium-contaminated site in the Upper Colorado River Basin, Wyoming, United States - RVT145D125 (version 2) ... | reverse complement strand
GTCTTCAACAGTGAGCACGTTGAGCTCCCAGCCCGTCAGTTCACTGGCCAGGCGCACGTTCTGGCCGCCACGACCAATGGCCTGGGACAGGTTGGATTCTTCCACCGCGATGTCCATCACGTTGCGCTCTTCGTCCACCACGATCGAGGCCACTTCTGCCGGCGCCATGGCATTGATGACGTATTGCGCCGGGTTCTCGTCCCACAGGATGATGTCTATGCGCTCACCGGCGAGTTCATTGGAAACCGCCTGTACGCGCGAGCCGCGCATGCCGACGCAGGCGCCGATGGGATCGGTACGCGGGTCATTGGAGCGTACCGCGATCTTGGCCCGGCGCCCCGGATCACGCGCGCCGCCCATGATGGTGATCAGTTCCTGGCCAATCTCCGGCACCTCGAGTTCGAACAGGGCCATCAGGAACTCCTTGATCGTGCGGCTGGCGAACAATTGCGGTCCACGGATTTCCGGACGCACCTCGTACAGGTAAGCACGCAGGCGGTCGCCGGGCCGCACGGCTTCTCCCTGGATCATGTGCCGTTGCGAAATAAATGCCTCCGCATTGCCACCGAGATCAAGATAAACGTTGCCACGTTCGATGCGCTTGACAATTCCGTTGATCAGCTCGCCTTCGCGGTTATGGAAGGCCTCGACCACTTGCGCGCGCTCGGCTTCCCTGACCCGCTGCACTATGACCTGCTTGGCCGTCTGCGCGGCAATGCGCCCGAACTCGACGTTTTCCATCGGTTCCTCGATAAAACCACCGAGCTCGATGTCCGGGTCCCGCACCAGCGCGTCCTTCAGAAACAGTTGTCCGCCTTCGAACTCCATTTCCTCGTCGTCTGCAATGACTTCCCAGCGCCGAAAGGTCTCGTACTCTCCGGTGTCCCGGTTGATTGCCACGCGGACGTCAATTTCCTCGTCATTCCGCTTGCGCGCAGCAGAAGCCAGCGCCGCTTCCAAGGCGCCGAAGATCACGTCCTTCTCGACGCCCTTTTCGTTCGACACCGCGTCAACAACCAAAAGAATCTCTTTGCTCATTTTCTTCAACTCCCAAACGGGATCCTGTCAGCTTGCTTGTTTCGCCTCGCCCTTCTTGCCGGCCATCAGCCCGGCATAATCCGGAACCAGGTTTGCCTTTGCTATATTATTGAAATCAATAACTATTTCTTCATCGTCTATCAGCAGCCAGACCTGCCCTTCCCGGGCATCGTGGATCACGCCGGAAAACTTCCTGTGCCCTTGCAGAGGCGCAAACAGCTTCAGTTTTACTGCGCTGCCCCTGTAGCGCGCGAACTGCTCGGTCGTGAACAGGGGCCGGTCCAGTCCGGGCGAGGAGATTTCCAGGTTGTAATGTCCTGAAATGGGATCCTCAACATCCAGCAAGGCGGCCACTTCGTGGCTGACGCGACCGCAATCATCCAGGTCCACGCCGTCTGCCCCGTCAATGAAGACGCGCAGCACGGCATGCTTGGGATTGCTGCTGTATTCCAGGCCAACGAATTCATACCCCAGCTCTTCAACCAGCGGTTGCAACAACTCTGTCAGCGCCTTACTGCTCAAATCCTGCTCCGTTCGTATGCCCTTCGCGCACAAAAAAAGGGCGCGCACGCCCCTTGCCTCAGTTCCAAAACCGCGGAACCTGCCCAGGTTCGCCCCCAAGGGCGAATGCGACCGCATCAGATCATTGCATCTTCCATTCGTCGCAAGGGACCACCGGCACTCCGCCGGCGAAATAAAAAGGCCCCTGCTGGGGCCTTCTTGCGGAAACCAACCCTGGTTTCACAAATTTGGTAGCGGGGGCAGGATTCGAACCTGCGACCTTCGGGTTATGAGCCCGACGAGCTGCCAGACTGCTCCACCCCGCAACAGCAGGAGGGCATGATAATGACTCGATTGCCGAATTACAAGGGAAAGCGCGCCCACCTGGGCGCCGCGCACGGCCCGGCAGCCTACAGCCGAAAACTGGTCAGGCAGATGCCGATCAGCGTTCCGGAAAACACACCAAGGCCCAGCATCAGGATGCCGTTCAGGGAGATGGCAGCGCCAAAATCCACCGGCACGCGAATCGGCGCCTCGCTCTCCGGGTCATCGAAGTACATCAACTTAATCACCCGCAAATAATAGAACGCACCCACTACCGAGAGTACGACCGCCAGGATGGCAAGCCACACCAGGCCGGCGTCAATCGCCGCCTTGATTACCAGCCACTTGGCAAAGAAGCCGACAAACGGCGGAAACCCCGCCATGGAGGCCATGACCATCGCCATGACGGCCGCGTACCATGCATTTCGCTGGTTCAGACCCTTGAAGTCGTCCAGTCGCTCTGCTTCGCGCCCTCCGACCGACAGCAGGATCAACATGCCGAAAGCGGCGGCCGACATCAGTGCATAAACGATGACGTAATACATCGCCGCGCCGAACCCTTCCGCGGTTCCCGGCAGCAGCCCCAACAGCACGAAACCCATGTGTGAAACGGTCGAGTACGCCAGCATGCGCTTGAGGTTGGATTGCATGATGGCCGCGAAGTTACCAATCAACATGGACAGCAGGGCCAGGAAGGTCAACATTTGCTGCCAGTCGGAGTGCAGCGGGCCGACGGCGCCGTGTAGCAGGCGGAAAGCCATGGCAAATGCCGCCAGCTTGGGCACGGTGGAGATGAACAGGGTAACGGCCGCCGGCGCGCCATGGTAAACATCGGGCACCCACATATGGAACGGCGCGACGCCCAGCTTGAACGCGATGCCCGCGACCAGAAACACCAGGCCGAACACCAGCAGGATGTCCTCCCGGCCAACGATCTTTACGGTCTCGCTGATGGCCTGCAACTCAAGACTGCCGGTCGCACCGTAGATCATGGACATGCCGTAGAGGAGCAGGCCGGATGCCATGGAGCCGAGCACAAAGTATTTCATGGCGGATTCCGAGCCGCGGCTGGAATCACGGTCGAACGCCACAAGGGCATAGGATGACAGCGACACCAGCTCGATTCCGAGGTAAATGGTGATCAGGCTGTTGGCCGAAATGAGCAGCATCACGCCCAGCAGGGCGAACAGCGTCAAGGTGTAGAAGTCCGAGCGAAACAGGCCGAAGCTGCGCAGGTAGTGCTTCGAATAGGTCAACACCAGGACCAGCGTCACGTAGCTGAATAACTTCAGCACGTCCGCCATGGGGTCGCGCACGAAGGTGTCGCTGAACGCGGTAACCGCCCAGACCCCGTCGGCGTGGTAATCGCCGCGCAGCGTGATGATGGCCGCGAACAACAGGGCCAGGATGCTCAGCATGTGGATAATGCCCCGTCGTTCCGGGCGCAGGAAAACATCCGTGCAGAGCACCACGCAGGCCATGACCAGGATCCAGATTTCGGGCGCCGCGACGAGGAATTCAGATGCGTTCATGTCATACCTTGGTCTGAATGATGTGGTCCAGCAATTGCGCCACCGAGGCGTGCATCAGTTCCACCAAAGGCTGCGGCCACAGGCCGACCAGCAGCACGGCGAAGGCCAGCGCGCCCAGCACCAGGGCCTCCCGGGAATTCAGGTCTTTCAACTCCTGCACCTTGCGGTTCGCCACTTCGCCGAAAATCACGCGCTTGACCAGCCAGAGGCTGTAGGCCGCACCCAGAACCAGGGTCAGGCCGGCGCAAAATGCGAACCAGAAACTTGCATGAAAGGCCGCCAGGATCACCATGAACTCGCCGACGAAGCCACTGGTGCCAGGCAGCCCGGAATTGGCCATCAGGAACAGCACCGCGAAAAAGGCGAACCAGGGCATGGTATTGGCCACCCCTCCGTAGTCCCTGATCATGCGGCTGTGCACCCGGTCATACAGCACGCCCACGCACAGGAACAGCGCCCCGGAAATAAAGCCGTGGGAAATCATTTGCACCATGGCGCCCTCCATGCCCAGCGCCGCACCTTCCGTCCCGCCGGTCTTGCGGAAGATGGCGAATGCGATAAACAGACCCAGCGTTACGAAGCCCATGTGCGAAATGGATGAATAGGCAATCAGCTTTTTCATATCCTGTTGGGCCAGCGCCACGAAACCAATATAAACGACGGCGATCAGCGACAGGGCGATCACCAGCCAGTCCAGCGCCGCGGAGGCATCGGGTGCGATCGGCAGGCTGAACCGGATGAAGCCGTAACCGCCGATTTTCAGCATGATCGCCGCCAATATAACCGAGCCGCCGGTCGGCGCCTCGACGTGGGCGTCGGGCAACCATGTGTGCACCGGCCACATGGGCACTTTCACGGCAAATGCCGCCAGGAAGCCGAGGAACAACCATTTCTGCGCCGTGATACCCAGCGGGAATTCATGCCAGGCCTGGATGTCCCAGGTGCCCGCCTGGATGTACAGGTAAATCAGACCGACGAGCATGAATACCGAGCCGAGGAAGGTGTACAGGAAGAACTTGATCGTGGCATAGACCCTGCGCGGCCCTCCCCACATGCCGATGACCAGGAACATCGGTATCAGCATGGCCTCGAAAAACACGTAGAACAGCAGGGCATCCAGCGCGCAGAAGACGCCAACCATCAGGCCTTGCATGATCAGGAATGCCGCCATGTACTGGTGGACTTTCTTCTGAATCGATTCCCAGCCGGCAATCACCACCAGCACGCCGAAAAACGACGTCAACATGATCAGCGGCACCGAGAAACCGTCCACCCCGAGGTGGTAGTGGATGTTAAAGGTCTCGATCCAGCTGCTGTACTCCTGGAACTGCATGGCGGGGCTGGAGGCGTCAAAGCCGAGGTATAGCGGAATGTTCAGCAGCAATGCAACCGCGGCCACCAACAGCGCCAGCCGGCGCGCCAGGACGGGCCGCTGGTCGCCCGCCAGCAACACCAGTACGCCGCCAAGGATGGGCACCCAGATCAACAGACTTAACAATGCGCTAGTCATCGGAAATTGGCCCGATAACGGGGCGAACGGGTGTTATTGAGATGGCTTCCAGCCCGCATGTTGCACCAGCACTTTTGGCGAGACAGTTCAAGAGTGTGGTAGAGGATTGGTGCAACATGCGGGCCAGTCATCAGTACAGCACCACCCAGACGCCAAGGATTGCGATCAGGCCCAGGATCATGGCGAAGGCATAGTCATACAGGAACCCCGTCTGCCACTGCCGGACGCGCGCGGCCACCCAGTTAACAGCCCGCGCGGAACCGTTGACCAGCACGCCGTCTATCAGCCCCGCATCAGCGCGGTTCCATAAGCCACGGCCCAGTTTCAGGCTGCCATTGGCAAAGACCTTCTGGTAGAACTCGTCGAAGTAGTACTTGTGGTCAAGCAGCCGGTACAGCAGCGGCATCCGAGTCCAAATCTGCTCCGCCAGACCCGGGCGAAACAGGTAAACCGCGGTGGCGATGGCAAAACCCGCCAGCATCAACCAGAACGGGGCTGTTTGCAGCGCGTGCAGGGCCATCACCGTCGCCCCGTGGAAACGCTGCCCGAGCGCAGCCAGCACGTCATTGTCATTGAGTACATGGATGGAATCGTCCAGCCAGCCACCGAACAGCACAGGCTCTATGGTGTACCAGCCAATCAAAACTGAAGGGATGGCCAGCAGAACCAGCGGCACGGTGACCACCAGCGGCGATTCCTTCGGGCGGTGCGCCAGTTGCCCGTTCGGCAAGTGCGCGTGAGGATCGACGCCTTCCGCGACTTCGAAGCGTTCAGTGCCGTGAAACGCCAGGTGCAGCAGGCGGAAGCTGTACAGCGCCGTGATCAGCACGCCAAGCAACACGGCCAGGTAAGCAAGGCCGCTGCCCCAGCGCTCGGACAGGTGTACTGCCTCGATGATGGCGTCCTTGGAATAGAATCCGGCGAAGAAGGGAAAGCCGACCAGGGCCAGCGTACCGGCCCAGGCCGTCAGCCAGGTGACCGGCATGTATTTGCGCAAGCCTCCCATGTATCGCAAGTCCTGCTGGTGATGCAGGGCGATGATGACCGAGCCAGCGCCCAGGAACAGCAGGGCCTTGAAAAAAGCGTGCGTCATCAGGTGAAAGATGGCGGCGGAGTAGGCGGAAACACCCAGCGCAACCGTCATGTACCCCAGTTGCGACAGCGTGGAGTATGCGATCACGCGCTTGATGTCATTCTGGACGATGCCGATCAGGCCCATGGCGACGGCCGTGAAGGCGCCGATCAGCATAACGAAACTCAGGGCTGCGTCGCTCAGCTCGAACAGTGGCGACATGCGCGCCACCATGAAGATACCGGCGGTCACCATGGTTGCCGCGTGAATCAGGGCGGAAATGGGCGTCGGGCCCTCCATTGAGTCCGGCAGCCATACATGCAGCGGTGCCTGTGCGGATTTGCCCATGGCGCCGATGAACAGGCACACGCAAATAAAGGTCATCAAGCCCCATTCCGCGCCACCGACAATGGAAATCGTCTCGTTGGCTTTCGCGGGCGCCGCCTGGAACACGCTCGCATAATCCAGGCTACCAAACGCCATCAATATTGCCGCGATACCCAGCAGAAAACCGAAGTCCCCCACGCGGTTCACAAGAAAGGCCTTGAGGTTGGCGAAAATCGCGCTTTCCTTTTTGTACCAGAAGCCGATCAGCAGGTATGAGACCAGGCCCACCGCCTCCCAGCCAAAAAACAGCTGCATGAAATTGTTGGCCATCACCAGCATGAGCATGGCGAAGGTGAACAGGTTGATATAGCTGAAAAAGCGCTGGTATCCCGGGTCGTCCTGCATATAGCCGATGGTGTAAATGTGGACCATCAAGGAAACGAAGGTGACCACGCACATCATCAGGGTGGTCAGGTGGTCCACCAGGAATCCGACCTCGAAACGGATTCCGTCGGAAACCATCCAGGTGTACACGCTGATATTCTCCACGCCGATGCTGCCGTCGACTTGCATGAACAGCACGACGAAGGACAGCACACAGGAGGCAGCCACGGCCAGGATGGTGATCCAGTGCGCGCCGGCGCGGCCCACCAGGTTGCGGCCCAGGCCGGACGCAAGCGAGCCGAGCAATGGCAGCAGGGGAATCAGGATCAGCATGGTTCGCAATGACATTGTCGCCCTATCCCTTCAGCTCATCCAGCTCGGCTACGTTGATGGTTTCGCGGTTGCGGAACAGCACCACCAATATCGCCAGCCCAATTGCCGCCTCGGCGGCCGCCACGGTCAGGATGAAGAACACGAATACCTGCCCGTCGAGGTTGCCCAGGTAGCGCGAAAACGCCACGAAGTTCATGTTGACGGACAACAGCATCAGCTCGATGCACATCAGCAATATGATGACGTTCTTCCGATTCAGGAAAATCCCGGCCAGGCTGAGGCTGAACAAGACCGCACCGAGGGTCAGGAAATGCGCGAGGGTCAACATGCTAGGCCCTAGTCCCCCCGTCCGTCGTTGCCCGACTCAGCGGGCATCTTCACCAGGCGCACGCGCTCTCCGCGCTGCACCTGCACCTGTTGCGAAGGCCGTTGGGACTTGGCGTCCCCGCGCTTGCGCAGCGTCAGCGCGATGGCGGCAACGATGGCCACCAGCAGGATGATTCCGGCCACTTCAAAGGGCAGTAAAAAATGGGTGTACAGGTGTTCTCCAATCGCCGCTGTATTGCTGAAACCTTGTTCGGCTGGCTCCGGCACCGGATACAGGCCGGGGCCAAAGCGATCCCGGGCCCACAGCACCACGAGCAATTCTGCGGTCATGGCAGCCGCCACCAGCAGGCCAACCGGCAGATAGCTGACGAACCCTTCCTTCAGCGGCGCCAGGTTGATATCCAGCATCATCACGACAAACAGGAACAGCACCATCACCGCGCCGACGTAAACCACGATCAGCACAATGGCCAGAAACTCCGCTTCCAGCAACATCCAGATGGCAGCCGCCGAGAAAAAAGTAAGCACCAGGAACAGCGCTGCATAGACCGGGTTGCGCACGGTGATCACCATGACCGCGGCGCCCACCATCACCAGCGAGAAGAAGTAGAAAACGATTTGGGGAATCGGTATATCCATTCTGCCCTTAGCGGTATGCGGCGTCCTGTTCCCGAGCGGCCGCGATCTCTGCCTCGTAGCGGTCGCCGATGGCCAGCAACTGCTGCTTATTGACGATGCGCTCGGCCGGGTCTTCCATGTGAAACTCGAGAATTCCGGTTTCAACGATCGAATCCACCGGGCAGGATTCCTCGCAGAAGCCGCAATAAATGCACTTGAACAGGTCTATGTCATAACGCGTGGTGCGGCGGGTGCCGTCCTCGCGTTGCGTGGAATCTATGGTAATGGCCAGGGCGGGACAAACCGCCTCGCACAGTTTGCAGGCGATACAGCGCTCTTCACCGTTGGGGTAGCGGCGCAAGGCATGCAACCCCCGGAACCGGGCTGACTTGGGTGTTTTCTCCTCGGGATACCGGATCGTGAACTTGGGCCGGAAGAAATACCGCAGGGTCACGCCCAGGCCACGTAACAGCTCCAGCAGCATCAGGCTTTTGAGGTAGCGGATCACCGAATTCATATCAGCTTCCCCTCACGACGATGCCGAGCAGAACCATCAGCGCCGCGACCATGATCCAGACGATGGTGATGGGCACAAACACCTTCCAGCCCAAACGCATCACCTGGTCGTAGCGATAGCGCGGGAATGTCGCCCTCAGCCACAGGAATACGAACATGAAACAGACCGTCTTGGCGAGGAACCAGAGTACGCTGTGCTGAGCGAGGATGGTGCCGCCCAGCCCGGGAACATTTTCAAACGGCGACAGCCAGCCGCCCAGGAAAAACAGCGTGGCCAGGCATGAAATCAGGATCATGTTGGCGTACTCGGCCAGGAAAAACACCGCGAACGCCGCGCCCGAATACTCCACGTGGAAGCCCGCAACGATCTCGGATTCCCCCTCAGCCATGTCGAACGGCGCCCGGTTGGTTTCGGCCACCCCGGATGCGAAATAAATGACGAACAAAGGCAGCAGCGGCAACCAGAACCAGTCCAGCAGTCCACCTTGCTGGGCGTTGACGATACCGCTCAAATTGAGCGTACCGGACAGGATTAACACACCCACCAGCGCGAAGCCCATGGCGATTTCATACGACACGATCTGCGCCGCGGAACGCATGGCCCCCAGGAAAGCGTACTTGGAATTTGAGGCCCAGCCGGCAATGATGATGCCGTACACGCCGAGCGACGTCATGGCCAGGACGTAGAGCAGGCCCGCATTGATGTCCGCCAGCACGAGTACGTCGCTGAAGGGCACTACGGCCCAGGCGGCAAAGGCCGGCGCAATGGCCATTACCGGTGCCAGCACAAACAGGAACTTGTTGGCGTTCTCCGGAAGGATGATCTCCTTCAACAGCAGCTTGAACACATCGGCAAATGGCTGGCCCAGGCCGAACAGGTGGTGCTTGATGAACGGCAAGCCGACCCGGTTGGGGCCCATCCGCACCTGCATGAATCCGATGACCTTGCGCTCGGCGTAGGTGTAATAGGCAACGGCCAGGATCAGGGGCACTACGATCAGTAGGATCTTGGTCACGATCCACAGCAATTGAAATAGCGCTTCGAGCATCAGGCCTGCCCTCCGCCCTTGCTGACTTTGACCGCGCCAAGGCTGTCGCCAAGCGCCCGGCTGGCGCAGGTCGAACTGCGCAACCAGCAGCCGCCATCGGGCACGCGCGCGCTGACCTGCAAAGGAAATTCAGCCGAGGCACCACCCTGCTCCGCCCGCACCGCGTCTCCCTCGACCAGGCCCAGTGCCCTTGCATCTGCGGGGCTCAAGGCGAGAAACATGCTGTCCGCATGTACCGTTTTCTGCAGCGCAGCCGCGCGGCGGCACAGGGCATCCACGCTGTACATCGGTACCTCTCCGATGCGGTACAGACCCTTGGCGGCCTTGGCGGGTTTGATGTCCGGCCAGTCGCCTGTGCTGGCCTCGCCCTCGATGGCTGCGTCCATTTCCGCGCGCAACTCGTCCAGGCTCGTCTGGCCAAATCCCTCGAGTTCCAGGGCCGCGCCGAGCCGGCGCAGGATCTTCCAGCCGGGGCGGCATTCACCGCTTGCTTTTCCGGCGGGCTGGAAACGAATGACGTCGCCATTGAGGCTGTGTAATGTGCCCTCCGATTCGGCCAATGGCGCCAGCGGCAGGATCACGTCAGCCAGTTCTTCAATGGTGCTGGTCGCGAAAGGCGTTACCGCGATGACGCTCCGCGCACTCGCAAGCGCCTGCGCGGCCAGCGCCGGGTTATCGATATCGAAATCCGGCTCGAAATCCCACAGCAGGTATGCCGTGCGCGGGCTGGTCAGCATCTGGCGGGCATCCAGGCCGGCGGTTGCCTGCTCAGCGCCGGGACCGCGGAACGGTACCGCGCCCGCGCGCCAGGCGCCAATGGCATTCCCGCCATGCGGCAGCAGGTTCAGGCGACCATCACAGGCATCGGCAATCCAGCGCGCGAGCTGGCGCAATGCGCCCGCCTGCGGGTGGCTCATCGCCAGCTGGCCCAGCAGCACGACGCCCAGGCCGGCATCCCGTAATCTGCGCGCCACTCCCGCGTGCGGCTCGCCCGGCTTGCTGGCTTTAATTATCGCCTGCAGCGTAGCCGGTACCTTCGCGCCGGTAAGCTCAGCCACGGCGGCAGCCACCCCCGCCAATTCCGCAACCATGCGCTGGGGTGCTGCCAGGATCAACTCGGACAGATCAAAATGGAAATTCCAATCCAGCGGATTCACCGCCATGATCGCCCCGCCGGCGCGCCAGGCCTTGCGCACACGGTGCCCCAGTATCGGCGCTTCGT
>Ga0299906_10005073_pt1 | contig 10753 bp, 8 predicted proteins | sample RVTome_14_FD_200259 | JGI IMG/M metagenome (GOLD analysis project Ga0299906, IMG submission 200259) | Soil microbial communities from uranium-contaminated site in the Upper Colorado River Basin, Wyoming, United States - RVT145D125 (version 2) ... | reverse complement strand
TGAACACCACGACCGCGGTTCCGACCAGCGTTGCGCGCGCGGCGGGCTCGAGCTCACGCGTCAACTTGCCGATGAGGAACGCGACGATCGCGAACGAGCCCGCGAAGATGATCTCCTGGTTGTATTGAAACGGGCTGAAACCCATCCCGAGCGTGAACACCACGAAGCCGAGGCTTCCGCCGAGAATCCACCAGTTGGGAGCCGGGCGCACTTCCGGCGGCCCGTAATGCCTCTCGGCTTCCTCGCGCGGGATGCCTCGCGCCACGAGCCGGCCGATATCGCGCCGCTTGAGGAGATAGGCGATGAAGACGCCCGCCACCGAAATGAGAGGAATGAAGAGCGCCAGCTGGTAGACGTGCCGGTAGATCGCGACCTTTTCCGCCTCAGAGAGCCGCTGCACATCGGCAAAAAGGTAGAGATTGACCGCTCCGACGAGGGCCAGCCCGCTGATGAGCGCCACCCTTCCCAGCGTCTGCATGGTGGTATTCATGAGCTTCCGGGTCTCGAGCGGGATGGGCCGGCCCTCCTCGTCGACGCGCGGCACGGCTTCCACCGTCATCGCGTCCGCGACTACGTCCTGGACGACGTAGCCGACGGGCGAGAGCAGCGCTGCCAGCACGAACCAGGCTTCGGCCGGCATCACGGCGGTCATCGCCGCGCGGTCCGTCAGCAAGCCCACCATGATGAGAAGGCTTGTTGCGATCAGGCTCGCGCCGATGTAGACGAGGATGCTCTTCCAGCGCCAGATGAGATCCACGAGATGCCCCAACGGCATCTTGAGGGCCCACGGGATCCCGACCCAGAAGCCGAGTGCGGCGAGAAACGCGGCCGAAAGGCCCAGGTAGTCCTTGACGAAGAACGTGCCGACGATGCCGGTCAGGCCGGAGACGCCGTAGGCAACATAGACCATGAGCGGCGGCAGGTACGACAACCGCAACTCGCGCCCGAGCTCGAGGATGTTATCGTCGATCCAGCGGTATGTCGCCAGCAGCACTTTCAACGGCGTGACCTGTGACCGGTGACCGGTGACCCGTAACGAGTGGCTCGTAACCGGCGATTGGTTAACGGTTTGTTCCAGTCACTGGTCACGGGTCACGGGTCACTGGGGTTAGTTGGGGGGATATGCTTTCCCCGCACGGTAGAGGGAGAGCCGCTCCTGCGCCTCTCTGACCTTGCGAAAACCCGGGTCCTCGAGCGCCTTCGTCTGCCATTTCACCGCGCTGGCGAAGTCCCCGCTCCGGGCGTAGGCCGCGGCGAGCGTGTCGAGGTGATTGGGCTCCTTCCACTGCGTCAGCTCGCACGCCTCGCGCGCGAGCTGTATGGCGCGCTTGCCGTCGCGCAACGCGGGATTGGCGACGGTCGCAAGCAGCCACGCAAACGAATCGAGCGTTTCGTCGTCGCGGGGATCAAGTCGCAGCGCCTCCTCGTAGTCCCTGATGGCCTCCGGGTGCCGCCCGAGCTTGTCGTATGCGCTGGCACGGTTGGCGCGTATGAGCGCCGCCGTGGGGGCAAGCCGGATCGCCTCGCTATAGTCCTTGATGGCCTGATCGTATTGCGTCAGGTTCTCGTGCGCCGCGCCTCGGCCTACGTAGGCGTCGGCAAAATGCGGTTCGAGCCGGATCGCCTCGGAGTAATCCCTGATCGCGCGCCGCTCATCACCCATCTGCTGCAGGGTAATGGCCCGGTTGTAGTAGGCCAGCACGAACTTCGGATCGATCCGGATGGCCTCGCCGAAGTAGTCGATCGCCTTCTGCGGAACACCGCTCTTGCCTTCGATGATGCCCTTGTAGAACGCATCCCGTGCCGCCTGCGGCTGGGCCCAGCCCGGAGCCGCGGCAAGCGCAAGGCCAAGCGCCAGGAATGCCAACACAGCTGCCGGCCATCTATCCCTGCCGCGCACAGGCGGCTTCCCTGAAGGCATGGATTGCCTCGAAAAGCGTGCAGTATAGTCGAAGCATTGCGCTGCGGCGCGCCGGGCGCAGGCACCGGTATCATATGAAACCCGTCTGACACTCCAAGCCACGAGGTCCCATGACAGCCAAAGCTGCACTCGAGTTCCTGGAGCGCCCGCCCGCACGGGCAAGCCGCGCCTCCGACCACAGCTATTTCCACGCCTGGCGCGGGAAGAAGCTGCCGCACGTACCCGCACCGTGAGCAATCCCCCGCCACTCAACGGAGGCGATCCGCCATGCCGAAATATCCCGAATTCGCCGGCCGCGTCGTTGCGGTGACCGGAGCCGCCCAGGGCATTGGCGCGTCCACCGCGCGCGCCTTTGCGGAGCAGCGCGCGCACGTGGTGCTGCTCGATATCGACGAGAAAGGCGCGCAGCAGGTCGCCGCCGAGATCCGTGCCGCCGACGGGCGTGCCCTTGCGATCAAGGTGGACGTAACCGACGACAAATCGGTCGGCCACGCGATCGGTGCCCTGGTGTCCGAGTTCGACAAGCTCGACGTGCTCGTCAACTGCGCGGGCGGCTACGGGCGGCTCGCGACCCTCGAGGACATCTCCGTGGAGGAATGGGACCGCACCGTGGCGTTGAACCTGCGCAGCGTTTTTCTCTGCTGCCGCGCCGCGATTCCGCATCTCAGGAAATCGAAGGCGGGGCGCATCATCAACGTGGCGTCGATCTCCGGGCGCACCATTTTCGGCTCGACCTCACCGGCCTATTCCGCTTCCAAGGCCGCCGTCATCCAGCTGACGCGCTTTCTTGCGGTGCAGCTCGGACCGGCCGGGATCACCGCGAATGCGATCGCCCCCATCACCACGCTGACGCCGCGGGTGGCCGCGCTGCGCACGAAGGAAGACGTTGAGCGCATCGCCTCCCAGGTGCCGCTGAGGCGTCTTGCAACACCCGAGGACAGCGCGCAGGCGATGCTCTTCCTTGCCTCCGACGCGGCGTCCTATCTCAACGGCGTTGCGCTGGATGTTAACGGCGGAAGAGTGATGATGTGAGAAGCGAGAATCCAACGCCTCACCGCCAGGAACGCGAAGGCTACGCCAACCGTGGCGATCAGTCGTTTCTGGCAGTGTCATAATAGGCTGCATTTCGGAAGTTCATCATAAGCTGGGCCTGTGGCAGGCGCCCGGCGCGTGCCCGACATGGCAAATCTTGAGAAGGGGTGCTCATGTCCAGTCTGGAAACACACTATTCGGCCCGCGATATCGAGGCGCGAATCCTGGCGGGCCTCCGCGCGGCCGGATTGAATCCCGAGCGACGCCTGTCGCCGGAGGAGCTGGGGGCGCTTGACCATTTCCATACCGGCGGTCTTCGCGCGTCACGCGAGTTGCTGGAGGTTGCGCAGATTCGGGCCGGGGATTGCGTTCTCGATATTGGAGCCGGGCTGGCCGGTTCCGCCCGGCTGCTCGCTTCCGCGGTCGGCTGCCGTGTCGACTGTATCGAAATGTCCCCCGATTACTGCGCCGGCGCGGCACTGCTGAATCGGCTCACCGGCCTTGAGGACCGAATCAGTGTGCACCAGGGCAGCGCTCTCGACCTGCCCTTTCCCGACGGTTCGTTCGATGTCGTCTGGATGCAAAACGTCGGCATGAACATCGCGGACAAGCGGACGCTCTACGGGGAGATCTACCGGGTCCTCAAGCCGGGTGGCCGGTACGCCTTCCAGGAGATGGCCGCAGGGAAAGTGGCGACGTCCTACTATCCCCTTCCGTGGGCCAGCGATCCTGCCGACAACTTCCTGGTCTCCGCCGAAGAGATGCGCTCGGTCCTCGGCGGATGCGGGTTCATCGCCGAACTATTCGAGGATACCAGCGACACTCATTTGAGCAGGACGATGGCCAACGCCACGCCGGCCACCCCGGGGCAACTGGGCCTGGGGGTGTTCGTCGACAATCTCGCGCAAAAGGCCGGCAACGCGCGGCGCAGTCTCGAGGAGGGCCAGGTCCGGCTTGTCAGAGGCGTCTTCCGGGTGAGCTGAGCCGCCTCAATTGGTTACGCACCACTCGTCAGCGTCCGACCCACCCGCCGTGAACCGGATGGTGCGAGCAGATGAACTCGAGAAAGGCCGGCCGCCCCTTTGCGTTTTCATCGAAGGCGCGCTTCAGGGCGGGGATGATCTCCGAGGGCTCGGTCACATCCTCGCCATGGAAGCCGACGGCCCGCGCCATGGCCGACATGCACGCCGAGCCGTGATCGGACACCTTCCAGGTGTAGGGATCGTGACCCTGGCCCCAGAAGCCCGGCCCGTAGCCGGAGTAGCCGCCGTTGTTGATGTGAAGTGTCGTGATGCCGATGCCATAGCGCGCCACGGCCTCGAAGTTACCCATCATGTAGCACACGCCGGCGTCCCCGGTGATGTTCACGCACTGCCGGTCGGGATACGCAAGCTTGGCCCCGACGGCGCCCGCGAGACTGAAGCCGAGGGTCGAGACGTTGCCCCAGCCGAGGTGGCCGCGCGGAATCTGCGCTTCGTACACCGTGCTCGTCTGGTCGCGCGTGTTGCCCGAGTCCGCGGTGACGAATGACGCCCGGGGATCGAGGACCTTCATCAAATCGCCGATGACCCGATAGGGATTGATCGGTTTCTCGTTTGACTCCATCAGCGGACGGAATTTTTCGCGGAAGGTCTGTTTGGCCGCGCGGACTTCCTCGAGCACCGCCCCGTTCTTCCGGCCGCCGCCGCCCTGCTTCGCAAGCTCGTCGATCAAGGCTTTCAGCGTGAGCTTCGCGTCGCCGATCACGGCATGACGCGTCTCGTAGCTGCGGTTGATATCGAGCGTGTCGACCGTGCACTGCACGATGGCCTTCTTCTGCGGCTCTGGGATGGCGTGGCTGAAGCGGTTGGGAAAGAGGCTCGAGCCGATGGAAAAAAGCAGGTCGCACTTGTGCAGGAAGTGCGCCGAATGCGAGCCGCGCACGCCCACCGAAAGCGGATGATTCTCGGGGAAAGCGCCCTTGGCCTTGAGCGTTGTCAGCACCGGCACTTGTGCGACCTCGGCGAACTGCAGCAGCTCGGCGGTGGCATCCGCGTAATAGACACCTTCACCGACGTAGAGCAGCGGGTCCTTCGCGGCGAGGAGCGCCTTGACGGCGCTCTTCACGTCGTCCGGATCGGGGCCGGCGCGCCAGCCCTTCACCGGGGCGTAGGGGAATTTTTCCTCGTCGTACTCGCCGAGATCGCGCGGAACGACGAGCAGCACGGGACCGGGCCGGCCCGAGCGCAGGTGCGTGAACGCGCGGCGGAGGTAGTCCGGCACGAGCTCGGCGCGATCGATCTTCCCGACCCACTTGGTGACCGGCTTCAGCGCCTCGGCGATGTCGAAGTGCGTGTGCCGGCTCGCGCCTTGACCCACGCCTTCCGTGATGACGAGCACCGGCGAGGAGTCCTCCCACGCCTGCCCGATCGCGCCATAGGCCATCTGGATGCCCGCGGCGTTGAGATTGGACATGACCGTGCAGACACCGATCCGCTTCCCGCAGGTCACGCGCGAGTAGCCGTCGGCCACGGCGACTGCAAAGCGTTCCTCGCCCATCATCAGGATCGGCACGCCCTCCTCTCCCAGCGCGTTGTTCACGTGATTGGTGGGGTAGCAGCTCACCCAGGGCACGCCCTCGGCCTTGAGTATCCGCGCAACGCCATTCGCCGCCTTGATGTTCATGAAGTCTCTCCCAGGAAGGGGGCCAGAACAGTCCCCGCGCAGGCCCACGAAGTTCATAGTGTAAGCGACCTTCCGAACGCCGCGGCCGGTGACAGGAGCCACACGGGATTGTCATTCTTGCCGGATAGTCCCGGTGGGCTCGGCGTCTTGTCGGTGGAATTTCAACTGCGCTGGCCTATCGCGTTTTCTGCAACAGAAAAGCAGCGCAGGTACCTGTGAGTTATGACATTTTCGTGAATGGTGATAAGCTTCGCGCAGTTTCGGAGCTGCAAGTTTGATTACGCCGTTTCTTGACCGGCCGCGGATCGCGTACTTCTCGATGGAGATCGCGCTCTCCAACGAGATCCCGACCTACAGCGGCGGTCTGGGCATCCTCGCGGGCGATACCCTGCGTTCGGCGGCCGATCTGAAGATCCCCCTCATTGGCGTAACACTGGCGAGCCGCCGGGGCTACTTCCGCCAGGAGATCGATTCCACCGGGCGCCAGATCGAGCACCCCGTTCCCTGGAATCCCGCCGAGCACGCCGAGCAGCTCGAAGCCAAGGTCGTCGTCAAGATGAGCGGCCGCGCGGTGTGGGTAGGCGGCTGGCTGCACGTCGTGCAAAGCCAGACCGGCGGCACGGTCCCCGTCATCCTGCTCGACACGGACCTGCCGGAGAACGATGAGCGCGACCGCGATATCACGCACTACCTCTACGGCGGTGATAAAAGATACCGGTTGAGGCAGGAGATCGTGCTCGGCATCGGCGGGATGCGCATCCTGCAGGCGCTCGATTTCGTGGTCCGCAACTATCACATGAACGAGGGCCATTCGGCGCTGCTCGCGGTCGAGCTGATGCGGCGTTTCCGCTATTACGACCGGCGCCGGTCGGATGAGCCCAACTACAATGTCCCCGGAGTGCGCGCGCTGTGCCGCTTCACGACGCACACACCGATCGAGGCTGGACACGACAAGTTCGAGTGGAGCCTGGTGCACGAGCTGCTCGACGGCTTCGTCGACCTCGACGTGCTGAAGCAATACGCCGGCGAGGACCGCCTCAACATGACATGCCTCGCGCTCAACCTGAGCGGCTTCGTGAACGGTGTCGCGCGCCGGCACGCGGAAACCTCGCGCAAGATGTTTCCCGGCTACGAGGTGCACGCCGTCACCAACGGCGTCCATCCGGGCACCTGGGCCGCGCCGGCATTTGCCAGTCTCTATGATCGCCACATTTCAGGCTGGTGCCACGAGACGCTGCTCTTCAACCGCGCCGACCAGATATCGGACGAGGAGATCTGGTCGGCCCATGTTGCCTCCAAGGCGCGGCTGATCGAGCGCGTGCGGGAAAGCTGCGGCGTGGCGCTCGATCCGGAACTGCCCATCATCGGTTTCGCGCGCCGCATGACGGCCTACAAGCGGCCCGAACTGATCTTCTCCGACATCGAGCGTCTGCGCACCATCGCCCGGCGCTACCCGTTCCAGCTCGTGCTCGCGGGCAAGGCGCACCCTCGCGACAGCGCCGGCAAGCATACGATCGAGGATCTTCATCGCCACATCCGAACCCTTGCCGGCAGCGTGCCCGCGGCGTTCGTGCCCGACTACAACATGGCGGTCGCAGGCGATCTCGTCGCCGGTTGCGACCTCTGGCTCAACACGCCGCTGCGGCCGTATGAAGCCTCCGGAACCAGCGGCATGAAGGCGGCCCTGAACGGCGTGCCCCAGCTCTCGGTGCTGGACGGCTGGTGGGTGGAGGGATGCATCGAGGGCGTTACGGGATGGGCGATCGGCAACGACCACGAGAGTCACAACGGCGAGGATGCAGACTCTCTGTACAACAAGCTCGAGGAGAAGATCCTGCCCATGTGGCATGGCGATCGCGCGAAGTGGATCGCGCTGATGAAGGGCGCCATCTCCAAGAACGCGGCGTTTTTCACCAGCCACCGCATGCTGCGGCGCTACGCGATCGAAGCTTACCTGCGCTAGCCCGCCCGGGCGCGCATTGCGGCCGGCTTGCTCCGTTCAATCATTCGATGCGGAACGCTCGCCTTGACACTTTGACCTGGATCAAACGTTGCGTGAACGTGCCGGGTTAAAATTACTTTGATTCCGATTCAGTTCCCGGCACCGGGGGAGCGCCATGGTATACCGGCGGCACCGCCATTCCGAAGTCTGGCATGTATCCGAGCTTTGCTGCCAGTGGCCGATTGGACCTCAATGGCCGGCGGGCAGCTACGAGGAATTTCCGACCCGGCCTCCCTTCGGGCGGATCTGCACGCAGTGCCTCAGGCTGGCCGCGCCGGTGCCCGACAGGCGCCGGGGGATTGGCTCCCGGGTTCGACCGGAATAAGCAGCTCTTCGACGCGCCCTTGCGGTGGATGCGGCCGAGGGCGCGGCAGGCGGATAAGACGCTTTACGCCGCCCGGCGCGCGCGCTGGATCGCCCCGAGAAGCCGGCCGTAAGCCTCGTCGAAAAGACGCACGCCGTCGTCCAGCAGCTGCGCGGTGACCGCCTTCATGTCGACCCCTGCGGCAGCAAGCCGCGCCGTGACTTCCGGCGCCTCGGTCAGATTTCCAGTGAGGCGATCCTGCGGCATGCCGTGGTCGCGGAACGCCTCGAGCGTTGCAGGCGGCATGGTGTTCACCGTATCGGGACCAATCAACTCGTCGACGTAGAGCGTATCGGGATAGGCGGGATTCTTGGTTCCGGTGCTCCCCCAGAGCAGGCGCTGGGTACGCGCCCCGTGGCTCGCGAGGGCGCGCCAGGACTCGCCCGCGACGATCTCGAGATACGCGGCGTAGGCGAGCCGCGCACTGGCGATGGCCGCCTTGCCGCGCAGCGCCTCGAGCTGGCAGCGCTCATCGGTGCTCGTCGTGTCTGCGATCCGGCGCTCGAGCCTGTCGTCCACCTTGGTATCGATGCGGCTCACGAAGAAGCTCGCCACGCTCGCGATGGCGTCCACCGCCTTCTGCTCCCGAAGGCGGCGCTCGAGCCCGCGCAGGTAGGCCTGCGCAACCTCGCGGTAGGTCTCGACCGCGAAGAGCAGCGTCACGTTGACGTTGATCCCCTCGGCGATCAGCTGCTCGATCGCGGGCAGGCCCGCCGGCGTCGCCGGGACCTTGATCATGAGGTTCGCCCGATCGACGGCGCGCCAGAGCCGCCGCGCCGCATCCACCGTGGCCGCGGTATCGTGCGCGAGCCGCGGCGACACCTCCAGGCTCACAAAACCGTCGCGCCCGCCGGTTGCCGCGTGAACTTCGGAGAGCTGGTCCGCCGCCATCGCGATGTCCTCGACGGCGAGCCGCTCATAGATGCGCTCGGGGTCAGACTCGCCCGCGCGCGAGGCGGCCTCGAGCGCCTCGCGGTATTCCGCGCCCTCGCCCATCGCCTTCTCGAAGATCGCCGGATTGGAGGTGACACCCTTCAACCCGTCGTTGGCGATGAGCGCCTTGAGACCGCCGCTGGTCAGCAGCTCCCGGCGCACGAAATCGAGCCATACCGACTGGCCGAACCGGTCGAGCTCTTTCAGCCTGTTCATGTTTTGCTCCTCCAGCATAACTGGCATTTCCAATGGGGGCGGGTCCGGAATCCTCCCCGGCCGCCTTCCCTAGTGCGATTCCTGGAAGCGGGCAAAGGTTCCCCGCCTCGAAAGGATGAAGGATGAAGGATGACCTGATCCGTTAGCTGCCGTTACTTCCGCCTTCGGGAGACCGATCACCGATCACGCCTTCTAGAACACGAGGCTGGGGAGCCACAGTGCGATCTGCGGAAAGTTGATGACCAGCGTCGCGGCGAGGAGGATGATGCACCAATACGGAAGCGAACTCCTGAAAATCTGCACGATCGTGATGCTCGAGTCCTCGTCCTGGACTGCCGATTTGACCGTGTAGACGAGCAACCCGAAGGGTGGCGTGAGGAGCCCCGCCTCGATCGCGAGGATGCCCACGATCGCGAACGCGATCGGGTCGTAGCCCAGCTGCTCCGCGATCGGCGCGAAGATCGGCACCGTCAGCAGCATGATCGAGATCGAATCGATCACCATCCCCAGCAGGAACCAGATCACCACCATCACGGCGATGATGAGAAGGGGCGTGAGCCCGGTGCCGAGGAAGAGATCCTGGATGGCGTTGGCAAGCCCGGTCATGGCGAGGGCGCGCGAGTAGAGCGAGGCCGCGACCAGCAGCAGGAGAATCGGCGCTGACGTGCGCCCGACCGAAAGGATCGAGTCGATGATGCCGCGATAGCGCATGCCCTTCACGATGCCGAGCACGAGCCCGATGAAGGCGCCCGCGCCGGCGCCCTCGGTCGGAGTGAATACTCCGAACCAGATTCCGCCCAGGACGGCGATGACGACGGCAACAATGCCGGTCAAGCTGGTGACGAACGCCCGGAGCGAGACCTTTTCAGCGCCTTCATCGTCCTCCTTGCGGTCGACGGCGCCGCCAACCAGCGCCGGGCGCAGGATCGCCGTCAAGAGGATATAGATCACGAACAGGCCCGTGAGCATCAGGCCCGGCAACACGCCCGCGAGAAAGATCTGGCCGATGGATTTTTCCGTGAGGATGCCCCACACGATCATCAGCACGCTCGGCGGGATCAGCATCCCGAGGCAGCTCGAGCCCGCCACCGTGCCGAGGGCGAAGCCCTTGTGATAGCCGTGACGGCTCATCTCGGGGTAGGCGATGCGCGAGAACGCCGCCGCCGAGGCGATCGATACGCCCGTGACGAAGGAAAAAAGCGCGTTTCCCAGCACGGTCGCGATGGCGAGCCGCCCCGGCAGGCGCCTCAAGCCGCGGTTGATGCCGCGGTAGACATCGGTCACCGCGCCGGATTTGCCGATGAACTCGCCCATCAGCATGAAAAGGGGGATCACCGCGAACACGTAGTCGCGCAGCGCCTCGTAGGCTGTGCTGCCGAGCATGGTCGCGACTATGCGCACGTCGCCCGTCACGAAGTAGATGCCGAGCGCGCTCGTCATGCCGAGCGCGATCGCGATGTGCACGCCGAGCGAGACGAGAACGAGCAGGCTGACGATCAGGATGATGGCCGTGGTGAAGTCGAACACGACTGCTATTTCCTGCCGGTATACAGAATTGCCGTGACGGGTCGCTGGCGTGCGCCGTTAGCGCCTGGGCGCCGGACGAAATGCCGCGTCACGC
>Ga0299906_10005072_pt1 | contig 10754 bp, 8 predicted proteins | sample RVTome_14_FD_200259 | JGI IMG/M metagenome (GOLD analysis project Ga0299906, IMG submission 200259) | Soil microbial communities from uranium-contaminated site in the Upper Colorado River Basin, Wyoming, United States - RVT145D125 (version 2) ... | reverse complement strand
ACGACTTCAAGCGGCCGGAGCGGATCAGCAAAGACCAGATGCGGGCGATGGAGGCGATCCATGAGGGCTTCGCCCGCAACATCGGCGCCTCGCTCTCGGCCTTTCTACGTACCATCATCGAAGTGCGCGTGGCCACGGCCGAACAGTTGACGTTCAGCGAGTTCATCTACTCCTTGCCCAACCCGACCTGCTTCAATCTGATCGTAGCGCCGCCCCTGGAAGGTCAGATGTGCCTCGAGATCAGTCCCCTGATCATCTACCCCATCGTCGACCGGCTGTTGGGGGGCTCCAACGCCGAGATGTTCATACCCCAGCGTCCGCTGACCACGATCGAGCTGCGGCTGGTTCGCCGGATCACGGACCGGGCCCTCGAATCGTTGACCGAGGTCTGGTCGGACCTGGTGGAGGCCCAGTTCGAGCTGATCGAAACCGAGTCCAATCCCCACCTCGCCCAGATCGTCGCCCCCAACGAGGTAGTGGTGGTGATGGGCTTCGAGATCAAGATGGGGGCGCGGGCGGGAACGATGAGCTTGTGTATTCCCTTCAACGTGATCGAGCCGGTGATCGGCAAATTGGCCGCGCAAAGCTGGCTGATGTACCGACGTCAAGGCACCGTCGACAATCAGCGCGACCAGGTGTCCAGATCGCTCGATCTGGCCACGGTCGACGTGAAGGCATTGATGGCGATGACCAACATCACGATGGGCGAGCTGTTGGGCCTGCAAGTCGGGGACATTCTGCGCACGCAAACCTTGGCCTCGTCGGAGCTGATTCTGCAGATCGAGGGCAAGAACAAATTCGCGGGTCGACCCGGACAATACCGGGGCCATCGCGCCCTGAAGGTCACCCGCCCCGCCGACCCTGAAGAAACCCCTTAGCCGGTGGTACCCGAGGGCCCGTGCCGCGGGTATACTGGATGTGGTCGAGGTCGCGGAGTCGCAGGCCCACCGGATCGTGGACGGATGGAGATCATCATCGATGGCTGAATCGGAGCCGAAACAAACGACGACCACAGAATCGGACGACGCATCAGCGGTGGCGACGCCGCCGGAACAAACCGGTCAAACCCAAACGAAACGTCGCGCCGCCTTGGGCAAAACCAAGCGTCTGCCCCCGTTCAAGGTAATTTTGCACAACGACGACGTGAACGAGATGACGCAAGTCGTCAAGACCATCGTCGAGCTGACGCCGCTGGCGACCACCGAAGCGATCCAGCGCATGCGCGAGGCGGATCGCTCGGGAGCCGCGCTACTGCTGGTCACCCACCGCGAGCGGGCGGAACTCTACGTCGAACAATTTGCCAGTTGCGGGCTGACGGTGACGGCTGAACCGGATTCCTGAGCGTTCAATTCGGGAAGAGACAACAGGAGCATGCATCCGCGATGTCGATGGAGGAGATCGAATTCGAATGCGAAGAGCTGATGGATCGCGCCGTCGCGTTCTTCCGCACCGAAGTTCGTTCGGTACGTACCGGCCGGGCGTCGACCTCGCTGGTCGAGCACGTACGGGTGAACGTCGAAGCGTACGGCGGCCCCATGGACCTACGCGACCTGGCTCATCTCTCGACGCCGGAAAGCAACATGATCGTCGTCAAGCCCTACGACACGTCGATCCTCAAGGACATCGAGCGCGCGATTCGGAATTCGGATGTCGGCATCACCCCCAGCAGCGACGGCAAGGTCCTGAGGCTGCCGGTGCCGCCGCTGTCCGGCGATCGACGACATCAGATCGTCAATCAGGTGCGCAAAATGGCCGAGGCCCAGCGCGTGGCGATCCGCAACGCCCGGCGCGACGCCAACAAACAAATCGACACCGAAAAGAAAGCCGGCACGTTAAGTGAAGACGACGCGGACCGGTGCAAGGAAAACATCCAGGAGTTCACCAAGAACTACGAAAAGCAGATCGAAGAGATCTCCGAAGCCAAGACCAAGGACATCCAGCAAACCTGACCCCGGCCCCCACTCAACGCCAATCCCTCATCCTTCATCTCATCATCGGTTCGGCAAACCATGCAACAACCCGCGCATGTACGCGACGGCGAACGCAATGTACTGCTTGGGCAGCGGACCGTCCCCGGTGATGGCCATCGGATGGTCGTAGTCAATCACGCCGTCGTAGTCGACCTCGTTGAGCGTCCGTAGCACGTTGACCATGTCGATATCTCCTTCGTCGAGGAAGACCTCGGCATAGCCGCGATCGGCGGGCAGCGTGCCGCGAACGTTGCGGAAATGCACGTGAAACAGTTGATGCTTTCGGCCGAAATGGCGGATGCCCTCGATCACGTCCTGCCCGGATTCGTAGCGCGTCCCGACGCAAAACGTAATACCGTTGTTCGAGCTGGGCACCTCGGCGAACAACCGGTCGAAGTCGGCGAATCGGCAGAGAATCTGCGGGTTGCCGAGATAGTGATAAAGCGGCGGGTCGTTGCCGTGCATGGCCACACGGGTCTTGCTGCCGTCGACGACGGGGATGACCTGTCGGTAGATGTCGAGCAGGCCGTCCCACAACTGATCGGCCGTCACGGCGTAGCGGGTTTCGGGCGGATCGGCCTCGGCGGCCTCGAGATCGAAGGCCGCGTACCGGTATCCGCCCCGACCGGTCTTGCGCGACCATCCCCGGCCGCCCATCTTGACGTGGAGCGAGGCTTGACAGGCCTGGATGCCGTAAACGGGAATCTCCGCCTCGGCCAGCAGTTCGCCGATGCGTTTGAGGTTGTCGATTTCCTTTTGGGCACCGGGGCGGCCGAGATGCGCGTCCAGGTAGTGCGAGCCGAGCGAGTTCGCGCGCTCGATGCGCAGCCCCACCGCGGCGAGACGATCGATCAGCTTGTGCAACGCCGCCTTCGTGAAACTGCCGGTCTGCGCGTAACCGTCGATCATGTCCAACGTGATGTCCGCGTAACTCACCCCGATCTGCTTGAGAAACTTGAGGTCGTCGTCGTTCTCGCTCTCGAGCCAGCGGGCATTGATCCGCGCGCCGATGCGGATTTTGGTTTTCGGCTTCCGTGAGGCCGCGCCGGGTGCGGCGACCCCGGACCGGGTGGAGAGACCGCCGACGGTGACCGCCGCCAACGCACTGCCGATGACATCACGACGACGTGGGAACTGCGGGTTACGCATGATGACTCCTTTCGCCGAACCGTTAGGCGGGACGAACGTGTGCCCGCATTGTACCGGCGACCGGATCGAAGTCACCTCGCCGCCGGTCAGTTGTAGGCATGAACGGCACGATAAGTCGCGAAGCCGCCGACCAGGTTACGCACGTCATATCCTCGCTGCATGAGGAAACGTGCCGCGTTGTAACCCCGCTGACCCACCTGGCAATAGGTGACCACCGGCCGATCCGTGGGCAGTTCACGGTATCGATCCCGCAAGTCATCCAGCGGCATGAGGATCGAGCCGGCGATCGCCCCGGCGCGGTGCTCGTCGGGCGTGCGCACGTCGAGCAGGAGGCTGTCACCCAGGTCGTCCGGTTGGGCGTTCCGCACCCCACCCCGCAACGTGTTGGCGGCGACGAAGCCGGCCAGGTTGACCGGATCCTTGGCCGACCCGAACTGCGGCGCGTAGGCCAGCTCGGCGGCTTCGAGATCGTACACGGTCAGTCCGCCCTGAATCGCCGTCGCGAACACGTCGATGCGCTTGTCGACCCCTTCGTTCCCGACGACCTGCGCGCCGAGCAAACCGCCGTCACCTTGGGTGAACAGCAGCTTGATCATCATCCGCTCCGCGCCGGGAAAGTATTCGGCATGGTTCAGCGGATGAACGTACACCTTTTGGTACGCCCGGCCGTTACGGCGGAGAACCTGTTCGCTGACGCCGGTCATCCCCACGACTTGATCGAACACGCGGACGATACTCGTGCCCAGCGTACCGCGATAGTGGGATTCCAGACCGAACAGGTTGTCAGCGGCGATCCGCCCCTGTCGATTTGCAGGACCGGCCAGCGGGATGAGCGCGTCATCGCCGGTGACATAGTCCTTAACCACGACCGCATCACCCACCGCGTAGATGTCCGGATCGGACGTCTGCATCCGGGTGTTGACCCGAATCCCGCCGCGTTCGTTCAGCGCCAACCCCGCGTCACGTGCCAACGTCGTCTCGGGCCGGACGCCAATGGCGAGAAGAACGATATCCGCCGTCAACCGTTCGCCGTTTTTCAGCACCGCGGCAACGCGGCCCGCATCGTCGGCGAACGATGTGACCGCCTTGCCGAGGTGAAGCGACACACCATTGCGGGTCAAGGCGTCATGAACCGGCGTCGCCATCTCGCGGTCCAGCGGCGGCATGACGTGATCGAGCATCTCGACCAGGTCGACGTGTAAACCGCGGCGACGTAGATTCTCGGCCATCTCGAGCCCGATGAAACCGCCTCCGACGACGATCGCCCGTCGGGCATCCCCCGAGGTCGCGGCTTGGATGCGATCCATGTCGCTCAGGTTGCGCAGGCTGTAGATGCGCGGATGGTCGATGCCGTCGAGCGGCGGGCGAATGGGCGCCGCACCCGTCGCCAGAATCACGTTGTCGTAGGCTTCGCGATACTTCCGATCTGCGACGCGGTCACGCACCCGTACCAGCCGTGCCGCGCGATCGATCTGGAGCACTTCAGTGTTGACGCGCACGTCGAGGTTATAGCGTGACCGAAGCCGCTCGGGTGTCGCGACCAGCAACGCGTCCCGCTCGGCGATCTCGCCGCCGATGTAATAGGGCAGACCGCAATTGGCGAACGAGACGTCGGGCCCGCGCTCGAAGAGGATGATCTCGGCATCCTCGCTGAGGCGCCGCGCTCGAGCCGCGGCAGACGCCCCTCCGGCCACACCACCGACAATGACAAGCTTGCGTTGTGCCATCTCGGCACCCCCTTTCGTCGCGCACTCAGGACCGCGTACACGTGGCGCCGTTTCCGGTTCGGTTCCAGGGCATTTTCGCGAGCAGAATGCCCATGCCGCAGAAGTCGGTGATGCCGGCGAAAACCAGACCGGCCCCGACGAAGGCGGTGATCCCGATCAGGTACGGGTGTACCGACCAGCCCAATCCGAGCCCGAGCAGGACAAGCAATCCGGCCGCGATGCGGACCTGACGTTCAAGAGACAACGCTTTCCTGCCCCGAACCACCGGCAGGCCCGCCCGCTCCCAGGCGTCGATCCCGCCTTCGACGTTGATCACCTCGCCGCGACCCGCGCGCTTCAATCGCTCGCAAGCCGTCTTGGCGCGGTTGCCGGTTCGGCACATGACATACACGGAATCCTCATCCAATCCGTCAGGATTGAGGTCGCCCAGCGGCACGTTTCTGGCGTAGGCGACGTGGATCTCGCGAAACTCGGCCGGGCTCCGCACGTCGATCAGCTCGATCGACCGCCCTTCGCTGTGCAGGGCTTCGAGTTCCCGCGGGGTGATGGTGTCGAAGTCGCTCATCGTCACGCCTCCTCTAGATCGAAATATCGTTATATTACGATATATTTCACGCAACGGGACGGCGGACGCCCCGGCGCGGGTTCAGGATCCGCCCCGCCCGCGTTTTTTCTTGCCGAATCGCGACTCAATGCATTGCATGATGCTCGCCAACCCCGGCTCGGTCACCTGGTAGTACATCCGGCGCCCATCCCGATCGCCGCGGAGCAATCCGCAGTGCTGCATCAGGCGCAGGTGCTCGGAAGCGACGTGGCTGGCGACCTCGCACGCCTCGGCCAATTGCCCCACCGTGTAGCGTTCACGCAGCAGCAACTGGACCATCCGCAGCCGCACCGGATGGGCGAGGATGCGCAGGCAGTGGGCGGCCCGGGTCAGGGCGTCGAAATCGAGCAGGTCTCGTCGGGCCGGGCGCGCCATCATGTTCAATTATATCGTAACATATCGATATGTCAAGATGAATTTTCGGCCGGGGTCGAAAAAACCGCACGCGTCGTCGTCCCGGAAGATGGGAGAACCCGCTCGCTCGCGCTCGCGACTCGGATGGGAGTTCGCTCGGAAGTCCGAGGTCTCAGGCCAGGATGCCGTGGACCACGTGCCCGGCCACGTCGGTCAGGCGGAAGTCGCGACCGCCGTAGCGATAGGTCAGCTTTTCATGGTCCAGGCCCAGCAGGTGGAGGATGGTGGCGTGCAGATCATGGATGTGGACCTTGTCTTCGACGGCGTAATAGCCGTAGTCGTCCGTGGCGCCGTAGCGCGTGCCCGCCTTGACCCCGCCGCCCGCCATCCACATGGTGAACCCTTCGGGGTTGTGGTCGCGCCCGTCTTTACCCTGGGCGGTCGGGGTTCGGCCGAACTCGCCGCCCCACAGCACGAGCGTGCGGTCGAGCAGTCCCCGCGACTTGAGATCCTTGAGCAGGCCGGCGATGGGTAGATCCACTTCGCGGGCGTTCTTGGTATGCCCTTCCTCGAGTTGGGCGTGCTGATCCCACTGCACGTTCGAATCGCTGTGTGTGACCTGCACGAACCGCACGCCCCGTTCGGCGAACCGGCGGGCCATCAGGCACTGGCGGCCGAAATCGGCGGTGATCGGATCATCGAGACCGTAGAGTTGCCGGGTGGCAGGGGTTTCACCGGTGATGTCCTGCACCTCGGGCATGGCGGTCTGCATCCGAAACGCGAGCTCGAACGAATTGATGCGTCCTTCGAGGGCCGCGTTGGGGCCGGTGCGCGCCAGGTGGTCACGGTTGTTCGCGGCCAGCAGATCCAATTGCAGGCGTTGGAGCTGCTTCGGAACCCTCGGATTGTCGACGTAGCGCAACGTGGCCTGGTCCGACGGCCGGCTCGCGACCCCGAGCGGGGTGCCCTGAAACGGCGCGGGCAGGAACGCCGCGCCCCAGTTCTTGACCCCACCGTGGGCCAGCGTGGGGCAGATGGTGACAAAGCCCGGCAGATTTCGGTTCTCGGTGCCGAGCCCATAGGTGATCCACGCCCCCATGCTGGGTCGCACGAACGTATCGCTGCCGGTGTGGAGCTTGAGCAACGCGCCCCCGTGGGCGGCGTTGGTGCCGTGCAGCGAATGGATCATGCACAGGTCGTCGACGCAGGTGGCCACATGAGGGAACAACTCGCTGACCGGGAGTCCGCTCCGCCCGTATTGCCGAAACGTCCACGGTGATTGGAGGAGGTTGCCGGTCTTGGCGAACTGGACCCGCGGCTTGTCGAACGGAAACGGTTTGCCGTGCTCCCGTTGGAGCCTCGGCTTGGGATCGAACGTGTCGAGATGCGACGGTCCGCCCTTCATGAACAGGAAAATGACGCGCTCGGCCCGGGGTGGGTGGTGCGGCGATCGAGGGCGCAACGGATCGACGCGATCCGCCGGCACCGGCGCGGCGGCGGCGTCTTCTTCGGCCAACAGGGCGGCGAGAGCGAGCGAACCGAACCCAACCGCGTGTTGCCGGAGCATCTCCCGACGCGAGGGGTAACGATCGGCGGGTTGAAGCATGCGACGTTCCTCGTTCAGTTGACGTACACGAACTCGTTGGCGGCCACGATCACTTGGCACCAGGCCGCCCAGGCCCGCAGGCGTCGTCGTTCCGCGTCGGGTTCCGTGGCCCGCAGGGCGCGGTCGAATCGCTCGATGTACGCGCGGGCCGACGCTGTTTCGGCTTCGGTCGGCGGACGGGCGTATGCGCGCAAGTAGAGCCGCGCGATGCGCGCGCCGTCATCCTCGTCGGTGCCGGCCAACAGCGCGGCGGCCATATGTTCGGTGACCTCGGCCACGAATTCGCTGTTCATCAGGAACAGCGCTTGCGGCGCGATGGTCGTCGTGGCTCGATCGCCGTTCGGCACGCTCGCGTCCGTGTAATCGAACAGCGTGAACATGTCGTACAGGTGGTTGCGAATCACGGGCAAATACAGCGACCGCCGGCGGCTCGCGTAGCCGGTATTGTCCCGCGAAGTGTGGTTGAAAACGAACTCGCGGTTGTTCACGTTCAGCAGCGACCCGCCCATTTCGAGATCCAGCGTGCCGCCGGTCGCCAACAACGTGTCCCGAATCACTTCGGCCTCGAGACGCCGCACCGGCATGCGCCAACCGAGACGGTTGCCGGGGTCGACACGCTCGGCCACGGGGTCATGCGTACTGCTCATGCGATAGGTGCTCGAGCGCATGATCAGCCGGTGTAAGGCCTTGATCGACCATCCGTCGTCGACGAAACGCTTCGCCAGCCAGTCGAGCAGCGCGGGGTTGCCGGGCGACTCGCCGCGGAGCCCGAAATTGTCCGGGGTCTCGACCAACCCCCGCCCGAAGTGCCACCGCCAGATCCGGTTGACCAGCACCCGACTCGTCAACGGGTGGTCGGCCGCGGTGATCCATCGGGCCAGTTGCAACCGACCGCTTTGGGTTTCGTCGAATCTCGCCCCACCGATTCGGTCGAGAAACCGCGGAACCCGTCGCGCCACCGTGTCCCCCAACGTCAGGTGGCTGCCCCGAACGTGAACGCGCACGTCGCCGATCTCGCCGTCGAGCACACCCATCGCGGAGGGCATGACCGGCGCCGCCTTCTCGAGCGCCTCCAACGGCTTACGCAACCCGGTCAGCTCGGTCCGAGTCGCCGCGGAATAGAACGACTCGGCGTTCTCGGGTACGGCAAACGGCCCGGAAGCGTCTTTCAACACCTGCTGCACGACCGGCGATTCGTCGGTGTCGAAAATCGTCTGGTACCGTTCGGCAAGTGCTTCGCGTGTCGTCGGTAACGGTTCGCCCAGCAATTCCCGGGTGTCCGGCACGGCGTCGGCGCCGTTCGACAGCGCGTGCCACGGTTGAAGCAGCGAGTCCGGCTCATCCCGGATACGGACCAGGTACACATGCCATTGCTTGAGAAACGCGGGATTCAGTTTCCGCTCGCTGGCCACCGTCTCGACTTGTTTCACGTCGGCGTCATGGCCATCGAGAGCCGCCGCCGCGAGCAGATAGTCGGCCACGTGTTTCCTAACCTGCGCGACCAACTTCTGATCCGCCGCCGTCTTGATCTGTTCGACGGCGTCCTTTTGCTCGGCCACCTTCGCATCGTGTTTCGCTTTGCGATCTTGCTGCGTCTTCGTGGCGATCGAATGCTCTTGCCAGCGCGCGACCGTCTTGAAGCTCTCCATGGTGCGCGTGCTCTTGAAGATGCCGGCCAGCGCGTAATAGTCCTCCGTGCTGATCGGATCGAACTTGTGTTCATGACACCGCGCGCAGCCGAGCGTCAATCCCATGAGCGATCGACCGATCGTGTCGATCTGCTCGTCAATGATGTCCATCTCCATTTTCTGCTTGTCCGGCTCGGCCAGCACCTTGGGCCCCAGGACGAGGTACCCGGTCGCGATCAGTCGTTCACGGCGCAGCGCGGGGTCATTCCCCGGCGCCATCAGATCGCCGGCCAACTGCTCGATGATGAACCGGTCGTAAGGCTTGTCCCGGTTGAACGCGGCCACGACATAATCGCGGTACCGCCAGGCATTGCCGTGGGCGACGTTCTCGTCGAGCCCGTTGGAATCGGCATACCGCGTCACGTCGAGCCAGTGACGACCCCAGCGTTCGCCATAGTGCGGCGACGCCAACAGTCGATCCACGAGTCGGTCGATGGCGTCCGGCGAATCATCGCGGAGGAAGTCGCTGATTTGGTCCTCGGTCGGGGGCAAACCGATCAGATCGAAGGTCGCCCGGCGAATGAAAGTGCGCTTGTCGGCGGCGGGGGCCGGCTGCAGCCCCGCCGCTTCGAGTCGCGCGAGGACGAAACGGTCGATCGGGTTGGTCACCCATGAAGCGCGCTCGACCTCGGGCGGCGTGACCGACCGTACCGGTTGAAACGCCCAATGGTCGTCGGGCTCGGCGGCGGGCGTTGCCGAGACGACCAGTCCCATCGCCATCGCGTAGACGACCACGGGGTTGCCGCGACATCGACATTCGATGCTCGTGCTGAACCTTTTCCGCATGCTTGCCCACCGTTTGGAGGAAGACGACATCTACTAAAATACAGGAACTCGCACGGTGACGGAAGGTCGACGTTCGTCTCACGCACGGATATCCCACGGGATGCAACCCGTGGGCTTGGCGCTTGTGCGAAACTCAATGCTTTCGGTTCCGTGTACCGCTGTTTTCCCCTACGATTAGGAATTCCTGATCTGGACGGACTCGTGATGTGAATGAGGGATCCAAACCGATGACCAGACTGGCCCGGCTATTCGCGTGTACTGTATTTCTCAGTGGCATCGTCACGCCCGGTTCCCCCCTCCGCGCCGGGGACTGGACCCAGTTCCGCGGGCCCACCGGCCAGGGCATCTCGACCGCGAAAGGCGTACCGGTCCACTGGAGCCGGGACAAGAACGTCGCGTGGCGGATCGAGCTGCCCGGCAAGGCGTGGTCGTCACCGATTCTTCTTCGCGGCCGACTGTACCTGACGACGGCGGTTCCCGGGGATGGCGACACGCAGGTGCTGCGCGTACTCTGCCTGAACGCCGAGAACGGCGAGTCGATCTGGAACGTCGAAGTTTTCAGGCACGGCGCAGCGAACAAGCACCCGAAGAACGGGCACGCGAGTCCGACCCCCTTGACCGACGGCAAGCACCTGTTCGTTCACTTCGGTACCAACGGTACGGCTTGCCTCGACCTGGACGGCGAAGTGATCTGGCGAAACCGGGAGCTCGTTTATGATCCGCGTCACGGCAGCGGTGGATCGCCCGTCCTCACCGAGACGTCGCTGGTGATCAGTTGCGACGGCTACGACACGGAATTCGTGGCGGCCCTCGATCGCGCGACGGGGAAGATCCGCTGGAAAACGCCGCGTCCGCAACACGAGGGCAAGA
>Ga0299906_10005071_pt1 | contig 10755 bp, 6 predicted proteins | sample RVTome_14_FD_200259 | JGI IMG/M metagenome (GOLD analysis project Ga0299906, IMG submission 200259) | Soil microbial communities from uranium-contaminated site in the Upper Colorado River Basin, Wyoming, United States - RVT145D125 (version 2) ... | reverse complement strand
GTCCAGGTGGGCGTAGTAGAGGGAATGCCCGTCGGCATCACGCACCCAGACGACCTTGCCGCCCAGCCCGCCGTTCCGCACGCGGGTCACTACGCCGTCCACGGCGGCCACAGCGGGGGTTCCCCTCGGGGCAAAGATGTCGACGCCGTGGTGCCGTCGCCGCCCGCCGTCCCGCGAGGCGCCGAAAAAGCTGCGGATGGCGCCGCTGTCTTTACCGGCCACAGGGAAGGCCAGGGACGCGTCGGTCTGGATGGTCATCGTGTAGCGCCCGCCCCGCAGGAGTTCAGGCTGCACCCGGAGGAGATACGTTCGGGTCCGGCGTATGTTGTATTCCAGGGCGCGCGTGCTGTCGGCGCTGCGCACGTGGCGGGGTGTGCCGGCCGAGTCGCGAGGCGCTTCGTAGAGGTCGACGAAGACGCGGGCCGTGTCGCCCGGCTGCGTGGCGACGTGGATCAGCAGTTTTTGCCCGCGCTGGAGGTCGAACGCGTAGCTGACGGCCGCGGGCTGAGCGGGATCGAGGTAGCGGACTTCGCGAAAGGGGAGGGTGATCGGTGAGGCGTCCGCCAGGGCATGCCGGCTCGCGTTCATCCATGACTGCCCCAATGCCGTGTGTATCAGGCCGGCTTCTTCCAGCGAGGCGGTGTAGGCTTCGTGGGGCGTCAGGCGCTCGAAGGAGGTGCGTATCGTCTCAACCTGTTCGCAGCCGGTCGTACACAGGATCGCGCCCAGCAGAAGAACGATCCCCGTCCATGAACCTTTCCAGCGCATTGTAAAGCGAGTCGGCATTTCGGCAGAAGTAGATGAGGCCGTTTGTGAAAGTCGAATATCGAACAGGGGTGAAAATAGTTTCGCACCTGTAAACGTTCGGCCGTGGGGCGGTGTCTTAATCCAGAAGATAGGGCCTTGCCTGCGCAGGGAGGGAGGAGGTGCCCGTCGAGAAAGCCCATCACTTTTTTTGCGGCCCTGTGCATCTCTGCCGGCAGACCCACGTAGCGGTGCTAATAAACTAGCACATTGGTCAGCCGTTCCTGGGCGTGATCCATCGAGTGCCGGGCTTCCGGCTCAACGCAACGAAGCAGTCCACCGCGATGCACCTGATACCGTCTCGTACCGCAGGGCCCTGTTGGCTTTTTATCCTGATGCTGCTCCTCGCGCCCGCCGTGGGAGCCCAGACGCAAGAAGCCACGGAACGCGTCGAAGTGAGGGGCGCGCCGGCCGAGGCAGCACCGATCCCGGCCGAGGCGCCGCGCCGCAGGGTTCAGACCGTACGCCGGCAGCAGGCCGTCATCATTGATGGCCGGCTCGACGAGGCGGCGTGGCAGCAGGCGCCCGTCATCGACGGCTTCATGCAGCGCGAACCCGTCGAAGGCGCGGCCCCGACCGAGCGCACCGTCGTCCGCGTGCTCTACGACGACGAGGCCATCTACGTCGGTGCCCGTATGTTCGACGCCGCACCGGACTCGATCATTGCCCGCCTGGGCCGCCGCGACTCCCAGCTGGATTCCGACGCCTTCGGCTTTTTCATCGATCCCTACCTCGACCGTCGTTCCGGCTTCTATTTCGCCGTCAACGCCGCCGGGACGCTCATGGACGGCGTGTTGCTCAACGACGACTGGGACGACGACTCGTGGGACGGCGTCTGGCAGGGCAGGGTATCCCGCGACGACGAAGGCTGGACGGCGGAGTTGCGGATCCCGCACTCGCAGCTTCGCTTCCACAGGCAGGACCGGTATACGTGGGGCGTCAACTTCCGACGGGACATCGCCCGTAAGAACGAGCAGCAGTTTCTCGTCTACACGCCGCGTAGCGAGAGCGGCTTCGTCTCTCGCTTCGTCGATCTCGTCGGCGTCGAGCAGATCCGCCCGCCGCGCCAGCTCGAAGTGACGCCGTACGTCACCACCCAGGCGGCCTTTACGGATGCCGCCGACGGCGATCCCTTCAACGACGGATCGACCTACACGCCGGACGTCGGGGCCGACTTCAAGGTCGGCGTTACCAGCAACCTGACGCTCAACGCCACCGTCAATCCCGACTTCGGGCAGGTCGAGGTAGACCCGGCGGTGGTCAACCTGAGCGACTTCGAGACGTTTTTCCCGGAAAAACGGCCGTTCTTCATCGAAGGCGCGTCGATCTTCAACTTCGGCTACGGCGGTTCCAACAACAACTGGGGATTCAACTGGGGCAACCCGGATTTCTTCTACAGCCGTCGCATCGGGCGGGTGCCGCAGGGGAGCCTGCCCGACTACGACTACGCCGATACGCCGGACGGCACGCGGATCCTCGGGGCTACCAAGCTGACGGGTAAGGTAGGCAGTGGATGGAATATAGGCACGGTCCAGGCCGTCACGGCGCGCGGGATGGCGGAACTGGAGCGGGACGGCGATCGCTTCGAGGCCGAGGTGGAGCCGGCCACGTACTACGGCGTCGCGCGGGGACAGCGCGAGTTTCACGAAGGGCGCCAGGCCCTCGGCTTCATCGCGACGAGCACCGTCCGGGATTTCAAAGAGAGTCGGTTGCGCGCCGAGATCAACAGCGCGGCGTACACGTTCGGCGTCGACGGCTGGACGTTTCTGGATCGGGACAAGACATGGGTGGTCACGGGCTGGCTGGGGGCTTCGCACGTACGCGGCACCGAGGCCCGGATGCTCAGCCTGCAGGAGAGTTCGCTGCATTATTTCCAGCGTCCCGACGCCGGGCATGTGCACGTCGACAGCAGCGCTACCTCGCTCACCGGGCTGGGCGGCCGGGTGATGCTCAACAAGCAACGCGGTCGTTTCTTCATGAATGCCGCCCTCGGGTTCATCTCGCCGTCGTTCGACGCCAACGACCTGGGCTTCATGTTCCGCACCGACGTCATCAACGGGCACGTCGTCGCGGGCTATAGCTGGCCCGAGCCGAGGTCGTTCTACCGCCGGATCAACGTCAATGCCGCCGTCTTCCGCAGCCTCGACTTCGACGGCAACACGATCTGGACGGGCGTCTTTGCGAACGGCTTTCTCACGCTGAAGAATTATTACTCGGTCTTCATGAACACGGCCTACAATCCGGAGACGGTCAACAACCGGCGCACGCGCGGCGGCCCGCTCACGAAGAACCCGCCCGGCTTTCAACTGGGCGGCGGCGTCGAGTCGGACAGCCGAAAACCCTGGGTGTTCCAGGTCTTCGGTTTCACCTACCGGACCGCATCCGGCAGCAGCGCCGACCTGGAGGTGGGCGTCGAGTGGAAACCGGCCGCCAACGTTTCGCTCTCCGCCGGGCCGGGAATCAGCTGGAACCAGGAAAAGGCACAGTGGATCAACGCCTTCGACGACCCGACCGCGACGGCGACCTTTGGCCGTCGCTACGTGTTCGGAGAGTTGGATCAGACCACCTTCTCTGCCAACATCCGCCTCAACTGGACGTTCACGCCGCTCTTGAGCCTTCAACTCTTTGCCCAGCCGCTCATCTCGGCGGGCGATTACACCCGGTTCAAGGAACTGGCACAGCCGAAGAGTTATGCCTTCAACGTCTACGGCGAAGACAACACCTCGACCTTCGACCCGGCGACCTTCATCGCGGACCCGGACGGGGACGGCCCGGCTGCGCCCATCGAGGTCGGCAACCCGGACTTCAACTTCAAGTCGCTGCGCGGGACGGCGGTGCTCCGGTGGGAGTTCCGCCCCGGCTCGACGCTCTACCTCGTCTGGACGCAGACGCGCGACCAGTCCGATGAGAACGGCCAGTTCCGCTTTGGCCCTTCCTTCGGGCGCCTCCTTGATGCCCGGGCCGATAACATTTTCATGCTGAAGTTGACGTACTGGTTGAGCCGGTAAGCACGGGGCACAATAATGCAGGCCGTGTGGCGTTGAACAGAGTGTCGGTCGTCATCGATCTTTTGGCATGCGTGGCATACAGATCAGGCTTTACCGATGACCCGAGTTGAGGGAGGGAGGATAGCCCTCATCGGCAGCCCGCCGATGGGGGCTCCTTTTTTGAGGAGAACTGTTCCCGCTGGTGTATGCAGCGTTGCACGCCCGAGCGCACCGGCAGCATGCACAATGGCGCGGCGACTACACGCTCAACACGACGGCGCTCGTCCACGAGGCTTATCTCAGGCTGATCGATCAAAGCGAACGAGAAGCACAGGTCGTCGAGCCGGCCACGCGCGGTGTTGGTCTACCAGGATCCCACAACGCTGCGACAGTTGAAAGGGAAGGAAGTGCTTGAAGGGGAAGGTATCCCCGGCTCGCCTATGGCACTCCCCGGGAGGGTAATGACTTCAAGATCATGGGGGAGGCATAGGCATTCATTTCTTGAAAGGCGGGCCATCGTTGTTGTAAGCCGTCCGCTTTCAGCGGTCAGTCGTTAGCTTGAAAGGCCAACGCCAGGCTCTAAAGCACTGCGCCGGAGAGGAAGGAAAAGGCTGAAAGCGGACCGCTGACGGCTGATCGCTATCTTGTGTAAACGTCCGCCTCGTTCGCCACGTCTAAGGGGGTGAGCAGACGAGGAACCGATGCTTTTAACCGTGACCCTGGTGGCTGAACCGTTGCAGCGTCGTAGCGAGCCGAAGCCGTTCCACGACTTCGTGGAGCGGTACAAGCGGCCGCTCTACGCGCTCGCCTACGACCTGACGGGCAACCACCACGATGCCGAGGACTTGTCGCAGGACGTCTTCATCAAGGCGTATCGCGGCATGGACGACTTTCGGGGCGAGGCGCAGGTCTACTCGTGGCTCTACCGCATCGCCGTCAACACCTACCTGAACAAGCGGCGCAAGAAGGCCCTCCGGTTTCGGCAGTTGTGGGACGACTTCAGCCAGGCGGCTCCGGAGCCGGGTACGCAACCCCGGCCGGATCAGCACACCGAGGCCGGTACGATGCGGGGCCACGTGGAGGCGGCCTTGCAGCAGCTCTCGCCGCGCGAGCGGTCGGCCTTCGTGCTGCGCCATTACCAGGATCTCTCCCTCAAAGAGGTAGCGACGACGATGGACATCGCCGAGGGCACGGTCAAGAGCCTGCTGTTTCGCGCCACGCAGAAGTTGCGGACGGCCCTCGCCTTTTACCGAGAAGACCTAGGGTTGCCATCATGAAGGGCATACGTCCCTGGTCATCCGTCATGGGTGCGTAGCCAAACCACGGACCACTGACTACGGACCACGAACCCATGACCCCTTAAAACCGGAAGACGATGAATAACTGCAATACCTACGAACCGTTGATCGCCGAGCTGTTGTTCGGGGCCTTGAGCCCGGAAGAGCAGCAGCAACTGGCCGTGCACCTGGAAGCATGCCCGGGCTGCCGCGCGATGGTCCAGGACATGCAGACTACGCTCCAACGCATCGCCGAGCCCATTCGGCCCGAGCCGGCGCCGGTCTTCTGGGAAGGATACCACGAACGGCTCGAAGCCCGGATAGCGCGGGACGCACGCCGCCGGGAGCCGGTGGAGCGCCTCCTCGAATGGCTGCGCGTGCCGGGTAGGTTGAACGGGGCGGCCTTGCTCTTCGGACCGCGCTGGGCGTATCAACTCTCGGCGGCCCTCGTGCTGCTGGGGATGGGCGTGCTTATCGGATGGATGGTCTTTGGGAACGCATCGCCAGAGGCCCCGCAGATCGTCGAAGCGCCGCAGGGGGTAGAGACGCCGGTACAGGCGGCGTCGATGGAAGCCCGCACGACGCGCTACCTCGAACGCTCCAAGGTGCTGCTGTTGGGCCTGGTCAACCTGGAGCCCGAACAGGATCCGTCGCTCCTCAACCTGTCGCATAAACGGCAGGTTGCCCGCGAACTCATCGACGAATCCAACGCGCTCAGGGCCGACCTGGACGACGCCGACCAGCGTCTGCTACGCGTGCTGATCGAAGACCTGGAAGTGATCCTGCTCCAGATCGCCAACCTCGAAGCAGGGCACGACTTGCCCGCCATCGAGATGGTGCAGCGCGGTGTAGATCAGCGGGCGATCCTGCTCAAGATCAACCTGACCGAGATGCGGCGTGAGGCCGGCAGCGTGCAACCCGCCGTCGCCCCGGCTGCGCGTCCCGATAGCTCGACCTTGTAAATGACCCTCCTCCGAGCAAGCTCCGAGGTACCCGCTAAGGACGTAGTTGCTTACCGATGCAAGCATCGAGGTAGGCGACCAGAAAATGAATCAACTTTTTGAATAGAGGGAATAGCGTCATGTGGATACAGAATCACCATCATCGCCTGTTGGGCCTGCTCTTCGTGGCGGTTTGGCTGCTGGGGGGAGCATCGGCCGGAGCAGCCCAGGCGCAGGATCGGGCCGCCGAAGCCTATCAGCGGACGTACGAACTGGTGCTCGACGAAGAGTGGACCCAGGCATCCGACGCCCTGCGTAGCTTTCTCAACCAGCACCCCCGCAGCGACTGGGTGGACGACGCCAAGTTCTGGCAGTGCTACGTGCAGGAGAAGGCAGGACGGTCCGACGAGAACGCGTTCCTTTGCTACCAGCGTTTCGTGGAAGAGCAGGCGCGGAGTACATGGGTCGACGATGCCCGTACCAATATGGTGCAACTCGCCCGGCGGCTGGCGCGCAGCGGTAACCGCAAATACATGGACGTCGTCGAGGGGATGCAGGATCAGGGCAACGAAGAGGTCAAGCTCGCCGCGCTCGACGCGCTGTGGCAGATGGGCGACGAGACCGCCCTCGACGCCGTGATCGACCTGTACGACGGGTCGGGCACCGAGGAGTTCAAAAAGAAGATCATTTTCGCGCTCTCGCAGTTCGACGCGCCCCGTGCGGCTCAAAAACTCAAGGACATCGCGCTGCAAGATGCCGACCCGAAGGTGCGCAAGGACGCGATCTTCTGGATCAGCCAGCGCGACGGGAAGGAGGCGCTTCCCCTACTGGAAGAGATCGCCCGTACGGACGCCAGCTACGAAGTGCAAAAGCAAGTCATCTTTGCGTATTCGCAACTGGGCCGCGACGGCGTGCCGCGTTTGATTGAACTGGCCCGTACCCAGCGCGACCCCGAGATTCGCAAGGAGGCCATCTTCTGGCTGTCGCAGACCGAGGCGCCCCAGGTCGAAGCCTTCTTCGCGGAGCTGATCACCAGCGTCACCGACTTCGAGGTGCAGAAGAGCCTCGTCTTTGCCTTCTCGCAATTGCCGGAGGAGCGGGGCGTGCCGCGCCTGATTGAGGTGGTGCGGAGGCATCAGAATCCGCAGATCCGGAAGGAGGCTATCTTCTGGCTGGGACAGGCCGGGACCCGTGAGGTCCTCGAATTCTTCGACACCCTGATCAACACCAGCACCGACTTCGAGGTCCAGAAAGGGCTCGTCTTTGCCTTCTCGCAGGTGTCGGACCGGGCCGGCGTGCCGCGCCTGATCGACGTCGCCCAGACGCATCGGGATCCGCGAATCCGCAAGGAAGCCATCTTCTGGCTGTCGCAGGCGGGCGGGACTGAGGTGTCGGCCTTTTTCGAAAAGGTGATCAACAGTGACGCGGAGTACGAGGTGCAAAAGCAGGTCGTCTTTGCTATCTCCCAGCTCGGCCGCGAAGGCGTCCCGGCGCTCATCCAGGTGGCCAAGACGCACGCCGACCCGCAGATCCGTAAGGAAGCGGTCTTCTGGCTCGGGCAGACCGACGACGCCCGCGCCCGCGAAGCCCTCCTCGAAATCGTCCGAGGGCAATGAGCATGCTTTCAGGCTGTACGCCTGGAGGATACGACGCCGTGGCTGTTCGCGCGTACCGGGGAGGCCGGCGCAGGGCATGGCATCACAATAGAAAACAATGATAACCCGAAAAGGAGGAGGATCCGATGTCCACGAAATCAACCCTGGTGTTAACGGTGATGCTGGCAGGCGTGTTGCTTGGGCCGCAGGCGGTCATGGCGCAGGCCACCGCCGACGTCGAGTTGCAGAAACAGGCCGTTTTTGCGCTGGCCCAGCAAGACAACGCCCAGAGCGTCTCGGTGCTGGTCGATCTGGCCCAGACCCATGCCAACCCGGAAGTGCGGAAGCAGGCCATCTTCTGGTTGGGCCAGAAGGGCGGCGATGAAGTGGCTTCATTCTTCGAAGAGATCCTGGCCTCCGAGGCGGACCTCGACGTGCAGGAGCAGGTGGTTTTTGCGATCTCTCAGCTGCCGGATGACGAGTCTGTGCCGCTGCTGATCGACCTGGCCAAGCAACACGAAAACCAGGAGATCCGCAAAAAAGCCGTCTTCTGGCTGGGGCAAACGCAAGATCCCAGGGCCGCTACGGCCCTGCTCGAAATCGTAAAGGGGCAATGAAGCATAGCGGGAAGCATGACATAATCACCCACGCGATAACCTTGTAGAGCCATGAAACGCATAATGACCCTCGCTAGCCTGGTACTTGTACTCGCGCTGAGCCCGGCAGCGCTCCGGGCGCAGCGCGTTGCGCACCATCCCCAACCCTCGGAGACGCTCAATCAGAAATGGCAATGGGCCGAACAGCAGGCCCGCCAGGACGACTACCGCCGGGGGTACTGGATCGGCTACAGCATCGAGCGCTTGATGGGCGAATACTCGTTCATCGGCTCGTGGTCCAGCCGGGGCAACCGCATGACGCTCCACGAACTGCTCTACGGCGAAAAGCCGGAGTTTGACATGCGCGACCGCCGCGATCACGACCGGACGTCCGAGCGACAAGTCGTCAAGGAGGTGGCGTTGCTTTTCGAATACACGGCGGATGGCGAAGCCGCGCGTCGGATTCGCGTCACCAACCTGTCCGGGCACGTGGACGTGGACGGACGTCCGGTGATCTGGCTGGGTTTGTCGGAAGACGACGAAAGCCTGGACTTCGTGCAACAACAGTACCGCACCGCCCGCACCGACGATCTCAAAGAGGACCTGGTGATGGCGGTATCCATCCACGACCTGCCCGACCGCGTTGTGCCCATCCTGACGGACATCCTCACGGGTAATGACGACGACGATGTGCGCAAGAGTGCGGCGTTCTGGCTCGGTCAGCAAGGCGACCCGGCAGCCCTCGACGTGCTGCGGCGTACCGCCCGCGACGACCGCTCGCACGAGGTACGCAAGCAGGCCGTCTTCGGCATCAGTCAGATAGACCGCGACGACGCCGTCGAAGCGCTGATCGACCTGGCCCGCAACGGCCCGAGCGACATCCGCAAGGAATCCGTCTTCTGGCTCGGCCAGAAAGCGTCCGAACGGGCGATTGAAGCGCTGGGGGACATGGTGCAGGATGATTCGGATTCCGAAGTTCAGAAGCAGGCGGTCTTTGCCATCTCGCAGCTTCCCGCAGCGCAGGGCGTGCCCCTGTTGATCGAGATCGCCCATACCCATCCCAGGGCGAAAATCCGCAAGGACGCTATCTTCTGGCTCGGCCAGAGCGAAGACCCGCGCGCGCTGGAAGCGTTGATCGAACTGGCGCGCGGGTAGTGTTGCTATGGGTATGAGGGTAGCGGACGTCTTTAATAAATTTTGACGCATCACCGTCGAAACCGCCATAATACGTCGGATGGGGGGTGTTTTTACCAACGGCTGCCCGTCAAAACTTATCAGGCTTGAGCCGTAGATCGTGGAAGTCGTAGCTGAAGTCGGTGGCGCGTGAGACGGCTTTGAGTTTGACCTGATCGATGGTGCCTTCGGGCGTCAGCGAAAACGTCACGAACGCATCGGCGCGCAACTCGCGGTCCCGCCAGCGGGCCACGAAGGTGTCGTACTGCCAGTGCTCCAGGTCCCCGAGGAGCGACGGAGACCGCGTAAACCGGATGACCAGCCCGTCGTTCTCCTGCGTGATCTCGACGTCGCCGTACCAGGCGTCTACGTACGTTCCCGCGTAGCTTGCCAGCGGTAAGGACGGCTTTGACGTCGCGTCGCGAGCGGCTGCCGTCTCGGACTCCGCCTGGGCCGTCTCCGCTTCGAAGCGTGCCTGAAGCGCCCGATAGGCGCCGAGCCAGTCGTGCGGTGCCGCGCCGAGGTAGTGATCCAGGATGTGGTAGGTGACGGCATTGAACGCGGCGCCCGACTCCTGGTTGGTGAAGACCGCTACGCCGAGTTTGAGGTCCGGGATCAGGGCGATGCGGGAGACGAAGCCCGGAAGCCCGCCCGTATGGGTGACCAGCTTGTACCCCCGGTAGTCGCGCACTTCGAAGCCGAGGGCATAGCCCCGGAAGTTGGTACGGAGCGGGGCCAGCTCCGGCGCCGGATTGCCGATCGGCATCGGCGTCACGATAGACCACAACTGGCGCGTCGTAGCGGGCGAGAAAAGGCGGCGGTCGGGTGCCACGCGGCCGGAGTCCAGCTGGACGATCATCCACTTCGCGATGTCCTCGGCGTTGCTGTTGATGCCGCCGGCGGGGTTGACGTTGTCGCTGGCAAACGGCGCGATGGCGCGCACCTTGCCGTTGATGCGTGCATGCGGCGTGGCCGACCCTTCGCCATGGATCGCGTGGCGGACGTTGCTGCCGTCCATGCCCACGGGGGCGAGGATGCGCGCCTCTACGAAGGTTTCCCACGGCTGGCCGCTGACGGCCTCGATCACCTCCCCGGCTACGCTGTAGAGCACGTTGTCGTAGGCGTAGGCGCTGCGGAAGCTCGCCACCGGCTCGATGTACCGGAGCCGGCGCACGATCTCCTTGCGGTCGTACGTCGAAGGGGGCCACCAGAGCAAGTCGCCGGCACCCAGGCCGAGCCCGCTCCGATGCACGAGCAGGTCGCGCACCGTGAGTTCGCGCGTGACGTACGGATCCCACATCTGGAACCCCGGCAGGTACGCGATGACCGGCGCATCCCAGGCCAGCCGTCCTTCCTCGACCAACAGGGCGAGCGCCGTGGCC
>Ga0299906_10005068_pt1 | contig 10757 bp, 5 predicted proteins | sample RVTome_14_FD_200259 | JGI IMG/M metagenome (GOLD analysis project Ga0299906, IMG submission 200259) | Soil microbial communities from uranium-contaminated site in the Upper Colorado River Basin, Wyoming, United States - RVT145D125 (version 2) ... | reverse complement strand
GTGGAAGTATCCGATCAGCGGTCTGGATGCCGGATTCGGTCACACTCTGAACGACCACGCGTGGCAAATGGACCACGTCGACCAGAACCTTTACATCGGGACCTATAACGCCAGCATCGGATCGAAGAGAGACCCGGTGCATGCGCCGTTGCTGCAGCACAACATGGGGGCTCATCTGTATCGAACGGAGGACGGCTGGTACCACAGCGCCGTCACCACGAACGGCTTCGCCAATCCGTCCGATCCGTTCGGCGGCCCATTCGACTATGGCATCCGCACCATGGCGGTGACGCCGCACGGAGCGTTCTTCGGCACCGCGAACGACTTCTACGGATTGGCTGTCTTTCGCGCCAACCCCGGGAGCTCCACGAGGCCGGCACCGCCGCAGCGTGTCGAGATCGAGCCGACAGGGAGCGGCAGCGCTCTTCTCTCCTGGGAATCGTCGCCCGGCGCCACGGGCTACGAGATCTGGCGCGCGGAGATACATCGCGTGCTGGTGCGAGACGAAATCAACTTCGAGAACTGGAACGGTCAGTTCGGAAACAAAATCCCCGACACCTACGTGGGTCCGTACGAGCGGATCGCGGTGAGCCGCGACCCAACCTTCATCGACCAGACGGTGCTTCCGGACAAGAGGTACATGTACTTCGTCCTGGTGGAGGCGCAAGGGCAGGTCTCGGACCAATCGAACCTGGTGACCTTTCCGCTTCTCACCCCGCCGGTGACGTTCGCGCGGCTGATCGATGAAGTCGACCGCCTGGACCGGCGCCGCCGGCTCCGCCGCCCGGCCGTTCGGTTCACGAGCGTGCGCCGGCAGATCGCGGACGCGCAGACAGCGGCCGCAAGGTGCGAGATCGGCGACGCGCTCGCGAATCTCCACCCGCAGCAGGCATCGACCGCAGTCCAGAAGCCCGAAGCGACCGACCTCGAGATCCTCATGGCCAAGCTCGTGCGGCGTCTCCAGTTGTTCCAGCGACTGCAGCACGAAGTGAGCTCGGATGAATTTTGCACGTTGTTACCGGAGGGTGCCGCGGCAGAGACATCCGGGATGACCCGCCGAAGTGCGCGTTAGAGTCATCGCCGTCGGCTCTCAGGGGGACGTGCGTCCGTATGTGGCCCTGGGCGCGGGCCTGCGTGCCGCCGGCCATGACGTAAGGGTCGTTACTCATCCCGGCTTCGAGGATCTGGTTCGCGGGCGCGGTCTGGACTTCGCTCCGGTCGCTGGCGATCCGCGCGATCAGGCAGACAATCGAAAACTGCGCGCGCTTCACGACGACGGCCGGAACGTCTTCCGATGGTGGCGCACGTTCAATGAAGTGGACGCGCCCCTCATGCGAAAGCGGCTTCGGGACTGCTGGGAGGCCTGCCCCGACGCGGACGTGCTCGTGGTCTCGGTGCTTCCGTACTTGCTCGGCTACGCCATGGCCGAGAAGCTTCAGGTGCCTCTGGTCCGGGCTTTTTATTTCCCGGTCTCGCCGACCCGCTCGTACCCTCCGGACTTCGTGCCCGCCTGGCTCCGGCTCGGTGACCGCCTCAACCTTCTGAGCTACCACGGGCAGCGCCAGGTCCTCTGGCAGATCGCGCGGCCCTGGGTGGCGCGGGCGTGTCGTGAGGTGCTGGGTCTCGAGGGGCTCCCCCGTCTCGAGCCGTTCGGAGACCTGGACCGACGGCAACAGCTCCTGCTGTATTGCTACAGCCCGGCGGTCGCGCCGCCGCCTTCGGACTGGGGAAGCTGGATCGACGTTACCGGCTACTGGTTCCTGGACCGGTCGACGGACTGGAGCCCGCCGCCCGCTCTAGCCGAATTCCTGGCCGATGGACCTCCACCCGTGTACGTCGGTGGCTTCGGACACATGACCAACGGCGACCCGACCGCGCTCGCGCGAACCGTGGCGCGCGCCCTCGCCTCGACGGGAAGCCGCGCCGTGGTGCTCACGGGGTGGGGGGGCCTCCCCAAAGAGGAACTCCCTCGCGAGATCTTCGCCGTCGACTGGGTCCCGTTCGACTGGCTGTTCCAGCGGGTGGCGGCGGTCGTCCACCACGGCGGCGCGGGCACCACCGCCGCGGGCTTACGTGCCGGTGTGCCGACGATCGTCGTCCCGTTCTTCCTGGACCAGTTCTTCTGGGGCAGACGGGTGTTCGAGCTGGGCGTGGGCCCGCGGCCGATCCCGCGGAAGCGGCTCGAGACCGATACGCTGGCGGCGGCCATCCGGATCGCCACTACCGATCCCGACATGCGCGGTCGGGCAGCGGTGCTCGGCGCCCGGATTCGGACCGAGGACGGAGTCGCGCGGGCCGTTGCCTCGTTCGAGCGGCACATGGGCCGATCCGGTGAAAGGTGTCTGCCGAGTCGATCCAGTCCAGGGAAGAGACCTCCATGACGACTACCGGCGACGTCGTCGAAGCGCGCGTGGAGAAACTGTACCTCGATCTGTTGAAAAAAAGCCTGACCCGGACGATCGCCGCCGAGACTTATTCCGCGGCGGAGCCGTGGTTCGGATTCGTGCGGTGGTTCTTCCTTCCCCTGCAGATGTTCCTCCTGGCTCGCGGATGGACCGTCGTCCGCCGCCGGGCGGTCGATTCCGGCATGCGCAGCGAAGGGCGGGACTGGCCGGCGGACGCGGAGACCATGATCGGGCTCGAGCGGCTGGACAACATCCAGTTCTGCATCGAGCGCATTCTGGAGGACGGTGTCCCCGGCGATCTCATCGAGACCGGAGTCTGGCGCGGCGGGGCGACGATCTTCATACGCGGGGCGCTGAAGGCGTACGGCGACACCACCCGGCGGGTCTGGGCGGCGGACTCGTTCCAGGGTCTCCCAAAGCCGCAGCCCGGGGTCTGGAGAGACGACGAGCGAGGCCGCCTGTGGAAATTCGGGACGACGCTCGCCGTGCCGCTCGCACAAGTGCGCGCGAACTTCGAGCGGTACGGTCTTCTCGACGATCAGGTGCGGTTCCTTCCTGGATGGTTCCGTGACACGCTCCCGTCGGCCCCCATCGAACGACTGGCGCTGATGCGTCTCGATGGAGACATGTACGAGTCGACGATGGACGCGCTCCGCGCTCTCTATCCCAAGCTCTCGCAGGGCGGCTATTGCATCATCGACGACTACTACGCTCAAAGCGGCCAACGACAGGCGGTGAACGAGTACCGGAGCGCGAACGGCATCGCCGAGCCCATCGAGAAGATCGACTGGACGGGCGCATTCTGGCGAAAGACTTCGCCTCAAGGTTAGCCCATGCGCATAGACATTCTCGCCATCGGCTCCCGGGGCGACGTGCAGCCGTACCTGGCGCTCGGCCTCGGACTGCAATCCGCCGGGCACGCGGTCCGCCTCGTCACCCTCGGCGGCTTCGAGGAGCTGGTTCACGGCCGCGGCCTCGGCCATCTTTCCCTCGTCGGCAGTCCGGGGAGCATCGCGAGCGGCACCGCGGGGCGCGATTGGATAGAGCGACGCGACAGCACCATCGGCTTCCTGCGCGGCTTCGTGCGCGTGGCCCCTCCGCTGATCGAAGCGGGTATCTCGAGCTACTGGGAGGCCTCTCGGGATGCCGAAGCTATCATCGCGTCTCCCCTGGGCCTCCTGGTGGGAGTCCACGTCGCCGAGCGGTTGGGGGTGCCGTTGATTCGAACGCAGTTCGCACCTCGCCCCGACTGGGCCGGCCGCGGCGATCTGGTGACGGCGATACGAAGCGACTTGAAGGCGCTGCTCGGAGAGGCGTTCCTCTTTCTTATCTGGAGCCGTCTTCGCCCCCGAACGAACGCCGCGCGCCGGAGCGTCCTCGGGCTTCCCCCGCTCCCGCTGCGGGAGCCTTTCAGCGCGCTCGACGAAAAGCGCATCCCGGTATTGGACGCGTACAGCCCGGCCGTCGTGCCCAGGCCTAAAGAGTGGGGAGATTGGATTCACGTCACGGGCTATTGGTTCCTGGAGGATCCCCCGGAGTGGGTCCCGCCCGGCAAACTGGTCGACTTCCTGAGCTCCGGTCCGCCGCCGGTGTTCGTCGGCTTCGGGAGCACGCCGTTTCCGCGGCCCGAGGCGACGGCCGATCTGGTCGTCCGAGCGCTGGCCCGCGCCGGCCACCGCGGCGTTTTGGTAGCCGGTGGAAGCGGACTGCCCGTTGGCCGGCTCTCGGAGGAAGTCTTGAGCCTCGATTCGGTGCCGCACGGCTGGTTGTTCCCTCGCGTGCACGCGGTGGTGCATCACGGCGGGGCGGGGGTGACGGGAGCGGCGTTACGCGCGGGCCTCCCGTCCGTCGTGGTGCCGGTATTCGCCGACCAGCCGTTCTGGGGGCAGCGAGTGTTCGACCTCGGCGCCGGCCCGCGTCCCATCCCCGCCAAGCGGCTGACGGAGGATGTCCTGGCGAGCGCCCTTCGACTCACCGACAGTGAAGAGATGCGCCGCCGCGCGGCCGCTCTCGGCGAGCAAATCCGCAGGGAGAACGGGGTCGCGCGCGCCGTCGAGACCATCGACCGACATCTCGGCGCGACGAGGCCCTCGAAGGCGGCGCCGGTCTCAGAACGACCGAGAGCTCGCGCTCTCGAAGAGGACCAGGGGCAGAACCGTGGGGTCGGCGGCCGAGGCCTCGATCCGAAGAGACCGCGCCGGGCCGATACCGTGCCTTTCGAGTAGAAGCACTCCCAGCCCGGGTAGAGTGTTTCTGCCGGAGTCGGTAACTGCGCCTCGGAGGAAAACGTGTTCGGGTCCTGTCGCGAGACCGACGCCGTCTCCCTGGGGCGAGAGCAGGCGGCCCGTACCGCCGGACCATGCGCTCGACGCGTTCCCCTGCGCGCGTTGTAGGAACAGTTCCCCGGCGGTGACGCGCTTCCGGCTCCGGTAGTCGCCTACTGCTTCACCGCCACCTTCGTGCGGTCCTCGTCGCTGAGCCGCGACGCGTGGCCGCTGTAGAGGGGCTCGTTCAGAAAACCGGTATGAGGGTAGAGCTCGAGAGGCGCGCTCGTGTCCGCGAGCGGCTGGCCCAGCGTGAGCTGGAGGAGAGCGCCCGAATGGGGCCGTCCATGGCGTGTGAAAGCGCCCCCCCTGACCTCCAGAGTGTGCATCTGCCGTATCGACTGATTGAGGGGCGAGACGGACTGAGGGTCCGGGGACTCGAGCAGTAGACTCAGGCCGTCCTGGTTTCGGAACGGCGCCCAGTACAAGACCTTGGATGCGTCGGCTGCGCCGCCCGTCTCGAGGAAGAAGTAGTGGTCCTCCGAGGGCTCCCCGGGAGAACCCGTCGAAAAGGTGAGGACGCGCGCCGCGGGGTGCCCGATCGTCATGAGGTGCAGAATCTCGTGGGTCACGATCGCATCGATGACCTCTTGCTCGTCGGCGAATCCCTGCGAACGGATGCCATTCACATCGATGACGGCCGGCAGGCCTCCGGCGATGGTCGAGCGTGTGAGCCCGAAGCTCGGGCCGCCCACGCGACCTCGCTTGAGCCAGACCCCGCGCTGGCGCCCGAACGCGGGCCCGTTGGAGGCGATGGGGAGAATCCTCGTCTCGCCCCCTTCGACGTCGATGAGCTTGGGTCCGCCCTTCCAGTCGCTTCGCATCACCCGGTGCCAGACCACGGCCGCTTCGCGGAGGAACCTCATATCCGGCCGCACCGTGGGCTGGGCCTGCACCTCGTCGAGGACGAAAACGTCCTTCCACTCCGTCCCGCCCCGTCGCCCTCCAGGCCCGTCGTTCGGGAGCTCGTTGAAGCGATGGTGGCGGGCGTTGACGAACAGGCCCCGGTACTCCTCGAACGCGCTGAAGCCGTCGCCCTTCTCGATCTGTCGCCGCTCGGCGGGGCGGCTTCCGTTGACGTCCCAGTCGCTGTCATCGCTCGCGTCGGTGGCGCCTGCCGGTGTCGACGATCCCGGGCTTCTCGCGGCCCCCGTGTCGAAGTGCACGAGCTCCGTGCCGTTGAAGTATTTCTGACCGGCTTCCCAGGCGTCGGGGAGCGCATCGGCGTCGTCGTCCCGGGGAAAGCGCTTCTCGGCGTAGGCGCCGCTTGCCCCGTCGAGCACCGAGATCACGCCGTTGCCGCCGAAGTCGTAGGGCGAGATGGTGAGGATGCGGGCGTTCTCCCGTCCGCGGGGCATGCCGTTCGCGAACGCCCTCAGCGCCTGGAGCCCGCCTCCCGGCAGCTCGTCGGGCGCGATCACGTCGAAATCGGGGTTCTGCGCCGCCTCGAGGAGGAAGTCGGGATACTCTCGGCTCCCGGTGTTCAGCGAAGATCCGGGAAGCTGGGAGACGTTGACCAGCTGGATGTAGAGGTCGCGCCGGTCTCCCGGCCGAGAGGGATCGTCCCACCAGATCCGGAAGCGCAGGCGCGCGTCGATATTCGGCAGAAGCTCGTTGCCCCTCGGGTTTCCGCGCGGCAGGTACTTGCGGTAGGAGCCTTCGTCCGGGAAGCCTTCGATGTAAACCTGTGGGCCTCCCGGATCCTGGATGAGCAAGCTCGCCGCGCCGGGCTCGCCCAGGAGGTAGTTCTCGTGAGAAGAGAGCGTGATCTCGACCGTCTCACCTCGTTCCCTCAGCGCGTCGGGCTGCGGGATCACCTCGAGCGTGGTCGATGGCTCACCGGCGGGAAGGGTCACGGAAGTGGGAAGGGCGATGTAGTCGCTCCCGCGGCGCGCGCTTCCCGCGATGGTGAGGAATACCGTCAGAGGAGCGCTCGGGTTGCCGCTGCGGGTGATGGTGAAACGACCGGTGTCGAGCGCGGCTCCGGTGAAGGCGACGGAGGCGAGAGTCGGGGTGGGAGCGGAGAAAGCGGGCTCCGTGGCCGTCTGGTCGGTGGCCATCACGGTGACGGTGGGCGGAGAGGGGTCGCCCGCCGAGCGGGCGATGGTGATGGAAACCGGATCGTTGGTGGAATGATAGCAGTAGAGATCGTCGTTGCCGTCGCCGTCGAAGTCTCCGGGAGCGAGCCAGCCTCCCGCGGGACAGAACCCCGTGGCCCAGGTCTCGAGAGCGCTCGGACCCGCCTCCGCGGCGAGTGAAACCAGGACCGAGCCCGAGTCCTGCTGGTAGTAGAGATCGTCGTTGCCGTCGCCGTTGAAGTCCGCCACCACCGGGACGTCGGTCTGCGTGATGAAGAGGTTGTCCACCAGGGTATAGGTCTCGGTATTCGACGAGGGGCTGTTCGAGATGGCGACCCCGGCGCCTTGCGAGAGGTCGACGTTCGGGATGATGAGCGTCTGCGGGTGCCAGTCCGAATCTCCCACCCACGCGGTTTGGGCGTAGATGCCCGAGCCGTCGTTGCTCACGATGTGGAAGCGCCCCTCTCGACCCCACCCGGGAGGTCTCACGGTGATCTTGACCGACATGTCGAACCGCACTCGATAGGTTCTTCGACCCGGAAGGCCGCGAAAGACGTTCGCCTTGTAGCACCAGCCGCCCCAGACGTTCGCGCTTCGACCCGAGCCCATCACCGGTCCGCGCACGGGGTCCGCCGGGGGAGTGCCGCCGTCTCCCGTCAGATCCGGACCGTGATACCACCACGAATGCCCGTCGCAGAAGGTGCCCGCATCCCAGAAAGCCGTGTCCATCGGGGGATCGGCGATCAGGTTTCCGACGGGAGGCGACGGCAGGCCGGTAGAGAGCGGCTCGAAGCGGCCGTCCTCGGCGAGCGCGAGCTCCGTTCCTCCATCGCCTTCCTTTCTCACGCAGTAGAGGTCGGCCCGGCCGTCGCCGTCGAAATCGCCCGTCCCCACGTCGGACTCGACTCCGGCGCAGAACCCGTCGATCCAGGCGCTCGGGTCCGGGACCATGACCGCGCTGTTTTCGGAAGGAACTCCCTCGGAGAGCGCCACCAAGACCCGGCCGAGGGGGCTGTCCACCGATCCCGGCTCGTGACAGTAGAGATCCATGCGACCGTCGCCGTTGAAGTCCCCCTCTCCGATCTTCCCCGCACCCGAGCACCACCCTGGGGGAAGGCTCGCCCCGCCCGAAACTCCACCGCCGGCGATACAGTACTGCTCGTCCCGTCCGTCTCCGGTGAAGTCCGCCGCCCGGCGAAACCCCGCGCCGCACGCGGCGTGATAGGCGAGACCCCCGTCGATGAAATCGGACCCCCGCGACAGGAGCGGCGTGAGGGCGATGGCCCCCGGATTGTGAGGACAGTACAGATCCGCGAGGCCGTCCCCGTTGAAATCCGCGCTCCGTATCTCGTTCGAGTCGATGCACCAGATGAAAGCGGCGAACGGGGGTGTGTTGAAGGACAGGAACCACGGCTCGCTCGGAACCTCGAACCCCGAGCCGTCGGCAAGCGCCGGCGCCACGTCGATGCGCACCTCCCATCGATCGGAGGCGAAGGTCTTCGTCATGCAAGCGAAGTCCGTCTTTCCATCGCCGCTGAAATCACCAGTGGTCAAGCCGCCGCTCGCGCACCAACCCTCGATCCCCTGGATGGTGTCGGTGGAAAACTCCGCCACCGCGAACGAAGGGAAAAGTGCGATGGTGATTGCCCATACCGAAAGCCGGCGAACGCGGGACCATCGAGCCATGGAAGCCTCCTGCTGGGCGAAGCCCAACGATCTCCCGGGGGGAGGAGCTTGAGAGATTAGTGCCGGGAAGCGCGCCTCGGTTCCGGAACCCTGGCCGGCTCCCCTCCACTAGATCGATCGTGGTTGGCTTCCTTCTCGCGGCCGCTCTCAGCGCCGCTCCCTCTGACGCGGCTCCCACTCCGCTTCGGTTCGAGGACCGCACCCTCGAATCGGGCATCTCCTGGGTTCACCGCACCGGCGGAGCCGGCCGGCGGTTCATGGTCCAGACCTTCGGAGGCGGCGTTCTCGTACTCGACTACGACGGGGACGGACTCCCGGACCTCTTCTTCGTCAACGGAGCGCCGCTCCCCGGCTATGACGGCCCGCGGACGGGGTCCGCCCTCTATCGACATCGCGGCGATGGGACCTTCACCGACGTCACCGAGGCCGCCGGGCTTTCGAGCGGCGTCTCCTACGACATGGGCGGCGCCGCCGCCGACGCCGACAACGACGGCGATATCGACCTCTTCGTCACCTCCTTCGGCGCCGATCGGCTCTTTCGGAACAACGGCGACGGTACCTTCACCGACCACACCGCGGCGTCGGGAATCGACGAGCCCCTCTGGAGCTCGAGCGCGGCGTTCTTCGATCTCGAAGGGGACGGCTTCCTGGACCTGTACGTGGCGCGCTACCTCGATGACTCGATCGGAAGGAGCAAGCTTTGCCCCGCCGCGATCTGCCATCCCCAGCAATTCGAGGCGGTGGACCACCGCCTGTTCCGCAATAGGGGCGATGGGACGTTCGAAGACGCGAGCACGGCGGTGGGTGTCGCTGGACACGCGGGAAGGGGTCTCGGAGTGGTGGCGTCGGATTACGACGGCGACGGAGATCCCGATCTGTACGTCGCCAACGACACCGATCCCAATTTTCTCTGGCGAAACGACGGCGGGCGGCTCTCGGAGCAAGGCCTCGAGGCGGGAGTGGCCTACAACGAAGCGGGAGTGGCGGAAGCGGGCATGGGCACCGACTGGGGAGACGTGGACCGGGACGGGCTCTTCGACCTCATCGTCACCAACTTCGATCTCGAGCGGAACACGCTCTACCGCAACCTCGGAGGGGGCCGCTTCGCCGACGCCACATCGCTCGTTGGTCTCGGCGACCGGAGCCTCACCGAGCTCGGGTTCGGCTGCGAGCTCGCCGATCTGGACAACGACGGCTGGCTCGATCTCGTCGTGACCAACGGCCATATCCTCGAAGACATCGAGGAGATCCAGCCGAACTTTCGCCACGCGCAGCCCGCCCAGCTCTTCTGGAACGCGGGGGGCGGGTTCCAGGAGATCTCGAGCGAGGTGGGGCCGGCGCTGTCGCGCCCCCGCGTGGGACGCGGACTCGCCCTCCTGGACTTCGATCGCGACGGCGACCTCGATCTCGCCCTCGCCAGCAACGGAGGACCGGCGGAGGTCCTCGAGAACCAGGGCGCGCGCGAGCGCTCGTGGCTCGCGCTTCACCTCGCGGGAAGCCTCTCCAACCGCGACGCCGTGGGAGCCCGGATCGAGGTCGAGGCGGCGGGCCTGCGGCAGGTCGAGGAGCTGCGCGCGGGAACGAGCTACCTCTCCCAGAGCGAGCTTGCGGTGCACTTCGGCCTCGGCGGAGCGGAGTCCGCCGAGGTCACGGTGCGGTGGCCCTCGGGCGAAGTCGAGCCGCTCGGGCGGCTCTCCGCCGGGAAGCGCTACCTGGTCAAAGAAGGTCGCGGTGTTCTCGGAACGCGGTTCTGATTCATGCAAGTAGTGGCGGAGGTTATCGGGCCGTCATCGAGAACCGTGGCGAGGGCAAGCGTCTGGCCATCGGGAGAGGCATGTCGACTCGGAATCGTGAGCGAGAGCGGCCTATTTGTGCTTCTTCTTCCGGGGCGTCACCGGTTTGGTCACGTCTTTCGCCCGCTCGAGGGCTTCACGACGGGCCCGGGGATCGTCGACGTAGGAACGGAACCGTTCGTTCAGCTCGGGATGATGCGAGGCGAGCTCGAGGATACGTTCCCGTGCTTCGGGATTCAGGTGAACGAGGATCGCCAGATCCCAGAGGTCCTTCGGCGATGCCGCCTTCAACTTCAGCCGCGCGAGCGTCTCGAGATCCACGACCCGTAGCTCGAGCGCAGCCGCGCGTACGCTGTATCCGCGAGCCGCTTCGAACGGTACCAGTCGGGATACGATGTCGAATGGGACCCCGCCGACGGTGCCCTTCAATACGGGGAAGTCTCCTTCGAAAAAGTCCCCTCGCCTTATTCG
>Ga0299906_10005067_pt1 | contig 10758 bp, 16 predicted proteins | sample RVTome_14_FD_200259 | JGI IMG/M metagenome (GOLD analysis project Ga0299906, IMG submission 200259) | Soil microbial communities from uranium-contaminated site in the Upper Colorado River Basin, Wyoming, United States - RVT145D125 (version 2) ... | reverse complement strand
TCCATGTTGTTGCAGGCTCGGCACCGATTCGAGCCGAGAACCACGGGGCTCCCACACTGGCAGACGGGCACCTCAGGCTCTTCGTTTTCTTCGTCTTCCAGCTGATCGAAGCGGGTCGGAGCATCCTCTTCTAGAGGTTTCTCCTGCCCTCGAAGCTGGATTGTGACGTTCTCCCCATCTTCCTCCAAGCAGAAGACCAAACTGCCTTCCTCGAACTGAAAGGGGTGGAAGGGGGTGGATTCGAGGGGCATCTTCAGGCTGAGGAAGTTGTTAACCCTCTCGTTCACGAAGGGTGTGGGGCTGCTGAGCAGTAGGGCCACCAGCTTCGTTAGTTCTTGGACTTGATGGCTGAGCGTTGGTGTCTTTTCGGGTATCATCAAAGGGACATCAGCTTCAATGTACCCACACCCCAAGCAGGTTAGGTTTTGCACCTCCTGGCGAAAAGAACTCCGCACCACGAGGGTGCCACAAAAATCACATTTAATACCTATCGAGGGCGTTCGTCCTTGAATGTATTCAGTTCTAAAAAACTCAAGATTGTCTTCGTCACAATCCTCATGGGGTTCGATGTCGAGGGAATCCACCCAGGTCTGACGGGCATCTTCCTCTCGCATGTCCTTTGCCTCTTGTTCGATGAGTTTGAGGGTTATCTCTGCTTTGTATTCGGATAGCGTCTTCATTTCGGTGTATTACCTAGCGTGCTGTTGACTTTTCGAGCAGGGGTTACGAATCCCAGTCTAGAGGAGAGATACACCGAATCGATCATCGTTCGGGCAATTGTGGAGGTCCCCTGTGGCAGGGCTTCCCTAACGTCGAAGGACGCCGAGGTCAGGTGCCTAAAAGAGTCCGAGGTGCTCCCTATAACCCCAGGACCCAAGGGAGAATGGGTATGGGCTCTCCAGGGTATGGGCACTTTCAGGTTGGACGCTAGCCCGGATTCCTACACCATCATAGCCACCCCTGGTGTTGTCACCGTGAAGAAACGGCAGGTGCATTTGACGATCCTACCTTCCCCCGTAGTAGAAAATACTCTTTTTTCTGCTTTGATCGAACACTTCAACCCCACGATCGACACTTCATGCTTCTTTGCATAGTGGAAGACCGTGAGCCCTTGGTCACTTGGGTGCAGCCTTCTATGGTGCTCCTTGCAGTGTACAGCTCCAGGGACCAAGATTACCGCCTTCAATGTGATGGGGTAACGGCTCGTTCTGTGGAGGTAGAAGGGGTCCCTACTCTCCACTTAAAAGGTCTCTGGTCTCTTCATGGCGAAGTAGGGATGTCTTGTACGATCCTTGACATCACTCACAAGCCGAGTTTGTGGTTCTTAGGGTCTGCCTTGGAGTACGTCTACACCGAACCCTTGTCAGATCAGTTCATAGTCGAGATCCCCAACTACGACCCTACCTTTATCTTAGACATGACTCCTACCATCTGGGAGCACCTTGGAGACGATGAATGGCATTTATGATCATCCTAGGGTGCCTGACGGCCCTTCTGATCCTCTTCATCACCTATCGGATAGGAGTGGTTCGAGGCAGTGCTAAGGCCCGAGACCTGTTCTACATCCGTTATTACAAGCCCTTGTTCGATAGGGATGCCAAGGTCATGCGGGAAATGACGGCCATCCTAAGGGATGGGGATCAGACGCAAGTCAACGCCAGGCTCTACTTCGAGAACCGTCGGCTCAAAAAGAAAGCCATCATCCTGGCCTGCAAGTACGGAGAACTCTATAGACAGGCCAAGGCCGCTGAGAAAAGTAAGAAGCTGGAACATCTCGCTTTTTTGGTGGACACTTTTGCACGAGCCATCAATCACCGCTGACCGGTGTATAGGACATATTTGACCCCTACCCGAAAGGGAGGGGACCTCTAGGAGGACAGATTAAGATGGAACAAGTTCAAAGTGAATTGCGTACGATGCAGGGCAACTTCTCCGAGGTGCCTGCTGGGCTAGGTGCCATGGCCATTATGGGCCGTGATGGCGACACCAAGCATATGTGGGACCGGAACAGCGAGGCCGAGGTGGCAGCCGCCCGTGCCTTGTTCAACACTCTCGTCAACGAGAAGAAGTACGTGGCTTTCAGGGTCGAGGAGAGTGGCGACAAAGGAGAAGGACCCATTCGGGAGTTCAACCCCAACGAGGAGCGTTATATTTTCAGCCCAGCTTTGGTAGGGGGTTGAAATGCCCACCGTCTCCAATACGTCCACAACAACAACGGGGGACTTCAACGACGTTGTATGGACAGCTTGGAACACACCCACCACTTCTTCCACGATCACCGGGAATGCCCGCATCTGGACGAGTTGGGTGGAGACGGCAACTTCAAGCACGTCAACCACCAATATCATCACGACTGACAGCTGGACTTCCAACAGTGCCTCCAACACCTTGGTGTGGGGTTCTTGGAACGACAACTATCATGCTGTTCGACAAGAAATTCGGATCTCCAATGAGGAATACCGTCGTCGAGAGGCTCAGCGTCTCCAGGTTGAGGGTGAACGGCGGGAAGCTCGGGAACGGGCTGCACGTCTGCTCAACGAGAACCTCAATGAGCAACAACGCTTGGAGCTGGCTGAGAAGGGGCACTTCCACCTTCGCAGCCTGAGCCGTGATGGCCAGGAACGCATCTACCGAATCCGGAAAGGGCAAGTCCAGAACATCCACGAGGTGGACGCCTCTGGACGCATCCTCAATACCATCTGTGCTCACCCCCGGGTGGCGGTTCCGGACGAAGATGCAATGCTGATTCAGAAGTTGATGTTGGAGAGCCCTGAGGGTCATGACGACTTCCTCAAAATCGCCAACATCTCCAGACGAATGTGAGTTGGCCCTAGGGCTGAAAAACAACCCCCAGGGTCCAATCACGGGTCTTGGGGGTTATACGTTGTATGGCCAGGTTCACCCGTAATCGAGGCTCGTCTTGCACTTAAAAGCGGCAAGATGCTCTTGAAGTAACCTAATTACAACGACTTACGATATCAATCAATCTGAAAACGACACTTTTGAGACAAAGCCCGCTACGAGGACAAGGGCGTCTTCGTGGACAAGGTCCGGGTGACCGAGTGCCCCCACTGTGGGGAGGATCTCACAAAGAGCGAGAGTCCACCCACCAGTTGATCAGGAACGAGATCACCCGCTCTCTGCCAGGCTCCCGGCTACGAATGCAACCAATGACCATAGGGTCGGGCTGACGGATGGTAGCAGGAAGGACCCCAATTTCGTCAAAGATCTTGAGGGCCATGGTTCTCTTCAGATCGCTCATGATCTGAGGCTTCACGAGCTTGAAGGGGAAGTCCACCTGCTGAAGGTCCTGAGCCTTGTAGCGTGTCACACTCTTCTCAATGCCGTTCACCATTCTCGTAGCGGAGACACACTTCACGGTAGGTTCGGGTGAAGCGTAGTCCCCCTCTCCTTGGGGGAGGGACTGGTGTCTTTCTTTGGGGACAGAATCAGGGTACGTGTAGGTATTGTAAGGCGTCGAGGGCTTCTTCTTTTTGGTTCTCACCCCAATGACCTGGATGGGGAAGTTCGGGATGATGCAGTAGCCCTCTTCCAAAGCGCTCTTGATCTTCCGGTAGTAGGTCACCCGTCCCTTGGCTAGCCGGAGTTGCCGAGCCCACCCTTCGGTTCGAATCTTCATTTTCTTGGCGTGGTCGAGGTTCTCTTGAACTTCGGCCAGCTGGAGTTCCTCGGCTTGGACCTTCTGCGTAGCCCAAGTGACGAGGTTCTTCTGGGCATCCACCATTTCCTCGGGGTTCCGAGCGAGTACCACGACATCCCCACCCATGGGCAAAGGCAGGACTTCTGTAGTGCTTTCCTGGACAGGAGTCACGTCCGTGGAGCCTTGAGGCACAATCTCAGTACTGGGGTTTTCGTTTGTCATGCCCCTCTAATACACCGACTCGGGTTCTAGTTGGTGTATTGAGCTACCCATGATCGACATCGACAAGCTGGCCCCCGAAGTGGGCTCGGGTGGCTGGGACCGACGGTTCCTCAAACTAACCCTCCACATTGCTCAATGGAGCAAAGATCCCTCCACCAAACTAGGCTGCGTGGTAGTGGGCCCCGACCGAGAGATCCGCTCGACAGGCTTCAATGGCTTCCCTCGTGGAGTACACGACACCAAGGAACGCCTCTCTAACCGAGAACTGAAGTACAAGATCATCTGCCATGCTGAGGAGAATGCAATTGCCCATGCTTCTCGCATTGGCGTGAGCCTCAAGGGTTGTACGGCCTATTGCGAATGGCCACCATGCCCCCGATGTGCCCGTCTCCTCATCAACGCTGGAGTGAAGGAAGTGGTCTGCCTAGATAAGGAAGTGCCTGAACGATGGCAGGCGGAGTTCGATCTCGGTAAGGAGATCATGGCCGAAGGCGGAATCGAGTTTCGGGCCATCGCATTGGATGTTGAATCCTCTATTGAAGTGGCTCATTGTCATGATTGTGACGGCATCACCATCGAACCCCTGAGCGAAGTCTGTGGTTGTGGCAGCAATCTCCACCCCGTGTCCAAGTCTGTGGCTCGGGGAACGACTCTCAGCCCGAAGGTTTTGAAGGGTGCCTGACGTCCAAGAGCATCTCTGTACTTTGGAGGTCAAAGGCTACACCCCTCCCGCTCTAAACCGTATCTTGGGGCTCCCTGCGGGCACGGTAGAGGGTTGGAAGGCTGGGGGTAAGATGCTCCCGGATGAAGAGGTCCTGCTCACAATCTTGGGGAAGTACCCCTGGATGCTGGAAGGTGCCGAGGAGGGGTTCACTATACGTTCCACTTTCAAAGTAAACCTCCAAGTCATGCTATTTTCCTTGATAGAAGCAGCCGTGGAAGCCATCACCGAAGATGTTGTGACGGGCGACCCTAAGGAAGTCCAAGAACGGGTCCACAGGCTCCTTCGAGCTGTTGTGTCCGACATAGCTGTGACGCTGGTGTAATACCTACTTTGAATGAGTGAGGTTTTCACAGGCCACGATTCTACCGCCGACCTTCAGAAGATCGCTCCAGGTACGATCTTCCGGAAGAGCCGTGGGGCTGTCGTCTACGTGAAGATACGGCCGGATGCCCTCAACCCGGATGGGTCGAGGGCCCAGCTCTTTCCTTACCCGGATGGTTCTCTACGGCACATCCCTTATGAGGAGGGCCGACTGAAGGACTGTTCCATCCCCTACAGTCGCATTGGTGCCTTCAAACACAAGTCACAGTACTACGGAAAAGGAACCGCCTACTTGGCCCTTGAAAAGAGCTACCTGTCTTTGGAGTACAAGCCCTCACCCGTCATGGTGTTGGAGGGCCCCCGAGAAGTTCCGCGATCTCCTCGTGTGACCTACGTTTCTAATGGCCGTATCTACATCGAATACGATACCAGCTGTTGGATGAAAGGGACGGCCTGGGTTGACTTGTGCAGTAACCCACCTCCCGAGCTTGAACGAGGTCCGGGGATAAGCAGGCAGGACAACCCCTACATCAGGAAACACGACCACTCCAAGGTGTGGCGTTGGGTAGCCTATATCCCAAGCCGTTACGACTACCTTTTGAAAGACGACACCACTAGAGGCTGACCCTTTCTAGCCGGTGTACTAAAAACCTAAAATCATAACCCTAAGGAAAGATATGACTCAATTCTTATCAAACTTCCTCCACTTTTTGGCGTACTTCGGGGTTTCTCTAGCCCTTCTGGTGGTCTTCAAGTACGTCTACGTTTTGGTCACTCCCCACGATGAATGGAAGTTGATCAAGGAGGAAAAGAACACGGCTGCCGCCCTCGGCTTCGGTGGTGCCATTGCAGGCTTCGCCCTCGCCTTGAGCGGTGTGGTCAGTCACTCCGTGTCTCTCGTGGACTGCACCATCTGGGGCGTCGTTGCCCTAGGTGCTCAAGCCGTCGCTTTCTTGCTAGTAAGGCTCTTATTCCTTCCCAAGATCGTCACTCGTATCACAGAGGGTGAGGTCAGTGCTGGTGTGATATTGGCTGCCGTGAACGTCGCCATCGGACTCCTCAACGCTGCTTGCATGACTTACTGAGAGGGTTGACATGAAACGAAGCAAATCAGTCAACTTGAGTAGGATGCGGAAAAGGGCAGTAGCTCTTTCTGCTCTGGCCGTCCTAGGTTGTGAGGAGGAAGAGGCTGTTGTTGTTTCCTCGGTCGAGGATTGCGTAGCCAAGACCGAATACAACACGGAACAGTGTCAAAAGGCTTACGACCAAGCCATGGCCGAATCTCAGAATTCGGCACCCAAGTACAGTTCCTCTTCCGATTGTGAGGCTGAATTCGGACCTGAGGGCTGCTACGACTACAACGATCAGTACATGCCCCGCCTGGATGGATTCCTGATCGCAATGGACATCCTGGCGAATAGCTTCTACCCCACCCCCGTCTACCTCTACGGAGGGGTAGGAGAATACCGAGGACACTACATGACTGGTCGGGGTGACTCGATTGGTCGTCCCGGCCAGACGAGTTACCAGGTCAGCCGCACCGTGGCGAGCCCTGGACCTCGTACGACGACGTCCACCTCTCGGGGTGGGTTCGCTAGGGTAGCTACTTCTCAGGCGGCTACCGTTCGTTCGTCTGGTTCCAGCTTCGGAGGCTAATTTGCAGCGTATCCCTATACAAGAACGGCCCTATTGGCGAGCGAAGGCTGAAGAATATGGCTTCCGCTTCCACACAATGTATGGGGAGTACTACTGGGATGAACGGGCCTTCTATCAGTTCAGCCTCCAGCAAATCGAGGACGACATCGAGGGCCCCACCGAAGAGATCCACAAGATGTGCCTCGAAGTCGTGGACGCGGTTTTGAGGGATGAGGAGCTTCTACGGAGGTTTCAAATCCCTGAGGACCGTTGGAACTTTATCCGTGACTCGTGGAAGCGCTCCGACCCTAGCCTCTATTCCAGGCTTGACCTTGGGTACCATGGCAAAGGGCCTGCCAAGCTCTACGAGAACAATGCAGACACCCCCACCAGCATCTACGAAACGGGGTTCTGGCAGTGGCTCTGGTTGGAAGACAATCTCGGAACCGGAGTCTCCAAGAGTGCCGATCAGTTCAACAGCCTCCAAGATAAGTTGATCGAGAGGATGCGGGAGTTGAAGCTCCTAGTCCCTGGTCGACAGCTCCACTTTTCCAGCTGTAAAGACACTGAGGAAGACCGAGGCACCGTCCAGTACCTAGAAGATTGTGCCGCTGAAGCAGGCATCACCTCCAAGTTTGCCTACGTCGAGGATATCGGAAGAGACGACCTCGGACAATTCACCGACCTCGACGACCAAGTCATTGACTGGATCTTCAAGCTCTACCCGTGGGAGTTCATGTTCCAGTCGGAATACGCCGAGTACCTCGGCCGACAGGATGTCATGTGGCTAGAACCGCCATGGAAGAGCATCATCTCGAACAAGGCACTTTTGCCTTTGCTCTGGAAGATGTTTCCTAACCATCCAAATCTTCTGCCAGCCTTTTTCGAGGACGAGATCTTCGGGTACACGGGAGACCTCGTGAAGAAGCCTATCTTCTCCCGAGAGGGAGCCAATGTGACCATATACAACGGGTCGAATGTCATCTCCTCGGAAGGGCCCTATGGTGAAGAGGGCTACATCTACCAGGCGACCTACCTGCTCCCTAAGTTTGGGGACAACTACACTGTGATCGGGAGCTGGCTCATAGATGGCCAATCCGCTGGTATGGGCATTCGGGAGGACAAGGGACCCATCACGAAAGATATGAGCCGCTTCCTCCCTCATGTGATAATTTAGGGCTTCGCGAGTGGCAGGATTCCAAGGGTTGTCTTCTTCCCCTGTCATGTAGTTCCGAGTCTCGACGGGGATCTTGAAAGCTGTGAAAAGGAAGTCGAGGCAGAACTCGCATAGTGAGAAGCGATGGGCCGTGAGGTCATCTAACGCTCCGAAGCCATTACCTGCGGTGGAATGATAACCGCCTGAGACAGTAGCATCTAAAAATCCGCCCTCTATAGGGCCCCATGTTTCAGGGTCTTCGAACAGAAGACAAGGTTCCCCACACAGATTGCAAATATGCGCCTTCTGTGTGGGAAACAGGTCATTTAGTGTTTTGGTCACAAGTTACCAAACCCCGTTTTTGACCTTCGTCCCGATGAGAACTGGGTGGGCCATGCTAGCCACAGGAGAGTCATCCTGCTGCTGGCTGAACCCGTGGTCCTTGTCTTTCTGCCCGACGGTCTTGACTCCTTGGAGAGTTTTGGAAGCGCTTACATCGCCCATTTCTTCGTCCCAGAGTTTGTACCAAGGGTAGCCCTTGCTCGTGTAGCTCTGGGCCGTGATGGGACTTGTTGGGGGCTTCTCTCCCGTGATCTGCTCGTACATCTGGGAGTTAATAAAGTGGACGTAGAGGCGTCCTGAAGCCGACGTATCCCATGTGTCGATGCCGTGCGGGTCGGGGTAAATCTTCTGCTCCATCGAGCCACCCGCCCCAAGGCCCATTTCACTAACTTCAACGATGTTTTGATCCATGAAGCTCATGGAATAAAGACTACCCGCTATATCACTTGAATGAGATCTCAGAATGCCTGGATTTCGGGGTTTGGGTTCTAGCAAGCCAGGCTTGGGCGGAAGAGCCATGATCTGGATACCCCCGAACTTCTCTTCACCTGTGACTTGACCCTCGACCGTGTAGCCCATGCCCAAGGGCATCGCTACGAACTGCTTGATGACCCCGTTCCCAGCATTGAAGCCGTCCAGCCAAGGTTGTGGGGGAGCCACGAGATAATCCTGGCGAGGGTCTCCGCTCCCCGAGGTGTCCGAGGGCGCTAGTTCCTCGGCCCAAGGCTTGCCGCTGACGGCGTTGATCTTGCCGGCGGCTACTTTGGTGGCAAAGGGCCGGCGAGAGCTTCTGAAGCCCAGCCAGAGGGCTTCACGCTGCCACAGAGGCAGGAAGACACCACCATGCTCGTTCCAGGAGGCAGGGACCTTGTCTCGGTAGTCCTCGACCCGCTTGAGAGGGAAGACTCCCAGTGACGGAGGAAGGGGGTGGGTCTGACCATCCTCAGGAAGACGCAAAGTACGGTGAAAGACGACCTCGAACATGTCTTGGCCGTGAGTGAAGCGCACTGAGCTATTATATATTGAAGTTTCCATATGTTACCACTTCCCATCTTTGATTGGTTTCTCTTTTGCTGCTTGTTCGGCTGCTTGTTCGGCTGCTTGTTCGGCTGCTTTTGCTGCCGCTATAGCTCGACTCAATTGAGCGGGAAGCTCTGAAATCCCAGCCGTTATGTTCAGTACTGTTCTCATCCAGGCATGCCTTGACATACGAGCTGCTTTTGCAGCTCTTTCGTAGGCCTCAAGTGAAAAGTCAGAGGCTCTAAGGGTTATGAGGTTGTGCTGGACGGGCTCAAGAGGAGGTATTTCTCCCTGCTCTCTCAGCTTTTGGTGCTCGGCCGAATCCTTTGCATTTTCGGCCTGAGTACCCCAACAAAGGTTGTCCACTTGATTGTTGGTCTTATCCCCATCGAGATGTCGGCAGACCTGCCCTTCTTCAGGGGGGCCTGCAAATTCCTCGATGACCCAACGATGTAAGGCTTTGGTTTTCCCGTGGATATTCACGTAGAAATAACCATCTGCCTGCTTTTTAGGGGCTATTTCTAACCACTCATCTTCGACGTTTTGGAAAACCTTGCCTTCTCTGGTGACGGCGTAATCCGGGAAGGAGATGATTCTCCGAGCTTCCACCCCTTCGATGGTGATCGGTGTAGAACGGAGGATGACCTTGTTTGCTGAATTCGTCAGCCAGGAAGATAAGGGTTGATCTGCTGCTTGGGCAGCCTGCTTCCAGTGTTCAAGATCGCTAGGACGTACCCGTATTTGGATGGTCTCTGTGCGCTTCTCTTTTGTACCCACAAAAGAGGTGTACGTACAAAACTAGAAGGTGTCAAGACCAAGTGTGACTGTGATGGCTGTAATCGGCCCTACTCATACTGGCATTTGGACCTCAAAGAATCGGAACTAACTCACCACTCGACTCGATAACCAGCGGGTCGAGTATCGATGGCTTTCCTCCGCTCTTCCGGGTTTGGTGACCTCGACCCAGTGCTTCAGGCAGCGGCAGTGGGTGATCCTCAATTCAGTCCCACCCTTGCACTTGAGTAGGGGAACGTTGATGTAGTCACGGCATCCGGGTTCGACGAGTTCGAGGCGGTGGACCTCGGGCTCTACAAACTGATGGTGAAACCCCACATGCCTCCGCCGATCAGGACGAGGAGCACAAGGAAGACTACCCAACCCCTTGGGTCGAAAAAGACTTCGAGACCTTCGAGCATGGTCTCCTATACACCACCGGCTGGTGTATAGGAGAAGGTATGTCTAATTCTGAGATTCATTTCCATGAGGCCAATGCCAACAGCAGTTTGGAAGAAAAGGCCCAACATGAGCTAGCCTTGAACCTTACCCGGCTCACTTTGGAAGTCAGCAGACTAGCTCTCCTAGCCCAAGAAATAGGCTTCACCAAAGATGTTGTCATTCAGACTATGGAAGCCAGTTGGGATCAAGTAGCCCATGAAGTAGCTTCTACGATAACTAGAATCAAGGAAAGTGTGGCTCATGAGCCCTGAGTGATGGTGGTAAGCTTTCCTAAGGTCTAAATGATGGGAAAAGAAGAACGACCCTGTATTGAAGAACAACCTGCGTGCTCTGAAGCGATCCTTGAAGAGGGATGTGAAAGCACGGTACGGGCGAACTTAATGGTCAAATGGTTGGACGTACTTTTTCCTCAACCCTCACCTGAAGAAACAAATGAACTGT
>Ga0299906_10005066_pt1 | contig 10759 bp, 7 predicted proteins | sample RVTome_14_FD_200259 | JGI IMG/M metagenome (GOLD analysis project Ga0299906, IMG submission 200259) | Soil microbial communities from uranium-contaminated site in the Upper Colorado River Basin, Wyoming, United States - RVT145D125 (version 2) ... | reverse complement strand
GTCTGCGGGCAGGTCGAAGTAGAGATAGACCTCCATGCGGCGCTGGTGGGTGTGGGGCGGCATGGTGTTCCACACGCTGCCCGGCTCCAGCGCGGTGAACCCCATGACGAGCTGGCAGCTCCGGGCGCCGCCTGGGTGGACGAGCTTGTAGAGAGTTCGCTGGTTGCACGCCTCCCGGCTGCCGAGTCGAACGGCCTCGGCCTCGGACTGCCGGATGCGAGTCGTCGGATGGGCGGCATGGGCGGGGAAGCTGAGCAGGTAGTACCTGGCGGGCGTCCGGGCCGAGTCGCTGGCGAAGGTGATCGCCTTGCTGCCCCGGCCGACATAGAGACCGTCGCGTCCGGCCAGGGGGTACTCCCGGCCGTCGACGGCGACGGTTCCCGGGCCGCCGACGTTCAGTACGCCGAGCTCGCGACGTTCGCAGAACGTCTCGGAGCGCAGCTCCGGCGCCGACCCCAGGGAGAGGGTCTTCGTCGCCGGCACGGCGGAACCCACGATGGCGCGATCGAGGTCCAGGTAGACCATGGCAACGGCGTCCGTGGCGAAGAGCGTGTCGATCAGGAAGCTCGCCCGGACCTCCTCGGTGCTCAGGCGGTCGAAACGAACGGGGTCGGCCGTGTAGCGGACGTTCATGGAGGTGTCCCCGCGGGCACACTCACGGGACGGCCCGCCACCGTCACGCCGTCGAAACGCAGGTCCTGCACGTTCTCGAGGACCACCGTCTTCTGCGCAGAGGCGACCGCGACGTTGCGCACGACCACGTCCCGCAGAGGCGCTTGCGGGGGCGCGTGCGCTTCGAACAGCGTGCCCACGTTCTCCACCTCGAAGTCCTCGAAGACGATGTCGCGGTAGGTCGCAGGGAAGTTGCCGCCCAGCTCGCCAGGGTAGTCGAGCTGGAACCAGAACAGGCGCTCGAAGGAACCGACCTCGAAGCGCCGCACCCCCACGTGCTCGACCGTGCCCCCGCGGTCCAGGTTCGCCTTGAAGCGGATTGCCGAGGACCCCGAGCGCAGCACGTTGTCGGTGAAGAACACGTAGCGGATGTCGCCCGACATCTCGCTGCCCAACGCGATGCCGTCCTCGCCCCCCATGTCGTTGTCGCGCACCACCACGTACTCGCTGGGCATGCCGACGGTGCGACCGTCGAGATCGCGGCCGGACTTGATCACCACCGCGTCGTCCCCGGTGCGGAAGGTCGAGCCCTCGACCAGCACGTAGCGACTCGAATCCACGTCCACCCCGTCGTTGTTCGGGAAGTGGCTCTCCACCTCGATGGCGCGCACCGTGACGTGCTCGCTGTAGACCAGGTGGTTGACCCAGAAGGGCGAGTTCACGGCGGTGAAGCCCTCCAGGAGAACGCGGCGAGCGCGCAGGAGCTGCACCAGCGGCGGCCGCAGATGGGTGCCGGGTCCGAACACGCGCTCCTCGAGCGGCACACCGGTGAATCCCATCCGGCGAAGGCGCTGCATGTCGGGGTTCGCCAGCGCGTGCCAGGCGTGAAACCCGCTCCGGACGTTGCCGTCGATGGTCCCGGGGCCGGTGATCGCCACGTCCTCGACGTCCCGGGCGTAGACGAGCGGCGAGTAGCTGAGCACCCGCGTACCCTCCCAGCGGGTCTCGACCACCGGCAGGTAGTGCTCCGGCTCGGGCGCGAACAGCAGGTGCGCCCCCGGCTCGAGGTGCAGCTCGATGCGGCTCTGCAGCTCGATCGGTCCGCGGCTCAGCCAGACGCCGGGGGACAGCACGACCCGCCCGCCGCCCTCCGCCGTCGCCCTGGCGATCGCCGCGAGAATGGCGGGGCGCGCGTCGGCGGCGCCGTCGCCGGCGGCTCCGAAGTCGCTCACGCGGTAGGTCCGCGCCGGGATGCGCGGCGTCTCGATGCGGGAGACGATGGACTCGACCATCGTCCAGTCCACCCGCCCCGGCGTCGGATCCTGCGCCCAGAGGGGCCATGATCCCGTCAGCGCCAGGAGCAAGAGCACACCGACGCCGACCTGGCCCATGGAGTGGCCACTTGGCATGGGGCTACTGTAGCCGAATTCGGCGGGATTTGCCAGCGATGGCACCATTAGCTGCAGGATCCGGGCGTCCTCCGCCTCGGTCGCCGGCGACCGACGGAACACGGCATGAACCCTTGTAAGCACTTCCATCCGCTGATGTTACGTCCATGAATTCACGCCCTCGAGCAATGGCGCACGAGAGATTGTTACTGCGTCGGGAGGGCTCCCCCACCCTCGTCCAGGCCGGCAGAACCCCAAATCGAGTCCTGGATCGGGCTGTCGTCGCAGCGAGGAGAATTCCGATAAGCAACCTGTTTCCAGGCACTTGACGAATGTGAATGCCATCGCTGGCAAAAACCCTCTTGCGCTTCGGTCCTGGCTGGGCCATACTAGGTGCCAGCGCAAGCACTACTCGGATCGGGCTTCTCGGAGGAATGGCCGGCTCTCCGGCCGCCACGACCCATGTAACTCGGAAGAGCAGCGAAAGGAGGAACGCATGCTCAGTCGGTCAACCGATCTGCCACGCTGGTCGACAGGCGCGTTTCTGGCCGGGCTTCTCATGCTCCTGGGCGGGCTTCAGCCTGCTCTGGCGCAGGAGGCCGACCAGGAGAGTGCGACACAGGAGAAGCAGGAGGAGGAAGAGTCGCAGGCAGCCGAAGGCGCCGAGGGTACCGCGGAAGAGCCGACCCCGGAGGCCGTGACGACGGATGTCATCGAGGTGGTCGGCTATCGCCACGCCCTCGAGGAGTCCGTCACTCTGAAGCGAGACGCGGTCAATGCCCGAGACAGCATCGTCAGGGAGGACATCGGCAAGATGCCCGACCTCAACCTGGCGGAAGCGATCCAGCGCGTGCCGGGGGTGGCGATCGTTCGCGAGGGTGGCGAGGGACGCCAGATCTCGTTGCGGGGCCTGGGCGCGTCGTTCACCCAGGTCACTCTCAACGGCATGGAGGTGCCGGCCTCGACCGGTGGCCTCGACAGCTCCGGCGCGATCAACCGGAGCCGTGCCTTCGACTTCAACGTCTTCCCCGCCGAGCTCTTCACCCGCATCGACATCAACAAGTCGCCCCTGGCTTCGATCGAAGAGGGCGGGGTCGCAGGTGCGGTCCAGATGTACACCGCCAGCCCGCTGACCGCTCCAGGCACGCGGGCGACGGTTCTCGTCCAGGGTGGCTACAACGACCTGTCGGAGGAGTCCGATCCGCGGCTCACGGCGACCGTCAGCACCACGAACCAGGCACAGACCGTGGGTCTCCTGATCTCCGCGGCGCAGATGGGGCGCAATTCCTTCCAGGACGGTTTCGGCACCGTGCGCTGGGCGCAGCCAGACAGGCCCTTTGGCGGTAACGAGACCGCTCTGAGCGACCAGGAGCTCGGGGCGACCTGGTTTCCGCGCCTGCCCCGGCAGGACAGCTTCCGTCACGACCAGGAGCGCACCGGCGTGGCGAGCTCGCTCCGGCTCCGCCCGAGCGACCAGTTCGACGTCAACCTGAACCTGGTGTACTCCGAGTTCGAGGCGACGACCAGCAGCTACAACTCCTTCGGTCAGTTCCGTCGCAGCGGACCGTGGGGCTATCCCGCCATCACCCCGACCGACGTCACCCTCGCCGAGGACGGGAGCGGTCAGTTTGCCGTTGCCGGAACCTTCAGGGGCGTTGCGCTGCGGACGGAGAGCCGCGAGGCGGACGACACGACGATCTTCGGCCAACTGACGGCGGACTTCGAGTACGACCTCGGGGAGAACCTGATCCTCAGCGGCATGGTCGGTCGCGCCCAGTCCGAGTACGAGGACCTCCTCTTCCGCGTGAACATCGAGACGCTGGATCCCGATATCGTCTTCTCGTACGACTTCACGGAGGACCCCGACGTCGCTGCGCTCGACTACGGCATCGACGTCACCGACCCGAACAACTTCGTGGTTCAGGACAACGAGCTGCTGCAAAGGAACCTCGTCGACCGCACGAACGACACCGCGCGGCTCGACCTCGACTGGTATTTCGGTACCGGGCACAGTGTCCGAGTCGGCGCGATCTACAACGAGCGCGAGGTGGACAGCCAGCAGTTCCAGCAGAACGCAACTCCCCCGGACGTTCCCCTCTCTTCCATCAGCAGGATCTTCAACTACGAAGACGTCGGCAACTACGGCGGCGCAACCGAGCTGAGCTTCCTGGTGCTCGACTTCGGTCGCGCCAAGGACGCCTACCGGTTCGGATCGGACTTCCAGGCTTTCCGCGGCCCGGGTCGGGCGACCTGGGTCGTCACCGAGGAGACGGCGGGCGCCTATGGCGAGTACAACCTGGTCAAGCTGCTGAGAGGGCGCGATTTCCGCCTGAATCTCGGCGCTCGCTACGTGGAGACGGAAACCGCGGGCCTGGGCTGGCTGTCGAGCACGCTCAGCAACACCGAGACGAACTCCTACGGCAACTTCCTGCCATCGCTGAACCTCGCATACGACGTCAGACCGGACCTCGTGCTGCGTGCCGGCGTGAGCCGCACGATGACCAGGGCCGACCTCTCCTCCCTGGCTCCGGTCAAGGCCTATTCGGACGTGAACTTCACGGTCACCGGGGGAAACTCGCAGTTGGAGCCCTTGGTGTCGGACAACGTCGACCTCGGTGCGGAGTGGTACTTCACCGAACAATCCGTGCTGGGGGTGGCTCTCTTCTACAAGGACGTCGAGAGCTTCATCTCTTCGCCATCGACCCAGGAGCCCCTCCGTCCGGAGGACCGTCCCGCCGTGGCCGCGGTGTACCCGTCGCAGCCGCAGCTCCTGGATCCGAGCCTGATCTGGACCTACAGCACCGCTGCGAACACCGAAGGTACGAAGCTGCAAGGTTTCGAGCTCGTGTACCAGCAGAGCTTCACGGGCCTGCCCGGCCTGTGGTCGAACTTCGGCGTGGCCGGCAACTACTCCTATGTCGACGGCGACACCACGGTCATCCGCAGCGGCCGCATCGTCGGCGTGCCGCTCGAAGGCTTGTCCACCAACTCGTGGAACGCTACCCTCTACTACGAGACGCCCCGCTGGGGCTCGCGCGTGTCCCTGAACGACCGCGACGACTACGTCACCGACAACACTGGAAACAACGGTAACATCTCCGAGGCCACGACCGGCCCGGTGCGCTGGGACGCGAGCGCCTTCTGGCACCTCAACGACCGCTTCTCGTTGAGGCTGGAAGGTGTCAATCTCACGGACGAGCCGGAGCGCCTGTTCACGACCGGCGACGGAACGATGAACCTGGTCCGCGAGATCAACTACTCGGGCCGCCAGGTGTTTCTCGGCGTGCAATGGAGCCTCTAGAGGCACCAGGACAGGAGCAGCCCCCTGCTAGCACCGTCAGCCGGGGGCTGCTTCGTCTCTTCTGGGAGATTCCGGCTCGCCTCCCCGTGCGACGATGAGTGGACGCAATGAGCGACGGGAACAAGCAGTCCTCGACGATCAGCGACATCGCGCGTCTGTCGGGTGTCTCCAACCGGACCGTCTCACGGGTTCTCAACCGATCGTCGAAGGTGGGCGAGGCGACGCGTGAGAAGGTCCAGCGGATCATCGACGAGCGGAGCTACCGGCCGAATGCGCAGGCTCGCGGCCTCGCGGCCAGGCGCTCCTATCTGCTGGGTTTGATCTACGACAATCCGGACGCTCTCTTCATCGACGAAGCACAGCGTGGTGTGTTGAACGTGTGCCGTGAGCTCGGGTACGAGCTCGTCATCCACCCTTGCGGCGAGACGGACACGCTGTGCAGCGAGGTGGTCGGCTCCGTCAAGCGGTCGAAGCTGGATGGCGTGATCGTGCTGCCACCCTTGTCCGAGGATCGCGGCCTGGCCGGCGCGCTCGCCCAGGAGAAGGTTCCGTACGTGCGGTTGGCCGCCATCGCGCTGGACACCTCGGATCGTGTCGTGATCTCCAACGAACGGTCAGCGGTGGCGGCGATGGCCGGGTACCTCGTCGATCTCGGGCACCGGCGGATCGGCTACATCACCGGGCCGGAAGGCAGACGATCGACGCGCGAGCGGCTCGAGGGCTTCACGGATGCACTGGCGCAGCTCGGATGCCCCGTCCGCGAGGAGATGATCGCTCGGGGGGCGTATACGTTCGAGTCCGGGGTCGAATGCGCGCGGGAGCTACTGGCCAGGCGCGAACCGCCGACGGCCATCTTCGCCAGCAACGACGACATGGCCGCGGGAGTGATCCAGACCGCGATGGCGATGGGCCTGAACGTGCCGCGAGACTTGTCGGTGGCGGGATTCGACGATAGCGCGCTGGCGACGAGGATCAGGCCGGAACTCACCACGATCCGCCGGCCGGTGCGAGCGATGGCGCGACTGGCGGCCAACAAGCTTATCGCGTCCATCGAAGGTCGACACGACGAAGCCCGGGTGGGTGTCTTCCTGGATCCGGAGCTGATCATTCGAGATTCGACCCGGCCGCTCGAGTGATGGAGGCGCGGGAGTTGAAGGCTGATCCGGTGGACGACGACGAGGGCACGGGGAGCGCACAGCTCGGACGCTCCCTGTCGCTCGTCCTGGGCGGCCTCGTGCTCGGCGTGCTCCTTTCCACCGTCGGCTTCGCATTGTTCCTCCGCGCACAGAAGAGCACCGAGCGAGACGCGCTGCTGGAAGGCGGCCAGGGCGAGGCGCAGAAGCAGGTGGTCCTGAGACTCGGTCACGTTCTCGACACCGGACATCCGGTGCACGCCGCGATCGAGCACATGGCGGCTCGTCTCGAAGAGCTGTCGAGCGGGAAGGCCACGATCGACATCTATCCCAGTGGGGTCCTCGGATCCGAGGTCGAGACCCTCGAGCAGCTACAGAGCGGCTCCCTGGGCATGACCAAGGTGTCGGCGGCGGTGATGGAGAACTTCGTGCCCGAGATGGGGGTCTTCGGCCTGCCGTACCTGTTTCGCGGCAGCGATCACTACTGGCAGGTGCTGTCCGGGCCCCTCGGCTCCGCGCTGTTGACGAGGGGAGAGCCCAAGCTGCTGCGCGGGCTCTGCTACTACGACTCGGGCTCCCGCAACTTCTACAGCCGTTCGCGACCGATCCGCACGCCGGATGATCTCGTGGGCTTGAAGATCCGGGTGATGAACAGCGCCACGGCGATCGCCATGGTCGAGGCCATGGGAGGCGCGCCTACGCCCATCGCCTGGGGCGAGCTCTACTCGGCTCTGGCGCAGGGTACCGTGGACGGCGCCGAGAACAACCCTCCGAGCTTCACCTCGAACAAGCATTACGAAGTCTGCAAGCACTTCACCCTCGACAGACACACCCGCATCCCCGACATCCTCTTGATCGGTACCAAGACGTGGAGTCGGCTCCCGCCGCAGGTCCAGGAGTGGGTCCAGCAAGCGGCCGACGAGTCCTCGGTCTTCCAGCGCGAGCTGTGGAGTCGGGAGACCGCGCGCTCCCTGGAGATCGCCGCGGCGGAGGGGGTGACGATCTACGAGGTGGATCCGGCTCCGTTCGCCGCCAAGGTGGCGACGATGCTCGACCAGGTGGAGGATCCGACAGTGCGTTCGCTGGTGCGCGCGATCCGGGAGACCAGGTGAGCACGAAGCCAGGCGAGGCGTGGGCCCTTCTGAGGCCTCTCGGCAAGCGCCTGACCCGGGGGCTGGAGCTGCTGATCGCCGCCACCATGGCCTTGCTGGTGGTCGACGTCCTGTGGGGGGTGTTCACCCGCTACGCCCTGGGTGCGCAGGCGAAGTGGACCGAGGAGCTCGCCCGCTTCCTGCTCGTCTGGGTGGCGCTGCTGGGTGGCGCCGTCGCGTTCGGCAGCAAAGCCCATCTGGGAGTCGACTACTTCGTGCTCCGGCTCCATCCGGCGGCGCGCAAGCTGACGGCGGTGATCGCCTACCTCGTGGTGCTCTTCTTCGCCAGCGCGGTTCTGCTGCTCGGGGGCACACGTGTCGTGAGCGACACCCTGGCCCTCGAGCAGACCACGCCGGCCCTGGGCTGGAAGATGGGCCACGTCTACCTGGCTCTGCCCATCTCCGGGTTCTTCGTGGTGCTCTACACCCTCGAGAACCTCTGGGAAACGCTCAGCGGCTCGACGGTGGACCGCAACGCGGGGGAGTAGCCGAGTGGCAGAGGTCGCGCTCATCCTGGCCCTCGTCTTCCTCGTCCTGCTGGTGCTCGACGTGCCGATCGCCGTCGCCATCGCTGTCGCCAGCTTCGCCGCCATCCTGGCGGACGGGGCCGATCCCTCGGTGGTTCTGGCGCAGAAGATGGCGAACGGCGTCAACAGCTTCGCGCTGCTCGCCATACCGTTCTTCATCCTCTCGGGGTACCTCATGGGCCGCGGCGGCATGGCCCGCCGGCTGATCGACCTGGCGGCAGCCCTGGTAGGCTTTCTCCCGGGTGGGCTCGCCTACGTCAACACGCTGACCTGCATGCTCTTCGGGTCGATCTCTGGGTCCGCCGCCGCCGCGGTGTCCTCCGTAGGCGGCTTCATGATCCCGGAGATGAACCGCATGGGCTACAACCGCGAGTTCAACGTCGCGGTGACGACGACGGCGGCCACGACCGGGCTGCTGATCCCTCCCAGCAACGTCATGATCGTCTACTCGGTGGCGGCCGGCAGCGTCTCCATCGCCGCCATGTTCATGGCCGGCGTCCTGCCGGGCATCCTGGTGGGTCTGTTCATCCTCGGGATCTGCGGCTTCGCCGCCTTCCGCTACGACCACCCGACCATGCCCCGTTCCTCGGCGAGGGAGATCCTGCGCGCGTTCAAGCGATCGTTCCTCAGCCTCTTCATGGTGGTGATCGTCATCGGCGGCATCCTCGCGGGGGTGTTCACGGCCACCGAGGCGGCGGCCATCTCGGTGCTCTACTCCCTGCTCCTGACCGTCGGCCTCTATCGCGAGCTGCGAGTGCGCGAGCTGCCGGGAATCCTGGTCCAGACGGGGATCACCACGGCGGTGGTCATGCTGCTCATCGGCGCCAGCTCGGGGATGAGCTGGATCATGACCGTGGCCAACATCCCGCAGACGGTGAGCGAAGCTCTGCTCGGGATGTCGCAGAGCCCGGTGCTAATCCTGCTCACCATCAACCTGCTGTTGCTGGCCGTGGGCACCTTCATGGACATGACCCCGGCGGTGCTGATCTTCACGCCCATCCTCCTGCCGGTGGCCCAGTCGCTCGGTGTGCACCCGGTCCACTTCGGGATCATCATCATTGCCAATCTCTGCATCGGACTGTGCACGCCGCCGGTGGGAACCTGCCTGTTCATCGGCTGCGGGGTGGGGCGGACGACGATCGCCAGGGTCACGCGCTCCATGCTGCCGTTCTTCGTGGCGATGATCGCCGCGCTCCTGATCATCACCTTCACGCCTGCCCTCTCTCTGTGGCTGCCGGTGAAGACCCGGACGCTGAAGCAAGCAGAGGTGGTGGAATCCCGGTTCATGCCGTCCGCTGCGGACGACGAGGAGGGAGGCGAGCTTGTCCAGCCTTGAACTGAGGCCGAAGGAAGCTTGTGCCTTCGACATTCTGTCCCTGGGGGAGGTGATGCTGCGCCTCGACCCGGGCGAGGGCAGAATCCGCACCAGCCGGCAGTTCCGGGTATGGGAGGGGGGCGGCGAGTACAACGTGGCTCGCGGCCTGCGACGTTGCTTCGGCCTGCGGGCGGCGGTGGTCACCGCCGTCGTGCGCAACGAGGTGGGCCTCCTGCTCGAGGACCTCATGCTCCAGGGAGGGGTGGATACTTCGCTCATCCGGTGGGTGCCGTTCGACGGCATCGGCCGCACCGTGCGCAACGGGCTGAACTTCACCGAGCGCGGCTTCGGGATCCGCGGTGCCGTCGGCTGCTCCGACCGGGGTCACAGCGCCGCCTCGCAGCTGCGTGCGGGGGACATCGACTGGGAGCACGTCTTCGGTAAGCTCGGCGCCCGTTGGTTCCACACCGGAGGCATCTTCGCGGCGCTCTCGGCAAGCACCGGTGAGGTGGTCATCGAGGCGGCACGCATGGCCAAGCAGCACGGGACGGTGGTCTCCTACGACCTCAACTATCGACAGTCCCTGTGGGGAGCCTTCGGCGGCCTCGAGCGCTGCCGCGAGGTGAATCGTGCCATCGCCCCGTCGCTCGACGTGATCCTCGGCAACGAGGAGGACTTCACGGCCTGCCTGGGGCTCGAGGTGGAGGGAGTCGGCGCCGACCTGGTCGAGTTGGAGGTCGGTGGTTTCAAGAGCATGATCACGAAGGCGGTGTCGACCTACCCGAACCTGAAGGCGGTGGCGGCGACCCTCCGTGCGGTCAAGAGCGCCACCATCAACGACTGGGGAGCCGTCTGCTGGTGCGACGGCGGGTTTCACGCCGCCACCCAGCGCCCGGGCCTGGAGATCCTCGACCGCGTGGGCGGTGGTGACAGTTTCGCCTCCGGCTTCATCTACGGCCTCATGGAGCTCGGGGATGCGCGGCTGGCGGTGGAGTACGGTGCGGCCCACGGCGCTCTCGCGATGACGACGCCGGGAGACACCACCATGGCATCCCTGGCCGAGGTGGAAAAGCTCGTCCGCGGTGATAGCGCCAGGGTGGACCGGTGATCGCGATGAGCAAGGACACGGGGCGACTCGAACCGGCCGAGAGACTGACGCGGCGTCCGGTGATCCCGGTGATCGTGATCGAGGACGAGAACGACGCCGAGCCCCTGGGGGAAGCGCTGCTCGCCGGCGGGCTCGACCTGATCGAGGTGACTCTGCGCACGGCCGCAGCGGCGTCGGCGATGGGCCGCATCATCCGCCGGTTCCCGGAGATGCTGGTCGGTGCC
>Ga0299906_10005064_pt1 | contig 10760 bp, 5 predicted proteins | sample RVTome_14_FD_200259 | JGI IMG/M metagenome (GOLD analysis project Ga0299906, IMG submission 200259) | Soil microbial communities from uranium-contaminated site in the Upper Colorado River Basin, Wyoming, United States - RVT145D125 (version 2) ... | reverse complement strand
CCGCTGGGATCTCGAGATGGCGGCGAGCGCCGGCGTCCCCGCGGTCGCGGTCGCCACCGGCACCTGGTCGCGCGACGAGCTGGCCGGCTACGGCCCGGTGGCCACCCTCGGCGGCGTCGCCGAGCTCCCGGGCTGGCTCGCGGGCGGCGGTTAGCCCCTAGCTTAGCCGAGGCGCTCGACGGCGCCGCGGTCCAGTTCGGTCTCGTCTTGCCCTGGAACGCCTTGGCCTTCTCCTGCGAGACCCCGATCAAGACCACGCCGCCGCGCACCCCGCGCTCCCGGCGCAGCCTGTTCGCCACGTCGTCCTTGCGCTCCCCGCGACGAAACTCCGGTATCTGTTTACCGCCCGCGGCGGTCAGCCGAGCAGAAGCGGTTCCACAGCAGATAGCCCTCGCCATCGTATGCCCCGACTATCAGGAGCGACATCTCGGCTGCAAGTTCCTCCAGAGTCTCTCGCCCAACCCGAGTACCAGGTTCTAGGCCTGTCGTCGGCTCTCTCGAGAGCATTCCCCAGAAGAACGGCAAGGCATCCGATTCGGCGGTCGCCGCTTCCACGGCTGCGTGATCATCCGCGCCCGTGCAGTAATGATACACCTCGCCACCAAAGAAGAATACCTTTGATCGTGCTTCTGCCAACCATGGATCATCCGATGATGCAAGCCAGTTCTCAAAGACGGCACAGCTACGATCGGAACTCGCGGCCAGTCCGTTCATAATCGTCGCGATCAGCCACTCCCTGCTCGCCCGAAGCGATAGCAGGCCGCCGCGACGGAATTGCAACAGCTTCCGACGATCAAGCCCATCCGGACCAAGCAAAGTCACTCGTCCCTCATGAATCGCCTGCCTCGCCAGCACTTCATTCGCCAGAGACTTGGCGGCTCGCAGAACGTAGTGAACGTACTCAACGCCATCGCCGCCAAGGTCATACTTGTGCATTCCAGACAGCCTATTACTTCGGTTCGACTCTTCCATCAGGGAAAATCCTCCAGGACTTTCTAGCAGGATCCTTATGATCCCAATGAGGTTCGACTCCTTCCGGATGTGCCAAATCAGGATGGAGGGACTCGCCGGTCTTCGGGTTGGTCCAGCTGCCTTCGCGGCTCCCGGGCTGTGAATCTCTTCCCCTCCATTCCCACTCCTCACCTGGCGACTGAGATGGATCCCACCCCGGAAATGGCACATCCGGACATTCCTCCGCGAGGAAACCTGGAAAGTCATCAGCTCCTGGAGCAATTGGAAAGGGCATTGGCTGTGGCGCGACTTGGTCGTCCAGCCAGTCCCAAAGCGCCTTACCGGGTCCGCGCTCACATCTTCCTCTGCATGCTGGCCTACTACCTCGAATGGCATCTGCGCCAAGGCTCGCCCCCTTGCTCTTCGACGACGAGGACAAGGACCAGGCGCAGGCTCTCCGCCCCTCCGTTGTCGCCCCGGCCAGAACCTCTCCCGGCGCCCGGGCGAAGGCGCGCTCCAAGCGTACCCCGGACAGCCTGGTGGTCCACAGCTTCCACACACTCGTCCAGGCTCTCGCCACTCTGACCAAGAGCCGCATCCAGCCCCGCCTCGCGGCCGTCTCCGAGACCTTCGACAAGATCAGCCGCCCCACCGCGCTGCAGCACAAGGCCCTCGAGCTGCTCGGCCTTCAGCTCTGATCCCGCCGGATGCACCCAGTACCGAGATCCCCTAGCCGCCGTCGCCGGGCGTGCCCGCCGCCGCCGGCGGGCCGGGGATCTCGGCGACGTCCTGGCCCAGGTGGAGCAGGCGGTCGACCGGCGCGAAGCGGTCGCTGAGCACCGGCGTATCGCTGAAGTCGACCCCCCGGTGGTGCCGCCCGGCGACCAGGTCGGCGAGGGCCAGTTCGAACCCGTACTCCCGATCCAGCCGGGCCGCCCGCCGCTCCAGCTCCTCCGGGGACGGCCTGTCCGCCTCGGCGGTGGCCAGCACCAGGAGATTGCCCGAGGCCGGCACCGCGAACACCCAGGCGTTCGGGAAGACCTCGAGCACGGTGCGGTAGATCGCGCGCGGGAACGGCCGGCCGAGGCTGCCGGCGAGGTTGAGCCCGAACACCCCGCCGGGGGCCAGCCGCTCCCGCACCAGCTCGAGGAACTCGCGGGTGGTGAGGTGGAACGGCACCGACAGCCCGATGTAGGTGTCGCAGTAGACGTAGTCCCAGCGTCGGTCGGCGTCGTCGAGGAAGCGCCGGCCGTCGGCGACGTGCACCCTCGTCCCGGCCCCGGCGACGAAGCCGAAGTAGCGGGCCGCGATCTCGGGCACGGCGGAATCGATGTCGACGAAGTCGAGCGCGAGGCCGGGCCGGTAGCGCTGGAAGTAGGTGCCGGCGTGGCCGGCGCCCATCCCGAGCACCAGCATCGAGTCGATCTCGGGCTGGAGGAGGAGCGCGGCGACGGCGGCGCGCGGGTAGGGGAGCGAGGGCTCACCGTCGGAGAGCCGCATCGCGCTGTGGTGCACCCGGTCGCTCTCGAGCGTGCGCACGCCGTGGCCGTCGCGCACGCGCAGGGTCTGGTATGGGGTCATCTGCTCGAAGAGCAGGCCGCCGCCCGGGGCGACCGGCGCGATCCAGGCGTGCACCGCCAGCGCCAGCACCGCGACCGCCGTCAGCGCCGCCAGCGGCTCGCGGCGCAGCGAGCCGGCGAGCGCGGCGAGCGCGGTCAGCGCGGTCAGCCCCAGGAGCAGCGCCAGCCCGCGGTCGAGGGTGAGGAACGGCACCAGCGCGAAGGTGCAGCCGAGCGTGCCGACCAGACTCCCGGCGGTCGACAGCGCGTAGAGCCCGCCGGCGGTGCCGCCGAGGCGGGCGAGGTCGCCGGCGGCGAGCCGCACCGCGTAGGGCGAGATCACCCCGAGCAGGACGCTCGGCGGCCCGAACAGCGCGGTGGCGGCGACCAGCGTCCCCCACGCCGAGCCGCCGGTGGCGCCACCCAGCCAGGCGGTCGCCGGCCGCGCCGCGAGCAGCAGCAGCGCCTGGGCGAGCGCTGCCCAGGACACCCGGCGGCCGAGGCCGGCGAGAGTCGGCTCGCGGTCGGCGAGCCGCCCGCCCCAGACGTAGCCGAGCGACAGCGCGGCGAGAAAGACGCTGATGATCGAGCCCCAGACGTAGACGCTCGAGCCGAAGTGGGGCGCCAGCACCCTGCTGGCGAGGATCTCGAGCGCCATCAGGATCCCGCCTCCGGCCGCCACCACCCAGCCCAGCCGCAGCCGCGCCGAGCGCGAGGTGGCGGCGGGCTCTGCGGCCTCGGAGCTCTCGGCGGCGGCGAGCGGTTCGGCGGGCAGGGTCATGCGACGGGCGCCTCGTGGGGTCGGGCGCAGTGTACCCGCTCGCCGTCGGGAGGAAGAGGGTCTCGGCGCGATGCGCAGGCGATCGCCGCCGCGGAACGCAGGCATACACGCGCTCGTCGCCGAGAAGGAGGTTCAGCCCCGCCCGGTGCCCGCCGCCGCCGGCCCCTCCGCGAGCCGGCTCGCCAGCGGCTCGGGGATCGGGATCGGCCGCAGGCCCCGCGGGTCGTTGAGGACGCAGCAGACCGAGGACATCCGCCCGCGCGCGCACAGCCGGCCGCCGGCGAAGAACTCGGCGTCGTAGGTCATCGAGCGGTCGCCCTTCCGCGCCACCCGCAGCACGATCTCGACAACGTCGCCGAAGCGCAGCGGCGCCAGGTACTCGCAGCGCGCCGCCACCCGCGGCCAGCCGATCACCCGGCCGTCCTCGGCGGTGACGTGGACGCTGGTGCCGAGCGAGCGCATCAGCTCGTGCTCGGCGCTCTCCATGAAGACGAAGAAGCGGGCGAAGTGGACGATCCCGCCGAGGTCGGTGTCGGCGAACTCCACCCGCCGGGTGGTGCGGAACTCCGTGACGGGGGCATCGGGCGTGGCCATGGGCGTCGAGTATCGCGCTCCCCGGGTTGCGGGGGAGGCGGACGCCGGAGCCTATCGCGCTCAGAAGGCCGCGGTGTCGCCGCGCCCGCAGATCTCCCCTGGCGGGTTGCGGTACTCGGCGTGATCGCCGGTCTCGGTGTCGGTGACCGTGATCGTGTACCCGACGTCGGAGAGCGCGCCGTAGAAGACCCAGAAGCGGCCGTTGACCTGGCGGCCGTCGAGCATCTTGACCACCAGCTCGATGTTGGTCTGGTTGAAGAACCAGAAGAAGCCGCTCCGATCGGTGCCCGGCACCGCGGTGCCGATCCCGCTGTCGCCGCTGCGCTGGTCGGTCCACTCGACCTCGACCCGAAAGCGGTCGTCGAGCAGGCAGAGCGCGCCCGGCCCGCCGCCGCAGGCGGAGCCGGTTCCGGGCGCGGGCGCCGCAGCGACGGTCGGCGCCGGCGCAGCCTGCGCCGGGGCCGGCATGACGACGGAGCGCGACGGCAAGGCCCGCGTGTCGCCGCGGCCGCAGATCGTGCCCGCCGGGTTGTGGTACTCGGCGCGCCGGCCGGTCAGAGTGTCCTCGACCTCGATCCAGTACTCGACGTCGGAGAGCGCGCCGTAGAAGTTCCAGAAGTAGCCGTTGATCGGGCCACCGTCGAGCACCTTGAGCACCAGCTCGACGTTGTCCTGTTGGAAGAACCAGAACATCCCGGTACGGTCGGAGCCGGGGAACGGCAGCGCTCCGCCGGTTCCCTCGTCGCCGCTGCGCGGATCACGCCAGTGCACCCGCACGGCGAACCGCCCGCCGCCGAGGCACAGCGTCTCGGCGTCGGCGGCGCACGGCTCGGGCGGGCCGGTACGCAGCGCCATCAGCTCGGCGCCGGCCTCCGGGTGGGCGCCGGCGAAGAAGAGCAGCGGGCCGGCCTCGGTCGGCTCGGTGATCGGAACGTCGAACCCGGAATAGGGCAGGGAGACGACCTGCCGCGTGCCGGCGAACGTGCCGTCGGTCTCCCACAGGCCGTACGCCGAACCGAGCGCCTGGGTCGATACGCGCATGCGGTCGCCGGCGCTCCAGAGACCGATCGGCGTCACGTGCTCTCCCAGGACGCGCTGAATGCTGGTCGTTCCCGCTGCCGTACCATCGCTCACCCACAGCTCGTTCCGGAAATCGGGGCCTTGCACCAGGAAGAAGAGGCGGCCTCCGCCGGCGGCCTCGGTGGGCGATTCAGGGAAGGAGAAAGGCTGTTGCGGGACCTCCGCCACCTGGATCGTGCCGGCGGCGGTGCCGTCGGTGGTCCATAGCCTCTCGACGCCGAAGAAGTCGGAGGCGAAGAAGAAGACGCGATCGCCGACCACTGTCAAGGCGTGCGGGTCCGAGCCGACGAATCCCGGCTCGAGGTCGGCGACCAGCCGCGTGCCGGCGGCGGTGCCGTCGGTCGTCCACAGCTCGCGACCTTCCTCCTCGGTGGTGGCGGTGAACAGCAGGCGGCCGCCGAGCCGGACGAACTCGGCGGGCGACGAGGACCGGTCCCCCATCGCGATGTCCTTCACCAGCACGGTTCCGGCGGCGGTGCCGTCGGTCTTCCACAGCTCGACGTCGAAGAACAGGTCGGCGGCGCCGGCGAGGAAGACCTCGCTGTTCAGCTCCACCCCCGCGGCGCGCTCGAGCCGCTGGTGGCGGTCGAACACGGCCATCTCGCGCACCAGGCGGGAGCCGGCGGCGGTGCCGTCGCTGATCCACACGCCGCCCAGCTCACCGACCGGACCCGATGCGAGCAGCACGACGGAGTTCCCGAGGCGGACAAGCCGCGCGACATCGAAGTCGGCAGACTCTCCGGGCAGGTCGAGCAGCCGGACCGGAGCCCCCACGGCCGGCGCCCGCCACAGTTCGAGCCGGCCCGACGGCTGCTCGGCGAGGAAGAAGGCGTCCGTTCCGAGGATCAGCGGTTCTGCGTACGGCAGCGGAAACGTCGGTGTCGGGCCCTGCTCGACGATCACCCCCAGCCGGCGAGTGCCGCCGGCGCTGCCGTCGCTGGCCCACGGCTGGTATCCGAACCCCGGCTCATAGGCGAAGAAGAGGACCTCGTTCCCCCGGCGCCTCAGGAGGATCGGCGTCGACCCGGCACCCACCTCCCGGCCGACGGCGCCGTCCGCCACGATGCGCGTACCCTCCGGAGTTCCGTCGCTACGCCACAGCTCCCGGCCGTGCTCGGCGTCCACGTTGGCGAACAGAAGGAGGTCGCCGAGCGTCGCGAAGAAGGTCGAGAACCCGATCGTGGAGTTGAACAGAGGAGGTGCCAGGTCGGTCAGCCGCACCGTTTCCTCGCCGCCCTCGGTCGCCCACAGGGCGCGGTCCTCACCGGTCTGCTCGGGGAAGTCGGTGAAGAAGAACACCCGTCCGCCCGCGGAGCCGACGGCCACCGCGAACGAATCGCAGCTCCCCGGGCAGGCGTCGTGGATGAGTCGGGTCCCGGCCGCCGTTCCGTCGCTCCGCCACAGCTCGAGGCCGTGGCTGCCGTCGTCGGCCTGGAAGTAGAACGCGCCGTCGTGCCACGCCGGGAACTGCAGTTGCGACGAACAGATTCCAGGGCAGAGATCGGCGACCATGCGCGCCCCAGCGGCATCGGCGAACCACGGCTCGGTTCCGTGAGCGCCGTCGTCGGCGACGAACAGGAGACCAGCGTCGGAGACCGCCGTCGTATTGACGAAGTTGCTCCGGTCGGCGAAGGCCTCGGAGTCGAACCCGGTCAGGGCCCGGGTGCCCGCCGGGGTCCCGTCGCTGCGCCAGAGCTGGCGCGGCGCGGCGCCGGTCTTGGCGACGAAGTAGACGGCCCCGCCGGCGCGCAGGATCGGTGAGGCGAGGGTCCGCCGGCACTCGGTGTCGGAGAACTCGACGAGATGGCGGGTCCCGGGCGCGGTGCCGTCGCTGACCCACAACGAGGTCGCGCACAGATTGGCCACCTCGTCGGCGAAGAAGACGGTGCCGGCCGGCAGTTGCCGGAAGGCTCCGGGAGAGGAGAACTCGGGGCCGGGGCGGAGGTCGGCGACCAGCCGTGTGCCGGCCTCGCTGCCGTCGCTCGCCCACAATTCGTTGCCGGTCTCGGGGCGAAACGCCGAGAAGAGCAGCGTGCCGTCCGTTCGGAAGGAGTTCCCGCGCGGGATCAGCGGCCAGCCGTCCGGCCCCTCGGCTCCGAGGCGGCGGGTGCCCGCGGGCGTGCCGTCGGTCACCCACAACCCCGGCGCCTGCCCCTCCACCGGTCCGTCGAATGCGGAGAAGAAGTACCTGCCCCGGTCCTCGAGGCCGCCGACCAGCGGGAAGGTGCGGACGATGCCGGAACCGAGGGGCCGGGTGCCACCCCAGGTTCCGTCCGAGGACCACAAGCGCTTGTCCCCGGCGTCTGCGCTGGCCGTGAACAGCAGCCGCCCGCCGAGCGACCACTGCCAGTCGGGATCCGACCAGCAGGGACCTGGGCAGACGTCGCGGAGCAGCCGGGTGCCGCGCTCGGTGCCGTCGGTGATCCACGGCTCGGTGCCGTGGACGGGGTCGCGGGCGAAGAAGAACAGGCGCCCGTCCCCGACCACCTGCGTGAGCTGCGGGTCGGAGCTCAGCGGCGGTCCCGGCTCCGGGTTGATGTCACGGACGACGAAGGGCTCTCCCCCGTGGGTCTCGGACGCGATCAGGGAGAGCAGGGCGAGCAGTGAAAGGGCGGCGATCCGGCGGGTCGACAATGCCATGGACGGCGGTCTCCGGAGGAAGCGGGTATTGATGAAAGGTGCTGCCGGGACCATCCACCAACGTCAGCGGCGGCGCAGTATACGCGAAACCGGCTTGATGTAAAGATGGCGGAGCGATCGCGCCGGCCGCGGGTCGAGCCCGGGGAGATCCGGCAGCTCCGAAACGCCTCAGAACGCTGCGGTGTCGCCGCGGCCGCAGATCTCGCCCGGCGGGTGGCGGTACTCCTTGTGGGTGCCGGTCTCGGTGTCGGTGACGGTGATCGTGTAGGCAACGTCGGAGAGCGCGCCGTAGAAGACCCAGAAGCGGCCGTTGACCTGCCGGCCGTCGAGCATCTTGACCACCAGCTCGATGTTGCTCTGATTGAAGAACCAGAAGAAGCCGCTGCGGTCGGTGCCCGCCACCGCGGTGCCGATGCCGCTGTCGCCGCTGCGCTGGTCGGTCCACTCGACCTCGACCCGGAAGCGGCCGTCGAGCAGGCAGAGCGCGCCCGGCCCGCCGCCACAGGCCGAGCCGGTTCCGGGGGCGGGTGCCGCCGCGACCGCCGGTGCCGGCATCTGCGGCGGCACCGGAAGCGGCACCGGCTCGCGCGAGAGGAAGGCCGTGGTGTCGCCACGGCCGCAGATCTCGCCCTCGGGGTTGTGGTACTCGACCCGCCGGCCGGTCGCGGTGTCGACCACCTCGATGCGGTACTCGACGTCCGAGAGCCCGCCGTAGAAGTTCCAGAACCAGCCGTTGACCGGGCCGCCGTCGAGGTTCTTGACCACCAGCTCGACGTTGTCCGGGTGGAAGAACCAGAACATGCCGGTGCGGTCGGAGCCGGGGAACGGCAGCGCGCCGCCGCCCCCCTCGTCGCCGGTGCGCGGATCGCGCCAGCGCACCCGCACGGCGAAGCGGCCGCCGCCCAGGCACAGCGTCTCGGCGTCGGCGGCGCACGGCCCGGGAGGGCCGAGGACTAGCGCCATCGGTTCGCTGCCGGCCTCAGGATGAGGGCCCTGGAAGAACAGAAGCGGGCCCGCTTCGGCGAACTCCGTGATGTGACCCTCGAGGAGCCGGCGCGTGCCGGCGAGGGTGCCGTCGGTCTCCCACAGCGCGGAGCCGGGGCCGGATCCGAAGTCGTCGGGCTCCGAGATCAAGACCCGCACTCGGTCGCCCGCGCTCCAGACGCCGATGACGTTGCCGGTCGGCGGCAGCAGCGGACGGAGGCTGCCCGTCCCCGCCAGGGTGCCGTTGCTCATCCAGAGGTCGTTGCGACCGGTGGGGGACTCGCTGGTTACGAAGAAGAAGCGTTCGCCCGCGGCCGCGTGGATCGAGTGCACAGGCGGGAAGATCACGGGGTGCGGGGCCGCACCGAGCCGGACCGTGCCCTCGGCGGTGCCGTCGCTGGCCCAGACCTCGCGCTGTCCCGAGGCGCCGTTGGCGAAGAAAAAGGCGCGGCTGCTGGCGGTGGTGAGTGAACGCGGGTGCGAGCTGTCGCCGGGCATCAGGTCGGCGACCAGGCGGGTGCCGGCGGCGGTGCCGTCGCTCCGCCACAGCTCCACACCTGCGGTGTCGTGGTCGGCGGCGAACAGGAGCAGGCCGCCCAGCCGCGTGAAGTGGCTCGGGAACGTCCCGAAGGAACCGGACCCGAGCGAGACCACCGGGGTCGTGCCGGCCTCGGTGCCGTCGGTCGCCCACAGCGCGGGTTCTCCGGTCGTCGGGTGCGCGGCTCCGAAGTAGAGCTTGCCGCCCAGCTCGCCGTCGCCGGAGTAGGAGATCGCGGCCTGCAGGAGCCGCCGCGTACCGGTGGCTGTGCCGTCGCTGGACCACACGCCGTCGTCGCCGGCGGAGTCCGCCTCGACGAACGCGACGGCACGGCCACCGAGCCGGACCATTCGCGTCCCGATGACCGAGAGGTCCGAAGCCAACTCGGCAAGCCGCATCGGCTCCGCGCTCTCCCGCACGCGCCACAGCTCGAGTGGCCCGTCGAAGCCCAGTCGAGCCAGGAACAGCGCATCGGCGCCGAGGACGACCGGATCGAAGTAGGGGCGACCGGCCGAGGACTGCTGGTCGGGGTCAGCGACGATCCCCAACCGGCGCGTTCCTCCCTCGGTGCCGTCGCTGATCCAGGGCTGATAGCTGACCTCCGGTTCGTGGGCGAAGAACAGGACCCCGTCTTCCCAAGGCGTGAACAGCACCGGATCGGAACCGGCGCCCGCGGCCCGGCGGGTCTCGAGGTTCGCCGCCAGACGGGTCCCCTCCGGAGTGCCATCGCTTTGCCAGATCTCGTAGCCGCGCGCGCTGTCGATCGCGGTGAAGAGATATAGGTCGCCGACCGCGGCAGTGCTGAAAGGGGCCCGACCGCTCGCCACGAAGGGGAAGTCCAAATCGAAGTCGGTGAGGCGCACCGCGCCCTCCCCCTGCGCCGGGGTTGCCCACAGTTCCTGCTCGCGCTCGCCGCCGGACTCCTGCTGTGCCCTGAAGAACACTCGTCCACCGACCGCGGTGAACCCGAACCCGATCTCGAACGAGTCGCACTCGCCTGCACAGATGTCCTGGATCATGCCCGTGCCCCCCGCGGTGCCGTCGCTCCGCCACGGCTCGATGCCGTGCACGCCATCGTCGGCGTGGAAGTAGAAGCGGCCGTCCAACCACTGCGGGAACCACGGACCGGACGGGCAGGGTCCGGGGCAGAGGTCGCCGAGAATGCGGGCGCCGGCGGCGTCGGCGATCCACGGCTCGAAACCGTGCACACCGTCGTCGACGCCGAACAGCACGGCGTCGTCGGAAGCGGCGGTGAAGGAGTCACCGATCACGCTCTGCGAGAACGAGGTCAACTGCCGGGTGCCGGCCGCGGTGCCGTCGCTGGTCCACGCCTGGGTCGCCTCGGTGCCCGTCTTGGCGCTGAAGAAGATCGCGTCGTCGACACGACGGACGAAGCCGAGGCTCTCCGAGCAGCCCTCCGTCTCGAAATCGACCAGCGGGACGGTGCCGGGGGCGGTGCCGTCGGAGCGCCAGAGCGTCGTCTCGCAGGATGCGGAGACGAAGTTGCTGGTGAAGAACAGGGTCGCGTTGGCAAGGCGCTGGAAGCTCCCGACCGCCGCGCCGTCCGGCCCGGGTATCAAGTCGGCGATCAGGCGCGTCCCCTGCTCGGTACCGTCGGTGATCCACGGCTCCC
>Ga0299906_10005063_pt1 | contig 10761 bp, 7 predicted proteins | sample RVTome_14_FD_200259 | JGI IMG/M metagenome (GOLD analysis project Ga0299906, IMG submission 200259) | Soil microbial communities from uranium-contaminated site in the Upper Colorado River Basin, Wyoming, United States - RVT145D125 (version 2) ... | reverse complement strand
ATGGCATCGGTAGCGCGCCCCGGGGGGGTAGAGCGCGAGATGCGCCTCGAAACCAAAGAGCCCGAGGGTGAGCTCTTGGTTGACGGACCGCCGCAGACTCTCCATGAGATCGAAATAGCGCCTCTCAGAGGGAGTGGCCCCCGGGGGATCGAGCCACCGCACGCAGTCCTCTCGCACCTTGGGAAGGATCCGATGGCCGTCGCCTCGGCCGATACCCGCCCGCCGAAACTCGCCGTCGCGGAAGGAGGCCTGCGCTTCACGAGACCAGAGCTCGACTTCGCGGCGATCGAGAAACCGACCCTGAACCGCCCAGCCGTGCTCCGCGATCCGCGAGGGGAGCGTCTCTAGACCGGTAGCCACTTCTTCAACCGCGCCGAGAACCGGTGGCGGCGCTCCTCGTGGCGCACCACGCTCTCGTCCGTCACCCAGTTGAGCTGAACGGCGCGCCGCTCCCCCACGTACGGCGTGTGCCCGTGCCAGGCGTTGTCCGTGCAGCGAAAGAAGACCGCGGTCCCGGCCTCGGGGGGAATTTCCGCGAAGTAGTCGTCGAGGCTCGCGGAGGAGCGTAGGAGGCGAAGCCGGCCACCTTCGTCTTTCCAACCCGGGTTCAGGTACAAGAGAACGGTCACGATTTTCGTCTCGGTATCGGTGTGGATGCGGCCGTCTTTGGCCCTCGCCTGCCCGCGCACGGTCACCATCGTGGGTCTTCCCCCGAGGTCGATTGCGAACTTCTCCGCCACCGCCGCCCGGAGCTGGGGCCCGCGAAGCTCCCCGAGAAGAGCCGCGAAGCCGGGGCCGAACGAGAGCTCGCTCTCGGGAAAGCTTCCGCCCTTTTCGATGGCCGGGAATCCGGAGAGCACTGGCTCGAGCGCCGAAGCCTGAAGGAATCCGGAAACCACGAGATGGTCGAAAGGGTCCCGCACGAGCGGCGTCGTCCGGAACCGTTCGTGGTCGATCATCCCGCAGCGAGCCTCTTTCTCACCGCGGAGAGGACGTCGTCGACTTCGATCGAGGTGAGACAAACGTTGCCGTACCCCGGGCATCGTTGCTTGTAGCACGGAGAGCAGGCCACCTCCTTCCAGACCACTTCATCGCCTTCGCCGAAGGGGCCGTTACGCGCCGGGTCCGTCGGGCCGAAGATCCCGACCGCGGGGACGCCGCAGGCAGAGGCGACGTGCAGAGGACCGCTATCCCCGCTGACGAAGAGGCGCGCCTTCCTTATATAAGGAACGAGCTCCCGGAAAGACGTCCTCGGCGCGAGCCGCGCCGAGCCCTGAGAGGCGGCGACCACCTCTCGCGCCATCCCTTCTTCTCCAGGCCCCCATACCACGAGGCTTTCGAGCTTCCACTCGCGCTCGATGGCGGCGGCGAGCCTACCGAATCTTTCCGGGCTCCACCTCTTGGTCACCCACGAACCCCCGGGATTCAAAACGACGTACTCGCGAAGGGTCATTCGGGCGAGCTCGTCTTCGGCCGCGGCGTCCGCCGCGGGGGAAGTGGCAACGGGGAAGCGGCGCTCCTTCGTCTCGATATCGAGAGCGCGCAGGAGACCGAGGTGCCGATCGATGACGTGGGGCCTCCCTCCATTCGCGGCGACGCGCTCGGTGTAGAGAAGAGCCGCCGCCCGCTCTTTGAGATGACCCGCTCCGAATCCGATGCGGCGGTCGCTTCGCGCGAGAAACGCGGAGACCGCGGATTTGATCGTGCCCTGGAGGTCGAGGACGAAGTCGTAGCGACGCTCGCGGATTCGGGCCACCGATTCACGGACCTCTCGCCACGTCCGGGGCGAGAAGAGCCTCCGCCTCCATCCGAGCGTGTCGACCTCGATGAGCCCGGTCACGTCGGGATTGTCCAGGAGGACTTCGCGATGCCGGGTCTCGACGAGCCAATCGATGCGCGCCTCGGGAAAGCGCCGCCTGAGGGCTGCGACCGCGGGAAGGGTGTGCACCAGATCGCCCATGGAGCTCAGGCGGACGACGAGGATACTCGGTCCCACGTCGAGGAGGTTAGCGTTGGCGGGGGAGCCGAGTCAAAATCATCAGGACACTTTCGACTTTCCGAATCTGAACCTCAGGTCGCGCGAGCTGTCCCCCCGATCTGTCCCGGCGGGGGAGAAGCGCCGGGTCTCTGAAAAGCAGCCAGCTCCCCTCTATCTTTTGGGTCGCGATCTTCAGCAGCACGGCCGGCAGCTTGGCTCCTCGTCTTCGCCGCTTGAGTCGGTTGAACCCACCCGACGAAAGTTCCCCCGGGTGTTGCCTTTCCCCCCCGGAGTCAGGGAAGACGTGAAAGGAGCTGCCGGTAACTCCTTATGCAGGCGAGTTTTTGAGATGGGTTCCCAATGCCCGAACCGGGCATGACGATTGCTTTTCCTTGATGGGCCAAAGTGCGAGCCTTGGGCAAATGAGCGAAAAAATTCCGACGCCGGCGCGGATACGAAACCTTCGGACCTACGTGGGTGTCGCTTCCACTTGCCTCGCCTGTTTGCTGGCGCCCACCGACGCCGGCGCGGCAGCCTGGGTCAGGTCGGTGGAATACGTCGAGGTCATTCTCGGCGGCGGCATCACGTCGAGCTCGACCAACCTCAACCGGGGCCAGAACCCAGCGAATTGCGTACCATTCGCCAGCGAGATGGTCTCAGCGACCGACGACCAATACGAGCGTTCGTTCACCGACGTCTTTTTCCAGACGGGGCCGGCGCGGGTCACCGCACAGCGCGACGAGGGGGTGGGCACGGTCACCGTCGGGGTCTTCGTCGTGGAGTTCGAACCCGCCTATGTGAAGGTCCAACAGGGGACCTTCTCCATCCTGAACGGCGCCGGCCCGGGCACTCCGACCATGATCGCGATCACCCCGGTCACGCTTACGAAAGCTGCCCTGGTCTTCTACCACCGCCAGAGCTCCTTTCTCACCTACAGCGACATCGCAGCCCTGGGCTACTTCTCGGCGGCGAACCAGCTGACCTTCGTGCGCAGCGCCGGCAATGCCAACATCAACGGGCATTACTTTGTCTTCGAGGCCCTGAACAGCGAGTTCAGTGTCCAGGCCGTGAGCTTCAGCATCGCGGATGCCACGTCGACCAACAGCGCCACGATCGCCGCCGTGGACCTGACCAAGACCTTTGTCATCGCCTCCCACCGCACCGAGGCCGGCAACAACGACAACGACGACTCACAGCTCGGCGTGTGGCTGGCGAGCCCCACCACCTTGACCGCGCGGCGGCAGTGGCAGAGCGCTCCCCCTCCCCCGAATAACACCATCACCGACATCCGCGCGTTCGTGGTGTCGTTGAGCGACGGCGTGACCGTTCAGCGGGGCACTCTGAGCTACGCCACCACCGACCTGCAGCAGACCGCACCGATTACCGCCGTGAACCCTGGCGCCTCGATGGTCTGGAACGGCTCCGAGATCGGCCCGGGTACGATCGAAAGCCAGGCCGAAGTCAATACCGCCATCGACACCGGTTTCCAGAAGTTGAAGCTCGCGAGCGCGACCAGCGTCCAGGGTGACCGCGGCGAGAGTTGCGCCTCTGCCTGCGCCGGCGTCGGCTACTTCGAGGTCATCGATTGGGCGACTGCGACGGCGGTCACGCTCACCTCCTTCACCGCGCATGGCAGGGACTCGGCCGTGGAGCTTTCCTGGGAGACCGCCTCGGAGCTGAACAACCTGGGCTTCCACCTTTACCGCGCGGCCTCGGAAAGCGGGCCATACGAGCGGGTCACCGCGTCGGTGATTCCAGGGCTGGGCTCGTCGCCCTCGGGAGCGCGCTATCGCTATGTCGATTCCGGTCTGGTGAATGGAACCGCGTACTTCTACAAGTTGGAAGACATTGAGACGACGGGAAAGACCGAGCTTCACGGGCCGGTTTTTGCTGCGCCGGAAGCGGGCGTCTCCACCTCCGGCGGAGCCGGGCTCATCTATGGCGATCCATCCGGCGTTTCCTTCCGCGTGCTCAGCAAGGACTCCAGGGGCCTCACACTCGAGTTGATTACGAGCGGCTTCACCGCCGAGCCGCAAGAGAACGGCTCGGTCCGGTTTTCGATTCCCGGCTTTGTCGACGAGGCGGAGCCGGGTGCACCGGAGATGCCGGTGAGGCGGAGCTGGGTGCAGGTCGATACGGGCCGGCGAGTGCGGGTGGCCTCGGTGCGCTCCGACGAGGTCGAGGAGTTTTCCGCGCTGCGGCCGGTGGCAACCGGCGCACCCGAGGTGGTCGCCTCGCGGCGAGGGACGGTTCGCGCGAGCCGGGGGCGTCGAGCGGAAGGCGAAGCGTTTCGCGGCGCGGGGTGGTATCCCCAACGAGCGGCGCGAATCGTGAGCGTGGGCTACCAGGGAGAGTCGAAAAAGGCGCTCCTGGAGCTCGCGCCTCTCCGGTGGGACCGCTCGAGCGGGAAGCTCAGGCTGGCGCGGAAGCTCACCGTTCGGTTGGCCTTCACCGGACGAGATGAGGCATCCGATCGGAGGAGCCACGAGAGATCCGTGTCGACACGATTTCTGACCCGAGAGCGAGGCCTCTACGGAGTGAGCTTTCAGCAGGTTTTTGGCGGACGACGCCGGGGGATTCCTCCCTCCTCGCTGCGGTTGAGCCGTTTGGGCGAGGTGGTCGCTTTTCATCTCGAGCCGGACAACGCGGTGTTCGGGCCGGGCTCGATGTTGTACTTCAGAAGCGAAGGCGCGTCGGTCAATTCCTACGGGGACCGCGCGGTTTACGAGCTGGAGCTGAGCGGCAACGGAATGAGGATGCCGGTGACCCCTGCTGCTCCCTCGGGAGATCTGATCTCCATTTACTGGCAGCGTCTCGAGCGAGAAGAGAACCGCTACTACCAGGCGGGACTTCTGGAGGCGGAGGACCTCTGGCAGTGGGACCTGTTGTTCGCCCCGGTGACCCGAAGCTACCCGTTCAGCCTCAGCGCGGTCGCTTCGAGCAACGAGCCGGCGCGGCTAGGCGTGTGGCTTTCGGGAGTGAGCGACTTTCCCGTCGTCCCCGACCATCACCTGCGGTTTTTCGTGAACGGGACCCTGGTCGCCGAGTCCTTCCTCGAGGGGAAGACTCCGCTGAGGCTCGAGGCGACGGTGCCGGCGGGAACCTTGCGGGAAGGTGAGAACCAGCTCGCGATTGAGAATGTGGGAGACACGGAAGCGGCCTATTCGATGGTGATGCTGGACCGATTCGCTCTGAGCTGGCCGCGTCTTCTCGTAGCGGAGTCAGGGAAGCTCGAAGGAAGCTTCAGGCAGTCGGGACTGGTGGAAGTCAAAGGACTCGACAACGGGACAGCGGTGCTCGACGTGACAGAGCAACGCCCGCGCTGGCTAACGGGAGTCGACTCCTCGGGCGGCACAGTGCGCTTCGGGGCCGAGGCCAATCGGAGCTACGCCGTGGTGAGCCCCGAGGCAGTGTTGAAGCCCGAGATTGAATGGCCTCTTTCGAGCCGCCTCAAGGCCACCGGCAACCAGTCGGACTATCTAGTTATCGGCCCCGAAGTGCTGCTCGAAGCCGCCACACCCTTGCTCGATTTGAGGCGGAGCGAGGGCCTGAAAAGCTTAGCGATTTCCATCGAGCGGGTGTATTCGGAATTTGGCTTTGGCGAGGCGCGACCGGAAGCGGTGCGCGACTTCATCTCCTATGCCTACCATCACTGGCAGAAGCCCGCTCCACGCTACGTTCTCTTGATGGGCGACGCCAGCTACGACTTCAAGGACTACCTGGGCACCGGTGTGCGAAATCAAGTTCCACCGATGATCGTGAAGACATCGTACTTGTGGACCGCCTCCGACCCGACCTACGCCGCGGTGAACGGAGACGACGACTTGCCCGATGTGGCTATCGGTCGCCTGCCGGCAGAGAACGCCGAAGGGGCGCGGGCGATGGTGCAGAAGATTCTGGCCTACGAGTCAACGGGGGGAGTCTCTCGGGGGCCAGTGGTCCTGGTGGCCGATAATCGGGACGGGGCGGGAAATTTCGAAGCGGACGTAGAAAAAATCGCCTCCCGGGTTTCAACTTCGCGAAGCGTGCAGAAGATTTACCTGAGTAGTCTGGGCACGGAAGCCACGCGGGCCGCCATCGTCGGGGCCTTCGACCAGGGCGCCTGGTCCCTGAGCTACGTCGGCCATGGCGGCATTCATCTCTGGGCGCACGAGAACATTTTCAACACCGCGCAGGTTGCTGGCCTTCAAGCCCAGGCGCAGCAGCCCTTCGTCCTCACTCTCGACTGCCTGAACGGATATTTTCACTTTCCCTATTTCAACTCCCTGGGGGAGGAGTTGCTCAAGGCGGAAGGCAAGGGAGCCGTGGCGGCCATCTCGCCGAGCGGTCTCAGTCTCGACGAGCCAGCCCATCTCCTGCACCAAGCTCTGCTGGGAGAGCTGCTCTCAGGCAGACACGAACGTTTGGGCGATGCGGTCAGTGCGGCTCAGGCGGCGTACGCCGAAAGCGGCGCCTTCCCAGAGCTATTGAGCATCTATCACCTTTTTGGCGACCCGGCTCTCAGGATTCGGTAGAGGCTCGACCCGATTCAGTGGCTAACCCATACACACGAGTTCGGTCATTGTACTGACCACCTCAAACCCTCAGGGCGCTTTCGGCTTTCCGAATCTGAACCTCGATCGCGCGGGCGGAGACCCCTCCTTCGCTGTCGCGTTTTTCGACGGAGGCGCGAAAGTCGAAGGCCGAGGCGACGTCGGAGTCGAACTCCGGCGACAACGCCCGAAGCTCTTCGAGAGGAAGCTCGGAGGGCGCAACCCCTTTTTCTTCGGCTCGGGCGAGCACCTGGCCGACGACGTCATGGGCGCGCCGGAAGGAAACACCCTTCCGTACGAGGTATTCGGCGAGATCCGTGGCCAGCAGGTCGAAGGAAAGCGCCTTCGCCATCTGCTCTTCCCGGACGACGAGGGAGCCGATGACCCCTTCCATCACCGGAAGCGTGAGATTCAGCGTATCGAGAGCGTCGAACACGGGCTCCTTGTCCTCCTGAAGATCGCGCTGGTAGCCGGTCGAGAGACCCTTTACGGTGGTCAAGAGCGAGATCAGATCACCGAGGAGACGGCCGGTCTTTCCTCGAACGAGCTCGAGGCCGTCCGGGTTCTGCTTCTGCGGCATGAGGCTCGAGCCAGTGGTGTAGCTCTCGTCGAAGGAGACGAACGAGTACTCGGCGCCCGACCAGAGGATCAGGTCCTCGGCCATACGGGAGAGGTTCACGCCGAGAATCGCCGCGGCGGAAAGAAACTCGAGCGCGAAGTCCCTCGAGGACACGGCGTCGATGCTGTTGGGAAAGACGGTGGGGAAACCGAGCTCGCGGGCGAGTCGGACCCGGTCGACACCGAACGGATTTCCCGCGAGGGCACCCGCGCCGAGCGGAAGCTCGAGCGTCCGTTCGCGCGCGCCGCGAAGCCTCGCGTGATCGCGCTCCAGCGCCCAGAACCAGGCGAGGAGATACTGGGCGAACACCACCGGCTGGCCCCGCCTCATGTGGGTATAGCCCGGGAGAAGAACGCTCGCCGTCGCCTTCGCTTTCTCGACCAGCACCGTCTGGATCCGGCGGACGCTCTCGAGCGCGCCCAGGATCGCCGCCGCGAGGTGCATGCGGAAGCCGGTGGCCGCGAGGTCGTTCCGGCTTCGACCCGTCGGGAGCTTGGAGGCGACCTCGGGGTCCTCGAGGACTTCGGCGAGAACGCGCTCGACCGCGGTATGGATGTCTTCGTCCGCGAGGGGAGGATTCTCCCGGAGCTTCGCCTCCACCGCGTCCAGGCCTTTCAGGATTTGCTCGAGCTCCGCCGCCGTGAAGATTCCCACTTCACCGAGCTCGCGGGCGTAGGCCCGATTGATGAGGACATCCTCGAGCCAGAGCCTGCGGTCGAACTCGATCGACCGCGAAAGGGCCTCGAGCTCGGGAGCGGTCGGCTTCCGGAACCGCCCACCCCAAAGTTTCATGAAACCCCGGAACCTACTTTCTCGAGCGACGCCTTCTCCTGCCACTTTTCGAGCATCGGGGAAATCTTCCCTTGGTTCGCCTTGTGGGTCATGTGGCGGATCCTCTGCGGAAGCCCGAAGAGACGGATGAAGCCCTCGGCATCCGACTGGCGATAGACCTCGTCTTCGCCGAACGTCGCGAACTGCTCCGAGTAGAGACTGAAGGGCGAACGGCGACCGACCGCGAGAGCGGTCCCCTTGTAGAGCTGGACGAGCACGTCGCCATTCACCGTGTCCTGCGTGGTGTCGACGAAGCTATCAAGGGCTTCACGCAGGGGGGAGAACCACTGCCCGTCGTACACCAGATCCGCGTAACGGCTCGCGATGATGGTCTTGAAGTGGGAGGTGGTACGGTCGAGCGTGATGCTCTCGAGAGCCTCGTGAGCCTCGTGAAGGATGCTTCCTCCGGGAGTCTCGTAGACGCCTCTCGACTTCATTCCCACGAGCCGGTTCTCGACGATATCGAGCCGTCCGACGCCGTGCTTGCCGCCGAGCTCGTTGAGCTTCTCGAGAAGCGCGACCGGGGAGAGAGTCGTGCCGTTCACCGAGAACGGAATCCCGCGCTTGAAGCCGATCTCGACGAGCTCCGGCGCGCCGGGAGCGGATTCGGCGGGTGCCGTGAGCTGGTAGAGGTTCGAAGGCGGAGGCGTCCAGGGATCCTCGAGAGCTCCGCCTTCGTGGCTCAGGTGCAAGAGGTTCTGATCGCGGCTGTAGATGTTCTCTTTGCTCTGGCTCACGGGAACGCCGTGGGCGGCGGCGTAGGCGAGCGCATCCTCCCGCGAGCGAATGTTCCAGATCCGCCAGGGTGCGATCACCTCGAGCTGCGGAGCGAGCGCCTGGTAGGTGAGCTCGAAGCGGACCTGGTCGTTGCCCTTTCCGGTGCAGCCGTGGGAAAGAGACGTCGCGCCTTCGTCGAGAGCGATCTCCACCTGGCGCTTCGCGATGAGAGGCCGGGCGAGAGACGTCCCGAGGAGATACTTCCCCTCGTACTTCGCCCCCGCGCGGAGAGCGGGGAACACGTAGTCACGGACGAACTCGGTGCGAAGGTCCTCGACGTAGGTCTTGGACGCGCCGATGGCGCGGGCCTTCGCCGAGGCTTGCTCCAGATCCTCCCCCTGTCCCACGTCGGCCAGAACGGCGATGACGTCGCAGTCGTAGTTCTCCTTCAACCAGGGGATGGCACACGAGGTGTCCAGTCCTCCCGAGTACGCGAGGACGACTTTTTTCGAGCTCATCTTGTCCAAGACTCCTTTCTGGGTCTGCATAAATATACCTCGACGATGAATATCTATGCAAGTCTTTCTCAGGCCCGTCGCGCCAGGCGGTCGAGCGAGAAGCGGCCGCCTCCCACGAGGGTCAGGGCGAGGAAGATCAAGAGATAGACCGCTGCCCTCTCGGGGTTTCCCCAGCTCTCGAGGACTTCCTCGGAAACGGGGTTGATTCCGAAAAACGCCAGAGTCTGCTGGGCGAGCCTGTGGTGCAAGAAGGCGGCGACGAACATGGTGACCGCGGCGAATCCCGCGGCCGCGCGCGTCAGAAGGCCGAGCACTATGAGGAAACCCCCGACCAGCTCCGCGAGCGTCGCCGCCCAGGCGAACACCGTCGGATAGGGGAACCCGAGGTTCGCGACGCCCTCGATGAATGGACCGCCCTGGCCCGACAGGAGCCGCTCGATCTTGGGCCAGCCGTGGGCCAGGGCGAGTCCCAAACCGGAGAGTCGCAGAATCAAGAGTGCCGCGTCGGTCATGAAACTTCCTTTCATCGGAGCCGCCTTTTTCATCGATATAAATCTCCTGCAAGGTATTTGAGCCCGGTGTCTACGGCCACGGTCACGACCCTCTTGCCCGGACCGAGTCTCGAGGCGAGGACCATGGCGCCGAGGACGTTCATGCCGGTGGAGGTGCCGGCGAAAATACCCTCCTGCCGCGCCAGCCTTCGCGCCATGTCCCGGGCGTCCGATTCGTCGATGGCGATCGCCTCGTCGTAGAAGTCGCGGTGGAGAAGCGGCGGCGCGAAGCCCGCGCCCACCCCCTCCACCCGATGAGTCCCCGAGCGGCCCTGGGTGATGATGGGCGAGGAAGAGGGCTCGAGCGCCACGATCCGGGTCCCCTTCTTCTTGAGAGCGGTCGAAACACCCACGAGCATGCCCGCCGTTCCCACCGCTCCCACGAAGGCTTCGGGGGCGCCGTCGAGCTGAGCGAAGATCTCGCGGCCGATCCCGGAGTAGCCCTCGACCGCGTCGGAGTTATTGAACTGGTCGGTCCAGAACGCACCCTCCTCCTCGTGGATGCGCTTGGCTTCCGCGCGGGCGCGGGGGATGAGGTCGGGCGTGATCCGACCTCCCTCGCTCGGTATCAAAATCACTTCCGCTCCCAGGGCTCGCATGGTGTCGAGCTTTTCCTTGGCGAAGGCGTCCGAGGAGACGAGCTTCAGGCGATAGCCCTTGACGGCGCAGATGAGGGCGAGAGAAGACCCCGTGCTCCCGCCGGTGTACTCGACGACGGTCGCCTTCGGCCGAAGTTCCCCGCGCCGCTCGGCGCCTTCGATCATCGCTTTCGCCATCCGGTCCTTGTAGGAGCCGGTGGGGTTGAAGTACTCGAGCTTCACGAAGACCCGGGCATAGCCCTCGGGGGCCAAACGGGTGAGCTCGACGAGCGGGGTCCCGCCGATGGCATCGAGAACGCTGGTCACGGGAGCGAGCGGTCTTCTCGGCATTACTGGATGCTCGCCTCGCGCGGATGCATGGACTGGAGGCTTCGGACCCGATCGCCGCCGCGCTTCAAAGCCTCGATGCCGGCGAC
>Ga0299906_10005062_pt1 | contig 10763 bp, 12 predicted proteins | sample RVTome_14_FD_200259 | JGI IMG/M metagenome (GOLD analysis project Ga0299906, IMG submission 200259) | Soil microbial communities from uranium-contaminated site in the Upper Colorado River Basin, Wyoming, United States - RVT145D125 (version 2) ... | reverse complement strand
GCGAATCCACGGCGCAGGCGACGCGCAGCACGTGGCGCACCGCCGCGCCGTCCACCAGCTCGTAGAGCGCGGAGTCGAGCTCGCCGGGCCTCACCGCCGCGCCCTCGCTGGCCAGCTCGCGCTCGAAGCAGGAGCGCAAGCGCAGCCTGGCGGCGTCGAGCGCGCGCGTCCAGACCACCAGCTCGACGCGGTTGCAGGTTGCGACCAGCACCGCCTCGTCGATCTCTGCGCTCGCCACGAGCTTGCCGAGCACGGGTCGCGCGTCTTCGATCGCGTAGCGTTCGCGCAGCTCGAGCGGCGCGGTGCGGTGGCTCATGCCGAGCAGCAACAGGCTCATCGCACCACCCCGATGCCGACCACCGTGAGCAGCAGCAGCGCGAAGCCCGCGGCGGATCCGAGCGCCGAGAGGCGCGCCCCCTGCCCCGTGCCGAAGCGTGCGAATACCAGCGCCGCGTAGGCGATCCACACGCCGAGCGTGGCGTTGGCGTGGAGCCCGCCCGGCCAGAGGTGCCCCTCCCGCGTCTCGACCCACAGCACGCCCGTCACCACACCGAGCGAGAGCAGCAGGAAGCCGAGCGCGAGAGCCAGCGCGTTGGCGCGGTCCAGCGACTCGAGGGAAGGCAGCGCCGAGTGCGGCGCCGCGCGGCGCTTGCGCTTGATCTCGCGATGGTGCACGAGGTAGAGCACGCCCGCCGCGCCGGCCACGCCGAGCAGCGCGAGGCCGGCGCTCGCGAGCAGCACATGCAGGTGCGACCAGAGCGCGGAGCCCCGCTCGGGCGCTCCCGGTGCCGTCGCCCAGAAGGCCGCGAAGACCGTGCCCAGGAAGGCTGCCGGCGCGACGATCACCGCGAGCCCGCGCGCCGGCACGCGCAGCTGGAGCGCCAGGAACGAGAGCACCAGCAGCCAGGCGGCGAGGGAGACCACGAGCGGCAGCTCGGTGAGTGCGGGCGTCGGCTCGAGGCGGTGGATCTCGAAGAACGCGAAGCCGTGCAGCGCGGCGGCGAGCGCGAGCAGGAGGACGCCGAAGCGCAGCCACGGGCGGGCGCGCACCCCGAGACCCGCAACCGCAGCCAGCGCGGCCGCGAGGTACGCGGCCGCGGTCCACTGATGCAGCTCGAGCAAGAGGCTCAGCTCCTCGCGGGCCGCGCGCGCAGGCGTTCCATCTGCGCGGCCACCTTGGCGGCGTCGTTCACCATCTCGAACACGCGGAAGGCCGGCTCGCCGAACAGCACGAAGCGGATCTCCTCGAGCGGAGTCTCGCTCGCGAGATGGCTCTGCGCCTCCTCGAGGAGCACCTCGGCGCAGCGCTGCAGCGGGAAGCCGGCAATGCCCGCGCCGATCGCCGGCACCGCGAGCGTGCGACAGCCGCGTTCGCGCGCGAGCGCGAGCGCGGCGCGCATCGCGCTGCGCACGCTCTCCTCGCTGGCGCGCCCGCCGGGCGCCATGCCCGCGGCGTGGATCACGAAGCGCGCCGGCAGCTCTCCGGCGCCCGTCAGCGCCGCCTCACCGACGGCGATCGGGCCCATGCGGTCGCACTCTGCCTGGATGCTCGGCCCGCCCTTCGCCCGGATCGCGCCGGCCACGCCAGCGCCGAGCTGGAGCTGGCTGTTCGCGGCGTTCACGATCGCGTCCACCGCCTGCTCGGTGAGGTCGCCCTCGAGCAGGACGATGCGGCCCTTCATCGGCGGGCCCCGCGCGCGCCCGCGCCGGCCTCGATCAGGCCCGCGGCGAGCAGTGGCACCAGGATCTCGTGGTGGCCGACCAGCGAGTAGCCGCGTCCGCCCTTGCGCGTCGGCCGCTCCACCACGTTCACGCGGGGCCGGTAGTGGCGGATGAAGTCGAGGTCCACCGTGCTGAAGCGATCCACGCGGTGCCCGAGGTTTCGCGCCAGCGCGAGCGCCTTCAGGAACACCTCGGGCAGGATCACGGCCGAGCCGATGTTGAAGAGCACGCCGCCCTCGAGCGTCGCGACCAGGCGCGTCAGGGTTTCGAAGTCGCGGTAGCTTGTGGCGCCGAGCGCCGCGCCGTCGGCGCTCGCGTGCATGTGGTGGATGTCGGTACCGATCGCCACGTGCACCGTGACGGGGATCTCGAGGCGCGCGGCCGTGGCGAGCACGGAGCGGCGCTTGTGCGGAAAACTCCCGGCCAGAATGGCGCTCCCGACCGCCTCGCCCATGCCGAGCCCCGAAGCAAAGCCCGCGGCGATCGCGCGGTTCAACACCTCGGCGGTTTCGCGCGCCATGCCGAAGCTGCCGTCGTCGAGCGAGCGCGCCACGTCCTCGCTGGTGCGCCCCATCATCGCGAGCTCGAGGTCGTGCACGCAGCCCGCGCCGTTCATCAGCACGCCACCGACGAGCCCGCGCTGCATCAGGTCGACCATCACCGGGGCGAGGCCGACCTTGATCAGGTGGGCGCCGAAGCCCCACAGCAGCAGCTTGTCGCGCCGCTTCGCCTGCGCTGCCGCGTCGATCACGGCGCGCAGATCGCGCGCCGCGAGAATGTCGGGCAGGCCCGCCAGGAAGCCGCGGAACGAGGCACCCGCGCGGTAGGGCTTCGCCTCCTCTTTGCTTCGCACCTTGCTCTTGCGCGCGCGCGCCGAGACCGTCCGCACGCGCGTGCGGTCGATGCGCGGGAGCCTTTGCCTCACGAGCGAACGAGCTCGGGAAACAGCAGGCGATCCACCAGCTCGGCGATCGCGTGCGCGATCGCGATGTGGCACTCCTGGATGCGCTGCGTGTCGGAGGACGGCGCCACCAACGCGAGGTCGACGAGACCGGCGAGCTTGCCCCCACCCTTGCCGAGCAGGCCGATGCTGCGCAGGCCGCGACGGCGCGCCTCTTCCACGGCGGCGATCACGTTGGCGGAGTTGCCGGAGGTGGAGATCGCGACCGCCACGTCGCCCGCGCGGCCGTGCGCCTCGATCAGGCGCGCGAAGACGCGCTCGAAGCCGTAGTCGTTGCCGATCGCGGTCAGGTCGGAGGTGTTGGCGGTGAGCGCGATGGAGGGCAGCGCCGGCCGGTCGGGCCCGAGCTTTCCGGTCCACTCGGCGGCGATGTGCTGTGCGTCGGAGGCCGAGCCGCCGTTGCCGAAGAGCAGCGTCTTGCCGCCTGCGCGGTAGGCGGCCGCGACCCACTCGCCGGCGCGCGCGATCGGCTCCGCGAGCGCCCTCGCGGCCGCCTGCTTCACACGCGCGCTCTCCTCGAGCGTGGCGCGCACGCTGGCGACCGGGTCGAACGCGGGGCTCTGCGGGCTGTGCGGCATCGATTCGAAGCCCTGGGGGAGGACAGAAAGTCCTGCGAAATCGATGGGATGGACGATCGGCCGCAACATTAACCGCGGCCCTCGGGAGCGTCAATTGCGGCGGCGTCTGTTACAACTCAAGGCCACTCGCCGCCCGGAGACCAGAGCGCATGGCCGAGATCCTCGACGTGACCGACGCGACTTTCGAGAGCGAGGTCTTGAACGCCTCGACCCCCGCGATCATCGACTTCTGGGCCGAGTGGTGCGCGCCGTGCCGCCAGATCGCCCCGATCGTGAAGGACATCGCCGGCCAGTACGGCGGCAAGGTCAAGGTCGTGAAGATGAACATCGACGAGAACCCGAGCACGCCCGGCCGCTACGGCGTGCGCGCGATCCCGACGGTGCTTGCCTTCAAGGGCGGCGCGGTCGTCGGCCAGATCACCGGCGCCCGTCCGAAGAGCGCCTTCGACGAGATGGTGCAGAAGCTGCTCTAGCCGCGCCGCTGGTCTCTGCCCCTTCGTGCTCGAGCCTCGCGGCCAGCAGACTCAGCACCTCCGCCGTGTGCCGGGCCTTGATCGCCGGGAGCTGAGCCAACGCCAGGCGAACCGCAGCCTCGATGGTGCCCTCCGCCTCGTCTGCGAGGCCTCGGCCCGTGGCGGTGAGCCCCAGCCTCGTCCGCCGACGGTCGCGAGGATCCGGCCGCCGGGTGACCAGGCCCCCCTCCTCGAGGCGCTTCACGACGCCCGTCAGGGTGCTCGGGTGGATGTGCAGGATCTCCGCGATCTGGCCGAGCAGGATTCCGGGGAACCGGCCGACGATGCGGATCACGAGACGCTGCGGTCCGGTGACGCCCAGCGTCGCCTGCATCCGCTTCGAAGCCCGCTGCAGCGCGTGGTCGAGGGCCCAGATCAGACGCATGAACTCGAGAATCTCGCCGAGCGGCGGCAGAGCCGGGCGGCGGCCGAGGATCGCGACCTGCTTCGCGCTCATCCCCGCGCTCGCGCTCGCGAGGGGCGCAGCCTCCGCCGGAGCTCCGCGAGCGATGCGATGAGCCGGTCGATCTGCCTCTGGTCGCGGATGCAGTAGTCCGCCCGTGACATGCGCTTCGCCCCGACGCGGATCGTCAACAGCCGCCCCGGCTGGTCGAGGGCGAACACGTCCTCGTCCGTCTCGTCGTCACCCACGTAGATCGCGGTGTCGCAGCTCAGGCGTTCGCGCTCCCGCTCCAGCGCATCGCCCTTGTTGGGCGCGTTGCGCGGCAGAACGTTGACCACCTGCTTTCCGCCGACGATCCGAACGGCGCCGAGGCGGCTCGCCGCCCGGAGGGCCGCGGCGCGCGCCTGTCGCTTCGCGCGGGAGCGTCGATAGTGGATCGCGATCGAATAGGTCTTGTCCTCGAGCGTCACGCCGGGATGGCCCGCGAGCTGCCGGTCGAGCAGCGGCCGCCAGCGCCTCACCTCGTATTCGAAGCCGTTCACCCCCTTCCATGCCTCGACCCCATGATTGCCAATGACGCCGCGGAGGCGAATGCCGCGCAGACGGGAGCGAGTATCGGACTCTGCACGGCCCGAGATCACGATGCACGGGTACAGCTCCGCGAGCGCCGCGAGCAGCTGCCCGGTCCGCGGGCGCATCGCCGCTCGCTCGGGGGCGTCCACGATCGGCGCGAGCGTACCATCGTAGTCGAACGCGACGACCACGTTCGAGAACGCGAACTGGTCGAGGACCGGTCGGTTGCGGGGCGCGAGGATGCTCCTCATCGATCGGCGCTCACCAGGAGGTGATCCGTGAGTCGGCCGGTGAGGCGATCCCGGCTGCGCAGCCGCGCGGCGTCCACGAGCATCCTCCCTGCCCAGCGATAGACGTTGAACTCGGAGATGAAGGCGCGCATCGAGCGCATGCGATCCCGCTGCTCCTCGACTGACATCGAGAGGGCCGTCGCGAGCGCCGAGCTCGCCTCCTCGAGGTCATAGGGGTTCACGATCAGCGCCTCGGTGAGCTCCCGCGCGGCGCCGGTGAACTGGCTCAGCACGAGGACCCCACGCTCGTCCTCACGCGCCGCCACGAACTCCTTGGCCACCAGGTTCATGCCGTCGTGCAAGCTGCTGACGTAGCAGACGTCCGCCGCGCGCAGGTACCGGAAGACGGTCGGCGGCTCGTGGTGCGCGCGCAGCAGGATGATCGGCTGGTACTCGCCGCGTCCGTAGCGCTCGTTGATGCGCGCGGCGAGCTGCTCGACGCTCTCGTTCAGCTGCTGGTAGCGCTCGATGACCGTCCGGCTCGGCGCGGCGAGCTCGGCGAAGCTGAAGCGCCCTCGCCAGGCCGGGTAGCGCTCGAGCAGCCGCTCGATCGCGAGAAGTCTCTCCTCGATCCCCTTGGTGTAGTCCAGGCGATCGACGCCGACGCCGAGCAACGCGTCGGGCGGCAGTGCGAGCTCCTCGAACACGCTCTTCCGGCACTCGTCGATGGACGGGGCGGCCTGCTGCCAGCGGTTCGGAGACTCGAGCGAGATCGGATAGGGCCGCACGCGCGTGCTTCGCCCGTGCCGCACGACGGCGTTCTGCTCGCGGTCGATGCGCGCCTCGAGGAAACGATCCGCGCAGTCCACGAAGCTGTTGCAGTCGAACTGGGTGTGGAAGCCGAGGATGCTCGCTCCGAGCATCCCCTCGAGCAGCGGCCCGCGCCACGGGCAGATGCCGAAGTGCTGTGAGTTCGGCCAGGGGATGTGCCAGAACATGATCACCGTCGCGCGCGGTAGACGTTCGCGGATCAGGCGCGGCGCCAGGGCGAAGTGGTAGTCCTGCACGAGCACGATCGGATCCTCGGTATCGACCTCGGAGCAGACCGCCTCCGCGAACCTCAGATTGACGGCCTGATAATGCCTCCAGTCCTCGTTCCTGAAGACCGGGCGGGCGTGCGCGACGTGACAGAGCGGCCACAGCCCCTCGTTCGCGAAGCCGTAGTAGTAACCCCTCTCCTCCTCCGCAGAGAGCCAGACGCGCCGGACGAGGTACGACTCCTCCCCCGGCGGCACGCGAACGCGATCGTGTCGGTCGACCACCTCGCGGTCGGCGGAACCGTTGCCGTGTGCGATCCACACCCCCGAGCAGGCGCGCATCACTGGCTCGAGCGCGGTGACCAGCCCGCTGGCCGGATGTCGGACGACGATCTCGCCGTCGTCAGCCTTCTCGTGAATGTACGGCTCGCGGTTGGCGAGGATGACGATTTTCTCGCCGTGCAGATGGCGATTCAGCACGTGCCGGAGCCGCTGCGGCGTCCAGGCGCCGCCCTCACCATCGGCCTCGCGCTCCGAGACGATGCGATCGACGAGGTCGCGGACGTCGCGCAGGATGGGCTGGAACTCGGGGGGCTGCGCGCCGCCACGCAGCAGCTTGCGGACTTCCCGGCTCCAGCCGCGCCAGGACAGGCGCGCGGCGACGAGGGTGATCAGAGATGCCGCGAGCGCCAGGATGCCGAAGGCTACCAGCAGGAGCCGCTGTGTCTCGGCCTCGCGCCGCTGGATGAAGCTCAGGTCCTGGACCAGGACGACGAAGCCGAGCACGTGGTCTGCGTCGAAGACGGGAATCGCGCTGACGTGGACGTCGCCACCGCGGAGTCGTTCGACGCCCTTCCAGGGAGTCCACGGCGACTGGGCCGCTTCGCCGCCCGACAGGATGCGCGCAAGGAGATCGGCGCAGGTGAAGTGGCCCGGATACTCCGGGGTGCGCGTCAGCATCGTTCCGTCCGGGGAGCAGGCGGCTGCTCCCATGATCCGCTCGTCGTGCGCGATGTCCGAGAGCAGAGCCCGGAGCGCCGATCGCTCCTGATTGCTCCAGTGGGAGATCAGGGCCTGCCGCGCGCCGCTGACCGCGAGCTGCGCGCGCAGCCCGGTGTCGCGCTCGAACCAGCCGCCGGTGGTCTCGCGCACCACGCTCGAGGCCAGCCAAGTCACGAGCGCAAGCCCGAGGACGAGCGCGATCGCGAAACGGACTCCGGGGCGCATGACCACACAAGTCAAGCAGATAAAAGTTTGAACGCCAACTAAACACTGTTAGGTTGCGCGGGTGCGGCTGGAAGACCTCGGCCTGATCGGCGACTGCCAGCTCTCTGCACTGGTCGAGAACACCGGGGCGATCGTAGGTAGAGCTGGATGCCGCTGGACCTGCCATACCCAAGGCTCTGGCCGCTGACGCCGCCCACATGGGCGTTCTCGCGGCCTCGGTGCTTGCCTGCGCGCTCGGCCTGGTCGAGTTGTTGTCCACCGCTGGGCTGCTGCCTTGCCCGGAGGGCGTGGGCTGGATTGAGCCGCGGGCGCTCGGAGACTGGCTCTTCTCCCTGGTCTCCATCGCGGTCGCGGTGATCACCGCGCCGCCTTCGCGGGAGGCGTTATGGCGACCGTGCTCGAGGCCGAAGAATCGATCCCATCGGCGCGATCGTGGTTCGGCGCTCACCCGGTGCTTGCGCCCGACTCGCTGCACGGCACGGGATCGAACGAAACTAGCGTGAAAGGGTGTCTACGACGCGACGCGCAGTCTATTCTCCGCGCCGATGGAAGCGGAAGGGCTGTCCGAAGACGTCCTGCGGTTCCTGCTCGATCGCATCGAATCCGTGCCGCATCTGGAAGCACTGCTGCTCATGTGGCAGAGCCCACAGGCGAGCTGGACGCGTGAAGAGATGGCGACGCGGCTGTACGTTGCACCCGAAGCGGCAGCGCAGCTAATGGGGGACCTGGCTCGCCACGGGCTGGTGACGGTCGGCGCGGAGTCGCCGCCCGTTTATCGATACGCCGCGGAGTGGGACGAAGGGGGTCTGCTCATGCCGAAGATCGCGGCGACCTACAGCCGGCAGCTCGTGCGTGTCGCGCAGCTCCTCCACTCGAAGGCGTCGCCCGGCGTGCGCGAATTCGCGCGCGCGTTCCAGATCAAGAAGGATCGGAGCTAACCATGGGAGCAGCCACCGTGTACGTCCTCGGAACTCTGACGACGCTGCTGTGTGCGGTGCTGCTGATGCGCGCCTATGCCAGAGTCCGGCAAAGACTGCTGCTGTGGAGCGGCATCTGCTTCGTTGGACTCACGCTGTCGAATGCACTCGTGTTCGTGGACCTCATCCTGCTGCCGACGGAGGTAAGCCTGTACGTTGCAAGACTGGGCACCGCCGCAGTCTCGATGTCGTTGCTGCTGTTCGGCCTGATCTGGGAGGGAGAATGAGTATGTTCGAAGGCTTTCTGATCGGCGTGATTGTCGCAGCATCGCTGGCCTCAGCACTCTTCTTCCTGAAGTTCTGGAAGCACACGCGCGATGGCTTGTTCCTCGCGTTCAGCGCGGCGTTCTTCATCGAGGGCGTGAACCGCATGGGCCCCCTCTTCATCGAGCGTCCGAACGAAGGCAGCCCTGCGATCTACGTCGTGAGGCTGCTCGCGTTCGTGCTGATCCTCGCCGCCATCGTGCGTAAGAACCGCGCGCCTGCGCATTGAGCAGCTACTCCGGGCGTTGCATACGACGCCTGGCGTGGACGCGGCCAGCCGGCGACGCGGTGCTGAGCGGGGCGAACGCTCGAGCCCGATTCGCCTCGAAGCGTCGAGGGCACGCCGCGAGCCGGAGCTTCAAGAGCGCAGACGAGACGGTGGCGCCCATCCCGGGGTCGGCTCAGGGTAAGAGCTGATCGACGAGGAACGCGGCGGCGAGGTCCGCAGCCTGGTCCCGCACGGGTGGCGAATAGACGTCGAAGTGGTCGCCCGGGATGGTGGAGATGTGGACCGGTTTCAGCGATCAGGAGCCAAAGCGCCCGCGGCACGGCCCCTGGTCTACGGCTTCTGCGCAGCCTCGGGCGGCGTGAAGAAGCGCACCGGCCAGCGCCGGCGCACGGCCTCCCGGTAGAGCCGCGGATCGGGGTTCGTCACGACCGGGTGCCCGACCAGCTCGAGCAGCGGCAGGTCGGTGATGGAGTCGGTGTAGAACCAGCTGCGCGCCAGATCGATGTCCTGGTCGCCGACGAGCTGCTCGAGCCAGTGGATCTTGCCCTGCTCGAAGCACACCGGCTCGATCACGCGGCCGCTGAAGCGCCCATCCACCACCTCGAGCCGCGTGTAGAGGAAGTGATCGATGCCGAGGTGCTTGGCGAGCGGTCCCACCACGAAGCGCGTCGCCCCCGACACGATCGCGACCAGGTGGCCCTCTGCCTGGTGCCAGCGCACCGCATCGCGCGCCTCGGGGTAGACGTGCTGCACCACGCTCTCGATCAGCCAGTCTTCGGCCTGCCGCTCGAGCTCGGACTCGCTCTCGCCCTCGAACTGCAGCATCGCCTCGCGACTCCAGGCCGCGATGTCGAGCAGGCCGGCCTTGTAGCGTAGGTAGGCGAGCGCCCCCTTGGCGAGCTCCCAGCCGTCGATCTCGCCCAGCTCGTAGCGGTGCTTCATGTACAGCGACCCCGAGTTCTCGGCGATCAGGGTCTTGTCCATGTCGAAGAAGGCACCGACGCGGGACTCTTTGCGGGGGGGCATGACGCTCTAGGCTAACACCCGAACGAGGCGTTCAGAAGATGTATCGGCGCATCGAGACGTTCATCAGCAGGCCGAGCCCGATCAGGTTGGCGAGCACCTGCGTGCCGCCGTACGAGATCAGCGGCAGCGGCACGCCGATCACCGGCGCGAGGCCGAGCACCATGGCGACGTTGATGGCGGCGGGCCAGAACAGCATCCCCACCACGCCCACGGCGACCATCGAGCCGAAGCCGTCCTTGGAGTTGCTCGCGACCACCAGGCCCCAGACCAGCAGGCTCAGGTAGACGAGCAACAGCACGCTGCAACCGATGAAGCCCCACTCCTCCGCGAGCACCGAGAAGGCGAAATCCGAGTGCTGCGTCGGCAGGAACTGGAGCTGCGTCTGCGGGCCCTCGAGATAGCCCTGGCCGGTGACGCCCCCCGAGCCCACGGCGATGCGCGATTGGATCGCCTGATAGCCGGAGGCAAGCGGATCGCGCGTTGGATCGAAGAAGTCGAGGATGCGCTTGCGCTGGTACTCCTTGAACACGAAGCTCCAGAGCCCCGCCAGCGCCGCCAGCGCGGCCGCGCCCACCACCGCCCAGGCGCGCGCGGGGATCCGCACGAACAGCAGGTAGGTCGCTCCGATCAGGAGCGTCAGCACGGCGACGCCGAGATCGCGCTGGAGCACGATCAGCCCCACCGGGCCCGCCAGGATCAGGGCGGGGAAGAAGAGATCGCGCAGGCGCCGCACCAGGCCCGGCGGATGGCGATGGAGCCAGCGCGCCATCAGCAGCACGAGCCCGAGCTTCGCGAACTCGGCCGGCTGCAGCGAGAGCGGGCCGTACACCAGCCACGAGCGATTGCCGCGCGTGAGCGGTGCGAGCAGAAGCGTCGAGGCGGTGAGCAACAGCGCCGCGGCGTAGAGGCCGGGCGCCCAGCGCTCGAGGCGTCGGTAGTCCAGCATCAGCAGGACCGACACCACCACGGCGCCGATCGCGACGGCCGCGAGCTGCCGCCGAAACTCCGTGGGCAAGCCCTGCTC
>Ga0299906_10005060_pt1 | contig 10764 bp, 10 predicted proteins | sample RVTome_14_FD_200259 | JGI IMG/M metagenome (GOLD analysis project Ga0299906, IMG submission 200259) | Soil microbial communities from uranium-contaminated site in the Upper Colorado River Basin, Wyoming, United States - RVT145D125 (version 2) ... | reverse complement strand
GGGTGCGGGTCGCCGGCGGACGTAAGGAGCGCGGGGGGTGGATGGGCGGTGGGGCGGGGGTGTGCGACGCCCGGGAGCCGGCGGCGCGTACCCGCCCGTGCCTCCCGCGGCAAACTGCGTCACTACGCGGAGTTCCGGCGTCCCGCTGGGAGTTGGACCGCCTCGTGTAGTGTGATAGCCGAAACCACTTGGCACGCGACGATCTCATTCAGATACAGGGCACGATCAGCGAGGCGCTCGCCGGCGGCAACTACCGCGTCAAGGGCGACAACGGCATGGATTTCCTCGCCAAGATCGGCGGCCGCATGCGCCGCTACCACATCCGCGTCATCCCGGGCGACCGCGTCACCATCGCCGTGTCGCCCTACGATCCCACGCACGGGTTGATCGTCTTCCGCGGTCGCTGACCGCGCCAGGCGGTGCGTGCCAGTGCCACGCCGCGAGCGGCGCGTTCTTGGATTGAGACGGAGCCGATGCACGCTGCACCGCCGACGCTCGACTACGCGATCTACGACGCGGACGAGCACTACTACGAACCGGACGATTGCTTCACGCGGCACATCGAGGCGAAGTTTCGCGAGCGCACGGCCCGGGTCGAGCGGACGGAGCCGGGCAAGCCGGGGCGCATGTACGTGGGCAGCACCCGCTGCCACTTCTTCAGCGTCGGGGCGGGCGACAGCGTCGGGCCGCCCGGCATCATGAAGGAGTTTCTGCGCGGCACGACCGCGCAGGGGGGCAACCCCGGCCTGAACCCGATCGACGCGCTCGCCGTGCCCGAGTTCACGCAGCGCGCGGCGCGCCTACGCAAGATGGACGAGCAGGACGTCGAAGCATGTCTCATCCTCCCGACGATGGGCGTCGGCCTCGAAGCGCAGCTCCGGGAGGATCCCGACGTGCTCTACCCGAGCCTGCGCGCCTTCAACCGTTGGCTGGAGGAGGACTGGGGCTATGGGAGCGACGGGCGGGTGTTCGGGGCGCCGCTCGGCTCGCTGTTCGACGTCGACAAAGGCGTGCGCGAACTGGATCGGCTGCTCGCGGCCGGCGCCCGGTTCGTCATCCTGACCGCGGGCCCGCCGGCCGTCGGACGGTCGCCCGCCGAGCCGGCCTACGATCCGTTCTGGGCGCGCTGCGAGGAGGCGGGCGTCAACGTCGTCTTCCACATCGGGCGCACGCCCTTCAGCGAGATGTACAACGTGCCGTGGGGCCTGCGGCCGCATCCGCCCTCGCACCGCCACTCGCTCATGGAGTACCACTTGTCGTTCACCGAGCGGCCGGTGGCCGACACCCTCACCGCCTTGGTCGCCGACAATCTCTTCGGCCGCTTCCCGGGTCTCAAGGTGCTCAGTGTCGAGTACGGGTCCTCCTGGGTGACGCCGCTGGTCAAGAAGCTCGACGCCATCGCCCGCCTCTACAGCAAGGACATGTGGCGCTTCGGCCGGCCCGATCTCGCGCCCGGGGACCTGTTCCGGCGCAACGTCTGGGTGGTGCCGTTCTACGAGGACGATGTCGTCGGGCTGACGAAGACGCTCGGCGTGGAGCACGTCCTGGGTGGCTCCGACTACCCGCATCCCGAGGGGCTGCTGTGGCCGAGCGAGTTCGCCGAGGAACTCGGCGGCCTCGACGCCGACGCCGTGCGCCGCATCATGCGGGAGAATCTGGCCGCCCTGGTGGCCTGAGCCTCGGGGTGCCGGGGGGGGGCGCGCTCACGCCGCGTCGACGGGAATCGACTCGGTCTCGGCGATCCACGCGGCGACCGACGCGTCCGACGGCATGCGCCAGTCGCCGCGGGGCGAGAGGGAGCCGCCCGAGCCGACCTTCGGCGCGTCGGGGAGGCAGTCGCGCTTGAACTGATTCGCGAAGAAGCGGCGCAGGAACACCAGGAGCCAGCGCTTGATCGTCGCCAGGTCGTACGCGCCGGCGAATGCATGCAGCGCCATGCGCGCGATGCGCGCCGGGCCGAAGCCGAAGCGCAAGAAGTAGTAAAGGAAGAAGTCGTGCAGCTCGTACGGGCCGACGACGTCCTCCGAGCGCTGGCTGATGGTGCCGTCGGCGCCTGGGCGCAGCAGCTCCGGGCTCATCGGAAGGGCAAGCACCTGCCCGAGCGCTTCGGGTACGCCCGCCTCGGCGGCGAACATGGTCTGCGCGGCCCAGCGGATCAGCTCCGCGATCAGCGTCTTGGGTACGCCGGCGTTGACGCCGTAGTGCGACATGTGGTCGCCGCCGTAGGTGGCGAAGCCCAGCGCCAGCTCGGAGAGGTCGCCCGTGCCGAGGTCGATGCCGCGCACCTGGCCGGCGGTGGCGAAGAGGAGCAGCTTGCGCGTCCAGGCCTGCACGTTCTCGAAGGTGAGGTCCTCGACGGTCGTGTCGTGGTCGACCGAGTCGAAGACGGCCTGCGCGACCGCCTGGATGTCGATCTCCTTCAACGTGGCGCCCAGGGCGCGCACGAGCGCGCAGGCCGCGCGGTACGTGGCGTCCGACGTGCCGTAGCCCGGCATGGTGACCGCGAGGACGTGGGTACGCGGCACGCCGATCAGATCGGCCGCGTGCACCGCCACCAACAGAGCCTGCGTGGAGTCGCGGCCGCCGGAGACGCCGAGGACCATCCGGCGCGCGTCGGCGGGCAGCGCCTCCAGGCGGCGCGCGAGCGACGTGGCCTTGATGAGGAAGAGTTCGCGACACCGGGCGTCGCGCTCGGTGGGGTCGGTGGGCACGAAGGGCGCGGCCGAGAGGGGGCGTCGCAACGTGCGGAACGACGTGGACGGCCGCGTCTCGGTCACGAGTGGCGCGCGTACCAGGCGGGTCGGCCCCGCGTCGTCGGCGGCGTTCTGGGCGAAGGACGTCTGCCGGATGCGATCGCTGGCCAAGGCGCGCACGTCGACGTCGGCGAGCGCGTGCGTCCCGCCGGTGCCGAAGCGTTCGGTCTCCGCGAGAATGACGCCGCGGTCGGCGATGAGCCCGTGCCCGTCCCAGGCGAGGTCGGCCGTCGACTCGCCGAAGCCGGCGGCGCTGTAGAGATGCGCGGCCAGATGCTTCGCGGAGGCATGGCGCACGAGGTCACGCCGGTACTCGAACTTGCCCATGGTCACGTTCGATGCCGACAGGTTGGCGAGCACGGTCGCCCCGGCGAGCGCGGCGCGCGCGCTCGGCGGGATGGGCACCCACAGGTCCTCGCAGATCTCGGTGTGCAGGACGAAGTCGGGCAGGTGCGGCAACGTCACGAGCACGTCCGTGCCGAACGGGACTCGGGTCCGCAGCAGGTCGATCGCGTCCACGCCCGCCGTGCGTCCCGGCTGGAACCAACGCAGCTCGTAGAACTCCCGGTAGTTGGGGGGATAGGCCTTCGGGGTGGCGGCGAGCAGCCGGCCGCCGTGCAGCGTCACCGCGCAGTTGTAGAGGGCGCCGTTCACGCGGACGGGCAGGCCCACCGAGACGGCCAGGTTCCAGCCCGCGGTCTCGCGCAGGAGGCGGGCGAGGGCGTTCAGAGACCCGTCCAGCAGCGTGTCCTGCAAGAAGAGGTCGCCGCAGGAGTAGCTCGACAGGCCCAGCTCCGGGCACACGGCGTAGTGCGCTCCCTCGTCGTACACCGCCCGCAGGACGCGCAGGTGGGCCTCGACGTTGAAGATCGGGTCGGCCACCCGCACCGCGGGGATGCACACGGCGACGCGCGCGTAGCCGTGCGACCGGATGTCGAGAAACCCGTCGGTCACGCGGGCATCATAGCCTGGGGTCAGGGGCCTTCCCAACGGCGCCGACTCGGTGCTGCGCCGGCAGGACGGGAGTCGTGCCGGCCATCGCATGCGCGATCTTCGCCGCCACCGCGAAGATGGTGAGCGTCGGGTTGTAGCCCGACGAGGTCGGAAAGACACTGCCGTCGCAGGCGTAGAGGTTGCCGACGTCGTGAAAGCGCCCATCGGGCCCGACGGCCGACGTCGCCGGATCCGTTCCCATGCGCAGCGTCCCCATCACGTGGCGGGTCGCTGGCGGGTCGCCGAGGGTCGTCTCGCACGGGTTGACGAACGTCCTCGTCACGCCGGCGTTCTCCAGCACCCGGCGCATGAGCGGCACGTAGTAGCGACGGGTCTCGGTTTCGTAGGCATGTTGCTGGTAGGTCACGCGCGCCACGGGGCGACCGAAGACATCGCGCACGTTCGGGTCGAGGTCGACACGGTTGCCGGCCTGCGGCGCGTCCTCCGCCTGCATGAGCAGCCCGAGCAGATGTTGGCCGAGGGCCCCGTCGCGCAGCGCGTTCTTGAGACCGAGTCCGTGTCGCCGCCCGAAGCCGCGTGGCAGGTCGAGCGCGTAGACCAGGCCGTCCTCGGAGATGGGCCGGCCCTGCGAGGCGGCGAACTCGCAGATGCCGCCCAGAAAGACGCGCGGGCTGCCCTCGTGCTGGACGACCCGGATGCCGTCGCCGCCCGGGTCGACGCCGCGGAAGTCGGAGAGGCCGTGTGTCACGGCGCGGCCGCGCTCGCCGTGCACGCGCTCGGCGAGGAAGCCGTTCACGTTGTTCTGGCGGTGGAAAGTGAGGTGGCGCCCGACCTGGTCACTGCCGTTGCCGAGGTTCTCGGAGAGCAGGCACAGGCGCGCCGATTCGATGGGGCTCGCCGCGAGCACGAAGGCGTCCGCGGCGACGCGCTGGGTCAGGCCGTCGCCGTCGACGTACTCGGCCTCCTGGACCAGGGAGGCCGTGTGCAGCAGGCGCACGACCTGGGCGTTGAAACGCAACTGGCAGCGGCCGGAGAGCAGGGCGCGGCGCAGCGTCACGACCGGGGGCGCCCCCTTGGCGTTGCTCGGACAGCCGAAACCCGCGCACATCCCGCAGTCGACGCAGGGCGGCCGGTCGTCCCAGGGACGCGAGGTGATGGCGCTCGGGTAGGTGTGCGGCCGCAGCGGCTCGCCGAGCCAGTCGGTGGCCGCGGCGCCCGCAGCGATGCGCAGCGCCAAGTACATGGGGACGCCCGGCGGCATCGGGTACGGACGGCTCTTGGGCGAGGCGAAGGGGTTGTCGGTGTCGGAGCCTTGCACCCCGTAGAGCCACTCCATCTCCGTGTAGAAGGGCTCCAGGTCGTCGTAGCTGAACGGCCAGTCGACGAAGCTGGCGCCGGCGGCGTTGGCGCCGAAGCCGGGCACCGCGAGACCGGGCGTGGCGCTCAGCAACTCCTCGACGGCCGAGCGCAGGCGGAAGTCGACCCGATTGAAGCGCGGTGTCTTACAGTCGGCGTGCTGAAAGGCGCCGCCCACCACCTTGGGCAGCGTGTTCACGTCCGGGTGCACGCGGCCCAGGCCGCCGGCCGCGAGACGGAACGTGCGCGGCTCGAGCAGCGGCGACGGTCCCAGATAGTCGCGCCGGTCGTACTTCACCTCGTCGCTGCCGTGCACCGGGGCGGGCAGGCGCTTCGGGTCGTCGAGGCCCGGGTAGGGATTGTGGCCGGCTTCCAGCACCAGCACGTTCAGGCCGCCGGCCGTCAGCACGTGCGCGGCCGTCCCGCCGCCCGCGCCGCTGCCGATGACGCAGACGTCGAAGCGATCCAGACTGCGGTTGCCGAGCACGTCGTCGTCCGCGCGGCCGCGCATCAGCAGCGTCCGTCGGCGAAGATCGACGTGAGCGACGCGATCGCCTCTTGCATGGCCTCGCCGTCGGCCGTGAGTGGTCGGGGCCGCAGCGTGCCGTCGGAGGCGATCTCGTCCGGATTCGGCGTCGACATGGGCAGCTCGGGCCGCTCCACGTAGTCGTCCGCCGCCGCCGAGTAGAGCGAGTAGCCGAGCGGCTGCACGTCGCCCTGCAGGCCCAGCATCGCCCAGCCGCGGCGCTTGCGGTTGCCGCCGTACTCGGGGGCGCCGAAGCACCCTTCGAGGGTGTGACCGATCAGCAGGTCGAGGAAGGTGCGGTTCCTGCGCCGCGGGTCCGGGGGAAAGGCGCCGTCGTCGAGCAGCGCGAGGATCTCGTCCTGCTGCGCGGTCGTCAGCTCGGCGAAGGGCGCTCCCGCCATGGCGACGGCCACTTCGTCGGTCTTGGCGAGGCCGGCGCGGTACACGTCGCGCAGGCCGATCAGTGGACCGCCGAACTGCTCGTCGAGCGCCTGCACCTCCGGCACGGCCGCCGAGCCGAAGAGTTCGGCCCGCCACGCCAGCTCCTGCAGCCGGCTCAGCCGCAGCGGCCGCTTGAAGTCGTTGCGCGGCCGGCGCCGCCCCGGCGTGCCGTCGCGCTCGTCCGCGAACGGCTGGCGCCCGCTGAACGGTCCCCCCGCGAAGATCCGTGGTCGCGTCGGTCGATCGAGGGCCGTCAGCAGGCGCTGGATGTAACGTGGGGCCCCGAGGGCGGCGGCGCCGGGATCGCCGTCCGGGGGCAGGATGCGATCGCAGAGCGCGGCGAGCGTCTTGCGCTCGTGCCGGATCAGAAAGCGTCCCCGCGACCGGGCCAGCGCCCGCTCCGTTCTCCGCACCGGCAGGACGAGGAGGCCCAGGGCGAGGAACGTCGCCTGCAGGAAGCGGCGCCGGCCGAGCAGGAAGCGGATCGCGCCACCCGCGGGTGCATCCCAACGCAGAGCGGCGGGGAGCCGGGGCGCCGGCGCGGACGAGTCGGTCGGCAGTCGTAGCCGGATCATGCCGCCCCACTTGCCGGAGCGTCCCCCACGCGGTCAAGAACGATGGCCTTTTACTTTCACGCCCGGGCCAGGCATCGAAGAACGCCATGACGCTCGTCGTGGCCTCGGCGTCCCCGCGCCGGCACGAGTTGCTGTACGGCTTGCAGCTCCGCTTCGAAGTGTCGCCAGCCAACCTCGACGAGGGCGCGCTGGCGGAGGGCTTGAGTCCGGTCGACACGGTGGCGAAGCTGGCGCAAGCCAAGGCGAACGCGGGACGGCACGACGGCGCGCTCGTACTCGCCGCGGACACCGTCGTCGTGCTGAACGAAGAGATGCTCGGCAAGCCCGCGGACGCCGGCGCGGCCCGCGGCATGCTCCGCGCGCTGCGGGATCGCACGCACCAGGTGCTCACGGGCGTGTGCCTGCATGCGCCGGCCGGCGATTCGACCGTGGTGGTCGAGAGCGACGTGCGCATGCGGGCCTACGCCGACGACGAGATCGACACGTACGTCGCCAGCGGCGGTGGGGCCGACAAGGCCGGGTCCTACGGCATTCAGGACGAGCCGTTCCGGCCCGTCGCCGCCGTGGGGGGGTGCTGGTGCAACGTGATGGGGCTGCCCCTGTGGACCACGTACCAAGTGCTCCTCGAGATGGGCCTCCTGCCGCCTCGCAGCCCCGACCGGGCGTACGCGCGCTGCGCCGCGTGTCCGCTCCGGCGCGAGCGCCCCTGGTGAGACGCCTCGCCGACTCAGATCGGCCGCCGATTGGGCTTGCCCTTCAGGAACGGGATCAACCAGCGCACCTCGTGCTTCACGCGGCGCATGAAGGCGCGCATCTCCGGGTGCGGCCCGGTGGCGCGGTACACGACGACGGTCGCGAACATGAGTCCGATCGTGGTCACGAATACGGCCAGCCAGCCGATCAGCCAGCGCCGGTCGCTGCGGACGACCTCGCGGTGATGCTGCGACGAAACCCCCATCCCTCGCGCCGCACGATAGCGGCCGGCGGTGTCTGGTTCCAACGGAGTCCCTCATGGAGCGCGGCGCGATGGCGCGGATCCCTCGCTTCTCGGTGAGTCAGATCACCACGATCGGGCGCGCCTTCGAGGCCGATCTCGCGGCCTTCGTGGCGGCGGGCGTGCCGGCGGTGGGGGTGTCGATCCACAAGCTCGAGCGCTGCGGCGTGGCCTACGGCTTGCGGCTGCTCCGCGACAGCGGGCTGCCGGTGTCGTGCTTCACGTCCGCCGGTCCCGTGCCGCTCGACGACGAGGCGGCCGCGGCGCCGGCGCTGGCGCGGGTGCGCGAGCACCTCGCGGCGGCGGCCGAGGCCGGGGCCGCGTCGTTGATCCTCCTCCCGGGTGCCACGCGGGGGCTCGCCTGGGAGGAGGCGTGCGCCCGGGCCCGTCCCCTGGTGGCGTCGCTGCTCGCCGAGGCTGAACGTTTGGGGGTGCGCATCGCGATCGAGCCCGTCAGCCAATTGCGTATGGATCTCTGCTTCCTGCACTCGTTCGACGAGGCGCTCGACTTCATCGCCCCCCTGGCCTCGCCGCACGTCGGCGTGGTGCTGGAACTGAACAACGCCTGGATCGAGCGCGGGCTGGCCGGGAACATCCGCCGGCGCACCACCGACATCGCCCTCGTGCAGGTGAGCGACTTCGCGATCGGCACCCAGCGGACGAGCGAGCGCGTCATGATCGGCGACGGGGACATTCCCTTGCGTCGCTGGTGCGGCGCGCTGGCGGCCGCCAGGTACGACGGCTGGTGGGACATCGAGCTGCTGGGGCCGGCGATCGAGACGATCGGCTACGACGCGGTCGTCCCCCAGGCGATGGAACGCTTCCGGGAGCTGTGGGCATGAGCCCGCTCGTACCCGAGACCCACCGCGTGTCGGCGCCGGCGCTCACACTCACGACGCTGGTCTGGGGACGGCCGCAGGACCCGGCGGTGGTGCTGCTGCACGGCAACGGCGGCCACGCGCTGTGGTGGGAGTCGCTCGCGGCGTATCTGGTGCCGGGGTGGCGACTCGTCGTTCCTCATCTCCGGGGACACGGCCGCAGCGAGTGGGCGGAGCCGCCCCGCTACCGCCTGAGCGACTTCGCCGAGGACACGTTGGCCGTGATGGACGCGCTCGCGCCCGGCCGCGTTCCCGTCGTCGGGCATTCCATGGGCGGCCGGGTCGCACTGTGGCTGGCGGCGACCCGGTCCGATCGCGTGCGCGCGCTCGGCATGCTCGACAGCCGACTGGACCTGATCGACGCGCGCTTCGCCGAACGACATCGCGGGCGCGTGGCCGGCAAGCGCCGCGGCCGCCACTACGCGACTCGGGAGGAGGCGGTGGCGGCCTTTCGCTTCGTGCCGGAGGAGCCGGGCGTCGACCCCGCCGTGGTGCGGCGGTTGGCCGAAGAGGCGGTGCACGAGACGGAGTCGGGCGCCTGGACCTTCCGCTTCGACCGCGGCGTGCTCTCGCTCGAGGGGGACGAGGCGGGTGACCTGCATCGCTTCCTGCCGGCGCTTGGGTGTCCCACCTTCGTCGGCGCGGGGGAGACGAGTTGGGTCCTGGGCGCCGCGCATCGCGAACGCATCGGGCGCGAGGTGCCGCACGCGGACGTCGCCGTCTTTCCGGGCGGCCATCACTTCCTGCTGCGCTGCCCGGAGCGGGTCGGGCCGGCGCTGCGCGCGTTCCTCGACGCCCTGGACGGAACGCGCTAGGACGCGACCATGCGACTCGAGAACAAAGTAGCCCTCATCACCGGCGCCGCGCAGGGCATCGGCGAAGCGTATGCCCACCGCTTTGCGAAGGAGGGGGCGACGGTCGTGGTCGCCGACCTGAACGTCGAGAAGGGGCAGGCGGTCGCGACGGCCATCGGCAAGGCCGCGTCGTTCGAGCGGCTCGACGTGGCCAGCGAGGACGATACGAAACGCGTCGCCGACGCGGTGGCGAACCGACTCGGCCGCATCGACGTGCTGATCAACAACGCGGCGATGTTCTACGGGCTCGACCACCGCAACTACACGTACGAGTACCTGCGCAAGGTCTTCGACGTGAACTATTTCGGCGCCTGGCTGATGTCGCGCGCCGTCTTTCCGCACATGCGCGCGGCGGGCGGGGGCTCGATCATCAACCAGTCGTCGGCGGCCGCCTACATGCACCCGGAGACGCCGCTCGAGCACCCGGACGCGGATCCGCTACCCTCGTTCCACTACAGCGTGACCAAGGCCGCCATCAACGCCATGACGCACTACATGGCCGGCAACGTCGGCCGCTTCGGCATCCGCGTGAACGCCATCGCGCCGGGCCCGACGATGACCGACGCCACCAAGCAGGGGGTGCCGGAGGACATCATCGGCATGATCGTGCAGTTCCAGATGGCGATTCACCGCCCGTTGCAGCCCGACGACGTGACGGGCACGGCCGTGTGGCTCGCGTCGGACGACGCGGCCATGGTGACGGGGCAGGTGATCCCCGTCGACGGCGGCATGATCATGCTGGGGTAGGGCCCGGATCGCCATGAAATCCGTCCGGGCCGAGTGTCCCGGACACTAGCCCGTCGGCAGCGCGTAGGGGCCGCCGCGTTCGAGGGCCGCGCGGTACGCGGGCCTGGCGTGGATGCGCTCGAGGAACGCCTGGAGTCGCGGATTGGTCGCGGGCAGGTTCGCCCGCGCCGCGGCGGCCTCGACGGGGAAGCTCATCATCACGTCGGCGGCGGTCAGCGCCTCGCCGGCGAACCACGTACTCGAGTCCAGTTGCGCCTCCATGAGGTCGAGCACGGCCGTGAGACTCGGCCCGATGTAGGTCGACCGGACCTGGCCGGCGATCGCTTTCGCGATCGGCCGGACGAACCACGGCGCGGCGGTCTCGACGCGGTTGAAGACCAGGGTCATGACCAGCAGCGGCATCGCCGTCCCCTCGGCCATGTGCAGCCAGTACGTGTAGCGCAGGCGCTCGGGCGTGCCGGCGGCCGGAATCAACCGGCCGTTGCCGTAGCGCTCGATCACGTACTCGACGATGGCGCCGGTCTCGGCGATCACCTGGCCGTCGTCGGTGATCACCGGTGACTTGCCCAACGGATGCACCGCCTTGAGCGCCGGCGGAGCGAGGCTGGTCTGCACGTCGCGTTCGTAGCGCCGGATCTCGTAGTCGAGCTCCAGCTCTTCGAGCAGCCACAGGATTCGTTGCGAGC
>Ga0299906_10005059_pt1 | contig 10764 bp, 11 predicted proteins | sample RVTome_14_FD_200259 | JGI IMG/M metagenome (GOLD analysis project Ga0299906, IMG submission 200259) | Soil microbial communities from uranium-contaminated site in the Upper Colorado River Basin, Wyoming, United States - RVT145D125 (version 2) ... | reverse complement strand
CTGCGTAGCGGTTCGCGAGCTCGAGCAGGTCATTCACGCACAATGACGAACATCCGCGCGGAGACCTCGGGAGCGGTGGGGATCATCACCATCGACCGCCGAGAGCGCTTCAACTCCTTCGACGTCGAGACCGCGCGCGACTTCCGGAAAGCGGGATTGGCGTTTGCCCGCGACCAGGCTCTTCGCGCCGTCGTCATCCGCGGGGCGGGAGGCGTCTTCTGCAGCGGCGCCGATCTCAAGTACATCGCCCGCGGAGGCGAGCGCTCCGACCTCGGCTACCTGCAGCCGGACGCCCGCGCCGTTCCCGGGGGCTACGGAGAGATCTTCAAGCAGATTCTCGAGTACCTCCACAGTACCATCTCCGAGATCAAGAGAGCGCCGAAGCCCTTCATCGCTGCCGTCGACGGCGTCGCCGCCGCGGGCGGCTTCGGAATCGCCATGGCCTGCGACCTCGTTCTCGCCTCCGAGCGCGCTTCATTCGAGTGGGCCTATCCCAGGACCGGGCTCACCGGGGCCGAGAGCTCGACGTTTTTTCTTCCGCGGCTCGTGGGCCTCCGCACCGCGCTCGAGCTCGTCTTCTTGAACCCCAGGCTCGACGCCCGCGAGGCCAGGGAGATGCGTCTCGTCAACGCCGTCTATCCTGCCGAGACCTTCGACTCCGAGGTGATGGCGCTCGCGGAGAAGCTCTCGCGAGGGCCGACCAAGGCCTATGCCGTGGCGAAATCCCTGATCCATCAAGCGGCGGGGGTCGACCGCCTCGACCATCATCTCGATCGCGAGCTCGAGAGCCTCACCCGCATCGCCGACGGCCGGGACTTCTCCGAGGGCCTCGAGAGCTTCTTCTCCAAGCGGCCCCCGGCGTTCGAAGGCCGCTGAGCTCGAAGGTAAAACCCTCCGGACAAGTCGTTCCCGCACTCGGTTCGCGGTTGGGCGCCCCCCCGTTTACTACGATATGCTTGTTGCATGGAGCGCGGCACGCTGGTCCCGGTCGAGGAATACCTCTCGACGAGCTATCGTCCGGACCAGGAGTATGTGGACGGGACGCTCGTGGAGCGCAACGTGGGAGAGAGAGATCACAGCGAAGTCCAGATGGCCTTGAGCGCCTACCTCTTCAATAGACGGAAGGAGCTCAACGTCCACGTGTTCCCGGAGCAAAGAGTTCAAGTCAAGCCGACGCGATTTCGTGTCCCCGACGTATGCGTCGTCGCCGGAGAAAGGCCTTCCGAGCAGATCCTGAGCTCTCCCCCGTTCCTCTGTGTCGAAATTCTTTCAAAGGACGATCGGATGTCGGAGATGCAGGAGCGCATCGACGATTACCTCTCGTTCGGAGTGCGCTTCGTCTGGCTCATCGACCCGCGGACGAAGAGGGCGTACGTCTACACCGTCACCGGCATCCACGAAGCGAAAGACATGATCCGGACAGAGAGTCGGAGATCGCCGTCCCGATGCAAGAGTTGTTCGCGGATAAGTAAGCATCGGAACGCACGCCGAACGGCGTAGACGAGACTTGCCCGCGTTGCAGCGACACGCTTTCTCTTTTGGAGAAAGTGGCGACGTTCGCACGCGGCGCGAGCACCTCAGCGTTTGGGCGGTGGTCCGGGTCGGGCGATGAAGCCGTGGGTGAAGTCGGAGTCGACGGCCAGAGCTTCCTTGATACCCTTGCGCTCCATGATGACGAAGCTCAGGCAATCGATGACGCTGTAGTCCTTATCGCTATACTTGGTGAGATACTCGAACGCGGCCCTCTCTTCGTCCTTGGTTGCCCAGTGGATCTGCGCAATTTTCTCGCTGTAGAGGAGCTTCCCCATGAAGACCGCGTCGCGGTGACCGATTCTTCGTCGGGTGAGACGGATGGTCTCGAAGACGACGTGGTTCGTCGTCAGAAGGAGCTTCGAGAGCTTCGGGGTTTTGATGGTTTCGAAGACTTCGCAGACGCGTTTATGGTCCGGGTCGTTGCTGGAGAACAGAGCGAAGAGAAAGCCGGTGTCAACGAAGATCATTCGTCGAGGTATTGGTCGTGGTCGCGGGCGATGGGAACGCCTTCGGGTGCCGTCTTGATGAAGCCGATGAAGCTTCGAACGGTCTTGTAGCCGCTCGGGTCCTCTTCGTCGTCGTAGATTGTTGGCTCGGACTCGATGATGAGACGCACCGTGGCCTTGTCTTCAAGATCTACAGGGGTCTTTGGCTTGAACACCCCGTCTTCGTAAGTAGCCTCAACTGTTTTCGCCATGTGTTACCTCGTCTTTCATCTTAGCACCGCTACACCTCGGATGGCTCCTTTGAAGCATGGAGGGCAGGATCGCTCACCTCGACGTCGAGGTAAGCCTGGGTCGAGAGAAGCGACGCGCGGCCGAGGAGCTTCTGCGCGGCGACGGAGAAGGTGGGTGGCGTCGTTGTGACGGATACAGTCCGGGGTCGCTCTCTTGTCGAAGGCCGGCGCGTCTTCCGGCATCGACGACCAATCGCGTGACGTTTTTTCTGGAGATTTGCTTGCCCACCTCGCGTCGCCCACCCCGGCTGCAACTCCCGTTGGGTCCCTCGAGAGGCCCGGATTGACAAGACCGGCGCCGGTTTCTAACATCGGGATAGAGCCATACAAAATGACCGGTCTCGACGTGCAGACGGCACGCCGTCTCCTTCTCCTGGTTGCGGGTGTCTACATTCTCCTCACCGGCGGCATCGAGCTGTCGAAGCTCGCGGGGACGATCGACTCGATAGAGGCCGCCGAGCTCACGCGGAAGATCACGACGCTCTCGAGCCTCGCCGTCGGCTCCGTGATCGGCTTCTACATTGCCTCCCGTCAGCGGCAGGGCTAAGCGGGAAGTCGAAACGACCTCAGGTTCCACCCGAGCTCGAGCTCCGTGCGCAGCCGGGCGAGGTTCTGGGACAGCCGCGCGAGCTCCGCGTTTCCTCGAAGACTCTCCCCCAGTTTGCCTTTCATCCCCGGGGCCGCTTGAAGCACGGCGTCGAAATCCCCGTGCTCCTCGAGAAGCTTCGCTGCCGTCTTCAGGCCCACCCCGGGCACGCCAGGGATGTGAGTGGTGCTGCTTCCCGCGAGCGCCCAGAGGTCAACGAGCTCTCCGGGCCTCACACCGAACTTCTCCCGAACGTAGCCCGCGTCGAGGGCCCGCTTCTGGAAATGGTCGCGCACCACGATGCGCTCCGAGATGAGCTGACAGAACGCGGTGTCGGTCGAGAGGATGATTGCTTTGCCGTCATGGGTGGCGACTCCGGTTGCCAGCGTCGCGGCGACGTCGTCCGCTTCGATCCCGGGCTTGCTGACGGAGGAGACTTCGAGCTTCGAGAACGCCTCGCGGTAGCGATCGAGCCCGGCGCGAAGCTCCTCGGGCATGGGCTTTCGTCCCGCCTTGTAGTCGAAGTAGAGCTCATGCCGCCACGTGGGCTCCGCTCCATCGAAGACGACGACCGCGTGCGTCGGCGAGACCTCGGTCAAGGCGCGGCGGAGGGATTGCACCGTCGCGCCGAGCGCCGAGTCGAAGTGAGCCGAGGGCTCGCCCATGGGAGTCGCGGCGTAGACGCGGCGAATCAGGTTCAGACCGTCGACGATGAGAAAGACGATCCCCACTTTTCTCAGTGCTCGCTCGCCTCTTCGGCTCGCTCACTCCCCTCGCTCCTCGCTCGGGGAGGACCCGGATTCCCGCGGCCCTGCTGCGGCAGCGGCCGCTTCCTCCCGGCCGGGCTCGCTCCGCTCGCGCAGGGCGCGGGCGCACTTCGAGCGCCCTGCTAGGGAAGGAGGGCAGTCATGTCCCCGTAGGTCTCCGGCCTTCGATCGCGGTAGAACTGCCAGACCCGGCGGACCTCCTCGATGAGGTCGAGATCCATCTCCGCGGTGACGAGCTCGTCCTGATCCTCGCTCCCCTCCGCCAGGAACTTGCCCCGGGGGTCGACGAAGTAGCTGTGGCCGTAGAATTTTCCGATTCGCCACGGCGCCTCTTCCCCCACCCGGTTGAGGCAGCCCATGAAGTAGCCGTTCGCGACCGCGTGCGCCGGCTGCTCGAGCTTCCAGAGATACTGCGACAGCCCGGCCACGGTCGCCGAGGGATTGAAGACGATCTCCGCTCCCTTCAGCCCGAGAAGCCGCGCGCCCTCGGGGAAATGCCGGTCGTAGCAGATGTAGACGCCGACCTTCGCGTAGGCCGTCTGGAACACGGGGTAGCCGAGGTTACCCGGTTTGAAGAAGTACTTCTCCCAGAACCCCGACGTATGGGGCAGGTGGTTCTTTCGGTACTTGCCGAGATACTTCCCGTCGGCGTCGAGGACGGCGGCGGTGTTGTAGTAGACGCCCGCCTGCTCCCTCTCGTAGATGGGGATCACCGTAACCATGCCGTACTTCCGGGCGTAGGGGACGAGGGCTTCGACCGTGGGACCGGGAACGGGCTCGGCGGCGTCGTACCACCGCGCGTCCTGGGAGGGACAGAAGTAGGGCCCGTTGAAGATCTCCTGCAGGCACAGAAGCTGGACCTTCTCCTGGCCCGCCCGATCGATGAACGGCAGGTGTTTTTCGAGCGCCGCCGCCTGAATTTCCTTGACCGGCCGGCTCTCGTCGTTCACCGGGTTCCGGCACTGGATGAGACCGCCCTTGACGATTCTGGCCATGGGAAAAAAGGCTATCATAACCTCTGAGGTTCGGGGGATTTCGCGATGTCGAAGAAGAACCTGCGCGTCGACGGCCAGAGGCTCCTGAAGCGCCTGGAGGAGCTCGCGAAGCGCGGCGCCAGGGACGATGGCGGATGCAATCGGCTCGCCTTCACCGACGCCGACAAGGAGGGCCGCGATCTGGTAACGCGCTGGATGCGCGAGCTCGGGATGAAGGTCTCGATCGACGCCATCGGAAACGCCCTGGCTCTCCGCGTGGGACTCGAGGAGGGACCGCCGGTGATGGTCGGCTCTCACATCGATACCGTCCGGACCGGCGGCCGCTACGACGGAAACTTCGGCGTCCTCTCCGGTCTCGAGATCGTCGAGACGCTGAAAGACGCGGGCATTACCACCAGGCGTCCTCTCGCCGTGGCTTTTTTCTCCAACGAAGAAGGAAGCCGGGTCGCGCCCGACATGATGGGGAGCCTGGTCTACGTCGGTGGATTCGGGCTCGCGGAAGCCCACGCGGCCGTCACCATCGACGGAAAGCGGGTCGGCGACGAGCTCGATCGGATCGGCTATCGGGGGGATGCCCCGGTCCCCGGCCCCGTACCCTACGCCTACGTCGAGCTCCACATCGAGCAGGGTCCGGTGCTCGAGGCCGAGGGATTCCGCATCGGCGCCGTCACCGGCGTCCAGGGGATCTCCTGGACCGAGGTCACGGTGCGCGGCCAGTCGAACCACGCCGGCACGACGCCGATGTCGTATCGGCACGACGCCGGCTACGTGGCCGGGGAAGCCGCCGCTTTCGTCCGGCGACTGACGAAGGAGATGGGCGGGGCCCAGGTCGGGACGGTGGGCGCCATCACCCTCGAGCCCAACCTGGTGAACGTCGTCGCCCAGAAAGCGGTTTTTACCGTCGACCTCCGCAATACCGACGAAAGGCTCCTTCAATCCGCCGAGGCGCGGCTCGACGGGTTCCTGGGAGAGATCGCGGACGCCGAGGGCGTCCAGATCTCGACCCGGCGGCTCGCGCGCTTCGAGCCCGTGGACTTCGACCCGAGAATGATCTCTCTCGTGGAGGAGACGGCGTTGTCGCTCGGCGCCACCGTCAGGCGGCTTCCCGCCGGCGCGGGACACGACGCCCAGATGCTCGCGCGGGTCTCTCCCGCGGGAATGATCTTCACCCCGAGCGTGAAGGGGCTGAGCCACAATCCCCGCGAGCATACTGACCCCGCGGATCTCGAGCTCGGGGCGAACGTGCTGCTCCAGACCGTCCTCACCTTGACCGAGACCGACCCGTTTCCGGCGGCGTCATGACTCGCGTTTTGACGGTGGGCGCCGCGCAGCTCGGTCCCGTGGAACGGAGCGAGCCGCGGACCCACGTCGTCGAGAGGATGCTCGCGCTGCTGCATCGCGCGAAGGATCAGCGCTCTGAGCTCGTGGTGTTCCCCGAGCTCGCTCTGACGACGTTTTTTCCCCGCTGGTACATGGAGGACCCGACCGAGGTCGACTCTTTCTTCGAGCGCGAGATGCCTGGACCCTCGACGAGACCTCTCTTCGAGGAAGCGAGAAAGCTCGGAATCGGCTTCTGCCTGGGGTACGCCGAGCTCACCCCGGACGGTCATCACTACAACACCCAGATACTCGTCGAGCGCGACGGCGCGATCGCCGGGAAGTACCGCAAGGTTCATCTTCCGGGACACGAAGAGCACGAGCCCTGGAGGAGGTTCCAGCACCTCGAGCGCCGCTACTTCGAGCCCGGGCCCGACGGCTTTCCCGTGTGGCGCGCTTTCAACGGGATCGTGGGGATGGCGATCTGCAACGACCGCCGCTGGCCCGAGACCTATCGGGTTCTCGGGCTCCAGGGAGTCGAGATGATCCTCATCGGCTACAACACTCCGATCCACTACGCGCCCGACCCGAGTCAGGACGTCCTCGCCGCGTTTCACAACCACCTGGTGATGCAGGCCGGCGCCTACCAGAACGGGACCTGGGTGGTGGGAGTCGCGAAGGGCGGGAATGAAGAAGGGGTCGACTCTCTCGCCCAGAGCGCGATCATCGCCCCCTCCGGGGTGATCGCCGCCCAGTGCCACACCAACGGCGACGAGCTCGCCGTCGCCGCGTGCGATCTCGATCTCTGCAAGAACTACAAGGAGACGCTCTTCAACTTCGACCGCTACCGCAGGCCCGACCAGTACAAGCTCATCACCGAGCGCCGGGGCGCGGTCCCTCCTCCGGAGGAGCGGTCGTGACCGCCTTCACTCTCAACGGCGGGCGGGTCGAGGTCGCAAGCGATCATCCCCATCTTCTCTCCGCGCTTCGCGAGGAGCTCTCCGTCATCTCGCCGAAAGACGGTTGCTCCCCCTCGGGCCAGTGCGGCTGCTGCACCGTCCTGGTCGAAGGAAGAGCGGTCACGAGCTGCACCCAGTCGCTCGCTTCGATCGAGGGGAAGAAGGTCGAGACCCTCGAGGGAATCGACCCCGAGGAGCTCGAGCGCTACGCCCGCGCCTTCGCTTCGAAGGGTGCCCTTCAGTGCGGCTTCTGCACCCCGGGAATCGTGATGCGCGCCAAGGCGCTCCTCGATTCCCGGGGAGCGAGCCTCTCGCGCGGCGAGGCGGCGCGCTTTCTCGGAACCCACCTCTGCCGCTGCACCGGCTACGTGAAGATCCTGGACGCGGTCGAGCTCCTGGCCTCGGGCGAGGAGGTGGCGATCCAGCTTTCCCGGGGAATCGGAAGCTCCGGCATCAAGTACGAGGGCTGCGATCTCGCCGTCGGCCGAAGACCCTACATCGACGACATGCGCGTCCCGGGGATGCTTCATGGCGCCTTGAGGCTCTCGGATCACGCGCGGGCGGAAGTCCTCCGGATCGACCCCACCCGGGCCTCGCGCGAAGAGGGGGTCGAGGCGGTCTTCACCGCCAGCGACGTCCCGGGAGAGCTCCGGGTCGGCCTCATCCACAAGGACTGGCCGGTCTTCATTCCCGAGGGCGGCCGCACCAGCTACCTCGGGGACGTCCTCGCGATGGTGGTCGCCCGCGACCGCGAGACCGCGAGGCGCGCCGCCGCTCTCGTGGACGTCGAGTACCGCGTTTTCCGCCCCATCACCGACCCCATGGCGGCGATCGACGATCCGGAGATCGCCGTCTGGGGAACGAAGGACAACGTCCTCTCCCGCTCGAAGTATCGACGGGGAGACGTCGAGCAAGCGCTCGCGTCTTCGGCTCACGTGGTACACGAGGTCTTCCAGACGCAGAGAGTGGACCACGCTTTCCTCGAGCCCGAGTCGACTCTCGCGGTGCCGCTTCCCGCCGGGAGGCTCAAGCTCTACTCCGGCGGCCAGGGCCTCTGGGACGACCGCAACCAGGCGGCGTCGGTTTTGGGTCTGCCGCAGGAGAGCATCGAGGCCGAGCTCGTCTCGAACGGCGGCGCCTTCGGGGGGAAGGAAGATCTCTCGAACCAGGCGCAGACCGCGCTCGCGGCGTTCCTACTCGGAAAACCGGTGAAGTGCACGTTGAGCCGCGAAGAGTCGTTCCTCATGCATCCCAAGAGGCACCCGATCCGCATGGAGTACTGGGCGGGATTGGACGCGGAGGGAAAGCTCACCGCGGTGAAATCCCGGATGGTAGGCGACTCCGGAGCTTACGCCTCCGTCGGCATGAAAGTCCTCGAGCGGGCGGCGGGGCATGCCACCGGCCCCTTCCACGTGCCCGCGGTCGACGTCGAGGCGATCGCGGTCCGAACGAACAACCCCATCGCCGGCGCGTTCCGCGGGTTCGGCGCCAACCAGGCGCATTTCGCGATGGACGGCGTTCTCGATCGCCTCGCGGAGAAAGCGGGGATCAGCGGTTTCGAGATCCGCCGAAGAAACGTCATCACCCCCGGCGCCGTGTGGGGGCCGGGACAGATCATGGACGATGGCTGTCTCGGCGCCGGCCGCTGCCTCGATGCGGTGAAGCCGGCCTACGACCGGGCGGTCGCCGCGGGAAAGGCCGTGGGGATCGCGCTCGGCCTCAAGAACTCGGGGCTCGGAAACGGATTCAAGGAGATCGCGAAAGCGGTCATTCGATTCGAGGAGGACGGGAGCGTCGAGGTCCGCCACTGCTGGACCGAGATGGGTCAGGGAGTCCATACCGTGGCGCTCCAGGTCGCCGTCGAAGAGCTCGGAGTCGACGCGAGCCGAATCAGAGTCAAAGTCGACACAACCCGCGAGCTCGGAGCCGGCCAGACCACGGGCTCCCGCGCGACCTTGATGACCGCGGGCTCGGTCCTCGCAGCCTGCAAAGCGGCGGATGCCGCCGGACGAAAGACCGGCGTCGACTACCCCGGGGAGTACCGCGTCGATTGGACGAACTCGCTGTATGAGGGCCTCGCCAATCCGATCATCCACTCGACTTTCGGTTACGCGGCGCAGCTGGTGATCGTGGATCGCGCGAGCGGGAAGATCGAGAAAGTCGTCGCCGCCCACGACGTGGGCCGCGCGGTGAACCCGCTCCTCTGCGAGGGGCAGGTGGAAGGCGCGGTCCACATGGGCCTCGGCTTCGCGCTCAGCGAGGACTTCCCCGCTGACGAGAACGGCCGACCCACGAACCTCACCCTGAAGAGCCTCGGGATCCTGAAGCCGGCGGAGATGCCCGAGCTCGAGGTGATCCTCGTCGAGAGCCCCCAGCCGAAAGCCCCCTACGGCATCAAGGGCGTCGGCGAGATCGGGCTCGTTCCCACCGCGGGCGCGGTCGCCGCGGCGCTTCACGACTTCGACGGCCGCTGGCGAAACCGACTCCCGATGAAGCCAAAGCGTTGATCACCTCCGAGCGCGCCGGGGCATCACGGCGCCTCTCCTTCCGGTGCCGTCGCTCACACCCAGCTCTCTCGCCCATCGCACGAGATTCACCACGGTGTTTCCTCCGGCCGCGACGTTGTTGTCACGAAGCGGGCATCAAGGCAGGAGGCCATACGCCAGCAGCAGAATGAGCCCGACCAGAAGAGCGATGCCGGCGGGTCCGAGCCTGAAGGCTCTGGATTCCTTGTCGTTGCGGTTGACGACGAAGAGCTCGCGCGCCGGCCGCGGAAGCGGGCGTTTCGCCGGCGTCGGGGTTTTGTCGCGGTCGCCGAGATCCTTCTGGCGCGCGGATTCCAGCAGCAGCGCGATCCCGTCGGCCCGCATCGTGCGGCGGCGGGCGGGCGCCCCCGGCTCGAATCGGAACCAACCCTGCTGCGCAAAGCACATCCGCCGAAAGGCGGCGAGGCCCTCGAGCTCGCCGAGCTCGGCGTGCACCACCCGACCCGACTCGAGACAGATCATTCCCTCCCGCGATCCCTCGTGGAGGGTGATCCGACCCGTCTTCGCAGTGACGAAAAGGAACTGGAGCACCTCGGGAAAGGTATCGCTCTCGAGATCCCCTTCGAGCGGGGCCGCGACCTTCTTTTCATGGCGGACCCGCGGCGCCCGGGTCGTGAGCATCCGCATGGTACGGAGGATCTCTTCCGCCGGGGCATCGTCCGGAAGCAGCGCCTCCGTCGGATAGGCGTGGCGGGCCGCTTCGCTCCCGAGGCTGGCTCTCATCAGCTGGAAAACGGGGATGTCGCGGGTTGCCGCATCCTCTTTAAGAGAGCGGGCGATCTCGGACGGCCCGGGAGGGCCGGTCTCCGGCGCGAGGAGGATCAAATCGGGCGCGCTCCTCCGCGTGTAGGACTGAAGCATCGGCCCCGAGCTCGCGGACAGCACGCGAAAGCCGCCTTCCGCCGCAATCTGCCGGATCCGGAGAGTTGGCGAGCCGGGAGCCTCCACCAATACGACCGTACGCCGGCGAGGAGTCCGGGGCTCATCACGATCCTGAACGAGGCGCGCCATATCAATCTCGCAGAAAAGGTGGACCCCTCGAATGTGCAAAGGCCGCGCCATTCGCCCGACGCCCTTAAAGATCTGTACTTGCGCTGGTTGTACGATCGAGGCGGATTCCGGTCCGAGCGGATTGTCAGAACTTCCGACACTCGACGCCGTGAACCTTCGAGGCAAGTGCCCTGGAAGAAAGGGGTTGGAAAGTTTCCTCGAGATTGTAAGCCGGGCCGACGTTATGATGGTCGCATGGCGGCCACCACCCCCGGTCTTGTCTGCGCGCATCATCATCTATATTCATCGCTGGCCCGGGGAATGCCGGCTCCTCC